>ERZ773043.464-NODE-464-length-23886-cov-52.049222_pt1 | contig 23886 bp, 26 predicted proteins | sample MGYA00580636_ERZ773043 | MGnify/ENA primary metagenome ERZ773043 (study PRJEB29015, sample SAMEA2737992) | human oral metagenome | biome: human oral; feature: human-associated habitat; material: dental | place: China | collected 2065 ...
ATCACGATCCGGTCGAACCAGCCCATGGCCAGGTCGAGGTCGTGGATCGAGGCGACGATGGTGCGGCCGGTGGCGCGCATGGTCTGCAGCAGGTGCAGTTGGTGGTGCACGTCGAGATGGTTGGTGGGTTCGTCGAGCAGCAACAGGTCGGTGCCCTGCGCCAGGCCTTTGGCGAGCATGGCGCGGCGCCGTTCGCCGCCGGAGAGGTGCCCGCAGCGCCGGTCGGCCAGGTGCGCCAATCCCACCATCTCCAGGCACTCGGCGACGATGCGTTTCTCGTTGGAGCCGCCGACCTGCCAGGGCATCAGGTGCGGCAGCCGCCCGAGGGCGACCATCTCGGAGAGCGAGAGGTCCTCGGGGGCGGCCTCCTCCTGAGCGACGAAGGCCATCAGCCGCGCCCGTTCCCGCGGGCGGAGGCGGGAGAGATCCTTGCCGTCGACCTCCACGTGACCCGTCGTCGCGGGTCTGATGCCCGCCAGCACCCGCATCAGGGTGGACTTGCCGACGCCGTTGACCCCGACCAGGGCCGTCATGGTGCCGGGCTGCACGTCGAGATCGATGCCGGATACGATCACTCGCCGCCCGATCGAGCAGGTGAGGTTGTCGGCCTTGAGCGCGGTCACGAGCCACCTCCGAATCCGTAGTTGCGGCGACCCATGACGATCAGGAAGACCGGCGCGCCGATCAGGCCGGTGACCACGCCGAGCGGCACCTCGGCGGGGGCGACGATGACTCGGGAGAGCACGTCGACCCACAGCAGGAACAGCCCGCCGACGGCGGCGGCGACGGGAAGCAGCCGACGGTGCAGGGAACCGACCACCATGCGGCACAGGTGCGGGATGACCAGGCCGACGAAACCAATGCCGCCGGACACTGCCACCAGCACCCCGACCAGCACCGCCAGCAGCACGAAGAGTCCTTGGCGCAGCACGCCGACGGGGATGCCGAGGGCCGCGGCGGCGTCGGGTCCCCAGGCCAGCGCGTCGAGCCAGCCGCTGCCGAGCAGGAGCAGCACCAGGCAGATCACGACGACGCCGGTCGCGAGCGGGAGCCGGTCCCACTGGGCGCCGGAGACGCTGCCGAGCAGCCAGTACAGCACCGACTGCGCGGCGCGCGGGTCGGGGCCCTTGAACACCAGGAAACTCGCGATGGCCGAGAAGGCGGAGGAGAGCACCACCCCGGCCAGGACCAGCCGGATCGGGGTGAGGCCGCCCTGGGCCATGGCCACCAGGTAGACGGCAAGCGCCGCCCCCAGGGCGCCGAACAGCGCCCCGATCGACGTCGACCACAGCCCGAAACCGGACAGGATGCCGAAGGTGATCACGGCGGTGGCGCCGACGGAGGCGCCCGAGGAGACGCCGAGCAGATAGGGGTCGGCGAGAGGGTTGCGCACCAAGGTCTGCATCGCGCAGCCCGCGATACCGAGCCCCGCGCCGACGACAACCGCCAGCAGCGCCCGGGGGAGTCGCAGGTCCCAGACGATGGTCTCGACGGCCTTGTTCCCGCTGCTGACTCCCTGCAACCTGCTGACGATCACCTGCCAGATGGCGTCCTGATCGAGAGCCTCGGAGCCGATGTTGACGGAGTGGATGACGCTCAGGGCGGTGAGCGCCAGCACCACGACGACGATGGGCAGGGTGAGGCGTTTCAGCACCCTGCGGGCTGTTTTCAGGCTTGCCAACGAAGCTCCAGTGTCCACGAGCCTGTTCGCGAGGCTCTCAGCCGATAGAACGAAGCTGCGGTCTTCGGACTTCGGATCTTCCTCGCCTGTGGCCTTCCCAGGTTTCCCCAGTGGCGTGAGTCGCAGGTTTGTCACCGTCACCGCTGCGCGTCAGTCCCGGATTCGCGCCGGGTTCCCATGCCCTCGACGGGCCAGCTCCACGGCGGAGACTAGCAGTTGAAGGACGAATCTGCCGCATTGCCGAACAAACCCTGCGTCACCGGCTCGACCCGTGGCGCGGGGAGAAAACAGGGAGCAGGAAACGGTTAGACGTCGAGGCCGGCGAACAGGTCATCGGCGGGGCCCTCGCCGGGGAAGGGAACCCCCGCGGCCAGGCGGTAGGCCTCGCCCGTTCCCTCGATGGTGCGCATGAAACGGAACATCTTCCACAGTGGGTGTTCAGGATCCACCTGGCTGCGGTGGGCCTCCAGGGCGGCCTGGCACAGGTCGGCGCGACCCTCGTAGGGGATCACCGCTGCGATGTGGCGCGGGTCGATGGCGAAGCGGCGGCGCATGGCCTCCTCGTCCATGCCCTCGGGCAGCGGCATGTCCAGCTCGCGGGCCTTCTCCGTGGCCTTGATCCACGCCTGCGGGTTGGGACTGATCCACAGCACCCGGCTCGCCTGCCACGGCTCTCCCAGGTCCGGTCGGTACGACGGTACCCCCGCCAGCAGTGTGGCGTACATGGTGACGCGGTGCGCCTGGATGTGGTCGGGGTGGCCGTAGTTGCCGTTCTGGTCGTAGGTCGCGACCACCTGGGGCCGGCGGTCGCGGATCAGGGTGACGAGGTGGTCGGAGGCCTCCAGCAGGTCGGCAGCCCAGAACGCGCCGTCAGGCAGTTCGTCGCGGGGAATCGCGCGGCCCTCGTCGTCGGTGGCCATGCCGGAGTCGTGGTACTTGCCCTTACCACCCAGCCACACGTGGTCGGTGACCCCGATGATGCCGAGCGCCTTCGTCAGCTCGTCGATGCGGTGTGCGCCCAACTCGGAGGGGCTGTAGTGCTCCCATTCGGGCACCAGGATCTCGCCCAACTCGCCCAGTGTGCAGGTCACCAGCGTCACTTGGGCGCCCTCATCCACGTATCGTGCCATGGTGGCGGGGGATTGCGACGACTCGTCGTCGGGGTGGGCGTGGACGAACATCAAGCGGCGATCAGACACGGGGGCAAGGATAGTCCCGGAACGACGCGAACAAAGCGTCCTGGGAAAGCGGCTTCCCGAAACGCGGGGCAGGGGACGGCCCTGCCGTCAGGTCCTCCGGTTCGTATGGGCGGCTGTGGGGTGGCGCCGGCCAGCCTGGAACCGCTTGCCGCCTGGATGGGGGCCTTCAGGTGGACTGGCCAGTGTGGATGTCGTGAGTCAGGTCAGTGGGCCCTGATGGGCGTGAATTGGGAGGGTCGGGAAGCCTGTCGTGTGCCGGATTTGAGCAGCAGGATAAGAGTAGTAGTGGCGAATCCGATGCTGATCAGTCCGAAGGGGGCATGCCAGAGCATGCCCAGCGAAGAAAGCGCGAAACTGGGAGGGAGGTCTTTGAATGGCGATCCGCCGGTCAGCATTCCTGCCCAATAAAGCAGTGACGGTACAGTGATGCACGTCGCAAGAAAGATCTGGCTGATAGTTATTGCCAGCAGTGTCTTGTATCCTTTCCTTCGCAGGAAGAGAATCCCGCCGACGAGGAGGCCTACGGTAATTGGGAGGGCTGGCAGGAGGTAGAGCAAATTACCGATGTTTAGTCCTGGTGTATGCTGCGAGCCGCTGATAGAAGACGACACCAGATCGGTGATTATTCCCCACAATCTCATGACGGTTTCGGAAAGAGCCATTCCCCCGCTGATGAGTGTGAGAGCAGCGGCTTTTGTTGCGCTGTCGAGCCTGCGTATTGAGTTGGGCTCTCCGAGTGGGAATGGTGTCAGCTGATAGGGGGTTGGATGCTGGAGCATGCTGGAATTCTGGGTGGTGAATTCCTGTGAAGGTACGGTGTATCCGTATTGGTGAAGATGATCAACCTGTGGTGATTGTCCTGCGGAAGAGTGATCTGGGTATCCTGGAGCGGGAGACTCGAGGCTCAATTTCAACATACCTTTCAAGTGTGAACCCTCTTGTTGCAAGTGTACCAGACCTCGAGGTCATCCATTCCTACCCGACTTGGCTCATTTCTGGTTGTTGTTGTGGTGGTTGCGGTCGGTTTGTCCGACTGTGTTCGGGGTAGGGTTGGTGAGTGGCGACCCCGAGCGTCAAGGTGTCTTTGACCCGGTCGGGGTGTCGGGCGGTGCAGGTGATCGGGCGGTATACAGGGGAAACGGGCTGTGATGACGCAGGTCGGGACCGTTCGCAGTGAACGCGAGTTGGAGGTGTTGACAGCTCGTGCGAAGGAGCTGATCCGCGCCAGGGCCCCGCAGCCGCTCCTGCTTGTTGAACCCTTTGATGATGGTGCCGGGGCGGTGGAGACTCCGATACCGGTGACCGGGGAACGCGCCGGGTATCTCGTGGATGCGATTTCACGGGTGTATCGGGACCTTCTGAAACGCCTGGTCAGGACCCTCCGCCGCTACCGGAGCTTCGCCCTCGCCATCAGCAACACCACCATCCACGCTGCCATGCCCCTCCCGCCAGAAACCGCCGAACTCATCACCAGACTCGAAAAACCCGACTGAATGAGCCAAGTCGGGTAGTTGGCGGCATGAATTGGGAGGGCTGGGAAACCCGTCTTGCCCACCACTTGAAACCAAGCATCTGCTGGTAGGAGGCCGGGTGCCGAAGCAAGCTGGAGTACTGGTTGTGAAGATCCTGCGGGGTGCGGTTCCCTGGGGTGGCGTTGAGAGCAAGGAAGGCCCTAGGGGAAAGTGGGGCGGGAGGACTGCTTTCCCCATTGCTGAGCTGCGGGTTTGAGCAGCGCGATGAGGGTGCTGATGGCCAGGCCCAGGTCGATCAACGTGTAGGCTGCGGCGAACATGAAGATCCCGGCCAAGGAATCGGAGACCGTGCTGACGCCCCGCGCGGACCAGACCCACATTGCTGAGTGGAATGTCGTCAATATGATCTGTCCCGTGGCGGCGGATAGCAATGCCGTATAACCCTTTCCTTTGAGAAAGGTGATTCCGGCGATGAGTAGAACGATGGTGATGAGAAGGGAGATCAGCGCCAAGAAGCCCCAGAGAGATAGTGCTGGATCAGTTGTTTTGAAAGCGTGCGGCAGTAGAACCAGGAAATATGCACCCCCCAGGGTGGGGGGCAATGCCAGCGAGCCGGTAACGATTCCGAGAATGGATGCTGTGGTGGCGGTTCTGGGGCGTTCCGGGACAGTTCCAGAACTGCCATCGTGGTGAAATGGCGTCGAGGTCATTAGGGAACCCGCTTCACCCATTGCTGCCATTTCCGGGTTGTGGGCTTGCACAACAGGACTAGATTGCTGACAGTCATTCCCAGGCCGATCAGTATGCAGAAGATGATGATCGCCAAGGCCCCGGTCTCCGAATTTCTGTTTCGCGTCGACTGGATGATTGAGTCGAGGGCCAGCAGCATGATCGCCACGTACAAAGCCGTCAGTGCAAGCTGTGCTGTGACGGCGGACAGCAGAACCGCGTAGCCTTTTCCCTTGAGGAACGTGATTCCGGCAACGAGGAGAGTGATCACGGCGAGGCGGTCGCCGGCCCGGGACGTTTCGGGCCACTGGGTTGGGCAGCTACCCTGTACAGGCTGACGTCTCGGGGGAGCTCGTGGAACTCATCGTGAGCCTTTCTGCTGAGGCCAGTGTGCGGAAAACGCGTTCCAGTACCCCTCGGCCTCGAGCTGGTGAGGGCTTTCCCGAGGGATGGCTCGGATGTGAATAAATTTTCGAGTCTCGGCTGTAACGGTTGGTTGCGATCCTCGGTTTCTGCTTCTCGGGTATCTGAGGTCTCGTCGCTGTCCGTGGATAGCGGGACCATTCATTGTCACGTCACGGTTGTGAGGAATCCATGGATGTCCTGGAGTAGATCCGAGGGTCATCAAGGACCGAGTTGTGAAAAATGGATGCGATGGTAGTCGCAAAGAAGTTCATGAAGATGCCACGCAGCCACTGACGATCCCCGTTGCAGACGCGACCGTTGTGCTATCGGGGCGTTTCGACTTCTGTGGTATCGGACCTTTGGTCACGTGGCGGGGCAGGAGAATCTGTTGGCGGTACATCTCGCGATGGGGTGAGGCCACCGTGGACCGATGCTTCATGCAGCCAGAAGAGAGAAAACGCGAATGGACTCAGCTGGTTACTGTTTCCACTGCTTTGCTGCTGGTGTGAACATCAGGTATATGGTGAAACCGGCCAATCCGACCCCGATGAGCAGCACAAATATCTCATAGGGGCCAATGGCGAGTGCGGAGTTGACTGCGGGTGAGATCTGCGATGGCATCTGTTTCACGCCAAGAAGTTCGGGCATGAAAAGCCTGACGATGAAGCTCATGAGCGTCAAACCAGCCTGCACACATGCGCCGATGAACAGAATTTGGTGGCCCTTGCCCTTGAGGAACATGATGCCGCTCACCAAGAGGGCAACAGCCGTGATGAAAGTGCCAAAGGCCTGGATGTAGTTGATGGTCGTGAGGAGTCCCAGATTGGGGAATATGCTTGTCGCGCTTTGGAGGATGGCGAGAGCAGCAATATTGGCGAAACCTAGGATTATCCCCAGGCTGCCGCTGACGATTCCGAGCACGGAGGCTCCGGTGGCGGGACCCGGGCGTCGGGGACCAGTCGGTGCTGCGCTATAGGGGTTGAATAGTGCTTGGGCGTAGGGCGGCTGGGGGGCCTGTTGACCGTACGGTTGCTGGCTGTAGGGCTGTTGACCGTACGGTTGCTGACCGTAGGGCTGCTGGCTGTAAGGCTGCTGACCATACGATGGTTGCTCGTACGGCTGTGGAGCCTGTTGGCCGTAGGGCTGCTGCTCGTAGAACTGTTGAGTCTGCTGGCCGTAGGGGCTGGATCCACCTTGCTGAGGTTGGAAGTCAGGTTGCTGGGGCGGATACTGATCGCTCATGTACGCAGACCTTTCTCGAGGACACCGTGCGCAACTTTAGCGGCTTGGAGTTTCGCTGTCGCGGGGTGAGCTGTCGCTATGTCCTGGGGTATTGAGGGAAGAACGGGCCTTGGCAGACGTCCGGCTGGCCGTAACTACTTCATGTGTTCCCAAAAATTGTGTGGCTGAGCAGGATCTCGATCCGGCTCAGCCACACAACACGTCAGAACGAATCTCGACTCGCCTACTGCTTCCACTGCTTTGCCACTGGTGTGAGTAGCTGGTAGATGGTGAATCCCCCCAGAATCAGGCCAGCAAGGTAGATCAGGTAGCTCAGCCCGTTGGCGGTGGGGTTCATTGCGGTGAAGACGAGGCCGATCAAGGCGAGGCCAGCTTGCCCGCAGGCTCCGATGAGGAGAACCATGTATCCCTTCCTCTTGAGGAACATGATCCCTCCCACGAGCAGAGCGACAGCAGCAGCGAGTGTGCCGAAGGCCAGGAGGTAGCCGAGCACCAGCAGCATCCCAACGTTGCTTCCGAACACTCTGGCGACGCCCTGGATGGCAGAGAGCGTCACTATGACGCTGATGCCCAGGATTATTCCCAAGCTGCCGCTGACGATTCCGAGCACGGAAGCTCCGGTGACGGCGCCCGGGCGCTGGGGGCCGGCCATCGGTGCGCCGTACGGGTTGAGTGAGGCTTGGCCGTAGGGCTGCAGGGCCTGCTGTCCGTAGGGCTGTTGTCCGTAGGGCTGTGGGGCCTGCTGTCCGTAGGGCTGTGGGGCCTGCTGTCCGTAGGGCTGTGGGGCCTGCTGTCCGTAGGGCTGCGGGGTCTGCTGTCCGTAGGGCTGTTGCTCATAGGGCTGCGGAGCCTGCTGGCCGTAGGGGGTGGATCCACCTTGTTGAGGCGGGAAGTCAGGTTGTTGGGGCGGATATTGATCGCTCATGCATGCAGGCCTTTCTCGAGGATTCCGCGCTTAACTCTAGCGGTTTGGGGTTGCGCTGTCGCTAGGTGAGCTGCCGCTATGTTCTGGGGAATCGGGATGTGGATTCGGGCGTGATGGCCGTCCCGGAAGTGATCCGTGACGGCCATCGTTGTGCACAGTGCTGAGGTCAGGACACGGAGTCCTTCCACTGCTTTGTCTCCGGTTTGGATAGGTTCGTGAGGATGGCGATTGCCAAGCCCAACCCGACCACCACACGTAGGAACGATCCGGCATTGGGTGCGATGTTGAGCGTTCCCGAAACGCTGAACGTGAGGAGCAGGTCTGCAGCCACGACCACGATTTGCGCGATGGCGCCGGCGCGCAGGAGCGCATAGCCCTTGCCGCCGCGGAACTGGATGCCACCCACCAAGAGGATGACCCCGGCAATGATCATGGCCACGGCCAGGGCGTAGGTCATGTTCACGAGAGCCATCGCCTGGGCGAAAAGATCCGGTCTGGCTCTGCCCTGGAGCTTGTTGAGTTCGCTCTGAAGGCCTGCATTGAGGGCCAAGGTCAGGAGAGCGGAGGCGATGCCCAGCGCCCCACTGACGATGCCCAACGTGGACGCGGTCTTCGCCGTTTTCGGGTGTTGAAGGAAGCTGCCGGGCGGTTCATATCCTTGGGGTGAGGTCGCTTCGTAGGATGATCCGGGCTGGTTCATTCGTGGGCCTTTCTGCGCGGGTCCATGGCCGATACGATACTGTATCGTGTTCAATGGGTCGCGTGCCTTTCAGGCCGATTCTATGTACCCTCGAGGTCAAGGGATTCTGCGTTTTTGTGGTGATGCGGTCCGCGTCGGGTATGGGGTCAGGAAACCTGTTTCGCCCACTGCCGGGTCGTGGGGCTGAGCAGCAGGATGAGATTACTGATGGACAATCCCAGGCCGACCAGCCCGTAGAAGACGGCGATCACCACCATTCCGGTCGCCGTCGAGCTGCTGACACTGGGAGAACGTGTGCTGGCGAAGAACTGCGCTCCGACCAGCAGTACCGCGGCAATGAGTGCCGTCATCACCGTCTGCGCGATAACCGAGGACAGCAAGAGCTTGTAGCATTTGCCGCTCAGGAAGCGGATCCCGCAGACGAGGAGACCGGTGACGGTGGCGATGATCGTCAGGCACAGGAACCACGAGGTGGCAGCGGCAATGGGGTCCGACGAGCTTGATCTGTCGGTGAGAATACTGCTCAACCCTCCCAGGGCCAGGAAGACTCCCAGTGAGCCGCTGATGATGCCGAGGACAGCCGCGGCGGTTGCGGCTGCGGGTCGTTTCGGAGCGCTCATGGGGGGAATTGCGCCATACGGTGACGGTGCCTGCCCGTAGGGTGTGTGGCCCCCGTACAAGGGAGGTGTCTGTCCGTAGGGTGCGGAATGGTCGGACTGTTGTTCATGGGCTCTCGGTGGCGCTCCGGCGGATGACTGTTGTGGCGCTCCGGGAGGCTGGAATGATGGCATGGCGGCGACGTCGGGATCCGAGGGGGTGGGATCGGGGGAGTCCGGATGGTTCATCGTGGGCCTTTCCAAGTGAATCGTTAATTATACCGTTGTACTGACTTCTGGCGGTCTGAGAATAGGGAATCTCCGTGAGATGGCCCACAGCCCTGGACGTGAGAAAGGCTGGCTCGATCCGCGAGAGGCCCGGTTTGACAACGTGATTCCGTCGATGCTCGTGCCATGATGTCCCACATGGACGTTTCCTGTATGGCCCCTGTGCAGCCTGAGAACTGGGGGCACGCCGAGTGGCCGCTCGGTGCGTACCTCACCGAGGACGGTGCCACCTTCGCGGTCTACGCGCCCGATGCCAGCCGGGTTCAGCTTGACTTCTTCCCCCAGGCCCTGGGGGCCGATGCTGTCGCATCCTTCGTGATGTCAGAGGGCCCCGACGGTGTGTGGCGGGCCCAGGTGCGCGGCGTCTCCGAGTGCGACCTCTACGGGTTCCGTGTCTGGGGTTCGAACTGGCCCTGGGACCCCGCCTGGAAGCCCGGCAGCTCCGTTGGTTTCGTTTCTGACATCGACGAACACGGCAACCGTTTCAACCCCAACAAGGTGATGTTCGACCCCTATGCCCGGGAGATCACCCACACCGTCTACTCCGATGCGATCCTGGAGACCGGTCTCGACGGCGGCGCCTTCGGGACCGGCCCTGATGACTATCGAGGCGCGCCCCGCCGAGAAGCCGACACCGCCCGCATCGCCCCCAAGGGGGTGATCCTGCGACCCACCCGTCCGGTGTTCACCAAACCGAGATTGCCCGGCGAGAAGGCCGCCATCTACGAGGCCTCGGTTTCGCAGCTCGTCGGCCACCCCTCCATCGTCAAGCTCGCCACGCTGCTCAGCAGCGAACCGGGCTTCGAGGACGTGATGAACATCCCTGAGGAGTACCTGGGCACCTACCGGGGCGTCGGTATGATGGCGCCCTATCTGAAAGCCCTCGGCATCACCACCTTGGAGCTGCTACCCATCCACGAGACCAACCAGTCCGAGTCCGCGCGTGAAGGACATACGAACTCGTGGGGTTACATGACCCTGTCGTTCTTTGCTCCCAACCGCAAATACGCCTACGACAAGTCGCTGGGTGGGCCGACGCGCGAATTCCAGCAGATGATGGCCGCCTTCCATGAGGCCGGGCTGGAGGTGTACCTGGACGTCGTTTACAACCACACTGCGGAGGGCGGCAACTGGGGTGGCGACCCGAACACCGTCGGATTCACCTCCCTCGGAGGGTTCGCCGCCGCCGAGTACTACGTGATGACGGCGTCACACGCGCTGGTTGACGGCGCGACGGGCACCTCCAACCAGCTCAACTACTCCTCACCCGTGGCCCAACAGCTGGTGCTCGACTCGCTCGAACACTGGACCGTCGAGATGGGGGCCGACGGCTTCCGGTTCGACCTAGCGACGGTGCTCGGTCGCAAACCGAACGACGCCGACCGCGAGGACTGGGACAACCAGAAACGCTTCTACACCGACCATCCGCTGCTGACCGCCATCGCCGAGTTCGCCGAGGATCAGCACATTGAGGTCATCGCGGAGGCATGGGACTTGTGGGGTTACGAAGTCGGCAATTTCCCGCAGGGCTGGGCCGAATGGAACGGTCGTTACCGTGACGCAGTGCGTCGTTTCGCGAAGGGTGACGGCAACGCCATCGAGTTCCTGGATGTCGTCAACGGTGATCATGCGCATTTCGCCGACAACGGCGGACCCCAGAAGACCATCAACTTCATCGACGCCCACGACGGTTTCAACATGGCCGACCTGGTCAGCTATCAGGAGAAGAACAACGACCAGCCCTATCCGTTCGGTCCTTCCGACGGCGGGTCGGACGACAACCTGTCATGGGATTGTGGAGGGTCGCAGGAGCTGCGGCGGCAGCGGATCCGCAACTTCCTGACCATTTTGTACCTGTCGCGCGGGGTGCCGATGTTCGTTGCGGGCGATGAGTTCGGTCGCACTCAGAACGGCAACAACAACCCATGGGAGATCGATTCGGTGGCGATGTGGAACAACTACACCATGATCCCCACCAACGCCCCGCAACAGGTGCCGGTGGCGCCCGGCGTGACCGATGCGTCGTACCACGACAACCTCGGCACCTTCGAGACGGAACCGGGTGTCAACGGACTGTTCCGATTCACCAGGTTCCTCGCGCATCTGCGGCAACGGCACGAATCGCTGCAGCAGAAGCAGTACGGCGACTTGGTGCCCGACGATCGTGACGTGTCTTACCTGTTCCACACCCCTTCAATGGAGGGGTATCCGCAGGACGGGGACCGGGCGCTCAGCGTCTACATCAACTCTCCCGGCGACAACTTCCTCATGATGGTCAACATGGCCGACACCGAGGTCGCGTTCAACGCACCGACCCCCGCTGAGGGCAGGGTGTGGCGCCGGCTGATCGACACCGGGGTCTGGGCCGAGCCCGCCCATAACTCCTGGTCCGAAGGTGAGGGCATGGTCCTCGACGGTGCGACGCAGGTGCAGCCGTGGTCGGTGGTGGTCTGGCACGACTCTCCGGTGCTCGCTGACGACGCTGGCTGATCCAGCTCTGCTGTCTCTTCTGCAACCGGGTCGGGTGGCTCTTTCGGGCGCCCGGCCCGGTTTCGTCTGATGACGTGCGGTTGTGGAGGACATGCCCTTTGTGAAGTAAACTAACAAGTGTTAGCCAAGGGTTGCGCGGGAACGTCCTCTCGAAGCTGGGTGAACCGGACTGCGACGACGGGATGGTCCGTGCCGAAGCCGCATCCACAAGCCAGGAGGATTCCATGCGTCGTGACACCCGATCCGCCCTGCTGGACGTCGCACAGCAGCGTTTCGCCGTTGACGGTTTCGCAGGTACCTCCGTCCGAGACCTCGCCGCCGCGGTCGGTATCAAGGAGAGTTCCGTCTACAACCATTTCGCCAGCAAACAGGCGGTGCTCGACGCGCTGCTCGCCCGCATCGACGAACGCCTGGTCGCGGTGGCGAGGCGTTTCGGAGTCCCGCTCGGCGATCCGGAGGATGCCGCGCCCGTCTACGAAACCATCACCCTTGAGCAGCTGGGAACCGCTGCCGGCGGTTTCCTGGACGTCTGGGTGCACGACCCGGACGTCGTCGCTGCGCGTCGCGTTCTGACCCTCGAGCAGTACCGCACCCCGGAGGCTGCCCGGTTGCTGCGTGAGTTGACCGTGGAGCGTCCGCTGGCCTTCCAGGCGGCTGTTTTCGCCGAACTTATCCGCAAGAAACGGTTCCGCCCCGCAGACCCGGAGGCCCTCGCCCTGGCCTTCTGGGGTCCGATCCTGGCGATCCTGGCCGCGGCGGAAGAACCCGGTCGCGAACCCGAGGCGCAGCGTCTGTTGAGGCTTCATCTGGAGTATTTTCGAGCCACCCATGTGGTGGCCACCGACGCTACGGGGATGCCATGAAGGCCGTTCGGGGATGTTTACTGGGGATCGCCGTCTTCCAGATCTTCTCGACGCTGCTTGGAGCTGTCGAGCTGCTGGTCGTGCCGCAGTGGTTCGCCCCGTTGCTCGATTCCACGGCGTTTGCGGGCCGGTACGTCCAGGCCGCACTGCTCCTCGGGGTGGTCGTCGGTGGTTTCCAGTGGGCTGCCGCTCTCGTCCATCTGCGGATGAAGCGATGGCTTCCTCTGGGGCATGCGCTCGCCGGGACGGTGATGCTCGGGTGGATCGCGAGCGAATGTCTGGTGCTGGACAGCTTCATGTGGCCCCATGCGCTGTGGGGCGGCATAGGCCTCGTGCAGCTGCTGCTGGTCCTGGTGCTCCTCGGTGTCCTGCAGGCGCAGGGCGGCGGGGAGATCAGGGCCTGTACACCGTCGCCTGGCTGACGGGTTTCACGTGGCAAAACGGCTCGCGGGCTGCTGCGTTTCGTGCTGACTTCGGCGATCAAACACATCGCACCATGACCGCTTGATGTGCTGCCCTTCTGAGTCCGTGTCTGCCATGTCTCGTCGACACTACTGTTGCCGGGGTGTGGCGAAGAAAACGCTATCAAGAAAATAAAAATATCAATCTAATCCCTAAAGTTTACTAACTAATGGTAAAAGACCTTGTCAAATCCGCTTTAAGGTTCTGTTGCTCACCGGTGTAAGGCTTGCGAGGCGCTTTTGGTTGAGTGTGTGACTAGCTAGCGTGTGGGGCCCGTGTCCGGTGGGAGTTTTCGCAATTTTCCTCGCGAGGGGTTGCGCTTGGCCTGTTGGTGGGGTAAATTCCTACTCGATACATAACTGAATCGGCGACCATCGTCATTGTGTGTGTTGCTCGCAATCAGCGCGATGCGAGCAGTTGCCGGTGGTTGCAATTCGTAATCATAGTTGATGAATTGATGAAGGTGCGGCCATGTCTCAGGCAGCGGATCCTGTTGTGGAATGGGATGGCGTAGTCAAACGCTATCCCAAGGCAACTGTCAATGCCCTTGATGACGTTAGCTTCAGTGTTAATGTCGGTGAGATTGTTGTCTTGGTGGGTCCGAATGGTTCAGGTAAAACAACTGCCATGGAGATGGCTTCAGGATTGCGACTTCCCTCTCGAGGGGCTGTGAAAGTGCTGGGACAAGCGGTCCGGCCAGCAGGTCATCAACGCAGTGTCATTGGCGTGCAATTGCAGGAATCGGGTCTTCCGGCACGAGTGCGTGTCAAGGAGGCGTTCAGGGCTGTTAAGTGCCTTTATGCAGATCCTGGACCAGTGGACGAGATCATCAGCCAGTTGGGATTAAATGAGTACATCAATGCTCCTGTTGAGTCTTTGTCGGGCGGGTGGCTGAGAAGATTGGATGTCGCCTTGGCGTGCGTCGGGAAACCGAAGGCGCTGGTGCTGGATGAGCCGACCAGCGGTATCGATCCGGTCGCCCGAAGCCACATGTGGGAGTTCCTCAGGCGGCGTCGCGCGGATGGCACGGGGGTGTTGGTGTCAACGCACGACCTGAGTGAGGCTGAGGCCTACGCGGATCGGCTTCTAGTACTCAACCGTGGGCACCTGGTTCTTCAAGGTGGAGTAAGCGAGGTTCTTGGGATTGCGGGCGGAGAATGGCGTCTCCGAATCATCGGTGCCGAACCCGACTTCGATCAGTGGTCACGAACGAACCATCATGATTTTATCTCGGCTGGAGATTCCAGGATTTTCATCGGAGATCGCAGCTCCGTCAGCAGGCTGGGCGAAGAACTCGAGACCGCTCGAGAAGCGGGTGCTGTTCACTATCTTGATTCCTTGAGAGGGCCCATTCGCTTGGAAGATGTGTTCGCTTTTGCCATTGACGCCCGATCCGACCTACCTGTGGATGATCGATGAACGATAGAGAGACGGTTGACCGCCCCCGAAAAATGACTCCTGCAGTTGGGGTTCCGTGGTGGAAAATCTTGACGGTGTGGACGCGGCAGGAGGTTACCCTGCTGCTACGGGAACCTGTTGCGGTATTTTTCTCGATGATGTTCCCAGTCATCATGTATGTTTTCATCGGGATTCCGTACGGAGACAAAGATATTGGTGACGGCATCAAATTTATTGACGCGATGTTCTCCGCCTTGATAGTGTCGGTTATCGCGAACCTCTTGCTCATGGGACTTCCGATATATTTGGCTGAGTTGCGCTCGAAGGGTGTCGACAAGCGTTACGCTATCCTGCCGCTGCCGGGCGGCGTGTTTATATGGGCAGTCCTGTTAGCCACCTTGACGCTCGTGCTCGCAGCGGCGATCATTATCATCACGGTGGTGGCGGTCAGGGATGGTATTCGTCCCCAGCTGTGGGAACTGCAATACCTTGCTTTGGTGTTAGGGTGCGTCATCTGGCTCTCCGCCATGGGGTTCTTCATCGGTGCACTGCGTATCTCGTCTCGGACCACGCAGGCCCTGTCGGCAGTACTGTTCTTCACTATGTTCTTCGGTTCCGGCGCCGCGGTGCCTCTGGAGGGTCTACCGGAAGTGCTGCAGCAAATTCTTGAGTGGAATCCACTCAAGCAATGGCTCGACGTAATGGTTGACGTTTATGTAGGAAAGCAGCCGAGCGAGGCAAAATATCTAAGGTTGCTGATGGCAATTCCTTTGACGCTCATCTGCGTCTTTGTCGGCCTGCATTCGTGGAAACGGAGACGTTGAGCTTCAGCGAAAACTAGATGACAGAGAAGGAGGTGAAATTCATGTCGACAACACTGGGTCACTCCGAGGAGAAACACTTTACTTCGGAAAACGCGGTTGCTCCTGGCGGTTGGTGCTGCTCCTGCTGCTGCTGGTGTAACTTCAACATCTACTGGTAATACGGAAAAATGCAGTGAACGTAAGGTAATGTAAAGATCCTGTTGGGCGGGGTACTAACAAGATTTCCGCCCAACAGGATCCCAATAGGAATGGCGTTCTAGGTCTGTCAGTACCTCTATAGATCGCCTCGTTTGCTTGCGCCAGAAATGTGCTACGATTTGCATAGCAAGAAAGCGAAGATGCGGGCATTTGGGTAAGATGCAAAAATGACCTATTTTCATCGGAGATCGTGACAACCTTGGTGAGTGGCGGGCCCTACGTGGCACAAAGCCCCTATCGACAAGAAAATCATTATGGGTGATAAGCTATGAAAGAACAAGTATACAACCATAGTTTGCCATGGGCCGAATCCTCATCTGAAGTGGCAAGCTTCGAGGGCCTTGAGGAAATGCTGGATGCCTATAGCCCTTTCGGTCAGATACGAAACGTCCTATCTTCATTTCGCTCAGGGGTCGGGATAGGTGGATTTCAAGGTTCTGCAACGCCGTTGTCCTTGGATCATGTATTTCGTCGGATCGTTGGAATGAGTTCTCTTGGGGTCGGGCTGGATCGTGAAATCTATGGTGGAGGTAAAGGGCTGACTATTTCGGACTCCGTGGCATCGTCCTTGGGAGAAGCCGTCGAACGCATGCTTGCTGCTTTTTCCTCCCTAGCGCTCGAAGAAACAGATGCCGACATCACAGCTACGGCACGCCAGATGCGCGATGAAGGGTACAACATTGTGGGCCCGGAAGATTTTGATTCCTTCACGCAGGAGCAGCTGGAAACGCCAGGATTCCGTTGTGTCCCTTGGACCGAGGACACGCGATTGGCATGGCACAAGGGAACCAACTTGATCACAGGCGAAGACTGGTGGGCTCCTGGACAGTTCATACATTTGTTCTATGTTCCAAGGGAGAAGGAAGACCGTATCGGGGCCTCTAGTTCAGGTGGTCTGGCCACGGGGTATGATGACGCACATGCACTTACGCATGCCCTGCTGGAAGTGGTCGAGCGCGACGCGTTGAACTTGGCGTGGTTCTGTAAAATTCCGCTGACCCGCATCATGCTCGACGAACCCTTCCGAGACAAGGCGATCGATCGGTGGATGCAAATTGCTGAACGCGCTGGGATGAAAATTAGTTTCTATCTCCACCGTCTCGACATGCCAGAGTTTTTCGTAGTGACGGCATCGGCGGTTGAACCGGGGCTGGATGCACATTCATATGTTTCAGGCGGCGGCGTCGGTGTTGAGATCGAGCATGCCATTCGGAGTGCGCTAGCTGAGGTCGTTCAGGCAGAGCGGATGGTTCGCAGCCCAACATTGGCACCAAGATGGGAATTGACCCAGGGATTCAAGAGACGTTTCACGGTCAAGCGCGATGCCGATCTCGATGATTTCACCAACTTCATTCAAGTGGTTGATTACTATGGTTTCCGTGAGAACCAAGAACGATTGGACTGGTATCTGAGAGATCCTGGCATGCCTACCATAAAACTCTCTGAGTGCCGCACGGATGGAGAGTTCACAGATGACTATGATCGAGTGATCGATCTGTACAAGAAATACAATTTGACGCCGATCGCTTACCCTCTGACGCCGGAGAGTTTCCACAAGATTCGCTTGCGCAAGGTATTCGTTCCTGAACTGGCTCCGGCATTTCCTCCAAATATTCCTTTGATCGGACATCGTCGCTACCGAGAACTTCGGCAGCGAATGGGAATTTCGGATACGCCATGGACACCGGCAGATTTCCCAACCGACCCCCTCCCCTATCCCTGATCTTAGCCAGTTGGAAGGTTGTTGCCGTGGCCGAGTTTCATTCGCGTGATCAGACGTATACAGGTTCTTTTTGGCGAACTGAGAGTCGCGCACGTACGTTTTTGGGACTAGCAATCATTTCTTTGATGCTGAAGATTCCCCAGGTGGTGCTCGCATTCTTCTATCGGCCAGAAGAAGACAGCTTCATTCCGAAGCCCGGTGACGGTGCTCAGCTATGGGTTGGACTATGTTGGCTTTTCTCAACTATTGTGTTGCTCTTTATGCGCCATTGGGTTGGTTTGGTATCAAGTGTATTCCTTACGGTCCTGTCAGTCGTAAGCGCAATCGGTCTGGTCAGCCAAGGATACGTGCTCTGGGCCATTTTGCAGATCATCACATCCGTGTCTTGCGTGATCTTTCTTCTAGGGGCGTTGGTCTTGAAAGCTTTCGTGCGCACAAAGCAGAGGCGCGTTGCATTTGACAACGATGAAATCGATGGAGTAAACAATGATTAATGAGCGGAATCCCGCGACCAGTAGTAATGGTGACGACGCCGTAAACATGGGGGGCGCGGTGTTGGTTATCAACCCGTCAGTCAACGTGATTCGGAGCACCTCAAATGAAGTGTTTGTTGAGGTTGGGACCCGATCGCGGTATACGCACCGAATTTCGGACGATAAATCGCGTGGCTTGTTGGCAGATTTTGTCTTGAGCTTTAAAGAAGCTCAAAACGTTAATATAGCGGCCGAAAGGCTGGGGATCGACGAGGAGACTCGACAAGATTTTGTGGAACATCTCACCCGTGGCCGTGTCTTGCTGCGGCCAGAGCAGGTTGACTACTCCTACCTGTTGACAGGGTTCAAGTGGAGTCCTGTGGAACACGATGTGGCGATCACACTTCTGGGGCAAGGTCGTGTCGCTGAAGCGATTGCAAGCCAATTGTCCGAGCTGGTTCCTCATCCCGTCATGTCAACAAATTCTGCCGAGGAAGCATTCAGTGATGCGGATTTCGTCATCGCAGCAATGGATGGAATCGATCTTGGTCTCTGCTATGATGCCGACGAATTGTCGCGCGCGACTCAGACGCCGTGGCATCTCACTCGAGTGGATGGCTTTGAGGTTCTCGTGGGACCGACTTTTGTTCCAGGTTCGGGGGTAAACTACTATGATCTCGACACCATGGATGAAGCCGCTCGTGTCATGCGCACCCCATTCCTGTATAGCAAAGCGGCCGACCCGGATGTGAAGCAAACCGCGCCACTGCCGGCCTTCGTTGCCTCCATCGCGGCTGGGTGGACCACTGTGGCCGCAGCCCAGCATCTGTGGGGGAAAGGAAGCTTCCTCGAGGATCACATCATGCGGATCGATTTGGAGCGTATGGAAATCATCAGGGATAAGGTACTGCGCCTTCCCAGGAACCCGGTCGATATGGGAATGCGGGTTGACCTCCGCCATCCCTTCTTGTAAGGAGAACTGAGCATGTCCATTCCGGCTGATCAGCTGCGCCGAATGCTCGAGCAGACCCTCGTGCCACCTACTCAAGTGATAGAGCTTGATCCTGATACGATCGGAGCTACGACGGCGCGCCTTGGCTCGCTTCGTGGTAATTTGGCCGAAAGGTACCAGCTGAATTCTTGTTTGACCAAGGCAAGCTGGGAACGTTTGGCCGATCCGGAATCCGTGAAAACCATCCTTGATTTCTACCTGACGACAGCCGCTGATGGCTATGACCAGTTGATAAAAGAAGCCTCTCGCTGGGTCATGCCATTCGATGATGCTCCGGCGTGGGTTCGGGACCTGCTTTCGCCATTGTCGGGAAATCCAGTGGTAGTTTCCATGCTGTTCAGCGCAGACCTGCTTGTCGCTTTTGATTCTGCTCTCTGGAAAGTCATCCCGAACAGGTCGGGACTGCAATTTGAAGGGTCGTGGAATGAGGATTTGGCCCGTCAAGCGTTGTCGGCCGTGCCTCCCTACTCGGCCCGCGAATCTCTTCCTGATGGTTTCGTGTTCGCTGTGGGAAATATCGTAAGAAGCTCGTACCTTAGCGGCGACCGAGCATTTCGACAGGCAGCCACGGCATGCGGCGTACTACTGGGGCAGCTCTGGGCCGTATTGGCGGGTCTTTCCACTCCACTTCAGTTCGTTCCGGCGACCCAGTTCATTGATCATCTCGTCAATGATGCAACCCGATGTGATGGTGTGGAACGTGGTGTACAGGTCATGGGGGTAGTTGACATTCCGAAACCTTCTTTCTTGCGAATCGAGGACAATCATGGCTGACTCGACCTTGAGCAGTGAAACTTTCGAAAGCCTCATCGAAGAGATTGCTGCCATGTCGCCGGAGGGGCGTCATGCTCTTGATGAAACCGTTGGTGCGATTCAAGATCTTGAAAATGCTGGCGTCGCCCCTGCGCTTCGGAGAGTGATACACAGGGTTTTTGAGCGTTCCATGGTGGAGTTTTTTTCGGAGGAGACTGCGTCCAGTATGCAGTTGCCGACGAGGCTGGTTCGTTTCACTCTCCCAGATCCAGAGGGTATTCCTCTTCCGCGTATTTCTGACTTCCCCGAAATTTCTTTGTCTTCGGTGCTAGATTCTCGGCGTTCCAAGCGTGATTATGCGCGGCGTCCGATGGAGTTGGAGGAGCTGAGCGGCGTTCTTCAGATGGCTTTCCTAAGTAATGCAACAGAGGACGGCTACGGAACGCGTGACGTGCCCCAGATGCCCTACCCGAATATAGGTGGCCTAGACCCGGTGGAGGTCGTGGTGATCATCAACAACGTCTCGGGAATGGAGCGGGGGTACTATAGGTACGACAAAGTTGGGCACAGGCTGGTTCTGGTTTCGTTGGGAGATTACCGTCAGCCGTTGGTGGAGGCCACATTTGAGAATGACTGGATATTCTATGCACCAGTAATCGTTGTCTTGAGTAACGATCAGCGAAAGGTGGCTTGGAAGTACAAGACTCGCGGCTACCGAATCTCGTTCATGGATGTGGGAGCTGCCCTTCAAAATCTCTATCTGTCCTGCACCGCTCATGAGATGAGCTGCTGTGCTGTAGCAGGGTATCATGATGACAAGATCAACCGGCTTATGGGATATCCGCCAGGCGGAGATCGCAACGTGGGGTGCGTTGTTCCGATCGGCCCGCGCCCACATAGTGCGCGTATCGATCGCTCAACACGGCGGTGAGCAATGATGGAGATGTGGGCCATACTGAGCCCGTTGCTCGTGGTTTGGAGCATCATGATGGCCGCCGTTGGCGGAGTGAGCTTCGCTTTAGCGTGGTTGATTCCCAGATGGCGCAAGGCGATTCCAAGTGCTGTCTCGGTGATGATCGGCTTGATGGGGCTGTGCTTGGGTTTCAGCCTGTTGGACGGTGTTTCCACGTCTGAATTGGGAAGGATTCTGCTTGGTGGACTGTGGGCCGAGCAAGGCTGGTTGCCAAATTGGTGGCTGGCTCTTGCGGCAGCGCTCCTGGGTCTGGCAGGCGCTTGGTCTGGATATGAGCTCGAGCGCCGCTTATTGATGCTGCGTGGCCGCAGATCCTCCGGTACGCTGACTGGCTCGCTGGCCCTACCCGGAAGAAAAGAGAGCATGTCTGGCGTGGCCGCGATAGCGAAGAATCCTTTGTGGTTCTTTCTGCTGTCCATCTGCGCAGCTGTTGGTGAGGAATTCTTGTTTCGTGGCGCGATACTCGAACGCATGTGGATATCTAGAGAAAGCGCAGTTACTGCCATCAGTACAGGGTGGTGGCTGGTCTTAGTGCAAGCAGTGTTGTTCTCCAGCATCCATGTTGCTTTCGGGTGGCGAACCTTGGTGGCCAAGTGTTGGCTTGGAATCCTATTGGGGTGTACAGCCCTGATGGGTGGGCTGTTCCTTGGCGGTCTTGTTCCTCACCTCTTCCACCAGTGGCTGGTGCTGAAGCAGTTCTGGAATCCAAGGAGTGGTACCTCCAACAGATCGCGCAGATCAAAGATGGGAGATTCGATTAGTTCATCTCCCGATGCCGGTGCTTTTCGGGCTGTTTCTGCATCTCGAATCACGGCTGACAATTTTTACCAGGACGGGAAGGAGAGTCATCGATGACGTTTTCCGGGCAGTCGGCCACGAGGCAGGCGTTCTGGGATGTTGCTTCCGTGGGTCATGCTGAAAATGGGAAGCAATTTTTTGTTCCATTTCTGACTGATATGTCATGCGGTATTGCAGGCTATCGAGAAGGAGTGATGGATTCAATCCTTCGTGCCCCGTCGGCTATTCTGATGCTGCTTGAAGACCAAGGGGTCGGAGAAGTGTGGGTGCCGGCTGCGAGCTGGGCTGAAATGTGGCGATGGCAAGCGATATCGCGTGACGTTCCGATTGCTCCTGAGGTCTTTGCCGGTGGCCCCATCTTGGTTGATGTAGAGCCAACTTCTGATCGACAGCGTTGGATTCGCGACAGAAGCGATCTGTCATCGGCTCTCGGAATCATTGAACGGGAGGGCTGTGGATGGGTCATTCTGCAGTCCGATGACATAGATTTTGCGCAAATGGTGAGTCGTGATGCCAAGTCCATGGGGCTGCGCGTGGGTCTGCGGGGTTCAATGGAAGCAGCTACAGTCTTGATGGACGGGGATTTGTATTGCGGATTTCCCAACATTAATCGTAGCTCCTTGAATCAATCTCTCACCGATCTCATGATGTCGTGGTCTCAGGATTCTCTAAATGAGACCTTGAATGCTGCACGCGCGATGCTGAGTCGCGGTGTCATGATCAGCACCGAATTGATCACGCTACATCGGACGGTGTTTGTCAAAGAGTCTCTCGATACTCCTTTTCTTGAATTCAATGAGCCGATTCTTCCGCATGTCAGGTGGCTGATTCAGATGAGGCGTGCCGGCGGTTTTGCTGCCGGAAAATCTGCACTTTTTGAATACAGTGGATTGCGTGAGCCCAGCCGCTCTCAAGTTCCCCTTCTCAAAAATGGTTGGGATCGGCTAGTGGAGTGCGCTGTCACGCTGTTCCTCGAGTTCGAAGGTCTTCGACCAGGATCTGGAGCTCCACAGCTTGCTGTCATTCCCGGTCGTGGGTTGCGTGAAGAACTGGCTCTTCTCCACGTCAGTGGAGTCCCTTTACAGGACGTGCTCATGCGTGCTTCCAATGGCATGGCGGGGCAGAGTGGTTCCAACTCCCGGTGGCTGGCGACCGATACATACCCGGAGGAAGGTGCACGATTCATCATGAGTCTACGACCGCAGCAGTAAAGGTACCGAAAGTGCGTCCGTCGGTATGAGTCAGGGGACTGACGAGTGGTTATTGGCGTTTTCTTTGTGGCCTTGTCCTGGCCTTACCCCTCATCCTCGCCTCGCGACCGCTGGGTCACGCCATCGGGACCGTACGGCCACGGACCCGTCTGAGGGGTGGAGACGGAGGTCAGCTCCGCCAGCTGGTCCGGTGCGAGGGTGACCGACGCCGCGGCCAGGTTCGCCCGCAACTGTTCGACGGTCCGGGCGCCCAGGATCGCGGTGGTGATGCCGGGCTGCGCGACCACCCAGGCCAACGCGACATTCGCCGGGGTGGTGTCGTTGTCGTCGGCGATCTGCCGGAGGGCGTCGAGGATGTCCCACGTGCGCTCGTCGCGGGCGATCCGGTCGTAGGCCTCGATGCCGCGCTGCGGGTTTTCGCCCAGCCGGGTGGCGCCCGTCGGGGTGTCGTCCCGGGAGTACTTGCCTGTCAGCCAGCCGCCCGCCAGCGGTGACCACGCCATCACACCCAGTTCCGCATCGGCAGCCGAGGGCAACATCTCCCACTCGGCCTCGCGGCGCAGCAGCGAATACGAGGGCTGCAGCATGACGGGGCGGCGCAACCCCCGCACGTCGCAGGCCCGCACGGCACGCTGGATCTGCCATCCCAGGTAGTTGGAGATGCCTCCGTAGCCGATCAGGCCGTCGCTAATCGCCTGGTCCAGAAAGTCCATGGTTTCCTCGGCCGGGGTGATGGGATCCCAGGAGTGCACGATATAGAGGTCGATGTGATCGACCCGCAAACGGCGCAGGCTCTCGGTCAGGGCGCGGCGCAGGTGTCGCCGCGACGCCCCGAGTGACCCGCCGAGCGCCGAGGTGGGGAAACGTCCCTTCGTCGCCAGCACCATCTCCCGGGTGATCTCCTGCGGTCGGGAGCGGAACCACTCGCCGACGATCTCCTCGGAAACGCCATCGGCGTAGACGTCGGCGGTGTCGATGAAGTTGCCGCCCGCCTCCACGTAGGTGTCCAGCATCGCCAAGGATTCCTCAGCTGGGGATTCCGCGCCGAAGGTCATCGTTCCCAGTGTCAGTGCCGAGACCGAAACCCCGCTGCTGCCCATTCGCCTGCGTTCCATGTCTTCCCCTTTCCTCTGCCTGTTTCGATCCTACGCGGGTGAACTCCCACGCGACTGTGAAGCAGCTCTGGTGTGGGGAGGGGCGCGTCAGCCGGGTTCCGATTTCGGAGGACGGCCTGGGCGGTGCATGGGTGCGGCGTCGCCCGGCAGGCGGCCAGCCCGTTTCAGGGCGTCTCGGAGCAGGTACTCGATCTGTGCGTTCACCGACCGCAGGTCGTCGGAGGCCCAGCGCGCCAGGGCCGTGTGCACGGATGGATCGAGCCGGAGCAGCAGCTGTTTGCGCTCCGGCCGATCCGCGGACCTCGGGGTCACTGATACAGCGACCCCGTGTTGACTATGGGTGTCGCCCGCGAGTC
>ERZ773043.466-NODE-466-length-23858-cov-22.111415_pt1 | contig 23858 bp, 15 predicted proteins | sample MGYA00580636_ERZ773043 | MGnify/ENA primary metagenome ERZ773043 (study PRJEB29015, sample SAMEA2737992) | human oral metagenome | biome: human oral; feature: human-associated habitat; material: dental | place: China | collected 2065 ...
GGCGGGCCAGGGCGCGCGCGAGCTCCGCGCGGCCGCGGGGGCCGGGGTCGGAAGGAGACCGCCTTTCGGTCAGACTATCCATGCGCCCCCCGTTCGTCATAGAGTAGATGGTAATGCCCCGCGCGAGTTCCGTGCCCCGTCGACGATCTAGGAGTCACAGTGGCGTTCTATCAGGCTCTCAAGGCTACCGGCGGCCCCATTCTGAAGGCCGCTTACCGTCCGTGGATCCGCGGTAAGGAGAACATCCCCGCCGAGGGGCCCGCGATCCTGGCGTCGAACCACAACGCCGTATGGGACTCCGTGTTCTTGCCGATGATGCTCGACCGCGAGGTCGTCTTCATGGGCAAGGCGGACTACTTCACGGGCACCGGCTTCAAGGGGTGGGTGACGAAGGAGTTCATGCGGGCCGTGGGCACCATCCCCGTGGACCGCTCCGGCGGTCGCGCCTCGGAGGCCGCCCTCAACGCGGGCCTCAAGCGCCTCAGGGAGGGCGAGCTCTTCGGCATCTACCCGGAGGGGACGCGCAGCCCCGACGGCCGGCTCTACCGCGGCAAGACCGGCGTGGCGCGACTGGCGCTGCTGTCGGGCGCCCCCGTGATCCCCGTGGCGATGATCGGCACCCACGCCGCCCAGCCCATCGGGCAGCGGATCCCCTCGCGCACGAACATCGGCATGGTCATCGGCGAGCCCCTGGACTTCTCCCGCTACAAGGGCCTGCACAAGGACCGCTACGTGCTGCGGGCCATCACCGACGAGATCATGTACAACCTGATGCTGCTGTCCGGGCAGGAGTACGTCGACCTGTACGCGGCCGACGTGAAGGCCAAGATGGCCGAGGAGGGCGAGTTCGACGGCCCAGTTCCCTCCAACGGGCGCGCCGCCCCCGGCGGGCGCATCGCCCCCGAGGTCGAGGTGCCCGGGCCGCCCGAGGAGGACGCCGACGCCGACTCCGCCGACGACCAGGATGCTCCCGGGGCGGGGGAGGGGTCGGAGGCTCCGGCTCCCGTTGAGGACGTTGCCCCGGTTGAGGAGGCGGCTCCCGCTGAGGACGTTGCCCCGGCTGACGAGGCGGCTCCCGCTGAGGACGTTGCCCCGGTTGAGGAGGTGCCTCCCGCTGGGGAAGGTGCCCCGGCTGACGAGGCGGCCCCCGTGGAGGAGAAGGCTCCGGCTGCCGAAGCGAAGGCCGATTCCGAGTCCCCTGCTCCGGGCTCGGGCGCCGCACCGGTCGAGGAGGCCGCTCCCGTAGAGGAGAAGGCTCCCGTTGAGGAAGCTGCCCCGGTTAAGGAGACGGCTCCGGCCTCGGACGCCGCACCGGTCGAGAAGGCGGCTCCGGCTGCCGAAGCGAAGGCTGATTCCGAGTCCCCGGCCTCGGATACCGGGGGGAAGGCCAGTGGCGCGAAGCGGAAGAAGAACACCAAACGGAAGAAGCGCTGACGGCCGTGATCGGCGTCCTCTTCCAGGGCGGTGTCGCGCGCTTCGCCAACCGCACCGACCGCCCCGAACCGGGGCAGGGGTAGGGCGCGGCGCCGCGCAGCTCCGTTCTACGCACACAAGGACCGGAATTACGCAACATGCGACTGCGCACAAGGGCGGAATCAAGCCGTTGTGTGCGCAGCGTGTTTCGTAAATCAGCCCCCTTGTGTGCGTGACCGGCTAGGGCGCGTTGTCTTATTCTGGTTCCTTGTGTGCGTGGTTGAAGGGGAGGGGCTGCGCGTGCCTCGTTGTCGGTGCTTTGTGTGGCTTCGTGCGCTGTGCTGCGGGATCCGCCTGGCGTTGCGCCACTTAGCGCACCGCTACACCACTTAGCGCTCCACTGCGCCACTTAGGCCCGAGTGGGCCCTGGGCATTCCGGCGTGTCGGGGGCCTAAGTGGTGCAGACAATGCTTAAGTGGCGTAGACAATGCTTAAGTGACGTAGACAATGTCTAAGTGGTGCAGGCGTAGACTCAGGGTGTGTCATTGAGTCGGTAGAGCCGGTGGTCGGTGCCGGAAGTGCCGCCGACGACCCGCACCCGGCCCCGACGGCGCGGGCAACAGGGGCACGACCAGCCCCCACCGGGCCAGCCGGGCCACGACGGACCCAGGGGTGGGACGGGCGTCCCTGCGGTGCTCCGCGCCTTGCGGCTAGACTGGGGCCGTTGCCCCGCGCCCGGGCGGGCCGTGGCACCCAATCGTCCACATAAGCCTGAGAAAGGTCACATACATGTCAGTCCGTCGCGTCGCTCTGCTGACCGCAGGCGGCTTCGCCCCCTGCCTGTCCTCCGCCGTCGGCGGCCTCATCGAGCGCTACACCGAGATCGATCCCACTGTCGAGATCATCGCCTACCAGAACGGCTACCACGGCCTGCTCACCGGCAACTACGTCGTCGTCGACGAGGACGCCCGCGCCCACGCCGCCGTGCTCCACCGCTTCGGTGGATCCCCGATCGGCAACTCCCGCGTCAAGCTGACGAACAAGAAGAACCTCGTCGAGCGAGGCCTCGTCGCCGAGGACGAGAACCCCCTGGAGAAGGCCGCCGAGCAGCTGCGCAAGGACGGCGTCGACGTCCTGCACACCATCGGCGGCGACGACACGAACACCACGGCCGCCGACCTGGCCGCCTACCTGGAGGAGCACGACTACCACCTGACGGTCGTGGGCCTGCCCAAGACCATCGACAACGACGTGGTGCCGATCCGCCAGTCCCTGGGCGCGTGGACCGCCGCCGAGGAGGTCTCGGAGTACTCCCAGAACGTCATCGGCGAGCACCGCTCCAATCCCCGCATGCTCATCATCCACGAGATCATGGGCCGGAACTGCGGGTGGCTGACCGCCGCCGGCTCGCGGTGCTACCACGAGTGGCTCAAGACCCAGGAGTGGGTGCCCTCCATCGGCCTGTCCAAGGAGCGCTGGGACATCCACGCCATCTTCCTGCCCGAGATGAAGATCGACCTGGACGCCGAGGCCAAGCGCCTGAAGGCCATCATGGACGAGCAGGGCAACGTCAACATCTTCCTCTCCGAGGGCGCCGGCGTCCCCGAGATCATCGCGGAGATCGAGGCCGCAGGCGGCGAAGTGCAGCGCGACCCCTTCGGCCACGTCAAGCTCGACACGATCAACCCCGGCCAGTGGTTCGCCAAGCAGTTCGCCGAGAAGATCGACGCCGAGAAGGTCATGGTCCAGAAGTCCGGCTACTTCTCGCGCTCCTCGCGCGCCAACGCCGACGACCTGCGCCTCATCAAGTCGATGACGGACTTGGCCGTCGAGTGCGCCTTCAAGGGCGAGTCCGGCGTGATCGGCCACGACGAGGAGGACGGCGACCGCCTCAAGGCCATCCCGTTCCCCCGCATCGCGGGGGGCAAGCCCTTCGACATCACCCAGAAGTGGTTCATCGACCTGATGGCCGAGATCGGCCAGGACGTCGTCCCCGCGAAGTGAGCCGGACCGAGTGATCCCCTCCCTCACCCCTGGACGCGGCGGCCAGCCGGAGCGCAAGCCCGGCTACCGCCGCGTCCCTGAGAGCCTGTGGTCCCCATCGTCGGGGGAGCCCGCCCCCTGGGACACGTGGCGCCGACTGAAGGCGCTCCAGCAGCCCGACTACCCCGACGGCGCGCGCGTGGGCTCGGTGACCGCGAGCCTGCGGCTCCAGCCCCCGCTCGTCTTCGCCGGCGAGGTCGACGACCTGCGCACGTGGATGGGCGCGGCCTCGCGGGGCGAGGCGTTCGTCCTGATGGGCGGCGACTGCGCGGAGACTTTCGCCGAGGCCACGGCCGACCACCTGCGCCTCAAGATCCAGACGCTGCTGCAGATGGCCGTGGTGCTGACCTACGGCGCGTCGCTGCCGGTCATCAAGGTGGGGCGCATCGCCGGGCAGTACGCCAAGCCCCGCTCCTCGGACGTGGAGACCCGCGACGGCGTGACGCTGCCAAGCTACCGGGGCGACGCCGTCAACTCCCACGAGTTCACCCCCGAGGCCCGCGTCCCCGACCCGGCCCGCCTGCTTGACCTGTACCACCACGCGGCCTCCACCCTCAACCTGATCCGCGCCTTCACGAAGGGCGGCTACGCGGACCTGCGCCAGGTCCACCACTGGAACCGCGGCTTCATGACGAACCCCGCTTACGCGCGCTACGAGTCCCTGGCGGAGGACATCCACCGCGCCATCAAGTTCATGGGCGCCGCCGGCGTGGACTTCGACTCCCTGCGCGACGTGGACCTGTACTCGTCGCACGAGGCGCTGCTGCTGGAGTACGAGTCCGCGATGACTCGCATCGACTCGCGCACGGGCGAGCCCTACAACACGTCCGCGCACTTCCTGTGGGCGGGGGAGCGGACCCGCGACCCCGGCGGCGCGCACATCGAACTGCTGTCCCGCGTGCGCAACCCCGTCGGCGTGAAACTGGGGCCGACGACAACGCCCGCGGAGATGACCGGCCTCATCGACCGCTTGAACCCCGACGGGGAGGACGGCCGCCTCACCTTCATCACCCGCATGGGCGCCGACCGCATCCGCGAGGCCCTGCCGCCCCTGCTGGAGGCGGCGCGCGCCGACGGCCGCCCCGTCACGTGGATGACTGACCCGATGCACGGCAACACGATCACCGCCTCCACGGGCCACAAGACCCGGCGCTTCGAGACCGTGATGGACGAGGTCCGCGGCTTCTTCGAGGCCCACGACCAGGCGGGCACCGTGCCCGGCGGGCTGCACGTGGAGCTCACGGGCGACGACGTCACCGAGGTCATCGGCGGCAGCGAGCACATCGACGAGGAGTCCCTGCGCAAGCGCTACGAGACCCTGGTCGACCCGCGCCTCAACCACCAGCAGTCCCTGGAGATGGCCTTCCAGGTCGCCCAGTACCTGGCGAAGGGGTAGGAGGGCCGCAGGCGGAACAGGCTGCGCTCGGTTTGTGGGCAAGCAGCGGCGTGCCGGTACGCGAGGGGAGAGCCGTGCCCGCTGTTCGATCGGGTCGATTCCGCTGTCGGGGCTTCCGCCGCCCCTGGTTTTCTTTTCCGCATTATGCGCTTCCGTGTGTGGTGGGTCACGTGTAGGATGCGGGTATGGTGGATCCGGTGCTTGTTTCGGTGGCTGGCGTTGGCGCGTCGGTGGTGAAGTTCCTTTTGCGCGCGTCGGGCCAGGATGCGGTTGCGGGCCTTGTCGGTGATGCGCAGGAGGGGTTGGGGTTGTTGGCCGGGCTGAGGGGGCGGGTCAACGATAGGGGCGGCGCTGTTGCCAAGTGTATTGAGAAGACCGTGGCCGACAGGGTGCGCGGCATGTACCAGAAGTGCCAGGACCGGGGTGTTGGCACCGAGCGCCTGGAGGGCGTTGCCACTGGGGTTGGCGGGCTTCTTGACCGGGTCGGGAACGATGATCGTTTCATTGTTGAGGCCGTGCGCTCTCCCGATAGGTTCGCCGCCATGCTCCATCGGCGCGGCGAGCCGATCCGGGCGCAGCTTTTCGCGCGCTCTGAGCCGTATTTCGATGAGCTCGTCGATGCTGTGGCCGCGGAGTATGTGAGGCTGGCGCCGTGGTCGGAGAAGTTCCAGATCGAGGCGCTCAAGTACGTCATGGGCGCGCTCGACCGCATTGAGGAGGGCGTGGGCAAGATCCAGGAGGACGTGGGCAAGGGACTCGAGAACGATGCTCTCATCCTTGAGAGCTTAGAAATAGTCAAGGAAAACCAAAATGCAACCATCGGTGGTCTGCCACGGCCAGGTCGGGTTGTTTTCGGGGCTCGTCCTGATGTGGCTGCGGGGTTTGTCGAGCGCGGGGAGCAGCAGCGGTTGCGCGGCTTGGTGGTCGACGAGCGGCGGGAGCGCGTGGTTCTTGTGGGGATGGCGGGGTGTGGGAAGTCGCAGTTGGCCTCGAGCCTGGCGCAGGAGTGCGGGGCTGCGGGGTGGGGCCTGGTGGCGTGGATCAACGCCTCATCGAAGGACTCCGTCATAAGCGATCTGGTGGAGCTCGCCCGACGGTTGGGCGTCGACACGAGCGACAACCCCACGCAGGACCAGGTGATCGAGCGGTGCCTCGACCACTTGCAGTCCGCTGAAGCCAGCGACCGGCTGGTGGTGTTCGACAATGTCGAGGACTTCGACGACTTGACAGACGTGGTTCCGCGTGGTGGTGGGTTGCGGGTGGTGGCCACGAGCAGGCGCCGTGACGTGTCGTCGGCGTGGGAGGTGGTGGAGGTGGGTGTGTTCCCCCGCGCGGATTCGATCGCTTTCGTCCAGTCGATCACGGGTTCCCAGGACAGCGGGGCAGCTGATGCTCTGGCTGCGCGGCTCGGGGACCTGCCTCTTGCCCTTGCTCAGGCCGCTGAGACGGCGCGGATCGAGCGGTGGTCTCTGGCGGAGTACCTCGACCAGTTGGACGCTTACTCCAGTGACCGGGTAATCCATCGTATTCCTGGGGATTCCTACCCCGATGACGTGTCCATCGCGTTGCTGCTGGCCGTGGACTCCGCCCTCAGTCGCATCAAAGACGGGTCGCATGAGGCGGCCCGCCTCCAGATCGGGGCGCTCGCTGTGCTCGCCGAGTCGGGTGTGCCCACCCGGTGGATCGCCCCCGGGGCGAGGAAAGCCCAGACGGATGGGAACGCGGATGGGGCGGATGAGGACACAGGCGCGGATGCGGGTCCAGTGGGTGAGGCAACGAAGGACCGTGATGTTGCTGCCGAGAACGCGCGCCGCGCACTAGCCGCACTCCTCAACGCGTCGGTGGTCCAGCAGTCCACCGACGGGGATGTGACGATGCTGCACCGTTTTCAGGGGCAGGTGCTGCGCGAGAACTGGAGCCAGGGGGAATCGGCTGAAGCGCTCGACGCGGCAACGGACCTGCTTGACCGGATCAACATTAACAGTCTGCCGCGCGAAGACGCGGACGGTCGCCGACAGGAGACCCGTGATCTCATCGAGCAGCTCCGCGCAATCGGCGCCCAGGGCTACTCCCATCCCCTGTTTGAGCAGGAGCAGATTCAAGACGCAATTGTTTATGCTCTTGGTCAAGGAACTGATCTCGGACTTGTCTATGAGGCATTGACGCTGGATGGCGCGGTGAATACCGTTCGAAAATTACTGGGAGCAGATCACCGTCGCGCTATTGTCTTGCAGAGCAACCTTGCCGTAGCCTACGAGCAGGCAGGCAGGTTTGATGACGCCATCACCCTGTTGGAAAACGCTGTTTCGCGGTGCCGTCAGGTCCTGGGAAACGCGCACCCTGATACGCTAGCCTCCTGCAACAACCTCGCGCATGCCTACCGGGCTGCGGGTCGTCTCGACAAGGCAGTCTCCTTGTATGAGGCTACCCTTACACAATGCCGGGAACATCTGGGATCCACGCACCCTAACACATTTACTTCGCAGCGCGGTCTCGCCTACACTCTCCAGGTTGCGGGCAAGATCAATGAAAGCATCACTTTACTAGAGGCCGTTCTTAGGCGAAGCCGTGCGACACTGGGGCGTGTACATTCTGTGACGCTAGTGATCCAAACCGATTTGGCAAACGTCTACGCAGCTGCGGGCATGAACGATGAGGCTTTACCTTTGTTCGGGGAAGCCCTGGTAGAATACCGTGAAACGTTGGGTGCCATGCATTCCCGCACTCTCGCCGCGCAAATTGATCTCGCGAAGACGTTTCGTGCGGCTGGGAAATTCAATCATGCAATTGCCCTGTATGAAGATGTTGTCGCTCGGCGCCGCGAGGTTCTGGGGTCCACACATCCAGCTACGCTTGTAACCCAAGTCAAGTTAGCGCGCGTTTACCGGGACGCGGGTTGCCTTGATGTTGCGATTGCTTTATTCGAGAGCGTTTTTTCGCAGTTTCAGAAGGTGCTCGGGCGCACTAACCCAATTACACTTGCCTCCGGGAACAGTCTCGCATCTGCTTATCGGCAAGGACAAAGGTATGATGATGCTATCGCCCTGTACAAAGATACCCGAGCTTACTATGCGAAGAAATTCGGAATGCTGCATCCTAACACTCTCGTTACCCAGAACGATCTTGCAGACACTTACCAAGCGGCGGCTAGGTTCGACGAGGCGATCGCCCTGCATGGGCAGACTCTTGATGACCGGCTGCGTGTTCTGGGACCTGACCATCCCCACACCCTCGCTTCCCGCGATAACCTCGCAGGAGCATACTATGCAGCGGGTCGTTTTAGCGACGCGATCGCTCTGTACAAGGAGGCGGTTGCCGAACGTTTGCGTGTCCTGGGGCCTGACCACCCCAGCACACTTACCTCCCGCAACAACCTCGCAAGTGCCTACCAGGCGGTGGGCTGTCTCGATGATGCCATCCCCCTGTTGGAGGAGGTGTTCATCGACAGTGTGCGTGTGCTGGGACCCGACCACCCCAGCACACTCGCCTCCCGCAACAACCTCGCAGGAGCCTACTATGCAGCGGGCCGCCTCAACGAGACAATCGCACTGTACGAGGACGTACTCGCCCAGTGTGTGCGAGTCCTAGGCTCCGACCACCCCAGCACACTCGCCTCCCGCCGCAACCTCGAAGTCGCGAGGCGCGCACGCGACTCGGGCAGCGCCTCGGCTCGTGCGCCGGAGAAGGAAGCACCACCATCCTCAAGCAAACGGCTGTGCCCGTAAGCGGGGGAGGCGGCTGGCCGCAGCCGTTGCACTATTCAAAATATGCGAGGAAGCTGTGAGTCCCGACCACCTCACCGTTAAGGTCTGCAATGCCCTCGAGTCCTTTGAGCGCAAAATGAACATGTTCCCCGCCCCGTCCCCTGAATCGAGTGAAGAATGAACGCCATCGATCCCGCCGCCGAACGGAGCGCCCGCGCCCTCCAGTACTTGCAGGAGGGCAGGAGCGACCTCGCGATCCCGCTGTTCGAGGAGGTGCTCGCCAGCAGTGTGCGCGTCCTTGGCGCTGACCACCCCAACACGCTCGCGTCCCGTAGCAACCTCGCAACCGCCTACGAGTCAGTGGGCCGTCTGGGTGAGGCGATCCCCCTGTTCGAGGAGGTGCTCGCCGACAGTCTGCGCGTTCTGGGGTCGGACCACCCCGGCACGCTCACCTCGCGCAACAACCTTGCGGGCGCGTATGAATCGGCGGGTCGCATTGGCAAGGCGATTCCGTTGCTCGAGGGGGTGCTCGCCGACCGCCTGCGCGTGCTGGGACCTGACCATCCCGACACTCTCGCCTCCCGGAACAACCTCGCAGTCGCCTACGAGTCAGTGGGCCGCCTCGGTGAGGCGATCCCCCTGTTCGAGGAGGTGGCCGCCGATCGAGTCCGCGTCCTGGGCTCCGACCACCCCGATGCTCTCCTCGCGCGTAACAACGTCGCGGGCGCCTACCGGTCGGCGGGACGCCTGGATGAGGCGATCGCCTTGTTCGAGGAGGTACTCGGCGACAGGGGGTGTGTTTTGGGCCCTGACCATCCCGATACCCTTCTCTCGCGTTACAACCTCGCGGGCGCCTACCAAGCGGCGGGCCGCGTCGGCGAGGCGATCGCCCTGTACGAGGAGGTGCTCGCCGACCGCCTGCGCGTCCTGGGGCCGGACCACCCCGACACGCTCGCCTCCCGTAACAACCTCGCTGGCGCTCACGAGTCGGCGGGGCACCTCGGCGAGGCAATCCCCCTGTACGAGCAGACCCTTGCCGACAGTCTGCGCGTCCTTGGCGCCGACCATCCGGGCACACTCACCTCGCGCAACAACCTCGCGCACGCCTACCAGGCGATGGGCCGCCTCGACGAAGCCGTCGCGCTGCACGAGCAGACCCTTGCCGTCCGTTTGCGCGTCCTGGGGCCGGACCACCCCGACACGCTCACATCCCGCAACAACCTCGCGGGCGCTTACGAGTCGGCGGGCCGCCTCGACGAGGCGATTCTCCTATTCGAGGAGGTGCTTGCCGACAGTGTGCGGATCCTGGGCGCTGACCACCCCGATACCCTCGACTCCCGTAACAACCTCGCGGGTGCCTATTACGCGGCGGGCCGCGTTGACGAGGCGATCGCCCTGTTCGATCAGACTCTTGCCGACCGTTTACGGATCCTGGGGCCGGACCACCCCGGCACCCTCATCTCCCGTAACAACCTCGCGGGCGCCTACCAGGCGGCGGGCCGCCTGGAGGAGGCAATCCCGTTGTTCGAGGGGGTGGCCGCCGACACGGTGCGCGTCCTGGGGCCTGACCACCCCGGCACCCTCACCTCCCGTAACAACCTAGCTAGCGTCTACTATTCGGCGGGCCGCCTGGGCGAGGCGATTCCCCTGTTGGAGGAGATGCTCGCCGACCGTTTGCGGGTCCTCGGGCCCGACCACCCCAGCACGCTCGACTCCCGCCGCAACCTCGAAGTCGCGAGGCGCGCCTGCGAGTCGGGCGGCGCCTCGGCCGCTGAAGCGGGGGAGGCGTGACAACCGCGTTCCCGTCGGACTAAACGGCCCCGCCCTTGTGTTGAGTCGGAGCCGGCGAGTGGAGGCAACTGACCGCAGCCGTTGCACTATTCAAGCTTGGTTTTTCACAGGAAGTGCAACGTGCGGTGTGTGTGGGCTTCCTCAGGGGTTTTCCAGCCGAGGCGTTTGCGTGGTCGTTGGTTGAGTTGATCGTGCACCTGTTGGATCCGCGTGGGGTTGATGCCGTCCAGTGGGGTCCTCTTGGGGAAGTACTCGCGCAGCAGGCCGTTGGTGTTCTCATTGGTGCCGCGCTGCCAGGGGCAGCGGGCCTTGCAGAAGTGGATGGGGGCGCCCAGTGGTTCTTGGAGGGCGGGCCCGGGGGCGAACTCGTGGCCCCGGTCCACGGTGAGGGGGCGGCGGTGTGGGGGGCCGGGGCCCGCTCGATTGAGCAGTGAGACGTCGACCGCGCGTTTGGAGGGGGCCTTGCCGCCCACCAGGCACCACCTGGTGGCCCGGCCGCGCCGGGGTGACCAGTACAGCGCCGCTCATACGGCCCGCGACGGTGTCGCCCTCCCCCTCGCCCACCCGTTCGCGCCGGTCGACGATGGCGGGCCGCTCGCCCAGCTCGTGGGTGATCGGTCCGGCCCCGCCCGTCGAGACGGCCCCTTCCTGCGGCGCCTCCTGCGGCCGCAGCACACTGGCGGAATGAGCAACGCATGGCAGGACTTGCGGATCCTGACCGGTAACGACTGGCGCTCGGTCCGCGGGGACCCCTCGTGCGTCCGGTTGCGCCGGGGTGCCGCTTTGAGCGATCCGGGAGGGATCCCGCTGTGGAAACGGTGGCAGGACGTGGCACTGGCCCGGATCGCGGTGGCGCACGAGCAGATCCGGCAAAGCGTCGTGTTCTGCGGCGAGAGCGCGCTCGCCATCCACGGCGTCCCCAGTGGATCTCCAATCCTGACGTGGAGTTCACCAGCGGGCGGGAGTACACGGCCTCGTGGTTCCCGCGCGTCGGCGTCGGCGACCAATGCGTGCCCAGGGTTCGGGTGCGCCGCGTCACCAGGAAGCATCCGTTGCACGGAGTCGGGAACGTGCGCGGTCTGCTAGTGGAGGACCTTTGGACGACGAGCGTGCTGATCGCCGCGATACACCCACCGCTTGAGGCTTTCGTCGCGGTGTCGATGGCGCTCCGCCGGCTGTCGCGCTTCGACCGCCGGGATTTGGCCGGGTCCCGCGCCCGGGAGGAGGAGGCCCGCAGGATCCTGCTGGAACTCGTCGCCCAGGGCGAGGACGCGGGCGCCTACGGGATGGGGCGCGCGAGGCGGGTCGTCCTCGCGGCGGACGCCGGGTGCGAGTCGGTGGGCGAGGCGGCGCTGCTCTACGTGCTCACCGCCACGTCCCACGAGGCCCCCGCCACCCAGGTGCCGGTGAGGACACGCGGAGGCCGGGAGTTCTTCCTCGACGTGGCGGTCCCCGGGCAGAGGAAGGCGTGGGAGTTCGACGGGACGGGGAAGATGGGGACGAGTTCCCAGGAGTTCAACCGGGCGGTTCGCCAACAGCAGGACAGGCAACGCCTCATCGAAGCGGAGGGCTGGCAGGTCGAACGCGTCCTGTGGCAGGACTTCGAGGACTTCGCTGGGTTGCGCGACCGCATCGTGGACGTGCTCGAAGACGGCGGACTGGTCGGGACCGGCCGGGGGAGGCTGTGGGTGCCCGAGCCCGACTCGGGCAACGAGGCGCGGCGCATCCATGTCCGCGCTGATCCGGTCGCCCAGGCGTGGAAGTCCGCGGTCTGGGCAGGACCTGTTCCACGCGATTGGTGAACTGGTACCAGGCGGGCGGAGCGCCCGGGTGCTGCTGGTTGTGGGGCTGAATCCGCGAAGGGAGCGCTGCCCCGCGGGTAGCATGGAAGACGCGTGGGGCGCACGGGTCCCAGGAGCCAGGTGCGCGCCGGTACCGGTTTGAGAGAACGGCTAAGGAGCCCGTCATGGATCCCATCGAAGAACTCAGTGACCGCGTTGCCGCGCTCGCGGGCCGTGACCTGGCACTGTCCGAGGTCCACCAGTTTATCCTGGATGCGGCCGAGTTGCTCGCGCCCGCTGTTCCGGTCGTGACCGGCAACGGGGTGTGGGTGCGATGGGGGCTGGGGGAGCGCACGGTCGTGGTTAGCCCCCACAGGTTCCGGAGCATGCTGACGCTGGCCGTGCACTTCTTCAACAGCGAGTACACCGAGACGCACGACTACCACGCCTTCAAGTGGGGGATGGCCGACGATATGCCGTTCCGGTGGTCCATGGTGCTCGGCGAGCGCACGACATCCGTCTTCGACTGGTGGCGGCAATGCGGCCTGGTCGGATACAACTGGGATTACTTCGACAGGCAATTCGACTCGGTTCTGGACTCTCTCCCTGAGGATCTGGAGTTGATGCCTCCCCAATGGCGCCGTGAGGTGGTCTACCGGTGGGACATGTCGGTGAGCGGGCTGGGCGCCGTCACCCTGCGCGCCACCCACGAGGGGATCGAAATATCCAGTGCGGCGACGGGCGAGAGCGTCATGTTCCCGCAGGGGCGCACGCAGGGGATGGGAGCGGTCCTCGCCGGGCTCGCAGGCGGTGCACCCCTTAAAAAGGTGCCGATGCTTGAGAGCAGTGGATTCGACGCCGGTCCGATCACCCTCGACGGCAGTGAGCCCGAAGACGTGCTCAGGGAGATCGAGATGATAGAAGAGAACAACAATGAGGGGATACGCCCGGACACCGACGACAACCGCAGACCCGCCCTGACGTTCGCGGATCTGCGCGCCCGCCTCGCGGAACCAGAAGAGGAAACGGTTTCCCGCGCCTACGCCCGGGCCGAGCACGCGGTCCTCCCGATGCGGTGGGGGCTCTCGTTGGACCAACTGCACGCCATCGTCCGTCAATGGTCGGCGGGCGCGCAGATGGACCGTGTCCTCATGGAACTGGGGGCGGTTCCGGGCACCTACCTCAACGACGAGGCGCTGGTCGGAAAGGACTGGGTCGCCGTGACGGGCCGGGTCTCCAGTGAATGGGAGATCGTTGTGTCCCCCGACGAAGAACACGCGATGACTGACAACCGGCAACTGGCGGCCGCCGCCTGGCAACTGAGCCAGGAGTTCCAAGACGTGTACGGGAGCCCCTTCGCAGGATGGACATCAAGCAGTTTCGGATTCTCGCGGTTCTTCCGGATCGGGGACCGCGGGCTCGCGATCAACACGTTCCTCGGGTTGCGCGTCGTCTTCGGCTCTTTCGAGAAGCTCGCGTTCCGCAGCTTGTACGGGTGATGCGCGGAGCCGGGCGGTCTCGTGCCGGGGAAACGGCGGCGGGGAGGGCTGAATAGCGCGTCCGACGGCGGGCGGCGCGGACAGCTCCGCGGGTCGGGCCCAGCTGTGCGAGGGGTCGGTTAGGATGAGACCGTGTCTCTCACGATTGGTATCGCCGGACTGCCCAACGTCGGCAAGTCGACCCTGTTCAACGCCCTGACGCGCGCGACGGTGCTCGCCGCGAACTACCCGTTCGCCACCATTGAGCCGAACGTGGGCGTGGTCCCCCTGCCCGACCCGCGCCTCGACAAACTGGCGGAGATGTTCCACTCGCAGCGGACCGTGCACGCCACCGTGTCCTTCGTCGACATCGCCGGCATCGTGCGCGGCGCCTCGGAGGGGGAGGGGCTGGGCAACCAGTTCCTCGCGAACATCCGCGAGGCGGACGCCATCTGCCAGGTCACCCGCGCTTTCAACGACCCCGACGTGGTGCACGTGGATGGGAAGGTGGACCCCGCCTCGGACATCGAGACGATCCAGACGGAACTGGTCCTGGCGGACATGCAGACGCTGGAGAAACAGATCCCCCGCTTGGAGAAGGAAGTGCGCGGCAAGAAGACCGAGCCCGTCGTCCTCGACACGGCGCGTGCGGCGCTGGCCGTCCTGGAGAAGGGCGAGCTGCTCAGCGGCCCCGCGGGCGCGGAACTGGACCAGGAGTCGCTCGCGTCCTTCCAGTTGATGACGACCAAGCCCTTCATCTTCGTGTTCAACATGGACGCCGACGGCATGGAGGACGAGGCCCGCAAGGACGAGCTGCGCGCCCTGGTGGCCCCCGCGGAGGCGGTCTTCCTGGACGCGCAGTTCGAGGCGGAGCTGGTGGAGCTCGACGAGGCGGACGCCCGCGAGATGCTGGCCGAGTCCGGCCAAGACGAGTCGGGCCTGGACCAGCTGGCCCGCGTCGGCTTCGACACCCTGGGCCTGCAGACCTTCCTCACGGCCGGCGAGAAGGAGTCGCGCGCCTGGACCATCCACAAGGGCGACACCGCCCCCAAGGCCGCCGGCGTCATCCACACGGACTTCGAGAAGGGCTTCATCAAGGCCGAGATCGTCTCCTACGAGGACCTGGTCTCCCTGGGCTCCATCGCCGAGGCGCGCGCCCACGGCCGTGTCCGCATGGAGGGCAAGGACTACGTCATGCAGGACGGGGACGTGGTGGAGTTCCGGTCGGGGCTTGCGTCTGGGGGTAAGAAATGAGCGCATGGTGGGAATCGCTTTCAGACAAGTGGTTGTGGGATGATCCGATGCTTCTCATGGGCTTCGTCTCCCTTGTGTTCACTGTGCTCATTCCTGTCACGTTATGGTGGATGAGCGCGAAACAAACAAAGCGTGACAGCTTATTAGTTGAACAGCAGACGGAAATTCTCAATCGCCAAGACAAGATTTTGCGACGCCAACGGCGCGATGCGCTGCTGGAGAGCATTACGCGATCCTCTGATGCTACGTATCTGGGAATTCTGTGGAGGGAAATCCGCGAGTCTCCTGAGTATAAGGGGGAGGATCGGGATTTCCTTCTCGCTCGATTCCGTACCAATCCTGCTCTCGCCCTTCCTGGAACATCCGTCGGCGTCAGGGTGCAGGATGGCCTGTCTGATGCTGTCGTGAATGATTATGTTGACGGGCTTGAGCGTCGCTACGCCGATGGCAAAGGATATCCTGGCTTGCTTGATTTCATTGAAGAGGTGAAACATCGTGGGGCGGAGATTAATGTATCAAGGCTTGTCAAGCTTGTTACAGGACCCACCGCGGAAAGGCAACGTCCCGGTCACTTCTTTTATCGGAAATTCGTCAATATTCTTCCGGAGGCAGCGAGTTATCTTCTATTTGCGGTTGAGGACATTGATGCTCGGGCTCCTGGTGGGCTCAGGTTGAATGTTCTGACAGGTACCCTCCTTGCAGTTAAAGACGTGGAGATGGAACGTCGAGATTCGAAGCTGAATGCGGTTGAGATGGAGGGGCTGAGGAATAGGGTTGCCGAAGCTCTCGCCTCTCTGTTACATCGAGATGTCCTACGCTCGTTTGATGAGTGGGAAATTGATGGTTTTACTGACAAAGTCAGTGCTACAGTTGCTTGGCTCATTAGGGCGGTTGGGTGGGTTGCCGACGCTGACGATCATAATGCGATGAGGATGATCGAAAATCTATCTTTTGCAATCCGGTCGATCCCCGATAGGGAAAGATGCTGGGGGTTAGATAGTGCTGATGTCTTCCAGGGATTTCAGTGGATTGAGGAAAAACAGCCCGAATTGTGGGAGAGGTATCGGCAGAGTCTGGAATCGGCTGCTACGGAAGTGGGTCCATGGAAAGGGCATGATGGGGGCAATGACTGAAGGAGTTCTTGTCGAATTCAGGTTCAACGTCTGATCGTTCTTGAACGAGGCAGTGGCCGGGTCGCGCGAGAGTGTGGCCCGGCTTCGCTGTAGGGAGGGCAACGGCATCCCGGCCGCAGAACAGGTGCATCGAAGATTGAATCATGTGATGCTCTGAATGGTGCTATCCTGAGGGGGGAGGCTGCTATGAGAACGACTGTGACACTCGATGATGACCTGCTCGCCCGCGCCCAGGAGCTCACTGGGATCAGAGAGCGCTCCGCTTTGATCCGAGACGCGGTGGAACTCCTCGTCCGTATCGAGAGCGGTCGTCAGCTCGCTGCGCTCGGCGGTAGCGATCCGGGAGCGGAGGCTGCGCCGCGGAGCCGGGCGCGCGCATGAGAATCCTCGCTGACACGAACGTGTGGATCGACCACCTGCGCAAAACTGAGCCAGTCCTGGTCGATCTGCTCGAACGCGATCAGGTGTGCGTGCACCAGAGCGTCATCACTGAGCTGGCATTGGGCAACCTGAAAGACCGGTCGATCCTCCTGAAGGCGTTAGAGCGCTTGATGATCGTTCGCAACGTTGATGACCAGGGGGTGCGGCATTTCGTCGAAGAGCGGCGTCTGTGGGGCAGGGGGCTCAGCGCTGTCGATGCGGCGCTTTTAGCGAGTGCCATCGTCACCCCCGGGGTGTCGCTGTGGACGCGCGATAAGCGCTTGCGTCATGCTGCCAGCGACATGGGCGTGTTGGCGGACCTTGACTAAGGAGCGTGAGCTGTGACGAGGCCGTCGCCGGGTCGCGCGAGAGCGCTGCCCGACCACTGCCTCGGGCCATCGCGGCTGCGACCCGCAGGCTTTCGTTGAGAAACCAGGGCTGGCGATTAGGCCTCGTGCGCGTTTGCCGGTTCTTCGTGCTTTACGGTGTAGGTGGCGTGCGAGACCGACGGTGTCAAGGACGCCCCGGAAGCGGTAGCAGATTCGGTTGCGGAACCCGGGGGAGGGATCCGTCGAGTGACCCAAGCTCCCGTGCCTGGTAGAAGTTGGAATCATAGTAGTCCGGGGGAGGTGTCCGTCGGGTGGCCCAAGCTTCCGTCGATGGCTTCGGTTCGTCTCTTAGGGGGCGAGAGAAGCGGACGAGGCGTTCCACGGAGAGCTCTGGCCGAGTGGACCAGCGCCGGTGGGAGGATTCCCAGCAACCTACCGGGTGGGTGGGCCGTCCGCTAGCGTGGGTGATAGGACCGTGACCGTCAAAGGGGGAGAGATGGGGGCCATCGATGCCCGGGCGATGCACGTGCTGGTGCACAACCAGGGCGAGTCGGATTTCAAGGATGTGACGGGCCGCGTGAGCGGCCTTGAGAAGCGGGGCGATCGGGTCATCGTCACCTATTCCTCTGGGAGGATATACCGTTACCAGGCCGCCAAAGTCCGTATCTACGATCAGGTGGTCCGGCGCGACCTCGCCCGGGGGGACGAGGTCTATGTACGGGGGTCCTTGTGGGGGACCGTCGAAACTGTCTACTCGCTCGGCCTGCGCGAAGATCCCAGTAGGGTGCGTTACACGCTTGTGTACCGACGTAGCAACGGCACAGTAGGACTCAGCCGACGCGGCGAGGGGGAAGTCCGGATGAGGCTGCTGACCCCGGAACAGCGCAACGCACTCGAAATCATGGACTACGTGCGCGATGAAGTGAGGGGCCAGGCGAGGAGGGAGGGCGCCCGGCAGGAGGACACGGGGCGCTCCACGAAGTGGAGGGCCGAGAAGAACTCGGCGAGGGCAGCGGCCACGTTGGCGAACGTGTGGGAGCGGCTGGGAAGAGTCCCACCGGGCTCGGCGCTCGAGGCCTATCTGACGGGCACGAGCAGCGCGGACACGGGAGCGGAGCAGGACACCATCATGCCCTTCGCCTCCAACCTCGAGCAGCGTAGGGCCCTCAAAGCGGCGCTTTCGCACCAACTCTCCGTGATCGACGGCCCTCCAGGAACCGGCAAGACGCAGACGATCCTCAACCTGGTCGCGACCCTTGTCGCCCAGGGGAAAACGGTCGGCATCGTCTCAGGAGTGAACTCGGCGGTGGACAACGTCGTGGAGAAGCTCACCGAGGAGGGGTACGGGTTCCTGGTGGCGAATGTGGGGAAGCGGGAGAAAGTGGAGGCGTTCCTCCGCGAACAAGGACGCCTCGGGGAGCTGTGGGAGGAGTGGGAGGCCACGGCCAGCCTCGGAGCCGACGGGACGCCGGTTGCGGTCGACCCCGATGGCCTCCACGAACGCGAGGCGCGCCTCGTCCAACTGTGGCAGGACGGGAGGGACATTCCCCGGATCCGTGCGGAACTCGCTGCGACGCGCAGGGAGCGCCAGCTCCTCGAAGTGAAGATCCGGGAGTCCGGGCGCCCGCTCCCGGACGTGTCCGGCCTCCCCGTCGTGAGGCGGGGCCCGGATGCGCTGGCGGATCTGCTCGCCCTCGCGCGGTCAGCGCCCAAGCCCCACCGGGGAGTGCTCGGCCTCGTCGAAGGAATGCGCCGCTACTTCGCCTACGGCTCCCTGAAGGGGGTGCGGCTGGACGACGCCGACACGCAGGCCGCGTTGCAACTGCAGTGGTACCGGGCCTTCGAGGAGGAGACCGCCTCGCGGATCGAGCGGGCGGAGGAGCGCTCCCGCAATGCCGGGGCACAGGAGGAAGCGCGCGAATACCGCAGGCGGTCGCGGGCCGTGCTCGACGGGGCGCTCCGACGCAGTTTCAAGGCCGCGCCCCGGACCCTCCTCACGTCGACCGAGTACCTCAGCAAGCAGACGCGGTCCCTGCTCGGCACGTACCCCGTGGTCGCTTCCACCTGCCATTCGATCCGCGGGAACCTGGACGAGTCGGTCCTGCTCGACTGGGTCATCATCGACGAGTCCTCCCAAGTCGTCATCCCCGAGGGCATAGCGGCGCTGAGCAAGGCCCGCAACGCCGTCATCGTCGGGGACCAGAAACAACTGGGCCCCGTCCTGACGGGGTGGGAGGCGAGTCGGCGCGAGCCGCCGGATCCCCGTTACGACGTGCGGTCCTTGTCGCTCCTGGAGTCCGTCAAGGCGCTCGGCGAACGGGCCGGGATCCCGCGCACCCTCCTCAGAGAGCACTACCGGTGCCGTCCGGCCATCATCGAGTTCTGCAACCGCATGTACTACGACGGCCAGCTCATCGCGATGACGGATCCGTCCGACGCCCAGGAACCGCCCATGCGCGTCGTGCGCGCCGCTCCCGGCAACCACGCGCGCCGCCTGCGCGGTGGCCGGTACTCCCAGCGGGAGATCGACATCATCGCCCAGTTGGAGGATCTGCGGCTGCTGGACCGCGGCGTCACGACAGAGGACAAAGACGAGTCGGGGGACTACGTGCTCGGGATCGTGACCCCCTACCGGGAGCAGGCGAACCGCGCGGGCGCGCGGGTGCGGCAGGAATCGGAGGGCAGCGGGCACGCGAGGTGGCTCGCGGAAACGGCTCACAAGTTCCAAGGCCGAGGCGCGGGCACGATCGTGTTCTCCACGGTCCTGAACTCCGACGACACCGCCGGCGGGGATTTGGGGTACTACGACGACTCGCGGATCACGAACGTCGCCGTTTCACGGGCGAAGGACCGGGTCGTCGTTGTGACCGCCCACGGAGGGGTGCGCCACAGCCGCAATGTGACCGCGCTGCTCGACTACATCACCATGCTGGATCCCGAGCAGGTCGTCGAATCCGACATCGTGTCAGTGTTCGACGTCCTCTACGCCCACTACTCGGACGCTGTGCGCCAGTACGCGCGCAGCAAATGGCACGGCCCCAGCCGGTTCCCCTCGGAGAACATCATCGACGCGCTCCTGGGGGGCGTCCTCGCCGAGACGCGCTACGCGCGCCTGGGCTACCAGTTCCAGGTGCCTCTGCGCGACGTGCTGCCGCACACGCGCCGTCTCAACGAGGAGCAGCGGCAGCTCGTCTGGCACGGCAGTGCCCTCGACTTCGGAGTGTTCTCAACGGTCACGCACAAACTGGTCCTGGGCATCGAGGTCGACGGGTTCCGCTACCACGAGGGCGACCCCGCCCAACGCCGCCGCGATGCCTTGAAGGACCAAGTGCTGCGGGCCTACGGCGTGCCCGTTCTGCGGCTGCCGACGAACGGCTCCAATGAGGAGGCGAGGATCCGGACCGCGCTCGACGCTGTGGAGCAGGACCCCTTCCCCCCACGGTTCGCGTGAGGGGACCGAGGGGATCGGGCGCGCACCGCCAGGCGCCCTCCCCCGCGCTCCGCGGGGGAGGGCGCTGTCCCGGTTGCATCCAGGCGGCGCGGTCGGGGCACCCCATGCGCTTTCCAGGGCATCGCAGGCTCTTCGGTCCTGGTTCTCACGAATGCCGCTGAGCATCTGTACGAATGCTACTGTCCGTCATCATCCCCGCTTGTCAGTTCCGGTGCCGACAATGTGCGCACCTGTGCGCCATCCGCGCTGACTGCGGAAACGTCGAGCGCCTTCGCGGAGTTCTCGGTTAGTGACGACACTGACCGTACAGTCACAAGGAGACGGGATTCCACGGAGGCGACTGTGTCGTTGTAAGTCTTCACACTCTTCTCCAAAGCCTTGCCCAGCCTATCCAAGTGTTGCGCCACTTTAGCCATGCGCTCGTAAAGCGTGCGTCCCAGGACAATGATCTCATCCGCCTGATCGTTGATCGCTGTGTGCGCCCACGCGCTCGCGCATGTGCGTGTTAACGCAAGAAGGGTGACGGGCGAGGAAAGAGCAACACCCTGGGAAAAACCGTGTTCCAACAGTGTGGGATCCGTGTGCAGAGCTGCTGACAGTGCAGCCTCAGAGGGGACAAATAGAACGACCAACGCGGGGGATTTCCCAAGTGCGCGAGCGTAATCGCGCTTCGCGAGGGCATTGATATGTGCTCGCAGGGCCTTCGCGTGGTCCGCGAAGTGCGTGCGGCGCTCGCGTTCTGCGTCCGCTCCTGCGCCGGCAACAGCGCAGGCCCGCAGGTAGGAATCCATAGGGGCTTTCGCGTCGAGCGCGAGGAATCCTTCACCAGGTAGGTGGATCGTGACATCCGGCCGCGAACGGCGATTGTCTGAAGAAACTGCATAGGTCTCCCGGCCATCGCGTTCCTGAACGACGGCACCGATTGAGCGTTGCTCGGAGAAGTCTACGTGCGGCATCATCCCGGAAACCTCGAGGATGCGGGCGAGTTCCACTTCACCCCATGTGCCGCGCGCGCTGCGCGAACGCAGGGCGCCTTCCAGTGATGCGGTCATCCGGGCCAGTTCGGTCTCACGCTGGGCTGCGGTCCGCAGTTGCTCGGAGAGCTCTCCGCGTTGTGCGGCCTCGCGTTGGGCGTCGGCGCGCAACTGCTCTGCGAGAGCGTTGTGCTGATTGGCGCGCTGTCGTTCCATTGTTTCAACGCGTACGCCCATTTGTTCTATCTGCGTGCGGATGGGGGAAAGTGCAGCAACGATGGCGTTCTCTCTCGCCGCGGCGGCTTCGGCTGACTGGGTGCGTGCCTGCCACTGTGCGACCTCGGTGCGCAGCGCAGTGATTTGATCTGCGTTCTGTTGAATCGTAGAGCCTCGTTGGGCGACCGCTCCGACATATCCGAGCACTGCGCCGATAATGATACCGATTACGAGGAAGGGGATGGAAGACATCATGCCAGAAGTGTAAGTGCCAACACTTCGTCTGGGTTTTACGTGATGGGCGTGTGGTGAACTTATTGTTCAATTGGTGCATATTATTTAGTCGCAGACTATAGCTAATGGACTTTGTTCGCACGTTAACGAGATGTTCGAGGGAAGAAGGTATCAGTACAAGAACAGGGCGCATTCCGTGCGCATTCGAGTCGCCGAGGTGCTTGGGTCGTGAAACAGCTTCAGTGTTCCACGGTCTGTTTCACGCGCTGTGCCTCTCGCTGCGGCCACGCGGGTGCAGGACGACGACTCGAACGCAGAGCCCGTCAAGCCTCGAAGCGATCCCGCCCCTCCCCGCCTCACAGCGACGCGCGCGCCCGCGTGCGGCGCACGCCCATGGCGACTGAGAGGAGGGCCAATGCGAAGAGGGCGCAGATCCCGCAGTCGGCCAGCAGGGGGAGGAGTGCTTCCGCGGACGTCGAGGTGGCGGCGTAGGCCCCGGAGAGCGCCTGGTCCACCCAGTACCCGGGGGTGAGCCTGGCGGCCCGGGCGACGGCGTCGGGCAACCATTCGATGGGCACCCAGGTCCCGCCCAGGAAGGATAGCGCCATGCCCCCGATATTGGCGATGGCGTGGGCCGCGTTCTCGCCCAGGCCGATCTGCCCTATGAGGAACCCCAGTGACACGGCCACGAGCGTGTAGGCCCCCAGGGCGGCGCCGACCACGCCCAGCAGCGGCGCGGACGCCGTGAGGGCGCTCATTCCGAAGACGGCCACTCCCAGTCCGAACACCCACAGCCACCCGATGGCGCCGACGACCAGGCAGGCGCCAAGCACACCGAGGTTGTGGGTCCCGCTGCCCACCGGCGCAGCGGTGAGGCGGGAGCGCACGGCCCGGCGCCCCAACGACGCCATGAGCGTCGCGATCGCGACGACCGCGAAAGCCAAGAGCGGGTACAGGGAGAACCGGGCGTAGACGAGGAGGCTGTGCGGCAGGGGGGTGGCGTCCTGGGCGATCCTCTCGGTGGGGGCGCAGTGGCGCATCGTCTCCTCCGCCAGGGCCACGGCCCGGGCCGGGTCGTCGGTGAGCGCGGACAGGTAGTCGGCGACCTTCCCCACGTAGGAGTCGGCGCGCACGTCCATGAGCGCGCCCGAGGCCGACTCGTACCCGATGACCGTGTCCATCTGCGGCGGCCCGCCCCCGCCTCGTGCGGCCCTCTGCAGCGCCTCCCCGTAACCGGCGGGGATGATGAGGATGTAGCTGATGCGGTTCTGCGCGGTGGCGTCCTGGATGGCCCGGGTGGAGTCCTCCAGCGGTTTCGCCTCGCCGACGGACTCGATGTAGTCCTTGATCCCCCGGGAGATGGTGGAGCCGTCGCGGTCGATGACGGCCACGCTCGCCGTGGCCTGCTTGACCTGGTGGGAGGATCCCTCGGAGCGGGCCAGGCCGGTGAGCAGGCCGAGCATGGACAGGAGCACCAGGTAGACCAGGACGTACGCCCGGTGGGCGGCCACGATCTTCAACGACGTTCTAAAGGTGCTCATGGGTCATCCTCCTGGCGCGGATCAGGGCGATTGCGAGGAACAGGCCCGTCATGCCCGCAAGGACGGCGCAGCTGCGGGCGAAGGGCTCCAAGGAGTCGTAGTAGAGCAGGGCGTAGAAGCAATGGGAGGCCTGCCACAGGGGGTTGGCCTGCGCGAGCAGCGGCGCGTTGAGCTCGACCGCGTTGGCCACGGACTGCGCGCCGGGCCCGTACAGGCCGGTGAACAGCGACAGGAGGCAGGTGATCGCGGAGACCACCCCGATCCCGGCTCCGCCTGCCGATCCCAGGGCGGCGCCCGCGGCGCTCGACATGAGGCTGGCGGTACCGATCGCCACGAGGCACAGGCCCACGTGCGGTCCGAAGTCCACTCCGACCACCGCGGCGATGAATGCGAAGGCGATGAGCAGGCAGACCAGGACGCACGCCCAGGAGGCCGTGAGTGTGGCGGTGAGGACCTGCCACCGCGGCAGGCCCGCCAGGATGCGCCGCGCCCCCAGGGGGGAGGAGGCCATGATGCCCCGCACGGCGACCATGGTGACGGTCGTGCCCATGCCGCTCGCGAAAGCGAGCAGCGCGAAGTAGTAGCGGGTCGCGGGTTTGACGGGGTTCTGCGTCACCGAGACCGGGCGGGTGAAGGAGCGGTCGGCCCCCGCCCCGGCCACCTGTTCGGGCGGCGCGCCCGCTTCGGCGAGCGCCCGGTG
>ERZ773043.469-NODE-469-length-23788-cov-41.500653_pt1 | contig 23788 bp, 24 predicted proteins | sample MGYA00580636_ERZ773043 | MGnify/ENA primary metagenome ERZ773043 (study PRJEB29015, sample SAMEA2737992) | human oral metagenome | biome: human oral; feature: human-associated habitat; material: dental | place: China | collected 2065 ...
ATCCCTGCCATATCAATGGAGGTCATGTAATTACCCAGCTTTTTATAGACAACTTCGACTCCAGCATCTGCCAGAAGATTTGCTACATCGGCCGCAAAGACATACTGCTCCATGAGCGGTGTTGCACCCATACCATTGATGAGAATGCCGATCTTCTTGCCAGATTTGAGCTCAAAGGACTGACTGAGCTTTTCGACTAATTCCTTGGCTAAGTCCTTAGACGGCTGCATCTTTTCCTTGCGATAGCCTGGCTCACCATGGATACCAATGCCGAACTCTATCTCATCATCAGCCAAAACAAAACCAGGCTTGCCAACTTCCGGAACGGTTGCCCCGCTCAGAGCCAAGCCAACCGTGTGAATATGTTTGACCAGCTCATCAGCCAGAGCCTTGATTTCAGTCAGAGATTTGCCTGCACGCGCCGCATTTCCTAGAATTTTATGGACAAGAATGGTGCCAGCCACTCCGCGGCGGCCTTGAGTATAGAGGCTGTCTTCCACTGCGATATCGTCATCTACGACGACACTAGCCACCTCAATCCCTTCCATCTCAGCCATTTCCTGAGCCATTTCAAAGTTCATGATGTCACCGGAATAATTCTTAATCACCATGAAGACCCCAGCACCCTCATCTGCTTCCTTGATAGCCTGCAAGACCTGGTCTGGTGTTGGTGAAGTAAAAACCGCTCCGCAGATAGCAGCCGACAGCATACCCTCTCCGACAAAGCCAGCATGGGAAGGCTCATGACCACTGCCACCGCCAGAAATCAGGCCAACCTTGCCTGTCTTCTCACTCTTGCGGGCAATGATATCAAATCCCTCCACCCGATAAACCAAATCGCTGTGAATATAGGCTAAGCCCTCCAGCATCTCATCTACAACCGCTGTTGGGTCGTTGATAATTTTCTTCATAGGTGTCCTCCGTTTCTCAGCGCTTCTCTAAAATGAGCAATTTGCCCTAAAAAGAAAGCGCTATCATTTTAATGTTATTTTAACATTTTATCTTACCGAAAGCAAATTCTGCCACATCCTAGACTAGAAGAAAGCATCAAATTAGTTGACAAGAAAAAGTAGACAGCGTATACTAAAGATAGATAAGTAGACAGTGTATACTTTTGGAGGAGATACATGAAACGCAATACTGCCCAGCTGAAAGAACAGCTCATCCAAACAGGGATTGACGAAATCGGAAAACACGGAATTGAACAGCTTTCGCTCAGGACGGTTGCCAAGGCCTGTGGTGTAACCCACGGAACTCCATACCGCCATTTTGAGAGCAAGGAAGGCTACCTTAAGGTAGTTTTGACCCAGCTTTCGCTGTTTCTCAATCAGGAAATCAATGAAAAGATTGATGCGACAGGTTCTGCGCGTGATCAGCTGACCCAGCTTGGTCTTAATTTCATTATTTTTGCTAAAAACTACCCTCATTTTTTCGAAGCTCTTTTTATCAAATTTCCTTTTAAATATATGAAGGTGACGCAGGACACCATTCTCTTGGAGTCTGACCTGCCTGGATTTGATAAATTTAAGGAGCTTGTTTTAAAGCTTCGCAAGGAGGAAAATTTTAGCAATAGCGAAGCGGAAAGCCTTTTCCACTTTTGGAGCTTTATCACAGGCCTAGCCGTTCTGACCAACAGTCCTATCGGCCAAGACCTTGATCCTCAAGCCATCCAAAGCACAATCGAGCACATGCTTGACATTTATATCAAAGGAGAACGATCATGAAAACCTTGATTATTTACACCCACCCCAGCCCAACTGGCTTCAATGCTGCTATTCTCAAAGAAGTTCAAAGCAATCTTTCTAAAAAGCACGAGGTGAAAACCTTGGACTTGTATGCTGAAAATTTTGACCCGATTTTGCGCTTTGACCAAGAACATAGACGCCGTGACCTGCACAAAGACCCTGAAATGGCAAAATACAGGGATTTGATTACTTGGGCAGACCATCTGATTTTCATTTTCCCTATCTGGTGGAGCGGTATGCCGGCCATTCTCAAAGGCTTTATCGACCGCGTCTTTGCGGCTGACTTTGCCTACTCTTATAAGAAAGTCGGCATGCAAGGCCACCTGCAAGGCAAGTCCGGCTGGATTATCGCCAGCCATAATACACCAGCCTTTGCCCTGCCTTTTGTCCAAGACTATGGCAAAGTACTTAAAAATCAAGTCCTGAAATTTTGTGGTATTTCTCCAGTTAAGCTGACCGAGCTCAACAGTGTAGAACGCAAGACGGACCAAGAACGCCAAGAAATGCTCAAAAAAATCGGGCAAATGGCCAGTCAGATTTAAGACAAAGAAAACGGGAGCGGGAAAGAACTTCAAACAAGTTAAAAAAGTTAGTTTTCCTATCTTCGCACAGTTGATTAGGTCACCTTTAGAGCTTACAAAGCGAAGGAAGATGCCAATCAACCACTGCGCCATCTATTTTTCTAATTTATATTCAAAAGCCTGGACGAAAAGTCCAGGCTCGTTTTTATATTTAATCCAGCCCCACGCGCTTGAAGATTTCATCTACGCGCTTGGTGTAGTAAAGAGGGTTGAAGATTTCATCAATCTCTTCCTGAGTCAGACGAGAAGTGACTTCTGGGTCCGCTTCGAGCAGAGGCTTGAAGTCCACTTGATTATCCCAAGACTGGGCAGTCTTTGGCTGCACCAAGTCATAAGCCTGCTCCCGCGTCATGCCTTTTTCAATCAAGGTCAACATAGCCCGCTGGCTGAAGATGAGACCAAAGGTCGAGCTCATGTTACGCTTCATATTTTCTGGGAAGACGGTTAGGTTCTTGACAATATTTCCAAAACGGTTGAGCATGTAGTCAATCAAGATGGTCGTATCCGGTGCGATAATCCGCTCAGCAGATGAGTGGGAAATATCGCGCTCATGCCAGAGAGAGACATTCTCAAAGGCTGTCACCATGTGGCCACGAATGACACGCGCCAGACCAGTCATATTTTCAGAGCCGATAGGATTGCGTTTGTGAGGCATAGCCGATGAACCCTTTTGACCCTTGGCAAAGAACTCTTCCACCTCGCGCTGCTCAGACTTTTGCAGACCGCGAATCTCAGTCGCCATGCGCTCGATAGACGTCGCAATCAAGGCTAGAGCTGAGAAGTATTCAGCGTGGAGATCACGTGGCAGGACTTGAGTCGAAATCTCCTGCGGACGGATGCCTAACTTCTCACAGACATAGCTTTCCACAAATGGCGGAATGTTGGCAAAGTTACCAACCGCACCAGATATTTTCCCAGCTTCTACACCAGCCGCCGCAAGCTCAAAACGCTCGATGTTGCGCTTCATTTCGCTGTACCAAGTTGCGAGCTTAAGGCCGAAAGTCGTCGGCTCCGCATGCACCCCGTGGGTCCGTCCCATCATGATGGTGAACTTGTGCTCCCGCGCCCGCTCTGCAATAATGTCGGTAAAGCGACGCAGGTCCTCACGAATAATGTCATTGGCCTGCTTGTAGAGGTAGCCGTAGGCCGTATCCACCACATCGGTCGAGGTCAGGCCATAGTGCACCCACTTGCGCTCCTCACCCAGTGTCTCAGAAACTGCCCGAGTAAAGGCCACCACATCGTGGCGCGTCTCCTGCTCAATCTCCAAGATGCGGTCGATGTCAAACCCAGCCTTCTCACGAATCAAGGCCACATCTTCCTTGGGAATCTCACCCAACTCAGCCCAGGCCTCATCAGCTAGAATCTCTACCTCCAGCCAAGCCTTGTACTTATTTTCCTCAGTCCAAATGTTCGCCATTTCGGGGCGAGAGTAACGGTTGATCATTGTTTTTCTCCTTTTTGATTACCTCTGTAACCTAACTAAATATTGGTTCTCGAACTGATTTATATTCAACTGACACTGGCAAAAATAGCCATGTAACGTTTCAATTCTTAAATCATTAAAATTAGAATACAGGAGTTGTTTTAATCGCTCAATATTATCTTTTAATTTATATAATTTTTCTTTTGAAATAATATACATATTGTCTGAAGGTTGAACATCTTGATTTTTTTTAATATTCGGATGAAATAAAATCAATCTCTGCTTATGACCTTCACCATAATTATTGATAAACCATTGCTGTGAGTGAATTAATTGTTCTGCATCATCTTTACTAATCTCATTAGTTTCCCTATTTTTACATTCAATAATAAATTGAAAATCTTTTGATAACCACAGATTATCTGGTCCACCATCATTTTTTATCTTTTCAGGTCTGATTGAGTGTAGTCCAATTAACTTCCCTAAATTTTCAACAGCCTTTTCAAAAAGTTCCGACGAAGAATCATTACTATATCGCATATTCTTTATAATATCATCAATGAATTTTTTCAATGAATCTTTATCGTCAAAATCTTTAATAAAGTTTAGAGAGTTCTCTATTACATCTGGTATCTTAATAATTTTCTGATAACCACTGATTTGAGGTTTAAATGCATAATCCCAATTTTCAAATGCGCTTTTTTGCAAATTTTGTGAATTTCGAATATCACCACTATAAAATCTAACCTCAGCTTCTTCTTGATAAATACGCCCCAATTCATCTTTATTCTCAGATTTCTGATTCACCAAGTTCTTTAATTCCGCAATTGAGCCTTCATAATCTTCTCTTATATATTTCTTATATGATTCATACTCTTTATTAATAGCAGAGATATCTTTACTCGTAATTTTTGTAATATCGACTTTAGAAAGTCTTTGTTTTGCATACCGAACCCAATTTGGTTCTCTGCTCAAGCAATATCCAATTGATTTGCTAATCTCCTTAATAGCATCGTTAGATGTTTCAAATTTAGTCTTTGAAATAATGTCATTACTAATCCCTAATTGAGCTTGAGTGGCTAAAGAAAAATACTTGATATTTGATTTCAAACTAACAAAATCAACAAGTCTATCACCAAGCAATAGAACAACACTGAAATCACTATTTGAGCGGACGGTTCTCCCCAACCCCTGTTCAATTTTCTGAACAATTTTTAATTTCCAGTTTTCATCCTGCGAAACAATTGAAATTGCTCTGTCTTTGTTTGTCGAAAAATCAGGTAATCCATCTAAAATAAGTATATGAGCTTGATCCCCTGGAAAGTCTACACCCTCATATCTATTCACTAAAACAACTTGTTCTCTATCTCCTGACTTTATTCGCTCGAGAGTTTCCTCATAATTTAAGTTGTCAACTATCTTTGCTCCAAGAGTTTTCCACTCTTCTTTTGCTTTTGAAGAGTTAGATGGAACTATAACGACCAAGCCTAAGTTGTGTTCTCTACACTTCCCAAATATCCAGTTTCTTATTATACTATCATTTATGTTCTTATGGTATTTGGTAGGTGATAAAATCATCCTTTCTCCAACATCCGCAACATAACTATCTGTAATAATCGGGTTTTCTATCGCTTGTTTTTTAATACCTAACTCTTCTAACAAATCTTTCTCGTTAATTGTTGCTGATAATATATATGTGTGTTTTGCGTTGAAAAATGATGGAATTTTTTCAATAGGGCTGTATTTAGGAGTAATTTCAATCTTCCTACCAGATACATAGCACCTACAAAATTTTAATACATCAAGAACCATACGATATTCAAAATCAGCTACATCTCTATCTAAAAAATGATTTTCTAAAATTTCCTTTATATCTTTTATTTTATAAAACCATTCCCAATATGGAATCCGGACGCTTACACTAGCCTCTGAATTACAAATCGCCCTATAATTACCATAACTTTGATTTTCTATTTCCTCCTGAAATAATTCAAAAATTTTTTTAAACGTATCTGAATCCCTTGATATAGAAATAGTTGAACTTTGTCTAGCATAATCCACACAAGAATGTGCATCGTCTATTAAAATACTGCCAATTTTTACTATTTCAGATGAACTAGCACCTCTTACACCAAAGATAGACCTCCCATTAAAAAGCTTAGAGAATGTTGTAATTAATATTTTCTCAGAATTTAAGAACTCTATAGGAAGACGATTATCAGAATCTACTTTACAAACATCTATCCCATAACACTCCGCCTGCCTAACAGTCTGTTCAACAAGTTGAACTGTTGGACATAAATATATAGCAGGTTTCTCTTCCTCGATTAACTTTGATTTAAGCATTAATAATCCTACCAATGTTTTCCCTGCTCCGGTATGCATGACCCCTACAATATCTTGTTCGGACCGTCTAGTATTCCATTCCCTTAGAAAGTCTGTTTGATTAGTTCTAAGATAACCAAAACCATCTTTTTTATCCAAATAATTAAATATTTCTATGGGATCTGAAGTTTCATTAACAGAACCACTACCAGCATTAAAAATTAAATCATCAATACCCATATATAACCACCAATCTTATAATTTAAAATTCTTATTTCTCAATTAACTAACATCATTTTTACTAAAACAACTCCCTCGCCTCATCACTAAACACCGTCACATGTCCCATTTTGCGGTTGTATTTCACTTCTATAATCATTTATTCACCGCCCACTCTGCTGCTTTCTCCGCATGGATTACCGTTGTGTCGTAGAGAGGCAAGTCAGTGTCGGATTGCTTGACGAGGAGACCAATCTCGGTACAACCTAAGATAACAGCTTCTGCGCCAGCTTTTTTCAAATCATCTATAATGGTAAGATAAGTCTGCTTTGAGCTTTCTTTGATATCCCCTAGACATAGCTCGTCATAAATGATCCGATTGACCTCTGTAATACCAGCTTGGTCTGGAATCAGCACTTCTAACCCAGACTCTATTAATTTCTCCTTGTAAAAATCTTGAGTCATGGTGTACTTAGTCCCTAGGAGGCCAACTTTTTGAATACCGTCAGCCAACAAGACCTGCGCAGTTGCTTGCGCAATATGCAAGATTGGAATCGTAATCTGCTCCTGTATCTGCGGAACAACCTTGTGCATAGTGTTGGTGCAAATAACAATGAAATCCGCACCCGCTTGCTCCAGGTGCTTAGCAATATCTGCCAAAAGTCGACCGCTTTTCTCCCAGTCTCCGATTGCCTGATAATGCTCAATCTCTGCAAAATCAACACTGTAAAGCAGAATCTTAGCAGAATGCAGACCACCCAGCTCTTTTTTGATGGTTTCGTTGATGATTTGGTAGTAAGATGTGGTACTCTCCCAACTCATACCACCAATCAAACCAATAGTTTTCATAGACTAATCAAACTCCTCCTTGCTTATCGCCACCGACGGATAGTGCGGCAAGCTACTTAGATCTGTATCTAACGGCAAATCATAGATAGCCAGATAATTGTCTGGATATTGAATCTTTAATTCCTGATATTTGGCTTTTACTTTTTCATGGTTGGTACTGGCAAAGAGCACTTCCACAACAGCTCCAGTCTTGCCTTCTTCCACAAAAGCATTGACGATGATTTGAATCATAAACTGGTCTCCATTTAACTTTAAAGATTATCATTTTCTGAGTCTTCATGTATAGAAAATTCAAATGAAATTCTCTCAGGATGTCTAGGCAGGCCGTAACTACTCAGATAATCCTTAACTTCCTTCACGGAACAAGAATATTCTAAGACTAGCTGATTGCCAGCTCTCTCTAAAATATGAATCCCCTCTCTATCCGCAATCTCTGGAACAATCAAATCGTCCGTATAAGTCAGTGTTACGGTCGTTATTTCATCATCTAGCAATTCATCAAATTCTTCTGTCATTTCAAAAATCAATCCCCTCACCAAACTCAACCACACTATCCGGCGCATCACTAAACAAAGTCACATGTCCCATCTTGCGGTTGTGCTTCGCTTCTATTTTACCATACAGGTGGAGGTGGGCGCTTGGATTTTCTGTGACATATTGTTCAGCGGCCTCGACATGCTGGCCGAGAACATTGAGCATAACAGCAGGCGCATGCAGTTTGATAGCTGGTAATGGTGCTCCCAGGACGCCTAGAATATGGGTATCAAACTGAGAGAAGTCGCAGGCTTCGATAGAGTAGTGGCCAGAGTTGTGTGGTCGTGGGGCAATCTCATTGACAATGATGTCATCAGCTGTCGCAAACATTTCCACGCAAAGAGTTCCAGACAAGTTGAGCTGTTCTGCGATTCGCACTGCCATCGCTTTAGCCTTGTCTGCCAGACTTTCTGAAATGCGAGCTGGCACAATGGTCTTAGACAGGATGTTGTTGCGGTGGATATTTTCCTGAACTGGGAAAACCGTCACATCCTTGCCATTTCCTGATACAATGACAGAAATTTCAAGGTCAAAGTTGACAAACTCTTCCAAGACACAGTCTGCTGAATCGGCTAGCGTATAGGCTTCTTCCAAATCTTCTTCCGAGCGAATGACCTTTTGCCCATGTCCGTCGTAGCCACCAGTCGCCGTTTTGAGGACATAGTTTTTCGACAGGTCAATATCTGCCAAATCTTGACTTGAAGTCACAACCTTGTAGGGTGGCACAGTGACTTGAGCCTTATTTGAAAGAAAGTCCTTTTCAAAAATACGATTTTGCGAAATACGAAGCAGGTCTGTACCTTGTGGAAGCTGACCGTCTTTGATAACAGCGTCCAAACCGTCAGCGTCAACATTTTCAAACTCATAGGTGAGGACATCGCAACGCTCAGCCAACTGACGGAGGGCATCCACATCGTTATAAGGCGCTACGATAATCTCTGCCACGCGAGAGGCTGGGCAATCCGCCGCAGGATCCAGCGCGATGACCTTGTGCCCCATGTAGATAGCAGAAATGGCCATCATCTGACCTAGCTGGCCGCCACCGATGATTCCGATTGTTTTAGATGAGCTCATTGCTAGACTCCTCAGCGATTTTTCCTTGTTCTTCAGCAAAATCCGCTAGCGCTGCTGCTAGGTCTTGGTCTTCAATGGCCAAGATTCGCAGTGCAGTCAGGGCAGCGTTGGTCGCTCCTGCTTCCCCAATGGCCATAGTTGCTACAGGCACACCACCCGGCATCTGAACAATCGAATAAAGCGAGTCCAGACCGCTGAGCGCGCGTGATTTGACCGGTACACCGATGACAGGCAAAGTCGTTTTAGCCGCTACCATTCCTGGCAAATGAGCGGCACCACCAGCACCAGCAATGATGACTTTAATCCCACGGCTACGTGCTTCTTCGGCGTGCTGAAACATGAGATCCGGCGTGCGGTGGGCAGAGACAACCTTTTTTTCGTAGGCTACACCAAAGCGGTCTAGCACTTCGGCGGTTTTTTGCATGGTAGCCCAGTCGGATTTGGATCCCATGATGATGGAAATAATTGGTTTAGTCATGATTTTTCTTTTCTTTCCTTTCAACAATCACCTTAGGTTGTGAGGGACGGCAGCAGCCACCAAAGGTGTCTCATGCCTCAATCGGAAGACCAAGGTCCTCCGATTTCCCTGAACGATTGGCTTATCACCCAATCGTTCTTTCACAACGGCGGTGATTGTTCTATATTAGCTCGCTAACGCTCGCAAATCAAACGACCATTATCGTATTTGGCGACTACGTCGCTTTATTCTTGTATCTTTACTTTATCGCCTTGCTTCCGATATCCGTTCGGTAGAAGAGGCCTTCTGTTTTTTGTTGGGAGAGTTCTTGGTAGATGGTATCTTGGGCTTCTTTGACGCTGTCGGCTGTGGTGACCAGCATATAAACACGTCCGCCATTTGACAGCAGTGCTCTGCTATTTTCCGCAAACTTAGCCCCTGCATAGTAGGTGATGATGTCACCATCGGTTTTGGCTGGCAACTTGACACCTTTTTCATAGTCTAGCGGGTAGCCATTGGATGCGACGACCACACCCAGAGTCACACCCTTGTCTGTCCAAGTGATGTTCGGCTCCTTGCTATCAAGGATATCAGTGATATTTTGTGCAAAGTCAGAAGTCAGGCGAGGCAGGATAATCTGAGTTTCCGGATCTCCGAAACGAGCATTGAACTCGATGACCTTAGGCCCGTCTGCTGTCAAGATAAGCCCTGCATAAAGAACACCAAGATACGGGCGACCTTCCTTGATCATGCCCTCAAGGACTGGCTTGACAATAGTGTCAACCGCTGTGTCAACTACACTCTGTGGCAAGTGAGGAACTGGCGCATAGGCACCCATACCGCCCGTGTTAGGACCCTTGTCCCCATCGTAGGCCCTCTTGTGATCCTGAGCCGTCGGCATAATGTAAAACTTGTCACCATTGACAAAGGCAAAGAGAGAAAATTCCTCCCCGTCAAGGAATTCCTCAATAACCACACGCGCACCACTGTCGCCAAATTTATTATCCAAAAGCATCTCGTGGGCTGCTTCGACCGCTTGCTCGACTGTCTCCGCTACGACGACGCCTTTCCCGAGCGCCAAGCCGTCCGCTTTAACTACGATTGGAGCGCCTTTTTCTTCAATATAGGCCTTAGCCTCCTCAAAGTCGGAAAATGTGCCGTAGGCTGCTGTCGGAACGCCGTATTTGACCATGATTTCCTTGGCAAAATCCTTAGACCACTCCAGCTCCGCTGCTAAACGAGATGGGCCGAAAGCCTTGAGCCCAGCTTGGTTAAAATCATCCACGATTCCAGCAGCAAGGGCATCATCTGGGCCGATAAAAGACCAAGCAACATCATTCTCCTTGGCAAATTCAATTAGTTTAGAATGTTCGGAAATTCCAATGTTTACCAAATCCAACCCATCCAAGGTCATACCGTCATTTCCAGGAGCTACAAACACCTGCTCCACACCCTGAGACTCCAACAACTTCTTGGCAATCGCATGCTCACGACCGCCCGAACCAACAACTAAAAGCTTCATAGCTAAGATACCTCAATGTCCAATATCATAGGTGCTTACGCACCAAGCTAACACATCACGTAAAAATTCCTGTTTTTTTACGAATTATTTATCTAAATTATATCACAATCGTTCGTTTTATTCCATGATAAGCAGGAAAAGAAGAGAATAATCTATTTTTGTTAGGGATATCCATCTCTGACAAATAAAGTCTACCTATATTATTTTTGATATTTTGACTATTTCATTACTTTTATTTCAAATATCAAAGATTTCATAAAACTAAAATAAATTAGAAATTCAACTATCATCATCTTTTAAAATTTTTCTTTTTTTTATATTTTTCCCCGAATAATCTAAATGGAATCATCCAAATTACTTATTCAAAGGAGATTTATGAAGAAATATCAGAAACTGTTTTTATTATCCGGAGCAGTCCTTGGGCTATTTGCCAGTCATTCCACAGCTCAAGCTATTGCATCAACTGAAGCTGGAAACAAAGTTCTAGGCCCCACTGATCGTGCCAGCAATGTAACCGTCAATGTTACTGGGGATACGGCGCAGATTCATTATGCCCGCTCCAAGGCTCAAGTTCCCTATACCATTTCCCACGCAGTCTGGTCCGACGAAAATGGGCAGGATGATTTGAAATGGTACACCACACCTCAGACATCCAGCACAGCCATTGACCTCCGGCAGCACGCTGGATACGGCACCTTCCATGTTCATACTTACATCAATATTAACGGTAAAATGATAGGCTTGAATGGTACGACCTTCACTGTTAATAAACCTGCGGTTAAGGTCTCTACTAATATTGTCGGACAAACTGGTCAAATTCACTTTAAGCGTAACAAAGACCAGATAAACTCTCGCATTTTACATGCGGTCTGGTCTGATGAAAACGGACAAGATGACTTAAAATGGTATAATGCCGGACAAGATATCACCGAATTTACACTTTCTAAGCACAAAGGTTATGGAAAATATTTCGTAGATACTTATGAAAATAAAAATGGCAAAATGATTTACCAATCGGGCACCACTTTCCATCTAGAAAAGCCTAATCCGACCATTCAGACAAGTTTCCCTGAACCTGGCATTATGGAAATCCTTATCAAAAATCTTCCTGAATCCATGTATAAGGTCACTGTCCCAATCTGGTCTGAAAATAAGGGGCAAGATGATTTACAATGGTATCAGGCAAGGAAAAATCCTGATGGTAGCTATAGCGTCAGAGTTGAGCTGAAGAAACACAATTATGATACGGGAACTTACCATATCCATCTCTATGGAGAAAGCTATGTCAATCCAGTCTTTACATGTTTAGCAGGAGCGACTACTACAATAGATGCTGGAAAGATGCCTTCTCAAAAAGACCAAAAACCGCTTTTCTCTATTGAAAATATCAATCAGGAAGAAGGAACCTACACTGTAAAAGTCACTGAAACTGCAGCATCTAAGCCAATTCAATCCGTCCGCGTCCCTATTTGGAGTACCCAGAATCAAAGCAATATCAAGTGGTATGACGCGAGTAACAATGGAGATGGGACTTTTACTGCACAATTCAATATCCGCAACCACCAAGCCTTATCTGGAAGCTACACCAATCATATCTACGTTAAGTACAAAGATGGTAGCGAGCATAGCTATGCGACAGACAGCGTCACCCTCTCTGCTGAAAATATCAAAGCTAAGGTTTCTGTCAATAAAATTTCTACCTACAATTACGAAGTAACCGTTTCCGATGCTTTCGGACCAGGAACCATTTCTCTACCAACTTGGTCAGAGGTCAACGGCCAAGATGATATCAAATGGTACACTGCTAATAAAGTGGGCAATGGCTTGTATAAATTTACCATCAATACGCAACAGCATGCTGGAAACGGACTCTTCCATACACATGTTTACCGTAATCTCAATGGTCAGATGATTGGACTTACAGGCACCAGCTATCAGGTTGATAAACCAACCACGCCTGAGCCAACCCTCTACACCCCTGATTATGCAGGAGCATCCTCTTATCCTCATGGACAGTGTACTTGGGGAGCAAAAGTACTGGCTCCTTGGGCTGGTCCTTACTGGGGCAACGGCGGCCAATGGGCAGCTAGCGCACGCGCAGCTGGTTTCCGAACAGGAAACACACCACAAGTCGGAGCCATCATCTGCTGGACCGATGGTGGTTATGGGCATGTTGGTGTTGTCACTCATGTCGAATCCAATACCCGCATCCAAATCAAAGAATCCAACTATGCAGGTAAACAGTATATTGGCAACTTCCGTGGCTGGTTCAATCCCTACGCCGCTGGTCAAGGAGCTGTCAGCTATATTTATCCAAAATAAATTTACTAAAAAAACCTTGGTTTTATCCCAAGGTTTTTCATCTGTTCAAATCGAAGCCAATTTCTTACTTCGCTAGTTTCTTTTCCAAATAGGCAACAATATCTGCGACATTTTCAAAGCGATCAACATCCTCATCTGAAATTTCAATCGCAAACTCATCCTCTAAAGTCAGGATGAATTCCATTAAGTCAACAGAGTCAGCGCCTAAATCATCTTTTAAGCCCAAAGTTGGCTGGACAACAAAGTCCTTTCCTTGACGTTCTTGGATAATCTCTGTTACTTTTTGAAAAATTTGTTCTTGATTCATTCTGTCTCCACCTCTTTTGAAAATTCCACCACAGATTTTCCGACAACATCTGTCTCCAGCATGGTTCGGATCTGACGAATGGTGCTATATACTGCCTTGGCATCACTTGAACCGTGTGTCTTAACCACTGGCGCCTTGAGACCAAAGAGAACGGCCCCACCGGCACTGGAATAGTCCAGACTCTTGCGCATTTCCTGTAGGCTGTCTTTGAGCAACAAAGCTCCTAGCTTAGCCTTAAGGCCACCGCCTAGAACAGCCTTTTTGAGCTGGCCTAGGATACTAATGGCCGTTCCTTCGATAGACTTGAGCACTGCATTACCCGTAAAGCCATCTGCTACGACAACATCTGCCACTCCATCCATAAGGTCACGCGCCTCTACATTGCCGATAAAGTTCAGCTTGTCATCCGCTGCCAGCAATGCATGGGTTTCCTTACGCAGAGGATCTCCCTTGCTGGCCTCAGTGCCATTATTGAGCAAGCCAACCCGTGGCCGCTTAATGCCACGAACATTTTCCGCATAAAAAGAACCTAGGATAGCATATTGATGCAGATGGTGAGGGGTATTTTCAGCATTTGCCCCCAGATCCAGCATATCAAAACCTCGACCATCCACAGTCGGTAAAGTGGATAAAAGTCCTGGTCGGTCAATATTTTTGATCCGTCCGACGATAAAGAAGCCCGCCGCCAAAAGCGCTCCTGTATTACCGGCAGACAGAACTGCATCTGCTTCGCCATCCTTGACTGCCTTAGCTGCCAAAACCATGCTAGCCTGCTTCTTCCTACGAATAGCCTTGGTCGGCTCATCATCCGAATCAATCTTTTCATCCGTATGGACGATACTGACGCGCTCTGTTGCTGTCAACAAAGGTTTTATCTTGGCCTCATCCCCATAGAGCACAAGCTCAATATCCGAGAAGTCTCTCAGAGCCTGATTAGCACCTTCGACCAAAGCCTGAGGGGCATTGTCTCCGCCCATGGCATCAATAGCTATTTTTTTCATGCTGTTCTTCCTCATGTTTGTCTTGTAAAATACTGCCCCAGTCACCCAGAGAGTCGATAAATTTCTTTGATTTGAGATGAATACCCACGTATTCATCATAAAGTTGATCTACAAAGTCCCTGATCTGTCGCTTGATTTCCGGCTTAAGCGAAATCGTCTCCAGCTCACTAAACTGAACCGCCTGAAACTGATTGAGCAAAAAAGGAATATTGGGATTAAGATGACTGCGATGAGCATCCTTGTGATAATGCTCTGGGCAGAGCACCCCGCCATATTGAAAGGAAAAATCAAAAGGTAGACCTGTCCGATGGCAAAAAACACAGTCATGGAAATTCAGAGAAAGGCCAAAGCGAGATAAAATCTGAATTTCAAAAATATTTGTCAAAACTTCATAATCCAGCCCTTGATTCATCAAATCCAGTGTCTTTTGCAGGAAAGCAAAGAGGGCTGGATCTGGCTGATTGTCCTGAATACTAGCATCTGCTAGGGCTGCCACATAGCTGGCATAGGCCATGACAAAGAGATCGCCCTTGATTTGACCGTAACTTTCCACAGCTTGGTAATCTTCGATATAGCTGAGCCCATCGTCATTGATTTTCATCAAGAGTTCTGCTGCCGTCAGAGGCTGGATGACTGGTGCCAGCTTGGATTTTCCAGCATGTTTCACGAAAAACATTCGCTTGCCAGCCTGTTCCGTAAAGATCTTGACCAGCTTATCATCTTCCCGGAAATTCCGATTATAGAGAATCAAACTCTTGCTCGTTAACGGTCTAAGCATGCTCTTCCATGTACTCCTTGAGCCGTTTCAGAGCTTCCTTGATGGTTTCCATACTAGCTGCATAAGACAGGCGGATATAGCCCTCTCCGTACTGGCCGAAGGCCGCTCCTGGGATAAAGGCCACAGCCTTCTTCTCAGCAAAATCCTGCAAAAAGGCAAAAGAATCTTGATTGTAGCCTGCCGGAATCTTGGCAAAAATATAGAAAGCACCGTCTGGCTTGATAATCTGATAACCCAGCTCCGTCATCTGTTCGATAATGTAATCCCGCCGCTGGACGTATTCCGCCTTCATGGGTTGGGCATCATCCTTACCAGCCGTCAAAGCCTCAATAGCTGCATATTGAGCCATGGTGTTGGCTGCCGTCACCAGATACTGATGGCTCTTGATCAATTGAGCCGTAAAAGCAGCAGGAGCAAAGATAAAACCTAGTCGCCAGCCCGTCATAGCATGAGACTTGGATAAGCCATTGATGACGATGGTCTGTTCAGGCAAATATTCTGCTAGAGAAACGTGCCCCTGCTCCGTATAAGTCAATTCAGAATAAACCTCATCGCAAACGACAAAAACTTCATACTTGCTCAATACTGTTGCCAAAGCCTCCATCTGCGCCCGCGAATAGGTCACGCCAGTCGGATTGGCCGGATAGTTGAGAATAACCGCCTTGAGCTTATCTCCTTGCTCCAAGATAGCCTGCTCCAGCATTTCAGGAGTCAAAACAAAGTCGTTTTCTGTCGTATCAATCTCGACAATCTCCGCCCCGACCAAATTCACAATCGGCTCATAGCCTGGATAAGCCGGCGCTGGTAGCAAGACCTTGTCGCCCTCCTCCAGAATAGCCGTCAGAGTCGCAGACAGAGCCTCGGTTGCCCCAATAGTCACTAAAACTTCATCTTCTGGACGATAGTTCAGATGGTACTTATCCTTGACAAAGTCAGCCGCAGCCTGCCGTAGCTCCAAAAGCCCGCTCATTCCTGTATAGTGGCTCTGGTTGGCATCAATAGCTACCTTGGCCGCCTCCTTGATATGATCCGGTGTCGGAAAGTCTGGCTCCCCCAAGGTCAGCCGCAAAACACCTGGAATCGTAGAAATAGACTGGTCAAACTGACGAATCAGAGACACTTCAATTTTATCTAAATTCTTATTAAACTTCTTAGTCAAATCCATAGCCGCCTCCGATAATCTAATAGAACTATTATACTATAAATGCAGCACCTGCGCAAAAATCCATCTGATTTATGGATAGAAAAACAAAAAAATCAGGAAAAATCCTGATTTTTTAATATAAATATCACTAAAAATAAATTAGTTACCGTTTACTACAGCTGAATAGTTTGTGTTTTCGAATGTTGTAGCTGCTTTAATATCGCTATCTTGTCCTGCAGCACCAAAACGTGTGTTGTGTCCAAATCTAACACGAGTTGCATCGTTTAATGGAAGACCATCTGCTGTTCCTGCTGCTGGTGCTACTGGATATGTCCCTGCTTGGTAAACTGCATCATAAGCTACGTTATTATTGTCACGATCTTCTTGAGCTGCAGCACCAAAACGTGCATTTGTAGTTCCTGTAACGTTCGCTTGTGAAGGAAGGTCTGCTGCTGCTGGAGCTCCAACTGGCTTTTTAACTGTAATAGCTGGTAGAGCCGCTGAAGCTGCAGGTGTTGATGGAGCTGCTGGTGTAGCTGGAGTAGCAGGCGTTGATGGAGCCGCTGGTGTAGCTGGAGTAGCAGGTGTTGATGGAGCCGCTGGTGTAGCTGGCATTGATGGATTTACTGCTGGTGCTGTTGGGAAAGTACCTACGTTTTTCTTGAATCCTGCACCAAAACGAGCATTGTGAGCAAACTTACCACGAGTTGCGTCATTCAAAGGCTTACCGTCTGCTGTTCCTGCTGCTGGTGCTACTGGGTAAGTAGCTGCACCTGAAAAGCTATATCCATATTTAGTATTATCTGGTGAAACTCCGTAACCAAAGCGGTTATTGTGATTACCTTCTTGATTTACTTTTGTTACAGCTGATGTAGCAGGTGCTGTAACTCCTGGAATAGCAGGCACACCAGTTGCTGCATAAGCTACACTAGCAACTGCAGAAAGACCTAATACACTAAGCAATAAAACTTTTTTCATGTTTTATCTCCTTTATTTAGAATTAATTTTATGGAAAATCCATACTACTCTAGTATATATATACATATAACGTTTGTCAAGCATTTACTCCGATTCAATCCTATCTAAGTCCCTCGAAAACAAAAAAATCAGGAAAAATCCTGATTTTTATTCACGAGTTGCTTTATAAGTAAGCTCATTTCCATGCTTGGCTAGGAAATCCTGTAGTTCAGAGTCTGGAATTTGACGCAGATAGAGGTTAGAACGAATCGTCTCGTCCTCTTCACGACAAGTTGACAGAACAACGTACTTATCGCTAGCCTTAATCTTAATTTTTGGATCTTTGGTACGGGCAGCTTCATAGATATTCTTAAGCTGTGTTTCAAAATCCTTATCATCATCAAACTTAATCCGATAAAAAGCAGTCTCTTCTGGCACGATCACCAAGCCCATTACCTGATAGTAAAGCTTACGCTCTGGTGTTTCAATGACAACATACTTATGCTTATCTAAGTATTCCTGTTTATCATAGTAGTTCACATCATTAAACATGCGGTGGTCACCAACCTGACTCCCACGAGCATGCCCAAAGAGCCAAGTCAAACGGTCACTAAAGTCTTTTTTGTTTTCAGTGTCCATGAAAACAGTCCCCAGATAAGGCTCATTTCCACCTTCAAAGGTCTTATCCAAATAAGTTGAGTTATCACCGGTCTGCACAACTGGCTCGTCCAATTCTGTACCAGGAGCATAGACATAGGCCACCGTTTCAGGATTGATCGCTTTCAAGCCATTAAAACGATTAGTCAGATATTCCTTTTCTTCCTTACTTGGTGTATAAGTTACCTTACCTACCTGACTAGTGGATGATTTAGCAGCAGAATTCGAAGAATTTACATGTTGGAGGAGAAAAATTCCTGCTAAAATAGCAACAAATAAAGCTCCTAAACCACCAAAAATCTTCCAATTTTTCTGCTGTCGTTTTTGTCTTCTTCTTCTCATAGATAAAAATCCTATAAAATCTTTCTAAAAAATATCACTGAACCAGAGGTCCAGTGATATAAATTGCGTTAGTACAATTGTTTAAAACAAATTATTTAACTGCAGATGTTTTTGGAAGAGCTTTACCAGCTGCTTTTTGTCCAGCTTTAGCACCTTTAGCAGCTTTAGCTTCTGAAGCTTTAGCTTCTGCTGCAGATGCAGGTTTTTGACCGTTTTCACCAGCTTTTCCATTTTCACCAGCTTGACCGTTTTGGCCTGCTTGACCAGCTTGACCTTGACGTTCTTGGTCTTCTTTGATACGAACATCGTTAGGTTTGTTATCTTCTACACCAGTTGGGTCATTCCAGTAGTTACCTTGAGTTTTAGAACCATTACGGAAAGTCTTTTGAGTATCAGCAACATATTTATTACGCAAAACAGTATAAGCATTGTTGAAAGCTGCATCAGCTTTTTCTTTGTAAGCTCCGTACTCATGACCTGAACCGTAAGCATCTAATTGAGCTTGAGCTGCTGCATAAGCTGCTTTAGCTGCTTGAACATCAGCATCACTATCATATTTTGAAGGGCTAGTAACATATGAACGGATATCACCGTCATGAGCAGCTACTTGAGTGTTTGCTTCATCAGCAACGTCACGTTCAGAAACGTATTTCTTTTGGTTCAATTGGTTTGATGATTCAGCATTTTCACCTTGTGCAAACGCTGGTACTGCTAATGCGAACAATGAAAGAGCTACTACGCTAGAAAGTACAACTTTTTTCATTTGTTTTCTCCTTTTTTATATAAAAAAACATTTTTTATTTGGTAACTATCGTTACTATGTATAGTATATGAAATATTCTTTAAATTGTCAAGTCTTTTGCTAAAAAAAATCTTGATCAAGGCACTTTTAAGCCTTTTTTGCTACTTCAAAAAGAGGGGAAAGTGGACGTTTTTCATGGATTCGAACGATGGCTTCTGCCAAGAGATGAGCGATAGAAATCTGCTCAATCTTATCGATTAATCTGTCCTCTGAAAGGTAGATGGTATCTAAAACCACTAATTTTTTAATAGCTGATTTCTGTATATTTTCCATAGCTGGCCCTGACAAGACTGGGTGAGTACAGCTCGCATAGACTTCCACAGCACCGGACTCTGCCAAAGCGTCTGCCGCGTGACAAATGGTCCCCGCCGTATCAATCATATCATCTATCAAAATACAGGTCTTACCTTCCACCTTACCAATGATATTCATGACTTCACTGGTATTCATCTTGTCAACGCTGCGACGTTTGTCGATAATCGCAATCGAAGTCTTGAGAAATTCCGCCAACTTACGAGCGCGGCTGACACCACCGTGGTCTGGGCTGACAACCACATAGTCGCTACCAACCATGCCTCGACGCTCAAAATAATCAGCAATCAAAGGCGCTCCCATCAAATGGTCGACAGGAATGTCAAAGAAACCTTGGATCTGAGCAGCATGCAAATCAATGGTCAATAGGCGATCTACCCCAGCAATCTCCATTAGATTAGCCACTAATTTAGATGTAATTGGCTCACGAGCACGAGCTTTTCGGTCCTGTCTAGCATAGCCATAGTAAGGCATCACTACGTTGATAGACTCCGCACTAGCCCGCTTCAAGGCATCCACCATGATCAAAATTTCCATTAGATTGTCATTGACAGGTGAGCTAGTCGACTGCAAGATAAAAACGTGCTTACCACGGATCGATTCTTCGATGTTTACTTGAATTTCCCCGTCAGAAAATTGACGAACCATTGATTTCCCAAGCGGCATCCCAATTTCCTTTGCAACACGCTGCGCTAATTCTTGATTAGAAGAAAGAGCAAAGAGCTTTAAATCAGAAAAAGACATGATTCCCTCCAGATTCTAAATCGTCTTTTATTGTAACCAATTGCATTTGTCCTATCTACCATTGTAACGCTTTTCCAGCAATTTTTCAATAAAAAATAAAAGGGAGAACGAAAAGTCGTTCTCCTTCATATTTCATTAGTTTGGATAGATGTATGTTACGTATCCTTGTGCATTTGTTGGGTCAAACCATCCACGGTGATTACCGATTGATTGGTTACCAGCATAGTTTGCTTCTGATACTTGAATGTTGTTAGCAGACTGAACTGCTGTTACAACTGCAACGTGTCCGTAGCCACCGTCATTCCAACATGCGATTGCTCCAACTTGTGGTTGTGAACCAGTACGGAAGCCTGCTGCTGCTGCACTAGCTGCCCATTGGCCACCGTTACCCCAGAAGTCGCCTGCCCATGGTGCCAAAGTCTTAGCACCCCAAGTACATTGACCTACAGGATAAGTTGATGCTGAAAGGCTATATGATGGAGTTGCGACAACTCCTGATGTAGCAACTGCTGCTTCCGCTACAGGAGTTCCACCTGTATTATTTACAGCTTGAACTTGTGCTGCTAAGCTTGTATTTCCTGAAGCAAGGATCGCTTGTTGTTGCGCTTGTTGCTGGTTCTTATATGCTGCTTCTGCCGCTGCTGCCTCAGCTGCCGCTTTTTCAGCTGCTGCTTTTTGCTCTAAGAGACTATTTTTCTCATTTTCAGCAGTTGCTTTTTCAGCTGCAAGGTTCAGTTGAGCAACCTTGAGTTCAGACTGCTTAGTTGTCAACGTTTGAGCATCGTCTGCAAGTTTTTGTTGGTTTGCAATGACTGTATTGATAGCTTCATTGTTAGCAACTTGTTTTTCAGCAATTTTTTCTTTATCTTCTTTTTGTTGTTCCAGCATTTTGTTGTTAGCTGAAACGATTTCGCTCATCGCTGCTACACGAGAGATAGCCTCAGTGATTGAAGCAGAGTTGATGATTGTGTTGATATAGCTTGTTGCTGTGCCACTTGTTTGAGTACTACGCGCTTGGTTTGCAAGAGACTCATTACGAGCAACAATATTCTTTGATAACTCTTCAATTTCAGCAGTAAGTTTCGCAGATTCAGCATTCAATTTTTCATTTTCTGCTTGAAGCACTTCTTGTTGCTTTTGAATAGCTGAAACTTGTTTTTGAATTTCATCAACTTGTGCTTGTGCCGCTTTTTGTTGATTGGTTAAACTGTCAATTTTACTATTTTGAGCTGCAATTTTATCATCTGTACTATCAGCCTTAACATTTACTAGCGCAGCACCTTGAGAAAGGATCACCGCACTCAATAAAACTGATGTAAGTAGTTTTTTCTTCATAAAAATATTAACACTCCTTCTTACTAAGACATTATATAGTATATCAAAAAAATTCTGGCTATATATTACGCATTCGTTACATTTCTATTTCTAAATCATCATAAATAGACTTTTTCAAACAAAGGCTGTAACAATAGGAAAAGAAAGGTATTAAATACTAAAGTCGGCACCAAAGCATAGATAATAAAATCAGGGAATGTAAAGCTCGCTAGGTGCAAGAATGATGCAGAAACAAAGCTGATCATTTCAAAAAAGAAAACAATCGTAATAATGGCCAAAACGCGTGTCCAGCGATTTAGCAAAAATACAGAAAGAAAATGATAGATGGCAACCGTCAGTAGAGGCAAGATGAAGGTGAAAAGCCCAATCACATGTAGATAATAAACATCGTAAAAAAGACCTAGAGTAAAGAAGAGGAAAAAAATATATTCCTTTGAAAAGTTTAAAAATAAGAAAACCGTAAAAAACAATAAAATATGACTTGCCGGATGCCACTTCTCAGCAAAAAGATCTACAAGACTTCTTGATAATTGACCATCAATGAAGAAGATCAGAAATAAAAACAAAGTTGTAAAAAAAGTTCCTCTTAGAATTTTCATACTAATTTCTCACCAACAGAACCGCTTGAATATCAGACAAATCCGCAGCAGGCTTCACCAAAACTTCTTTGTTTAATTGGTCCTTGCCAGCTGATATTGATAAAACCTGACCAACCAAGACATTCTCAGCATTATAAGAGCCGAGACCACTTGTCGTCACAGTTGTCCCTTCTTCAATGCCATCCACCGTATTTAGCTGGCTGACGATAAAAGCTGACTTTTCAGTGTCAAAACCAACAATGATGCCATAGGCAAAACCAGTTTTTGTCTGAATTTTAATTGCAATAGAGCTATCATTCTTTTCATTTGTAAGCAGACTAACAATACTTGAAGATTCAGAGACACTGCTAACAGCTCCAATCAAACCGCCGTTAGAAATAGCCAGCATAGAAGTTGTCACATCGCTAGACTGCCCCTTATCAAGAGTTAATTCATTCTTCCAAGTAGATGGAGAGCTAGAAATAACCTCTGCAGCAATCTTGACAGCACTTTGATCATTATTACTTAACTCTAAGAGAGAACGCAACTGCTCATTTTCTAATTTCAGGGCATCAGAAATATTTGCCTTCTCTTCAAGATTGTAAATTGTTCCTTTTAGGGTCTCATTTTCTTGATAGGTCTCTATTAACTGAACAACCTTTTTCTTTTCCTTAACAAGATAATTAAAAGGAATAGCAACTACTCGATCAACACTGGACAAAAAATCACCAGTCACAGAAACAATCCATGGTGAAAGAGGGGAAAGCATCAAGCTTATCATAACAATCCCAAATAGCAAAATAGAAATCAAAAATTTAGACATCTTTAATTTATTCATTCCAATCTCCGCAACCAATAAATCCCTACACTTATATAAATCCAGAACAGACTATAACAAGTCAACAAACCGAGTTCAAATAAACAATAAAAAACAATTCTACAAAATAAAAACGTTATAAAACAAGAAAAGGAGATAGCAAATGCTAAACTCCCTTATTTACGGAGAATGGGGGATTCGAACCCCCGCGCCAGTTACCCGACCTAACGATTTAGCAAACCGTCCTCTTCAGCCTCTTGAGTAATTCTCCAATATACTTAATGGGCACGAGTGGACTCGAACCACCGACCTCACGCTTATCAGGCGTGCGCTCTAACCACCTGAGCTACGCGCCCAAGTTATAAAAAACTTGGTATGAACTTCTGTTCAAAGCGGGTGACGAGAATCGAACTCGCGACAACAGCTTGGAAGGCTGTAGTTTTACCACTAAACTACACCCGCATATTAGATACTGTATGGCGCGAGACGGAATCGAACCGCCGACACATGGAGCTTCAATCCATTGCTCTACCAACTGAGCTACCGAGCCAAATTGCGGGAGCAGGATTTGAACCTACGACCTTCGGGTTATGAGCCCGACGAGCTACCTAGCTGCTCCATCCCGCGATATTCTAATCTAAGGAGGATGTGGGATTCGAACCCACGCACGCTTTTACACGCCTGACGGTTTTCAAGACCGTTCCCTTCAGCCGGACTTGGGTAATCCTCCAAGATATTCATATGGACCTTGTAGGACTTGAACCTACGACCACTCGGTTATGAGCCGAGAGCTCTAACCAGCTGAGCTAAAGGTCCAACAAGATCGTTATAGCGGCGAAGGGGATCGAACCCCCGACCTCCCGGGTATGAACCGGACGCTCTAGCCAGCTGAGCTACACCGCCAGATATCGGGAAGACAGGATTCGAACCTGCGACACCTTGGTCCCAAACCAAGTACTC
>ERZ773043.473-NODE-473-length-23730-cov-5.181246_pt1 | contig 23730 bp, 22 predicted proteins | sample MGYA00580636_ERZ773043 | MGnify/ENA primary metagenome ERZ773043 (study PRJEB29015, sample SAMEA2737992) | human oral metagenome | biome: human oral; feature: human-associated habitat; material: dental | place: China | collected 2065 ...
GTGCAGTGGCTTGTGTATCGAAAATATGTGCCCGCTCTCATTCCAAGTTTCCTGACATTACCTTATTGCATCTATGCTTTTGCCGAATTTTTAAAAATCACAGTTCTATCCTCTTCCCAAATGGTTTTATGGGCAGCTATTGGCATTGTTCTTACCGTACTAAGTTTGTTTTCTGCATTCTTTTGTATGGGCAAATTTCAACAATGGGAAAAGGAAAGATAAATAGTAAATCAATAAGAAAAAAACGATGGAAGATTATTATAAGACAAATAAGGAAGCGTGGAATGCAAGAACAAAAATTCATTTGCATTCTTCATTTTATGATTTGGACAAGTTCAAAAGAGAGGTAAAGTCTGTTCCCGACTTGGATTTGTCTTTGCTGGGTGATATTCGGGGAAAGTCCATTCTGCATCTCCAATGCCATTTCGGCATGGATACGCTTTCCTTATCAAAGATGGGAGCCAATGTAGTGGGAGTGGATTTCTCGGAAGAGGCTATACAAACGGCAAAGTCGTTGAACGAGGAATTAGGTATGAATGCACAATTCTGCTGCTGCAACATCTACGATGCGCCTGCCATACTGCAAGGGCAACAGTTTGACATCGTATATACATCTTACGGTGTTGTCAATTGGTTGCCCGACTTAATCCAATGGGGACAGGTGATTTCACAAATGCTGAAAGACGGTGGAAAGTTCGTTATTGTGGAATTTCACCCTGTATTGTGGATGTTCAATGAAGATTTTTCGCAAGTCCGATATGCTTATTCGCGCAAGGAACCTTACGTTGTTGAAGAAGCCACCTACACAGATTCGGAAAATGACAATCGGCAAAAGACCATTACATGGAACCACGGGTTGACTGTAGTGCTGAATGGCTTGCTCTGTAATGGTTTGCAGATAAAGTCTTTCGGAGAATACGATTACTCGCCTTTCAACCTTTTCGGGAATATGATTGCTGAAAAGAACGGAACGTTCAAAATCGCAGGAAAGAATGGCGAGATACCGATGCTGTTTTCTGTTGTTGCCGTGAAACCTCCAAGATGAAGGAAAATTTGATAAGAAAGAAACGGCATGACTATTGAGAAAAGGTCGTGAGATATATGAGATACAAAGAACTTGTTCCATTAAGTACAGAGCAAGTTCTTTCTGTTTAATCTGCTCCAAGTGCCGTTGTTTATCGGATAAATCGATTTGTTTTTTCTTAAACTATTTTGCTGTATGGAGTTAGATAAACTCGGATTTACCTGTATCTCTTCATAATGTATTTCAGCCTTGGAGTCTCAATTACTTCATTGATTTCAAACCCGAGTTTCTCATAAATTCTCTTTGCTTTTTGGTTGAAATCAAAGACTGTAAGGGAAATACTTTTAATATTATCATCCTCAAAAAGGAAATCTATAAATCTTTTTAGTGCCGCTGTTCCAAAACCCAATCCTGTTTTTCGAGGTTCTATTATAAATCTACCTATGTGTATGTTATCTTTGTCAATTCGTACTTCTTGTATCATTCCGATAAATTCCCTTTGGTTGAATATCGAAAAAACATTCTCCAACTTCTGTATTTTACCATAGTTCAACGGGTAAGAAATTTTGGAACCCATCCATTGCTCCTGAAACTCTTTTCCTTGTTCATTGGACCATTCACATAAAAGCAAGGCATTGACCTTACTTATCCCCTTTTCAAATCTGATAGCCATATTTTATTCTCACAAATTCATATTTTTCTCTAAATATTTGCCCATATTATACCATATTTTATCCCGGTTTTATAGGGCTAAGCTGCTTCTTCATTTCCCTGATAAAGGCATTAAAAATACTCTCAAACAGAGCTATATCAGCTACCTATGATTTTTCTCTCGGCACTTGGACAACAAAAAACAGCAAACCTTTTTATTGATTTACTGTTCTTAAAAATATGTGTTGTTTAAAAAATTTGAGAATATTAAATTTATAGTATAGACTATTTTATTAATACAAACAGATCATTAAGTGCCTCTGCCATTGTAGGATGAGTAAAAATCTGATTTGCAAGCATTGTATATGGCTGTTTCATAATTATTGCCAAAACAACAATATTAATAACTTCATGTGAGTCTTCTCCAAATAGAACCACACCTAAAATTTGATTTGTATCAGCATCAACTACTGCTTTGTAAATACCCGTTTGATTTCCAAGAATCTTTGCTTTAGGAATTGCAGTTACCGGTAAAGTTGCCACTTTAATCTTATAACCCTTTTCTAATGCATCTTTTTCACTAAGTCCTACCTTTGAAAATGTCGGGTGTAAAAATGCTGAAAAAGCTATTGGCTGCCTGTCATCTTTAGAATAACTGCCATTATCTTCCAGATAGCTTTTTACAATACGGTTGTCATCCAAAGACACATAGGTAAATTGTGGTCCTCCATTGACATCACCCATTGCAAAAATATGAGGTTTATTCGTTTGTAAATGCTTATTTACATTAATAAAGCCTCTTTCAGATATTTCTACTCCGGCATTCGCCAAATTCAAATCTTTAATATTTGCTTTTCTACCGGTAGCAACTAAAAGTGCATCCGAGTAAATTTGACTTTTTTCTCCATTTACCGTATACGATATTGTAACTTTATTCTCATCTTGTTCTACATGATCAATGCCTGCATTAAATATAAAATCTACCCCTAATGCCTTGTAGGATTCAAACACTTCATTTGCCACATCATCATCTTCTCTTGGCAATAATTTATCTGCTTTATCTATAATTGTTACTTTTGTACCGAATTTTGCATAGCTTGCGGCAAACTCAAGTCCAATAAATCCGCTTCCAAATATTGTCAAAGTGTGTGGAAATTCTTCTAAATTCATTAGTGATTCGCTTGTATGAATTCTATTTTCAATTTTTAAGCCTTCAATGTCAGGAATAAAAGGTGTTGAACCGGTATTAATAAATATTCGTTCAGCATATACTTCATATTCTTCTCTAGCCGTTTTTATAAGAATTGTATGTTCATCTTTAAATGATGCACACCCATCAATGACTTCCACATTATTAATGCCTGCAACTTTGTCATAATTTGCCTTATTTAACTTTGCTACCAGTGATTTCTTATTTACGACAGAGTTTTTATAGTACTCCTCATCACTTATCCCGCTAAAACTTCTTCTGTCTGCAGATGTTGCAAGAAATTTAGACGGAATACACCCGACATTAATACATGTACCCCCGTACATCAAAGAAGATTTCTCAACTAATATAGTCTTTTCTCCTTTGTTTCCTAAGTAATTAGCTAATGTTTTTCCTGCTTTTCCAAAGCCAATAATTATGTTATCTACTCTTTTATTCATAATTGTATCCTTTCTTAATTTTTAATAATTTTTTAAAGTACTCTGGACCGGTTATTAAATTTTTTTTTAACAATTGTAATATGCTGTCATTAAAAACTTGTTTGTAATAATGTCATATATCACAGTTTCAATTTTTATATATTATCCTAAAATGCCTGCAAACTCGCTTAATCTAAAGATTTCCCGCATGGCACAATTTCTGAAATCAATTCATTCGGTAATCCTTTTTAAGATTCTTTTATAACTTTGAAGTTATATGCTTACAGTTAAGCTTTTTTTATTGGAATCCAAAGCTCCATTTTATACTCAGGACTGTTCATATCACCTTCATAATAATACTCAATGTCGGGACTTCCCGAATGTGTATATCCATGTTCTGGAAAAAATACTTCAACCGCATATTTCCAACCGTTATGAATACATCCAGGCACACTTCCCTTTAGTTCTACAACTGCATACTCCGCTTCCTTAATTTCCAAAACATCCAAACCGTTACTTTTAGCTTTATCTACATCAGTAACTATATAACCTGCCATATAGTTTATAGTATTAGAATCTAAAACATCATGATTATCAAGATTTAATATATCATGGCAAACTCCCACAGATTCACCAGTTCCTAACTTTGACATTTTTTCATGGCTAACTCTGGAAAAGAGTTTTTCCCATGTACCCGTACATAATGATGAATTTATGTTTTGTTCGTTGACACCGGCAACTGTGAATGCTGATTTTTTTTGAATTGTAATGTTCATAGTTCTTCCTCCTCTTACACTTAGTGCTAACTGCACTCGTGAAACTAATTTGAATGGTTTTCCATTTCTTACTTCTGAAGGAGCAAATCCATGAAAATTCTTAAATGCAGTGCCAAATGAATCTGATGATTCATATCCGAATTTGAACGCAATATCAATTATTTTCTCGTTCGTATCTCTTAATTGAATAGCAGCTTCTGTTAATCTTCTGCTTCTCAAATATTCTGAGAGAGTTGTTTCAGTTAGAATAGAAAACAAGCGGCTGAACATAGAATAAGAATATCCTGATAGATGGGCTACCATCTTTTCATCTATCCCATCATCAAGCACCGTTTCAAGATAATCAATCGTATTGTTAAACGATTTTATAATATTCATTTCATTTTCCTCCTCGACTATAGTTTAGAGGTTTTTGTTATCTTTTACCCTACAATACCGGTACAAAATTTAACGGTTCTGCATAAACAGTTTTTATAAAATCAAGATCTAAATCTCCCTTATTATATCGTTGATTTCTTATTGATTTTACACTTTTTTTCTAACATCATCAATCAGCATTGCAAAATCAATTGTATTTTTATGTGTTATGCAAAGTTCTCATGTTCACTATTTTTATTAAGTTCCAAACGTGCATTTATCTGTTTATAGTATTTTATTTTTGAATAAAACAAATAATAATTTTTTCCAGAATTTCTATATAAAATCACTGCACTATTATCTTTTATTATCCGAAGACATTCAAAACCTTACTATCATTCCAATCACTGCAGTTAATTTTCAATGATTTACAAATAGCTTTAAGAAAAGTAATTAATTCTTCATTCATCTTAATATCTCTCATTTTAGGATCATCTATCTTACTACTTTGCCACAAGTTATCATATGCAGCTATAACATCTTTATCTCCCGCAAAAATAATAGGTACTCTATTAAGTGCAGCATAAAATTTTTCTGTTCCACTAGATTTGTTAAGCAAAAAACGATAACCAAATATATCTGCTGCTAATTCTTTTTTTTGCCTTTCTATCTCTTTTTTATGATTGATATATAAAGTAATAATTGTCGCCAAAATGCCTGAAATAACAGCTGCAACTAAAGTTATAATAATATTCATCACCATTTAAGTACTCTCTCTATCCCAAATATTTCCGCATTAATAAATAACATAAAATCTGTGTTTCATCAATTACTTTCTGCACTGCAACTTTCGGTCTCTACTCACATTACTCAAGTCTTAATCCCTGTAAATATGCCTTTTTAATATTTCCCGTTTCAATAAATCCATTATAATTCAGATTTATATCTTCCTTAATTCGTCTCAAAAAGACTACTATACAATATAGTTTCTCAGTTGCCTCTTTACCTAAACCCAATCCTATTTTTCGAAGTTCTAATACAAATCTTCCTGTGTGAATATTATCTTTCCCAATCCATACTTCTTGTATCATTCCAATGAATTCCTTTTCATTGAAAATCGAAAATTTATTTTCTAAATCCTTTTATTCTGTCATTGTTCAACAGGAATGAAAGATAAGACACCAGCATCACTATTTTCAGCAATGCACACATAAAACGGTAGTCGGGCATTTGCATAACCCTGCTGCTATTATTAGAATTATGATATAATATCATTTATCATTTGTGCAGAGATGAGCTATTCCTTGAATCCATTCACGAAAGTGAGGGCATTGTTCCATAATGATATTAATTCCCATTTCTTTTGATAACAACGTTCCGTTTGTAACCTTTGAATAATTTGGAATCAATTTTTCCAATATTTTTGAAGGTGCAGTTTTTGGAGAATTGTTAATATGTTCCGGCGTTTGATATTTATCACGGATTTCCTTAATTTTATTAACAACATCTTCGTTGGCAATTATGGCAAATGAATCCGGTTTCGAAAACAGGATCCCTTCAAATTCATGTAGCATAAAATGAAAATTGCAGTTTCTCTGTCCAATATCTGCGTCAATTTTCTGCTCTATTTGTTTGATGCGAACATTTATATCCGGCTCATTGTTACATATACCCGGAGTGTCGCAAGGCATCGCATAGTAATCAAACATTGTAGTTACATACTCATTAGGATGCCCCTTACTAATCAGGGAAAGCTCCTTTTTAATTTTCGCATAATCGCTCACACCACCTTTGTATTTTTTAATAGCCGTTCTCTTAGTAGAACAAATTATAGGGCGAACTACAATACTAAATTCTAAAAAATACGGACAAAGAATCTCATTGATGAATGATTCTTCTGTTTGTCCTTCGCAATAAATATAGACTTGCTTCATTTTGGGCTTCATTTTGACAGTCTACCTCCAAAAATATTTTTCTTCCACAAGTCTCCAAGTGAATAATCCTCTTTAAGCCAAACTTCCAGGTCTTCTTCACTCAAGCGTCTGAATTTCGAACCGTTTTCACCCCTGTCCACTACAATAACATCTTCAACATCAAATTCATTAAGAAGCTCTACAGACTGCGTTGAAATAATAATTTGTTTTTCATTGGATAGCTGCTTAACAATCTCCGCAAAAATGGTAATTGCATATGGATGAAGACCAAGTTCAGGTTCATCGACAACGATAGTTGCAGGCTGTAATTCGTGTGGTTGTAACAGTAGTACAGCAAGGCAAATAAAGCGCAACGTGCCGTCAGAAAGCTGTGAGGCATTGAAGATATCTTCACAACCTTTCTGCTGCCATTTTAATACAATCTGTTCTTCATTACCTTCCTGAGGTTCAAGAACAAAATCCGAGAAATATGGTGCAATCAGTTGAATAATCATCACTATTTCATCATAGTTTTTCTTATAGTTTCTCTTAAGTCTGTATAGAAATGCCGCAAGATTGGCAGCATCGAACTGAAGAATTTTGTTGTTTGAAATGTTGTGTTCTTGTTTAACCTTTGAACTTCGACCGGTATCATGAAAATGATAGACTCTCCAGTTTTGTTTCTTCAGGATAGGAACAACATATCTATCTATTTTATTATGAACACCGGTATCCCACTTTGCTTCGCTATTACCATAGGCAACATTGCTTTCATTATCCCATTGCCCGTGATATCCAAAGAATTCTCTTCGAAAAATCAGCCTATTATCATCAGTTGGAACTAAGTTAAAGCCATAGGAATTCTTACCGAAATAGACCTCAAATCCAATATCTTCGGTTACTTTTCTACCTTTATATAAAAGAGCATTGATGCCGCTTTGTGCAACTGATACTTGTAGATTCTTAAGTAAAATATTTTGAAGCAAAGAAAAAGCTGAAATAAAGTTTGATTTGCCGGCACCATTGCTGCCAATTAATACATTGATTTTTCCAAACGAAACATCACATTTTTTTATTGATTTGTAGCCTTCAATAGCTATACGGCTAAGTTGATCATCCTGCAGCAAAGTAAGTGCACCTCCTTTCAAAACAATATTTTATGCTGAACCAATAAGTCAAGTTTTTCAGCAATTTATTTTTAATTTTTACAAATGCACTGAAAGTGTTGCTCAAAAACATTGTAGCACCCCCGTATTTTGCCAAGTATAACATCATGGTTAATAATAATCAAGGACAGATTTTGCTTTTTTCAAAAACCGATAACAGCTTTTTAAATTATTTAAGTTATTAAAGCGATAATTTACTAAGTAACGCTTCATATACTTAAGTTTTCTATTTGGCAATTATATATTTTTCTATTTCAAGTGCTAAAACTTTTGCTGATTTTGAGTTAAAATGGACTCCATCCACAGTGGTAGACAATCCTCTGATTTTAGCAAAGTAATCTTTAGTAAATGGAAATAAAGTCATTAGTATAGCATCCATAAATCTAATTAATAACCGGTATTTCCATGTATATGCACAGCTCTTTTCTCCAATATTTTCCTTTTGAAGCTTATAAATATCAATAAATGGATAATGATATTTATAAGCCAGTTCTTTTATTAGCTTATTTCTTTTCTTTAAACGCCCATCCGGAAAGTCTTTTAAATTTATAAAAGGCATACCAAAAATAATAACTTGTTTATTATTTCGATAAAAAAGCTCTAAAACTCTACTGTATTTTTGACAAAAAATCTCATCATCTTCAATACATTTCATTAGCTTACAACGTAAACTCATTTGTAAAAACCAAAGTAAAGAAACGGTTCTTAAATATGGTAAAAGTATATCATTTGTACCAATACCAATAATATATATTTCTGAATTGTATTTTGACTTATTAATCAGTTTTTTCAGTCTGCTATACATCCCACTTACTGTATCTCCATTTTTTCCCTTATTGACATATTGATGATTCGATTTTTTATCCAAAAAGTGAATATATGAATATCCAACATTCCCAAATGTTAAACTGTCTCCCAAACAAATTATTTTCATTTTCATCCACTAAATTCCAATTTTATCTGCTTATATAATTTAATTGATTTTGTTGTAATATATGTTTTAATATTCAGTTCATAAAAGCTTACGAAATCATCTGTATCTTCATAATTCATCCCATTTATCAATGTTTTTTTAATTTATACCCCCTTTCAAATTCCACTTTATTATATAAATTTCTTAAACCAATTATCCATAAAAATCATTTGTTCTTCTGTATAAAACCTATGTTCTCCATTATCCATAACTGTTAAATCTGCATTTATTCTCTTTGCAAAATCACTAATTATTTTTAAAGAAGTTATATTGTCATTTTTACCATAAAGAATACTGCTTGGAATATTCCATTTGATAGGATTGTTCCTGACATAGGAAAGATATTCCCAAGATAAAGACTCGCCAAATGATGTATTTATTATTTTTTTCAAACTAAGTTCTTTTTCAGACACACCTGCTTTTTTCATAATATCTAAAATCAACTGCTCCATATCTACAACGGGTGAAATAAACATTGCCTTTTTGATAAAATTTCCATATAAGGATATTGATATTAAAGAAAAATACGCTCCAATGCTATTTGCAATCAATACAACCTCATTATATTTTGAAAAAATATCAATAAAATATTTTTGAAATTCCACCTTAACTTCCCATGGCAATTCTGATTTATAATCAAAACCTATAATATCATACTCATCATCAAAAAACTTCTTATAATAATGAGCTTCATCCGCAGAACCGCCTTTACCATGTATATATACAGCAGCTTTTTTCATTTAATATACTCCCACAATTTTTTATTTATTAATATCATACTATATACAAATCAAAAATCCAATATATTCTTTACCATTTTTACTCATCATCTCTAAAAACTCATCAAGAAAAATATCAATATATTTTACATTCTTTTAGAACCTCAGCCTTTTATATTTTTCCTATTCTTTTTTCTTTTTCTGTTTCTGTTTGTTTTCAGGCAAAAAATGAGGACTTCCGCATTTCGGTGCGAAAAATCCTCTTACTAAAAATAACACATATTGCATCTATTAATACTTTTAATACATTATTATGTAATTCTACATTTTACTATTATTAATTTCATCTTTATGATATCAATATTTTTTATGGTCTTAATTTTTAATTATAATTACTCCTGCTCATCTATTCCACAAGCTTCAAGTAAAATATTCATCATTTCCTCTTCATGTTGTTTACACATTGTTTCCTTCCAATACAGACTGGCAGCTTTATTACCTTTTTTTTCAGTAAGTTCACTCATAATGCGTAGTTTAATACTTCCCTTTGATATCATATCCTTAAAAGTACTCTTTTTGGCTTCAGGCGACATATTTGAAAACTTTGAATTGATATTCCTTTGTATAATACAGAGATTTCCGAACCGATCCACACCATCTTTCCACTGTTCGAAAGTCCCTTCTGAAGGATTCTGAGGATACCAATGTTCTATTGAATTTCTAAATTCAAAGGTAAAATCACTATATTTTCCTTCACTATCGTAGAACCACAACAAATAGTCAAGATAATTAAATACAATATGAGGAGTATTTACTCCTAAAGAATAGACTCCTTTTTCACAAGTATCAAGAAAATTTTCTTTAACAGCCTCTATTGCAATATCTTCCGCAATAGTATCAAACCCTGTAATATATTCATTTTCAGTATGTTTACAGTTACCTTCCGACAACCAGATAAGAAGCCTTGTAATCCAGTGCATTACCTTAGGCGAGGTATAAGAAACACGAAGTGCACTCTGAATCATAGTATTATTTTTTATTCTCAAATCATTTGTTGTATTACGCTGACCAATCTCAATAAATCTGGTATTTTTGTAATATGGTCTGATTTGTTTTCTATTTCGTGAGACATATAAGCTCTTCAAACTCCATTCGCCATCCGAACTGTCATTGGTATATTCTCTTTTTACTATATACTTATCAAACAGATACCTTGTTCGCAAAAGACACATAATAAATTCACGAGAGAATTTTTCTTTATTTTCATTAATTTTACCTTTTTCTTTAACACCATATAAAATAACTCTATCAAATGCATCTATCAGCTTTTTATCATCTAAAAGTTTATCTGTAATATCTTTGGCGGCATTTTTATGAGCAACACCGTACAGTGTTATATATACTCTCAGCGTATGCAGTAAAAAATATGGAAATTCTATGATGCTTTCAAAGCGAACACGAGTATCAGCGTCCAGATACCCGTCATCTTCTGCGACCTTAAAATTTTTATCAACGATATCTGTAATGCATTGACCTGTTGATTCATCCTCATTATATTTCATTATATTCTTATATTTTAACCAACTCTTTTGTGGCAGCTCATTCCATTCTCTACCAAATATAGCCTCTCTTATTGCATTATTTTTACTAATAAAATGCATCTGAACATAACCTGTCATGTCGCTGCAAGCATCCCAGATTTTTGCAAACATCGCCTTTTCAGCATCATTACTTAAGTAACTCATAAGAGCGGCTTTTAAAATATCATGCTGCTCTAACTGTTCGCCTCTGGTGTTCATAATCTCAAAATACCTGTTAAGATCTGTATTCTCCGGTACCTCTATCCTGTATACAATAACTTTATTAAGCTTTCTCAAAAAATCTTTTTTATTAAAACCTGGCTTGCCAAGTTCATGCGAAAGTATCTTTACTCCTCTTTGAACACTGAATTCAATTCTGTCCATATCAAGTTTACTACGATTCTCAAGAAGTAATTCCTCAATATTCCTTAATGTATAATTTGATTTTTCTCTACACGCAAATGTCAGAGCAGGTCTTGTTTTTATACCCAAACAATTTAGCAAAATGTATAAAGAAGTCAGTCTCTGCTGCCCATCAACAACCTCATACTTTCCTGATTGCTTTGACACAATTAATGAACCAATATAATAATTTGTACCCTCAGAAACATCTTGAATATCTTCAAGCAGCTGAACGAGTTGCTTATCCTCCCATGCATAAGCACGCTGATATAATGGGATTGTATATTCTATATCAGTATCAAATATATTATTTTCTCTACCTATGATGTGAAGTTCAGTTACTAATTTACTCATTTGATATCTCCATATCCATTTATTTCTTTTATTGTTTCATACAAATCATTCCATTTTTCATTTATCGGAGCATCCAAATCCCTCAGTATTTTTATCTGCAAACCTGAAATTTCATTATGCACACGTGCAAAACTTATTTTTGAAAACATTGCTACCCTATTTGTATATCTTGAATTTTCATCACCTACAGCATATTTATTTATGCTGTCAAATCCAAGATTCTCCATATCAACACGAAGCATAAACGCCCATGAAAATATCTTCTTTACAGCCATTTCATCAAAATTATGAAACCTGTCGTAATAACAAAGCAGCGCACAATAAAACAGATTTTTTGTGTATCCAAATCCGACAGAACCGGACTTAATTCTGTCCATATCCTCAGGTGTACAAACATCCCTGCCATCACAGATAGCAAGCTTAATTTTTTTTAAATACACATTATTGCAAATCTCTGATTTAATATCATAAAGTAGATACATATAATGCTCCACCATTTCAAAAAAATCATTTCCTGCTATAAATGGTTCACTTATCTGGAAATATGGCATAGCCCTGCCGGCTCTCCTTGCATATGAGTAAGCGGAAGCTTCCTCTATTCCTTTGTAGGTATCAATTTCCTTTGCTGTAAACGGTCTACTCTTAATTCTTCTTGACCAGTTCCATATTGGAAATAAATACAGATCAAATAATTCTCTTATTTTTTCTGTATCCTTAGCCTCCCACTTTGTAACTGCATGTTTCATTTCATATGGATATTTTTTCATCTCACGAAGATGATATGCTTTAAGAAGATCATGCGGATCCAGTGATTTTCCACGTGTATTCTGCGAGTCAAAAAGTTGAAATGCCTCAGAAACCTTATCAACACATATAATAACCGTCTCCAGTATCTCTTCAAAAGCCTTAATAAAATCCTTTTTTACATCATCACTCTTAAGTGAAAACCATTCTTTTATAAACATATAATTATTATGAATATTAGTTTGAGTAACCTTATTCATAAAATCTTTACTCAAAATACTACATTTAAATTTCGGTTCCAAATAAAGTTTCAAAAGAATCAATGAAATAATTCTCTGTTGTCCGTCAACAACATCAAAAATGCATTTATCCTTCTTGTGAATAATAATTGTTCCAATTCGATATTTGAATCCTGCTCTATATTTTTTTGCATCTTCAATTGCATTTGTAATATCACTTAATAAATACTCAATATTCTGAACTGCCCACTTATATGGTCTTTGGTAATCCGGAATATTCAGTTTCATACCCAGTAAATTATTTATACTTTTTATCTCAGCCACAAAGTAACCTTCCTTCAGCTTTTTATTATTTCTGCTATTTGCTACATCACTGTTTCCCTATTCTCTGATATATTTCTCTTTCAATTTTGGAAATTTTTTATCTGACTGAAAATAAAAATACTCTCCGTTGCCCTATTTAAGTATAAGTTCCACAGCAAATCATATCCCCCGAAAACATTCGCAGCTATCCTATTCCGGCTATTATTACTTACAATTTTTCTTATGAGCCTTTAACTTTTTCATAGCCCAGTCATAGTGGCTTGATGTTGCACTTACAAAATAGGAACCGAGTGTACTGCCTGCTGTCCACTTATATACACCTTTTGAAAATAATTCCTCATTTGTAAATTTTTCAGCCGATTCCAATACAGCAATATGAGATTTATTAAACATGTCTGTAGCTTCTTCAAGAGAAGTATTTTGATGTTTCTTCCAAAATTCTACATTCATATCTCCATAAGTTTTCCAGTTATATGGTTCAGGCAAAAATGGTTTTTCTTCTCCACTTTGATTAGAATGCACCCAATTCAAAATAAGCTTATGCCATTCATAAAGATGGATTAGAATATCTCTTAAATTCTTATCTCTTTTCCAATGAGCTTCTTTTTTCTTTTCATCTTTTGAAAAATCAAACGGCGTATTTAATTCTTCCTCAGTCATCTTTGAAATAATTAAATTTAACTTTTCATAATTTTCCTTAGCGGCAATAATTAAATCATTTTTCGTTGTTGGTCTTGGCATAATAAGTGCCTCCTATCTATTTTATAATACTATTTTACAAGAAGATACCTGACACCATTTGTCATGTTACATATTTTTCTGCCAGCCGGCTCTTCACTCACGCAATCCCCAATATTTTCGCCAGGCTCTTTGCCTTTTTTATTGCGGTAGACTTGGCACTGCTGTTTGCAATTTCTAAAAGACCTTGCCATTTTGCATCTTTAGCAGGAATAAATCCCCTGCCGGCTGCTTCCTTTAAATAGTCTGCATAGTAAATACAAATATCCAAAATTCTGTTTATCCATACCGGCGGCTTATTATTTTTCACAGTCTTTGCTCCGGCATATTTGATACACTCACTGAGCATGACCCAAAACACACTTAGAAGTTCTCTTTCCTTCTCAACCACTCGTACCAGCTTTGCCGGACTGATATCTTCATGAAGCAGTAACTCTCTTGTAATATCTCCAAGTGTATTAACGTTCAGTTCACCGGATTTTACCAATTCTTTGATAAGGCTCTTTGCACCATAAATACTTTCTCCATCCTGAGCTAAAAGTGCCACCGCAATCGTGAGGAATACCTTTGAATATGGGGCGGATTCCCCTTTTAACGGACCGTTTTCTTCATTTCTCCAATTTCTAAACCTGCTTACCGCAATCTTCTTTTTAAAATTATCATAATGAAGCCATACAGCCTTTTCTTCTTCATCTATAATTTCCCCGTTATGATTAGCCTTAAATGCCGAAACCTGTCCCTCATTTCTAAGTCCGTAAATCCATCCGGCTATTGTTACCTGATATTCATACTCAGGTACATCAGGCAGTTTTAAGTTAAACTTAAAAACTTTTTCATTTTTTCTTATTTCAACGGCTTTTACACTCATCGAAACATTATCATGAATAAGTGTTTTTGGCTCAGGTAATGTTACCCACACTTCATCAAAGTCGTTTTTTGAGATTGGAGTATCCGATGCTTTTTCACTATTTTCTGATTCTTTTATAATCTCCATATCAAAAGATTTTAATTTATTCACGATTTCCTTTGCATAAGCTACTGCCTTTGAAGCCCCTGATTTAGCTGCCAGATTTTTAACTGCCTTCATTTCCAGTACACTTTTAGGGGCAAGCTTGTTTTGCACAGCCGGTATAACCTCATCCAGATAATCTCTTAAAAACTTTACAACCTCAGCAGTACCTGTCAGCATTCTGGGAGCCCCAAGCGATACTTCCACCGTATCACAGGCGGCTTCCCATACGATGCTTAGCATACCGTCTTTTGCCATACATTCCATGGAAAGAGCCATACTTGCCAGATTTGAGGGCGTATCACCATTCCAATCCAGATAGGAAATATCTGCAATTTTCGGAAGCAGAAGTCCCCTGTCCCAGGCTTCATGAGTTGCCTTAATAACATCTTCTGCATTCTCATCACTTAGATTACTCCCTATAGCAATCCAGTTCATCAGTGCACCCTTTGTAATCGGCTTTCTTCTTCTTGCTATCTGTCTTAAAGTTACACCCTGCCCGTGGTACACCTCATAGTCTCTGTGTACCGCCGTAAGAGCATAATCTCCCCAAGTCGGAAACATAGAAAACATAGAATCATTGCCATGTGAAAATCTATTCGGTAAGGCTCTTAAACTTTTTGGCATATCAAGTTCCACCTTCCAATACGAGGTTTTCCCCGGCGTAAATTCCGGTTCAATATATGGATCTTTTAAGTATTCTACAATTATTTCACCTGCCAATACATCATTTCCATGTTCATCCTGTAAAAGTTCTCCTGACGGAAGCAAGATTTTCAAATTTACATCATTTAGTTTTTCTGAATACTCTTTTATATCTTTTTCCGTAAACAAATCCATATCAAGTCTTGTAAGTGCAAGCTGTAAATCCGGCTCTGAAACATATAATAAATTTTCATTTTTATATATTAACAGACGATCGACTAAATCGGATACTCTGATACTTAAATCTTCATAACTTGGAGTACTTAGTAAGCAAGGCCATTTGTCGATAGAAGCAAATAACACAACATTTCTTGTATATAAGAGTTCACCATACACGATTTTTAAAGCTTCGTTTTCACCATTCCATACTTTTCTCATACTATCCGGGCATATATTATTTTCAATATTTTTTGCCCATCTGCCAAGTGCCCATATACCGCTTGAGTCATTGTTGGGAATTCCTGCCAGACTCATTTTAGCCTCATCAGGATTTTTATATGCAATGTTATTTGCCATAGCAATAAATCTTTCAAAAGTAATATCCTCAACACATTCCTTTCTTTCTGAAATCACTGCCAGCAAATCTGTTAATGCCTCCGGTGAAATTTCTCCTATATCAAAATTAGGAAGTTCCCAAAGTTTCGGTGTTTCCCTCCAAAGTCCCTGTACTTCTTCTTTTACATCTTCTTTTTCAAGTTCCAATCCCCAAGCCTTCTCCAGAATGTCGGCAAGTTTTGATATACTTTTATCCTCATCCTGCTTATACAGTAAAATCCATTCTTCATACTCTTTTGCAGACTTCGGTTTTTCTCTTTTTAAAGCAGCCTTTAAAATCATTTTTTTGATTTTCTTAACCTTTGCGAAGCTGCAGGAAATAAGCACCTGATACAGCAAATCTTCTGAAGCACTTTCTATAAGAACCGGTGCAAATCTTTCAAGCAAAGCGGTTTCTCCAAGTCCCAAAAGTGGAATGATTGTTTCTGTTCGAGATCTGATATCATCATCAGTAAGTCCTATTTGCTCCAAAACATTCATAAGCTCTTTTCTGTCTCCCGGTCTTTGTGCAATATTTAATGCATAAAATACCTGTTCCATAGCCGCTTCTTTTGTAAGCACATTGTTCTCTACACCCCAGATCAGCACTTTTGAAAAAGGTCCTGTTGACGGCACATTCACAGAAATACCCACTTCAATATGCTCCATGAATCTTCTTATAATATCCTCTTTTGCCGGTGCAAATCCCTCATCAAAGTTTTGCTCTTTTCTTTTAGAGCTCAAAACTGTTGCTGCAACTGCTGCCCAGTCCTTCATATACTCTACGGATTCCGGAATATCAAGATTCATTTGATGAACCAGGTTTAATGCCAATGTACCAAGAACCGACAAAGAGTGCTCCCATATTCTCCTGTTTGAAGTGCAGGCAGCTTTAATAAAATTCATAGCATAAGTTTCACCCCGAGCCTCAACAGCCTTTAAAGCAACCTCACTGCCTTGCCTTAAAACATGTGCCGCACGCTTGGCATCCACTCCTACACGGATTGCAAAGATTGCAAGTTTGCCTAAATCAACATCCACGACGGGAACGAAGCCGTAAGTATTCTCAGATAATTGTTTAATTTCCAACCATTCACCTGATTTCAGTCCTTCCCTTGCAATTTTTTGTTCTTCACTGCTTCCTGTTCCAAGGTTTAAAATATTTTCAAAATCTGTTTCCTCATATCCCAGAGAGCGATAGATTTCCACCGCTTTTTCAAGTTTGCTTGCCATACTAACCTCCATTTCTCCGCCTTTAGCCGGCGGCAGAAATAGTAATGAAAAGTCTTTTTACACTACTTCTTTTTTCAATTTTACTGCCAAAATATGTTTGCACGGTCCTCTGCTGTTTTGATGTCTCAGATACCATGTACATGTGCACTTTGCATTTTCAACCCTGCAATCTGTAGGATAAATAACTCTGTAAACTGAAGCTTCCGATTTCACATGCCATATATTGTCTTCTACATATACGGTATCTTCCACAAGCTTCTTTGCCCCCTCAAGCCTTGGGTTATCTTTTAAGACTCTGTCCGGATCATCCGGTAATTCTCTGTGAAAAAATGCATTTTCATGAACATCAAAGCCCAGCTTTCCTGAAACTGCAAGCAGTTCCAGTGCCTTATACATATCATTTTTTATCAGCCCCGTTGATTTTGACATTTTATCAAGGTCAAGTCTCGGATCAAAATTTAATATATCGTCAATTCTGTCAGCATATTCCAATACTTTTATATCTGAAAGTGAATCCAGAAGTGCCCCCTCTCCGGAGTAAGTCTCATAGCTCTTTGCCGTCAGGCTTAGCGTAATATTAGCTCCGGTCATACATACTTTAAGCATCATCTGTCCTTTTTCACCATTCCCGGGGGCATAAAAATAAATAGCATTTACATTACTCATTATACGCTTAAGTGCGCTAAGTCGGTGAAGTCCGCTAATATATACACTATCTTTTTCTTCTCTAAGTTTTAACATCACACCGTTTTTTGTGGGTGTCAACCATCCTGCCTGCTCCTTCCCAGTAGATGGCGGCAACATTGCAATAAAAGCCTTTGCCTGTATTCCCTCAATATGAAATCTGTATTTCATATTTTGATGGAGCATGGCACAATTCCCCAATGCCCGAATCCATCTGTCCGGCATTTTAACAGGGCGTTGTATCAGTATATCTGTCAATACACTCCCATGTACAAGTTTCTTACTATGTAATACTTTCCAACCGTCATCTCCGATTCGAAACTTTAATCTGTCCCCCTGTTTTATTTTAAACAGTGATTTTCTTAAATTGGTACCTATATCCACATTTGTAGTACCATAAAGTATCTCACCGTCCAAAACACTTTGAAACACATCCATTCTTGCATAAACACCGTTGCAGGCGGAAAAACACTCGGCTCTTAATCTGTCTCCCTGTGCAGAAAGAATAGGATCTCTTTGATCTACCGGTGTGTACTTAAAATATCTTGTACTTACAATATCCGCAAGTACCAACAGCCCTCCGGAAATCACCACCGGACTCACAATTTCTCCGTTAAAGAATAAAGGATTTTCTTCCACTCCTTTAGGTGTTAGAGCCGGTGCTATAGATAATGCCAAATTGCCGTCAAAAAGGGTTGAGGCAGTTTTAAATTCTCTCATTAATATCCCCCTGTAATCATCGCCGTTCCAAGTGCTGTTAATTTATATATCTTCATAAAATTTTTATCCCCTTATTTTTTCTCCATGGTTTCATAAGCTTAATAATCATCTGCCGGTAACACTATAACAAAGTTTTCTTTAAGGAAGATTGAAAATAAGAAAAGGTTAGACACATTTCGAACTTAAGCTCCCTGATTTTAGATTGTTTTTTAATAATCTATGACTTTATATCATTATTCGTACTTTTTTACACATAAGCTTTTTCATCTTCAGTAATACCATACATTTCTAAAAATCCCTTTCAGAATATACTTTATTCGAAAGCGTATAAGAAATACATAATGTTATAATCCAAATTAGAACAAGTGATATAATACATATTCCCTTGTTCATAACAAAGAATTTCAATATCATTTTTACAAACTCCGGGAAAAAATTCGGTACCATAAATGCTATACCTAAAAACATAAACGGTACGCCTGCAAGAGTTCTCCCTTTCATATAACCGTATTTGAAATAAATCGGGTACTCCAAAAATATAATGATGGTTATAACCAAAAATATTATCGGAACATTCAATAACAACATATCTAAAATACCTTTAATAGAGTATATTTGAGATATGATTAAAGAAAGTACAGTGCCGAAAATCAATGATATTACAACAAATGTACCTGCTATAAGATATCGACCTTTTACAACATCTCCCGGTTCTATTACAAAAATTCTGTATAGAGGATCTATGCCGGCTCCCTCTCCCACCATGAATGGATAAGACGAAAAAAGCAAGGCGAACATTTGACTTACAGCAATTGCCGTAGCAGGATTTTTTGATAATGCCGTATAAATAACACTTAATCCAATAAAGATTACTAAATTTTTAAGTGTTAAATACGGTTTGATAGACAATAGGTCTAATTTAAACACTTTGATAGTATTCATTATTTCTTCCTCCCATAAAGCACCATTATTCTATCAATAGAAACCTTATCTTCTATGAATTTGTTAGACACTGCTTTCATATCATCTGCCCGCACTAAAAATTCAACGCTATGTTGATTTATCTTTTTACCTAAAACTGCCGATTCGTTTATAGTATTTTGATGTTCTAAATCACATTTAAGAATTTTGAAATATTCTAAAAATTCATCCTTTTCCAATGACAAAATAATTTTTCCTTCATCAATAAAAACAATATAGTCTGCAATCGACTCTAAATCTTGAGTAATATGTGTTGAAAATAATACAGTATGATTTTCATCTTCCATATACTCAGAAATAATCTCGCAAAATTCCTCTCTCATACTTGGATCAAGTCCACTTGTCGGCTCATCCAAAACTAAGAGTTCCGCCCGGTGGGATAGAGCTATTGCAAGCATCAATTTAATCTTCATACCTCGTGATAATTCTTTGACCTTCATTTTTTTATTGATACTAAATCTAATGAGATAGGAATAGAAAAGTTCTTCGTTCCAATTATCATAACCAACTTTCATAGCCTTATTCACTAAAGTTATATCCCAGTCTTTTGCCAAAAATGAATCATCCATAATTACACCAATTTTTTGATTATCAAAATTTTCGTGCAGATTGGTATTGCTGAAAATTACACTTCCGTCATAGTGGTTTAAAGAAATAATTGATTTTATAGTTGTTGTTTTTCCCATTCCGTTCTTTCCGATAAAACCGGTAACATAACCATTAGGAATTGAGAAAGTAACATTTTTTAATGAAAAATTAGAATACTTCTTATTCAAATTTTTAATTTCTACCCTATTCATTATTTGTACCTCCTTCATAAATATATCTAATAAGGTCAATCAGTTCGGATTCGCTTAAGTTAATTGACTTTGCCATTCTACATATAATAATCAATTTTTCTTCTATATCTTTTTGCTTTTCTTCCTGTATGAGTTCCGAATTCAAAGGAGCAACAAAAGTTCCCAGCCCTTGTCTTACAACAATAAATCCTTCTTTTTCCAATTCATCATAAGCTTTTTTAACGGTTAATATGCTTACATTTAATTCCTTAGACAATTGCCTCACAGAAGGTAACTGCTCATCCGGGGCTAATATATTTTTTACAATATTTTCTTTTACTGCATTTTTTATCTGCTCATACAAAGGAGTACTACTTCCATTTATCAGTATTATTTTCATACCGTCCTCCTTTATATATAACAGTATATAACACACTATAACTCCAGTCAAGTTATTATTATAGTTTCTTTTATAAAATACTGAAGTTTTATTTTAAAATTTTTTATATTTATTTTATGACTTCATTGATTCCTTGTATAAAGGTTATGATTATAACTCCAACCATCGGTATTCCATAGGGGCTAAGTAAAAAACACACAAACAGATTGCTCTCTGTTTATGTGTCCATGTAATTTTGATTATGTTATTTGTGTAAGTTAAAAACACTGAGGATTTGTATAGTACAAAACAAAAAATGCAGAAGCTCTTTTATATAATGTTATATCTTATTACCTTTCCGCCTCATCGTATTCTTTAGTCAGTCAATCACTTTTATGATGGTTTCGGGCTTTGGCTCCTCGGACTTGTCAAAATCACTTTGGTATTCCTTTGAATCACTAATCTCGATAAAACAAAGATTCTCATAGTCGTAGCCCCAGTGAGGAATAAGATACCACCGGTTCATGAGACCGGTATATTTCTCGACTTTTTTTTTAAAATAATCTGAAGGGAACGCATACTTCAGATTCCGTAAATACCTCTCAAACCTTGGAAGTCTGGCATCATCTATGGCATTATAATCGTAATTTCTGTGTTCGATATAATACCACTGATCATTTTCTACATGATCTCTATACCAACGCCAGATTTTAGATTTATCGTCTTTACCAACGAAATAGCAGATTGTATCAAGCTGCCACCAGTGCAAATCTTCTTCATCCTTTGCTTCATAATAAATTTCATCAGGATTACCACGTTCTCCATAAGACATTACTTTAAGACCATCCATATACAAGCCGGAAAACACATCGATCGGTTCATCTCTGCACTCTTTTGGCAGATGTGCCCTAATCCATTTTTCATCAAGTTTCATCTAAATTTACTCCTTACAACTGCATAATGTATTTATTTTATTTTTTAGCCATGCTGAAAATATCCTTTACTTTATACACTATATTATAAGATGTTCAACTTTTCATGTCTACACTTATATACTAACACCAATCTTTCCATTTTGAACAATAAAAACAGTAAATCTATTTTGATGTGTACCCAATCGGTTATTGAGCTGCCAAGACACCGACAAAAATATCTTCGTTTTTAGATATCAACTTAGATTTCTATTTCTTGTTCAAAACACTGTGAATGTTGTTTTCAAACTGCATGATAGAAATATTCATATTCCTGTGATAAAATATTTAAGCCGATAGATAAATCGGCACAATTCCTGCATCCTTCAAAATCTGGAGATGATGTGATACTGCCGGTCTTGACAGATCCGTCTTTTCTGTTATCTCAATTACCCTGGAACCATTGCAGTCATTCATCTGCATCATTTCAAGGATAATGTGCTGCCTGGATGGATCTCCAAGTGCAGTCAATGTCTTCTGACAAAAAAATAAATTTTTCTGCAAGCTGCTCTATATCTTTTTTTGTGTGCACGAACGAAGTATAGCATATATTTTTTGCTTTTAATCATTCGTAAAGAAAATCAAGTCGGATATTTACTGAAAAATAAAAATAACCGGATCTCTTCGGGCACAAAAAAAGCACCTGCCATCTCCGACAAATGCTTTCCATATCATCTTATATTTAATCAATACAACTGGAATTTATCTGGTTACTCTCTTGCAGCAATTTTGCAGCCAATTTCAAATGCAGATTGCAGATCTTTAGGAAATTGTTCTTTATGCACCTTTATCTTATGATTTTCATCAAAGATACCCAGATGGAATTTAGTATAATCTTGAAATTGATAAGTACCTGTGTTAGTCCTCTGTTTTCTTTTAATAATTTTATCTATACAGCTTCCAGCACTTTCAGCTGCTTCAACTTTTTTCCGTATATCTATTATTTGAGAATATATACTATCTTTTTCTTTCCTCAAAGTGCCTATTTCTGATTTCCATTTGGGTGGCTGATACTCCTAAATGAATGGTCGGTATTTGTTCTATGCCTTGTCTTTTATAGGAACGACGGTCAACTTTTTCTTGTATGCTGTTTTCTTCCAAATATTTGTTTGTAATATCCGCCGATGCTTTTTGCCAATGTTCTGCTTTGTCTTGTTAGTTCCAATCCACTATATTGATTTTTCTTATTTTGTAGTTACCGTTTTTGAGTTTTACTTTTTCTCCGTTTTCATCAAGGATATATTCTTTTTTTAATTTTGCTCCCCATGTTTTATCTTCATTTAATGATCGCATGATAGGTTTCACCTTCATAGATAAATCTGCATCCGGTATCAAAAATTCCGTTTCTGTTATAATTTTCTTTTAATTATAAATGCATTATCTGCTTTTTCAAAATTTATTTTAGGATAATAATTCATAGCAGAATTTGCTGAAAGTAGTATTAACGATACTTTTTCTCCTATATGCTCTCTCACTTTTTCTATGAGTTTTTTTCCAACACCTTGTTTTTGATAATCTTTTTTTACCGCTAAATCTGAAAGATAACAGCAGTAGCTAAAGTCTGTAACACATCTCGCAAGTCCTATAAGTTCTCCATTATTATAGGCAAAGTAGATAAGATTTGCATTTTCAAACATAGATTTTATACGTTCTTTTTCTTTTGTAGGTCTTATTATACCTGAGTTTTCAAATACTTCAATTATTTTTTCTATATCAAAGCTTCTTGCAATCTCATAAGTTATCATATTTTCTCTTTCTTTAATAACTCTGTCATAATTTTATTTTTGGCTTATATTCTAACAACTCTAAACCACCTTCTTTTAAAAATTCTTTGGCAAGAGTCCGGATTGATGATGTTTTCCTTGGTTCAAATTTCTAATTTGACACACTGTAGATTATCTCATTTTACATACTACATCTGAAATGCCGTTATCCAAAAACATATTCCGGCTATAAGTGAAAGCGGAGTCATAACATATTTTTCTTTCCTACTTTTTGAAATCATGTTCATAATAGTATTCAAAGATAGATAAGTGGCAAAGAAGAAACAAATATATTTAGTAACCTTAAAAGACAGCCACATCTGTTTGAATCAACATAAGGAAGTGATGCCACATATTTTCTGGCTTCTTCCAAGTCTTCAATT
>ERZ773043.474-NODE-474-length-23719-cov-5.676048_pt1 | contig 23719 bp, 21 predicted proteins | sample MGYA00580636_ERZ773043 | MGnify/ENA primary metagenome ERZ773043 (study PRJEB29015, sample SAMEA2737992) | human oral metagenome | biome: human oral; feature: human-associated habitat; material: dental | place: China | collected 2065 ...
AAAGCGCATTCTGGGCGCGGACCCTCACGGAAAGGCGCACTCTGCGCGACCGCCCACATGCAGAATGCGCCTTTTGGTGAGGCCCACACGCAAAATGCGCCTTTCCGTGACGTCGCCCGTCCAGAATGCGCTTTTCCGTGAGTCGCCGGTTGCAGAGTGAGGCACTTGTGTACGCTGTTGCGACGCGATTCGCCGAGGCGTCAACCCACACAAACCCCCGAAGAGCCTATTTTTGCACCACTCGTTAACGTCGAGTGGCACTGGGGTCGCGCACTCGGTGACGCCGAGTGGCAATCAGGCGTATGCCCGCCACACTGAGGTCGCAGCTTCCATACGTCGGGGCTGCAGCCCCATCGCGCCGGAGCCGCCGCCTCGTTGCTCTGGCGTTTGTATGGGTGAGCGGGTGACCCTGACGGCCTGTGCTAGGATTGCACTGTTTATGCATGAAACCCCTTGGCGACATAATCCTCGGAGGCGCAGTGGAATCATCGAAGCAGATATCAGGTAAGAATGCCTGGTATCCGGCGGGGCAGAAGGACTGGTTCATCCTCAGGCAGCTCGTGGCAAAGGACTTCAAGCTCAAGTACCGCAGAAGCGCCCTCGGTGTTCTTTGGAGCGTCTTGAACCCGCTTCTCATGATGCTCGTCCTCGCGGCGGTCTTCGGCTCCTTCATGCCCAACTCCGACCCTTCCATCATCAACTTTCCCGTTTACCTCATCTTGGGTAACACCGCCTGGCAGCTCATGGCGGACTCGACCTCACAGGGCATGGGCTCCATCATCGCCGCAGCCCCGCTCCTCAAGAAGGTCAAGGTGAACCGCTACGTGTTCCCCATCCAGAAGGCCATCTTCGCGGGTGTCAACTACGCCTTCTCCATCATTGCCATCGCGCTCGTCATGCTCTTTGAGCAGGTTCCGCTCGGTCTCACGGCCCTGCTCTGGCCCCTCTGGCTCCTGCTGCTCATCGTGTTCAGCTCGGGACTCTCGCTTCTGCTCTCGGCGCTCTCGGTCTTCTTCCGTGACGTCATACACCTCTGGGGCGTCATCCTCACGGCCTGGATGTACCTCACGCCCATCTTCTACTCCATCGAGCTGCTGCCATGGTGGCTGCGCTCCATCGAGAAGTTCAACCCCATGTACTGCTATGTGACCTACATTCGTCAGGTCGTTCTCTACCAGATGGTGCCAACCGCCGAGATGCATGCCGCCTGCATCGGCTACGCCCTCATATCGCTTGCGCTCGGTTACGCCGTGTTCCACAGGTACGAGCATAAGTTCATCCTCTTCATCTAACGCCTGGTGCCAGCAAGGAGCCTCGAGTGTCAGCGAACACGGACGCAGCAAGGAACTATCGCCTCAAGAGGAGGGGCATTCCGGGTGCGGATGCCCCCACCATCATCGACGTCGATGACGTCTCGATGGTCTTCAACATAGCCTCGGAGCAGTTCAACTCCCTCAAGGAGTACCTCATTGCCCTCACCCGCCACGAGCTTCGCTTCAAGGAATTCCGTGCGCTTGACCACATCAGCTTCCAGGTCAAGCGGGGTGAGGCCTTTGGCTTGGTCGGCACGAACGGCTCGGGTAAGTCCACGATGCTCAAGATCATTGCCGGCGTGCTCGAGGCGTCTGAGGGCAGCTGCAAGGTCGAGGGGACTATCGCACCTTTGATAGAGCTTGGTGCGGGTTTTGACATGGAGCTTACGGCAAAGGAGAACATCTACCTCAACGGTGCCCTTTTGGGCTACCGCAAGGAGTTCATCGATGACCACTTTGGGCGCATCGTCGACTTCGCGGAGCTGGGAGACTTCATGGACATGCCGCTCAAGAACTACTCTTCTGGCATGGTCGCCCGCATCGCCTTTGCCATCGCCACCATCACCGAGCCTGACATCCTTATCGTCGATGAGACACTCTCTGTGGGGGACTTCCTCTTTCAGCAGAAGTGCGAGGACAGGATTCAGGAGCTCGTGCAGTCCGACAACACGACGGTGCTGCTTGTGAGTCATAGCATCAAGCTCGTCGAGCGTATGTGCGATCGCGTCTGCTGGATCGAGAAGGGCCAACAACGTATGTTGGGAGCCACCGACGAGGTGTGTGCGGCCTACAAGGGCCTCGGGGAGTAAGCGTATGGCCGCCTGCGCCGGGCCTGGCGTCGACGTCACCGTCGTGGTGCCCTGCTACAACGTCGAGCGCTACCTTGTCCAAGCGCTCGAGTCCCTACGTGCCAACACGCGCTGTGCGCTTGAGTTTCTTGTGGTCAACGACGGCTCGACAGACGGCTCGGTGGGCATCATGCGTGACTTCGAGCGCGCCGATAGGCGCTTTCGCGTCATAGACAAGAAGAACGAGGGGTATGGGGCCTCCGTCAACAGGGGGTTCTCTGAGGCGCGGGGCACCTACCTCGCCATACTCGAGCCGGATGACTGGGTTGACGCACACATGTACGACGAACTCTTCGAGCTCGCGACATCATGGAGAGAGCCTGACATCGTCAAGTCATCCTTCTGGAGGGTCCTCGAGCCCGATACCCCATCTGAGCGCAGCGAGCACTGCACCTACCACCATCGCCTCTTCATAGGCGCCCAGCCGTTCACCTTGCATGAGGTACCTGGTCTTCTGGGCCACCACCCCTCCATCTGGACCTGCCTCTACAAGCGGTCGTTCTTGGCTGACCTGGGCATCCGACTTCCCGAGTTTCCCGGGGCGGGCTGGGCCGACACGCCCTTCTGCATGGAGACGCTCTGTCGGGCACGCTCCATCGTGTACACCGAGACTCCGTACTACCACTACCGAGAGGAGCTCCCCGGCTCGTCGAGTGCAACGAGAGGCCCCCTCTTGCCCTTTGAGCGCTATGAGGACCAGAGGGCCATAGTCGAGCGCTACTGTCCCGATGACGTGGGCATACTGAGGGGGCTCTATGAGATAGGCTTCAACTACGTCATGGACGCGCTGGACTCGGGCACAGCGGTCACAGGCGAGGTCAGCGCACGCATAGATCGCATCCTCAGGTCGATGAACCCCGACATTGTCTCGAGCATGCCCTACCTACGGGCCGACGTGAGGACGCTCTATGAGGAGCGTACCGGACACGCCGGCAACGCCTGCCCCGACCGAATCCCCAACCTCCGACGCCCAATAACACACCCAATCGTTTTCCGGACATGGCGGCACGGCAAAGCGCCGCGACACCGCCAGCTGCGTGGGAATGAAGCATCACCGGCCAAATCACCGCCGCTGCAAACTACGGTTCAGCAATACCGCCGCAGAAAAAGCAGAGGGTAAAGCATCGTCGGCTGAATTACCGCCGGCAGCCGCAGACTCACGACAACCCCGCCACGACATCCGCCACAGTACCTGCCCTGAACCCCGCGTAAAACGGGCGTTTCCGGGGAGCCTGCCCGCTAGCCCAGTTTTTACGGGCGTTTCCGGCCACCCACAGCTGAAACGCCCATTTCACGCGGGTTTCCAGCCTACCTGCCCGCAAACGCCCTATTGACGCGGGCTTGCGGCCGACTACTGGCGCACGACCGACCGAGAGCTGGACGAAGCATCACATCCAGGACACGCAGGCAGCAGCTCGACAAGCCGTAATAGAAAACAAGTAGCGCCATTCCCAGCCAGCCGCCCGCGCGCTGCTGCCTTTTTCCATACAGAGCCACGCCCCAAAAATTTAAGAAGCGCTGCATCTTTCCATAATCCCTATTCCAGCCCATTGACAGCTGGGTAACGCAGGACTAGCCTACCCGCATCGTTTCCGCTTGCAATGCCTGACTCTCAAGGCACTTCGCCCAAGGAGATGCTGCATGATCCCTCGCCACATCGTCGTTAATGAGCGTTCCAAGCGCTCAACCGACATTCCGGGCAAAACCCAGCCCCCGTTCTCTATTTCTTCGTTGTTATATCTTGAGCTTGGGTATTTCCTCCGCAGGAATATTACCAACCCCATTTATTACCCCCCTTTACTAAATTCTTTAAGAAGTTTTATCAAATCCCTTGAGGGAATCCGCCATGCGTTTTTATGTATTTATCCAAACCTGAATTATTACGGAACAATTAAATCAATTTAAATGCTATTTAAAATACTTATATAAAAACCCACCTACCAATAATATTAAAATGCCATAGATCCCATGAATATTGAAGAAGACAATATAAAAGCGATTATTGACGCATCCAATAAGTGTACCGAGCGTTACATAATAATTACATCAATAGTGATGTTTATTTACGGTCTTCTGCTTCCCCAGGACTGGGAGACCAAATTTGGTTATTTGGCAGAGCCGATTATCTTGATGCGAAAATACATTGTAGTAATTGAAAACCTGGCTCAAATATCAACTATTCCGGAGCTTGTTCGCGGCTTTCTCGGCATGAGTGTTATTGTCTCAATAATACTTAGCATATTCATGATTATATACGGCGCCCCTGCGGAGAGAATTAAAAATGCTTTTTATAAAAAGAACTGGAGGGAAAGAATAGAAATTTTTTTTATGGGATACCTGGCATTTCCTTTTGTTTTTCTTATGGTGTCATGGCTTATTTATGAATTTCATTTGATTGGGAGCTCAATGAGTCGCCATGTAGCTGGGGCTGTCATGTTATGAATGCGATGCTTACAAGTCGCTATTGGCTGGCTTTTTGTGGCGCTATTTTAACTAGTGGAATAGGAATTTACATATTTGCTCTGTTTGTATATTATTTTGGCCCGTTAATTCTCTTTATTAAGTGGAGTTTAAAATGGAAAAGATAACTGCGCATGATTTTATAAATACTATTTATAAGTACTTCAGCATGCTGGCAGGTATATAAGAAAAAGCTAGTTTTCTATTGTTAGATTGCTCCTTTTTGTACTTATTTAAATGGTTAAACAAGTCTAATGAATTTTATTTTGCTACAAATTGGAAATGGGTTGTTAATTTTAGGTAAATTAAATGCTATTTTAAATATCCATATAAAAGCCCGTCTGCTAATAATACTAAGATGCCATAGATCCTATGAATATTGAAGAAAACAATATAAAAGCGATTGTTGACGCATCAAACAAGCGTACTGGACGATGTATATTAACTGCATCAATATGGATGTTTATTTACGGTCTTTTACTTCCTCAGGACTGGGAAACTAAATTTGGTTATTTAGCAGATCCAATTATCCTGATGAGAAAATATACTCCGGTAATTGAAAATTTGGCTCAAGCATCAACTATTCCGGAACTTATTCGCGGATTTTTTGGCATGAGTGTTATTGTCTCAATAATACTTAGTATATTTATGATTATATACAGCGCTCCTGCGGAGATAATTCAAAATGCTTTTTACAAAAAGAATTGGAGGGAAAGAATAGAAAATTTTTTTACAGGATACTTTGTATTTCCTTTTATTTTTTTTATGATGTTATGGCTTTTTTATGAATTTTCATTTAAATTAGCCGCCAATTATTCACCATATGACCAAATCTGCGGCATTACTGAGCGGAGCTGTAATATGACGAAGGCGTTGCTTACAAGTCGCTATTTCCTAACCTTTTATGGAACTCTTCTAACTATCGCAACAGGGACTTGTATATTTGCTTTATTTGTAGTTTATTTTGGCCCGTTGATTCTTTTTATCAAGTGGGTTTTAAAATGGAAAAGATAACTGCGCATGATTTTATAAATACTATTTATAAGTGCTCCAACATGTTGGCAGATATATAAGAAAAGACTGGTTTTCTATTGTTAGATTGCTTCTTATTTTTATACTTATTTAAATAGTTAAATAAATCCAATGAATTTTATTTTGCTAAAAATTGGAAATGGGTTGTTAATTTTAGGTATATGTATCTTTATTGGCGGCGGCGGTTTGCCTCCAAAAGGAATAAATTCATATTTAAAGCTACTGAAAGAATACTATATTTTAAAGAAAGAAAATGGCAACCTAACATTAGAACATAAGGATGCTTATCATACATATTGTTGTTATAAAGCTGGAAGTTATATCGCATTGATTGGGTTGTTTATTTGTATTGCTTCTTTAATCTTTGGCGAATAGCGCTGCCTATAACGATAAAAGGGAAGACGTAGCAGAAGCCGCATCGCAGAAGACCCGCCTGCCCGCTAGCCCACTGTTTACGGGCATTTCCGGAGCACCTGCCCGCTAGCCCAGTATTTACGCGGATTTCCGGCCTGCCTATCCGCTAGCCCACTGTTTACGGGCGTTTCCGGTTACCCTTGGCTGAAATGCCCATTCCACGCGGGTTTTCGGGCAGTCTACCCGCAAACGCCCTATTGACGCGGGCTTCTGGCCAACGTTCATTCCACGGTTTGCGCCCGTTTCAGCGCGTGCTGTGCCCATTTTTTATCGCACCGGTGCGGCGGCTGGAGCAACACACAGCGTTGCAAGCCCCCAGTCAAAGCGCCGCTCACGAGATAGCACGAGGAGAATAAGGAGGGTGAAGCATCACCGGCTGAATCCCGCCGCCGGCAGCCGCAGACTGACGGCAACACCTGCCACAACACCGCCACAGTATCCGCCCCGAACCCCGCGTAAAATGGGCTTCTCCGGAGCGCCTGCCCGCTAGCCCACTGTTTACGGGCGTTTCCGGCCACCCCTGGCTGAAACGCCCATTCCACGCGGGTTTCCGGGTAGCCTACCCGTAAACGCCCTATTGACGCGGGCTTGCGGACGGCCGATTTAGATAACCGAGTATCACATCCAGAGCACGCAGACAGCAACTCAGCGACGCGGCCGCAGGAAACGCGCAGTGCCTTTTGTGGCCAGTGGCTGGCGGCCGGTGGCTGGCGACTGGCGGCCAATGCATCACCAGCTCGCCGCTGCTTCTTTCAACATTATCTATTTTAGATCTCTTGACAACTGTGTAGCACGAGACTAGGGTGTGGTTATTGTTTATTGGTTCGTTTAATTTATTTGAGATGTTAGATTTTTTAATCGATTTGCTTATTGATATTGTCCTATTTAAGATAGGCTCTGTTTCTATATTTATTATTACACTTGGTCGTTATCGGGTCTCAATGAATAATTGCTCTTATCCTTATGCTGTTTCTTTTCTGGGTTTAATCGTATTAACCACATTGATAATTTTTGGATACTTTTTATTTAATTAAGGATCATGAAAATAAATTAGACCTTATCGCTGAACTTATTCAGATTTATTCCGTCAATATTTTTATTGCAGCACGCACCAACCAACCGTTTTGATAAGGAGGCATCATGGCAAACACAGTGACGCTGGGCGGCAACGCCATTCAGGTTCATGGCACGTTCCCGAAAACTGGCAGCAAAGCGCCGGCTTTTTCGCTGGTCGACGGCGATCTGGCCGATGTCGGCCTGGATAAATTTGCCGGCAAGCGCAAGGTTTTGAACATTTTTCCGAGTATCGATACGCCGACCTGCGCGACTTCCGTGCGCAAGTTCAACCAGGCGGCCAACAGTATTAAGAATGCCGCCATCCTGTGCATTTCCGCCGATCTGCCGTTTGCGCAAAAGCGTTTCTGCGGCGCGGAAGGGCTGGAAAATGTGATTACGCTTTCGCTCATGCGCGGCCGGGAATTTCTGGAAAACTACGGCGTTGCTATCGCCAGCGGCCCACTTGCAGGCATTGCGGCGCGCGCCCTCATCGTACTTGATGAGAACAACACTGTCCTGCACAGCGAACTGGTCAGCGAAATCGCGGACGAGCCGAACTACGATGCGGCGCTGGCCGCGTTGAAGTAAAACTGCCTGGCGATAGGCGATCTGCGTGTTGTTCCACCCTCCGCTGCCTGGCGTTTCCCATTGAGTCGTTTATCCCCATCGAACGATTGATCCGGCTGGTCGCCGGTTAGCAAAACAACCCGCTAAGGCGGGTTGTTTTTTTCTATTTTTTATCTTTTTGTCTATTAGCAGTTGGCAGGCGCTCAGTTGGCCAGCGCTTTCGGCAATATCCGGCCTGAAGCTATCCGTAAGCATTGCTAAACAGGTAACAGGTATCGGAAAGGCCGCGAAAGCGACGGCCAGGATACGTTCAAACAAGCCGACGGATTAGGCAGCACTTTTTTCGCGCGACTTCAGCGATGTCAGCAATGTCACTTTCCTGAACGGATTTTCCAATTCCTAATTTGGCAAGCAGCGCTTTTGCCAGCGCTCCGTCGAACGTGATCGCGGCAAATCTTTTCCGCATCCTGCGCCAATTTTCGCCAATTCGCACTGATAAACCTCGCAGGCCGCACACCGTACGGTTTTTCCGTCAGCTGGCAGCTTTAACCCATATCCCATCGCCGGCAAAAAAACTGCGACACCATTCCTGGTATTCCACTGCATTCCAAGGCACAATTCGCCCCGCGCCTTGCCGGTCATCCTGTACGCGGACAACGTGGCTTCATCTCGTCGAACTGCCGGATTGCCACATCGCCCGCAGCACTTTTTACTCAGGGAACATTACTTGAACGCCTCGCCACCTAGTTCTCGATTTTTCTCCAACCGTAAGGTCGTCTTTCTATCCGCATCCTTCTGCTGCCTGCTCTGGGGCAGCGCCTACCCGGCAATCAAGAACGGCTACCTGCTCTTTGGCATTGCACCGGCGGATATTCCGGCGAAACTGCTTTTCGCCGGCTACCGTTTCCTGTTTGCCGGATTGCTGTTGCTGATCATAGCGCTTGCCACCAGACGCAAGATCCTGGTGCCGCTTCGTCAGAAACCCGGGTCGCTAGCGCTGCTTGGCCTGACCCAGACCTGTCTGCAATACATCTTCTTTTACATCGGGCTGGCCAATACCACCGGCGTCAAAGGCTCCATCATGAACGCCAGCGGCGTTTTCTTCAGCGTTCTGCTCGCTCATTTCATTTATCGGAACGACCGTCTGAGTCCGCGCAAGCTCCTCGGCTGCCTGATCGGCTTCACCGGCGTGCTGGCCGTCAACTTCGGTCAGGGGCTGTTCGATTTCCGCTTTTCCCTGCTGGGAGACGGTTTCGTTGTCATCTCGGCGTTCGTGCTTTCTGCTTCTTCGATCTACGGCAAGAAACTCTCGCAACGGATGGACGCTGTCGTCCTCACCGGCCACCAGCTTGCCATCGGCGGCCTCATGCTCATTGCCTTAGGATTCTTTTTTGGCGGCTCGCTGTCAGGCTTCACGCTCAAATCATCGGCATTACTGATCTACATGATCCTGCTTTCCTCGATGGCGTTCGGCCTGTGGACGACGCTGCTTAAACACAACCGTGTCGGACTTGTTGCCGTTTTCACCTTTTTAATTCCGGTCTTCGGGGCACTGCTTTCCGCCGCCGTTCTCGGCGAAACCATCCTGGAGTGGAAAAATCTCGCGGCGCTGACGCTTGTCTGCCTTGGCATCTGGCTGGTGACGCGTGAAACCCGGCCCGTTTGAGCCAGCAGAGCGCCAGGCAATGGGCCTCACTAGGGATTGACAATGCGGCAGCGGGAAGCGAAAACCCACAGCGCATCGCAACGCCTCTGGTCATAAGGCAAGGCCCGCTCGTTGGCGGCAACGGCGCATTGCACCTCACCCTTGCGCACCAGCACCCGGCCGTCCTTGGCAACCAGGTCCTCGGAAAAAGATACCGCCTCGATCACGCCGACCTTGATCGAGAAATCGCCGAGAGACACCGTATCGCCGACCTTGACCTGCTTCAACCCAGCGACTTCGCCCACGGGCGCCGTGCGGCAGGTCACGCCAAGAAACCTCGGCGTCTTGCTGTACATCGTCGCTTTGTCCAGCATTTCCACTGCCTGAACATGCTGCCGTTTCATTTCCGGTGCGGCATGGAGCGCGGCCGGCGCGGTGAGGATGGCCGCCGACGCAACCCATACAAACCCTTGTTTTTTCATCTCTGAATTCATCGAAATATTCCCCATAAAACCGATCGGCGATGTATTTACCGGCCGATGATCCTGGCCGCCCGCTGCATTAATCGCCCCGGCACGCCTTCGCCCGCGGGAATAGGGCCGAATCGCCGATGCTCGCCGGGCGCATCACCGATGCTCGCCAACCGCCCCGAGCTATTGCCGCTATCGTCTCTATATCTCTTGCCCTACTACCCTCAGCCCTCTGCCCGCCGCTAGGCTGCCGAACAGCCATGCGACCCCTGTCCGCAGGCAACTTTACACTGAACGTATCAAGTGCATGACGCAGCATCCAACCCAGCGCACAGTTGAGCGAAAAGCCGCACGAATCGCTTTACCACCGCCGCAGTATTTTTGCCAAATTGCCTGCCAAAAAACGGGCCGGCCGGCCAGTCTCGATCATCGCTCACACTGGCTCACCGGCATCCGGCAATGGATGAATCATGCCGTAAAGGGCAAAGCCGCCGCAAGCTTTGCGCAATATGTCCGGAACCAAAGGCATGGCGGCAGAGATTGCCGATCCCATCGAAAAATACGGCCGCCCTTTCCGTGCCAGGAGCGAGGTGTTACGATTCACACCTGATTTGTAACCACGCTGCGACGTTGCCGGACAGATAAGGATGCACGGTTTCGCTCTGCTCGTTCCGCTCATTCCGCCCTTCCGGACGCGCCCGCTTCCTTTCCTGGAGATCATAGAAAAATGAACCAAACCAAGGACGCCCCGTCCCGGCAAACGCTATCAGCGGACAAGGACAAAGTCAGCAGCTATGGCTGGAAGGCGCTGATCGGCTCGGCAGTCGGCTATGCGATGGATGGTTTCGACCTGCTGATTCTCGGTTTCATGCTCTCGGCGATTTCCGCCGACCTGCAACTGTCAGCGACGCAGGCCGGTTCGCTGGTCACCTGGACGCTGGTCGGCGCCGTTGCCGGCGGCCTGATTTTCGGCGCACTGAGCGACATTTACGGCCGCATCCGCGTGCTGACCTGGACTATCGTTCTCTTCGCCGTATTTACCGGGCTGTGTGCCGTCGCCCAGGGCTACTGGGATCTGCTGATCTACCGCACCATCGCTGGCATCGGCCTGGGCGGCGAATTTGGCATCGGCATGGCGCTGGCGGCCGAAGCCTGGCCGGCCAACCTGCGCGCCCGCGCCACCTCGTATGTCGCGCTCGGCTGGCAGCTTGGCGTCCTCGGTGCGGCGCTGGTCACGCCGGCATTGCTGCCGCACATCGGCTGGCGCGGCATGTTCATGGTCGGCGTCGTGCCGGCGCTCGTCGCCTGGGCCATCCGCAGCCATCTGCACGAGCCGGAGGTTTTCGTCAAAAGCACCGTCAAACGCAAGACGATGGGCGAATCCTTCCGCCTGCTGTTCAAAGATACGGCAACCACCAAGGTCAGCCTTGGCATCATCGTGCTCTGCTCGGTGCAGAACTTCGGCTACTACGGCCTGATGATCTGGATGCCGAACTTCCTTGCCAAGCAACTCGGCTTCAACCTGACCAAATCCTCGATGTGGACGGCTGTCACCATCCTCGGCATGATGATCGGCATCTGGGCTTTCGGCCAGCTTGCCGACCGCATCGGCCGCAAGCCGAGTTTCCTGCTCTTCCAGGCCGGCGCGGTGATCATGGTGCTGTTCTATTCCAACCTGACCGATCCGACGGCCATGCTCTGGGCCGGCGCCCTGCTTGGCATGTTCGTCAACGGCATGATGGGCGGCTACGGCGCCATCATGGCCGAAGCCTACCCGACGGAGGCGCGCGCCACGGCGCAGAACACGCTGTTCAACATCGGCCGCGGCGTCGGCGGTTTTGGCCCGATCGTCGTCGGCGCGCTCGCCCAGTCGTACTCCTTCCCGGTCGCCATCGGCATGTTGGCCGCCATCTACGTCCTCGACATGCTGGCGACGATGTTCCTGATTCCGGAACTGAAGGGCACGGAGCTGAAATAGGCTATTCCTCCATGAAAATCGACGAATTTCGCCCAATCGCGGAAAAACTGTTTGCCGAAATCCGCGCGCTGTCTTTCGACGGCGTCGGCATCTCGCGCGACAGTTACGGCGACAAAGAATCGGCAACGGCCGATTACCTGAGCGCCTTTGCCGAGGAAAACGGTCTGCAAACCTGGCGCGACCGCGCCGCCAATCTGAGAATCGGCTTTCCCGACACCCCTGCCGACAGTCCGGTCATCTGGTGCGGTTCGCACATCGATTCGGTGCCGCAAGGCGGCAATTTCGATGGATTGGCGGGTGTCACCGCCGGGCTGCTCTGCCTGCTTGCGCAGCAGCGCAGCGGCCGCCGCTCGCCGCTGCCGCTCCAGGTCATCGGTTTGCGCGGCGAGGAAAGCGCCTGGTTCGGCAAAGCGTATATGGGTTCTTCCGCCCTGCTCGGCAAACTCGATGCGGAGGATCTCGCCCTGCGCCGGCGCGGCAACGGCGAAACGCTGGGCGAAGCGATGCAGCGCGTCGGTGCGGATATCGACGCCATCCGCGAACAACAGCGCCTGTTCGATCCGCAAAAAGTGCGCGCCTTCCTCGAACTGCACATTGAACAGGGGCCGGTCATGGAAGCGCGCAAACTGCCGGTGGCCGTGGTCTCCGGCATTCGCGGCAACATCCGGCATGGCCGCATGCAATGCCTCGGCGAAGCCGGGCACTCGGGGACAATTCCGCGCTGGTTGCGGCGTGATGCCGTCTTTGCCGTCTCTGACCTGATCATGCGGCTGGACGGGCACTGGAGCGACCTGCTCGAACGCGGCACCGATCTTGTCGTCACCGTTGGCATGTTGTCGACCGACGCCGCCGAACACGCCGCCTCGCGCATTCCCGGCCAGGTGACGTTCAGCTTTGAGGCGCGCAGCAAGAGCCTCGACACGCTGGAAGCCTTTTATCAGCTGATGCGCGCCGAATGCGCCGCCATCACACGCGAACGGCAGGTGCGTTTCGAGTTTGGTCGCCGTATCCTTTCCAGCCCGGCGACGATGGATACGGCGCTGAGCGATCTGCTGCTCAAGGTCTGCGCCAGCCAGAATATTCCTTGCGAATTGATTCCCAGCGGCGCCGGACACGATTCGGCCATGTTTGCCAATGCTGGCATTCCCAGCGCCATGCTGTTCGTACGCAACCAGCACGGCTCTCACAACCCGGAGGAAGCCATGGATCTCGACGACTTCATGCTGGGCGCAGCAGCGCTCGATCAGGCCATCCATGAAATCCGCTGACATGCAGCGGAAAGAAAAATCTCCGCTTTCCACCCACTTCGCACTGACCGGAGTTTGCCCGTGACCACCGCCATTTCACAACGCGACGCCGACGACGCGCGTATCGCCCGCGAGGTTTCGCTCGCCCTGCTCTCCTGCGGCTGCATCGAGTTTCAGGCCGACGAGCCGTTCCGCCTGCCTTCCGGCTGGGCCAGCCCGGTTTATATCGAATGCCGCCGCCTGATCTCCTTCCCCGACATCCGGCGCATGCTGATGCGGCATGCGCTCGACCTCTTGCGCAAGCGCCACTGCCTCGACAATCTGGCCGCCATTGCCGGCGCGGAAGCCAGCGGCATCGCGCTGGCCGCTTGGATTGCCGAGGCGCTCGACCTGCCCATGCAGTATGTGCGCAAGCAGCGCAAAGGGCTGGGCCCGGGGCGGCAGGTTGTCGGCGTCGTTCACCCCGGCGATAGCGTACTTCTGGTCGATGATCTGATGTCGGGCGGTCACTCGATTTTCAACTGCTGCCTGGCGATCGCCGAAGCCGGCCTGAAAGCGAAGAACGCCTTCGTCATCTTCGATTACGCGACCTTCCCCACACAAAACGCCCTCGAAATGCTCGGCGTCAGCGTACATTCGCTGGCCACCTGGCAGGACATCCTGGCCGCCGCACGCGAGCAATCCACCCTGCCAACGCCGGCGCTCGCCGAGCTGGAAACCTTCCTCGCCGACCCGGCACGCTGGTCGCATCTCCACGGCGGCAAATCCGCCGTCCACGCCGAAACGAAAGGATTGACATGACCTTTTCCGCCACAGCCGCACAGTTTGAACAATCCGCCGGCGGCACGGACGATTTCAAGCGCCTTTACCGGGACGCCTTTGCGCTGATGAAAAGCGACGCGGAAAACGCGGCCATCTACTTCGTCATCGGCGTCGCCGCGCATGGCTACGTTCTCCAGTATGAAGACCAGGCGGTAACGGCCGAACGCGCCGAGTCCGCCAAGAACGCGCTCGTCCGTTTCTGCCACAAGGCCGCCCAGGCGCTGGCTGCGCCGCCCGCGGCACGCCTGGCGCTGCTCGGTGAGATCGCCGCCGAATACCAGTTCGACATCCCCGATTTTTAGGCCCTGGGACGAGCGCCATGCTATTTACTGCGACAATTTTCTCCAACGTCGAAATCGCGCCCGGCTACCGACGGATTCGCCTGAGCGCGCCGCCCGCCTTTACCGCCGCCCAGCCCGGCCAGTTCGTCATGGTGCGTGTCGGCAGCGACCCGCTGCTGCGCCGCCCATTTGCCGTCTTTGACATGGGCGTCTCTGACACGCCGGATGAGGCGGCGGGAGGATCGCGCGCCTGGTTCGAAATGCTCTACAAAGTCGTCGGCAAGGGCACGGCGCTGCTGGCAAAACAACGCGAAGGCGCCGAAATCGGCATTCTCGGCCCGCTTGGTACGGGATTCCAGTGCCGCGGCGATAAAAAAGAGGAACACCTGCTCGTCGGCGGCGGCATCGGTCTGGCGCCGCTCTACCTGCTTGCCGCCGATCTGGTCAAAAAACAGCGGGCGCCGGTCAGGCTGTTGGCCGGCGGGCGCACGCACGCCGATTTGCTCTGTCTGGAAGACTTTCAGCGCCTCGGCGTCGATTGCCACACCGCCACCGAGGACGGCTCACACGGTGAACGCGGTTTTGTCACGCTTGCCCTGACCCGTTATCTCGACGCCCTGCCGGGCAAGGCCGCACTCTACGCCTGCGGCCCGGAGGGCATGTTAGGCGCCGTCGCCCGGATTGCCGCCGAACGCGAACTGCCCTGTCAGGTTTCACTGGAGGCGCATATGGCCTGCGGCGTTGGCGCATGTCTGGCCTGCGTCGTGCCGGGACGGCGCCACACGCCGCAAACGCCGGACTATCGCTGCGTCTGCGCCGAAGGCCCGGTTTTTCCGGCCGGTGAACTGCAATGGCCGTCATAGAGAGATGAATGTATGAACGCGCAAACCCTCAACATGGCCGTCGATCTCGCCGGCATCCGCCTGCGCAATCCGGTGATGACCGCTTCCGGCACCTTCGGCTACGGCGAGGAATTCGCCGACTACGTCGACCTGCATAAAATCGGCGCCTACATCACCAAGGGATTGTCGCCGCGCCCGCGTCCCGGCAATCCGACGCCGCGCACGGCCGAAACGCCCGCCGGCATGCTCAACGCCATCGGCCTGCAAAACGTCGGCATCGATGCCTTTATCGAAAAAAAGCTGCCGTTCATCCGCAGCATTGATACGCCCTGCATCGCCAACTTTTTCGGAAACGATATCGGCGAATACGCGGAAATGGCGGCGCGCCTCGACGCATTGCCCGAAATCGCCGGCCTGGAAGTCAATATCTCGTGCCCGAACGTCAAGCACGGCGGCATCGCCTTCGGCTCCGACCCGGCCAGTGCCGCCAGCGTCGTTTCCGCCTGCCGTCAGGCCACGAAAAAGCCTTTGATCGTCAAGCTCTCGCCCAACGTCACCGACATCGTCGTCATAGCTAAAGCCTGCGCCGACGCGGGCGCAGATGCGCTGTCGCTGATCAACACCCTGGTCGGCATGGCCGTCGATCTGGAGCGCCGCCGCCCGGTGCTCGCCAACATCACCGGCGGCCTTTCCGGCCCGGCGGTCAAGCCGGTCGCTCTGCGCATGGTCTGGCAGGTGGCCCGCGCCGTCAGCCTGCCGGTCATCGGCATCGGCGGCATCATGAGCGCGACGGACGCCCTTGAATTCATGCTTTGCGGCGCCAGCGCCGTCCAGATCGGCACCGCCAGCTTCATCGCGCCGGACAGCGCGCAACGCATCGCCGAAGAGATGGAAGCCTGGCTGCGCGCGCATGGCGAGAACGACGTGCGCAACCTGATCGGCGCGCTCAAAACCTGAACGGGCGCGGCGCAGCGACTGAGAAGTTTGCCAGCAAGCGCCGCTGAAGTCCGTGTAAACAGGGCATCTCCGGACACCCCCTCCGAAACCCGCGTGGATAGGGCGTTTGCGGGTAGTCGCCTCTGGAACCCTTATAAATAAAGGGCTTCAGGGCGCCTCCTCTGAAGATAGCGCCTTCTTTTGTCAGAATACGGCGTTGCTGTGTTGACTTGGCCTTGCCGTACTACTCATACTGCCTGCGGCTTCTCGCCTTATCTTTGGCAACGTCGAGCCATAGCGGCTTCCTTTGCCAAAATACTTCGTTGGCTCGCCTTGCCGTATTACTCATACTGCCTGCGGCTTGCCGCCTTGTCTTTTGGCAAAGTCGAACCGCTCTTTAAGCTTGCAAAGTCCCCTCTGAAATCTGTAAAAATAGTGCAGAAAACATAAAATGCCCTGAAGCCCCCTAAATACGCGGAGCTCAGGGCATCAAAAAACATAAACCGGAATATTGTGCCCGACGGTCGTTTACGTTTGTCGGGCATTCATTCATGCCCACCCGCTGAAACTTGGGTAAATAAAGGCGCTCCGGGCAGGTGTTTGGGAATCCTGATAAATAAAGGGCGTGCCGGGCATTGGCGCTTACCGCCGGGCGTTGGCGCTTTTCGTCAGTTCTCCGGCAAAAGCCGCGCCGAGCAGAAATACCAGACTCGACCAGAAAATCCAGACCAGCAGCGCCGCGAAAGAACTCGCCGCGCCCAATGAGGAGCGCGTCACCGTCGTGGCGATGTAATAGCTGATGGCGATACGCCCCGCCATGAACAACACGCCGCCGAGCGCCGCCCCCGCCAGCGTCGCCCGGAAAGGGAAGCGCCGGTCGGGCAGCCAGTGCATGACGATGTAGAACAGGCCAACGATCACCGTCCACGACCAGAACAATTCAAGGCTTCTGACAATGCCGGCCAGCGCCGGCCACATGAACGCTACCCACTTGACGAAACCGAGCGCCAGCGTCTGGAGCAGCATGACCGCCGCCACCAGACAGGCGCAGCCGAGCACTACGCCGATGACGACGATGCGCATACGCACAAAGCGCGTCCAGTTAAAGCGGCGCGGCGCCGCCTGCTCGGCCATGGCCTGCAAGGCGGTGCGCAGTTCGATGAACATGCCGCTGGCGCCAATCAGCGTCGTCGCCACGGCAAACAGCGTGCTGGAAATCGCCCTGCCGGCAGTGATGTTGGCCAGACCGCGATTGAGCATGCCGGCCAGCGTTTCCGCCTCGCGCTCGCCGAGCAGGCTGCGCAAGGTATCGAGGATCATCGCCCGGGCCGCCTGATCGCCGGCAACCTCGCCGCTCATGTTTGCCATATCGCCCCAAATCCAGGCGGCGATGCTGGTCAGGATGACAAGCAGCGGCGCGACCGAAAAAGCGCCGTAAAACGCTGTCGCCGCGCCGGCGCGGATACCGTCCGCGTCCAGAAAAATCCGCAGCGTTCCCGCAGCCCTCGCCCAGACGCGGCGAAAAAAACCAACCGGCACAGGCAATGTTTTCGTTTTCTGCACCGTATGCGCTGCGGAAGCGGCGTCCTGTTCATGGGGAAAATCAGGTTCGATCGGGGACATCTCGTTCAACCATCATTCGTCATTTCTCGATTTCATCCAATCCGGTAGGCCGCTCCTGCGGGTTGAAAGCGCATTCTTCCGGGCGGTAGAATCCGTCCGGGTAAGCGATCGCCCGGTTTTGTGCGCTTCCATGCGGATCCGCCGGATTTCTCGGATTTTTCAGATTTCCCGGATTTTCCCAAATTTCTCGATTCATACAAGACTCATACAAGGTTCGCGCAAGAAACGCACACATCATCTTACGAGACGATTCTTTCATCCAACCCCCGCCCGTGCGCTGAAATACGCCCCGGCATCCACTATTCATTCACACACGCCACCATCATGACCCAAACCACCCATACACTGTTCGACCTGCGCCAACGGCGCGCCCTGATCACCGGTTCGACGCAGGGCATCGGCCTGTCGCTCGCCTACGCACTGGCCAGCGCCGGCGCCTCCATCGTCCTCAACGGCCGCGACGAAACCCGCGTGCGCAACGCTGCCGAAAAAATGATCGCCGACGGCTTTACCGCCGACGGCGTTGCCTTCGACGTGACCGACCCAGCCGCCGTTGCCGCCGGCATCGCGCGCATCGAACAGGATATCGGCCCTATCGACATCCTCGTCAACAACGCCGGCATTCAGCGCCGTGCGCCGCTGGAAGACTTCCCTGCCGGTGACTGGCAGGCGATTCTCGACACGAACCTTTCCAGCATTTTTTACGTTTCGCAGGCTGTCGCCCGGCATATGATCGCACGCGGCAGCGGCAAGATCATCAATATCTGCTCGGTGCAAAGCCAGCTCGGCCGTCCGACCATCGCCCCCTACACAGCCGCCAAGGGCGGCGTCGCCAATCTGACCAAAGGCATGTGCGCCGATTGGGCAAAATACGGCATCCAGGCTAACGGGCTGGCGCCCGGTTACTTCGTGACGGAAATGAACAAGGCGCTGGTTGAAAACGAAGAATTCTCCGCCTGGCTGTGCAAACGCACGCCCGCCAACCGCTGGGGCCAGCTTGAGGAACTGCATGGCGCCGCCATCTTCCTGGCTTCCGATGCTTCCAACTTCGTCAATGGGCAGATCATCTACGTCGACGGCGGCATCACCGCCTGCGTCTGATGCGTGATCGGTACGCGCCGCCCAGCCATCGACCCAGCCATCGACCCAGCCATCGAAAAAGGCGGCGCGCCTTCCATAAAAATCCGCGCGCACCGGATGATTTATGCAGGACGTAGCTCCGATATGCCGCCCCAGTACGCCGCTGCTTGCGCATGATGCTTCTTAGCAAAGTCTTTGGCTGGCTCAGGCGCCGCGCCCCCGCGCCGTTGCCGGACGCGCTATGGCAGGAAAGCATCGCCAAACTCCCTTTCCTGAGGCGGCTTGACCACGAGGAAAAACAGCGCCTGCGCATGTTGGCCGAAGCGTTTCTTGCTGAAAAAACGTTCTCCGGTGCGGGCGGACTGGCGCTGACTGACGCTATGTGCGTTTCGATCGCCGCGCAGGGGTGTCTGCCGATCCTCAACCTCGGTCTTGACTATTACCGCGGCTGGGTCGGCATCATCGTTTACCCGGACGAATTCGTCATTCCGCGCGTCGTTGAGGATGAATCCGGCGTTGTCCATGAATACGATGAAGTCGCATCGGGCGAAGCGTGGGCAGACGGGCCGCTGCTGGTTTCATGGCGCGACGTGCAGATGGCCGGCGACGGCTACAACGTCATCATCCATGAATTTGTACACAAGCTGGATATGCTCGACGGCGTGATCGACGGGATTCCGCCATTGCCATCCAGGGCTTCGAAGCCCCTCGACCCATCGAACAAACCGGCCGCACCAAATATCTTGCGCCAAGAATGGCGTCAAATCCTGACCGCCGCTTACGAGGATTTTTGTGCCTTGGCCGACGAAGCCGAGGCACGCGGCGAAGAAACGCTGTTCGACCCATACGCCGCAGAACATCCGGGGGAATTTTTCGCCGTCATGAGCGAAGCCTTCTTTGAAACGCCGGAAATTCTGTACGCAGAATATCCGGCGCTATACGGCGCTTTTGCCCGCTTTTACCGGCAAAACCCGCACGCCAGCCAACTTGCGGCGCTCACAGAACCTTGCCCGGATTCATCAAGCCGAGCGGATCGAACGTCCGCTTGATCGCCCGCATCATCTCCATTTCCACCGCGCTCTTGTAATGCGCCAGCTCGCCGCGTTTAAGCTGGCCGATGCCATGTTCGGCGCTGATACTGCCGCCCAGCGCATCGACGATATCGTGCACGATGCGGTTAACATCCGGCTGGGCGGCCATAAATTCGGCGTTCTCAGCCGCTTCCGGCTTGGACTGGTTGTAATGCAGGTTGCCGTCGCCAACATGGCCGAAAGCAACGATGCGGATGCCCGGATACGCGGCTTGCAGGGCGGCGCCGGCACGCTCGACGAATTCGCCGATCCGCGATACGGGCACGGACACATCGTGCTTGATGCTGAATCCTTCGATCTTCTGCGCCTCGCTGAGCCGTTCGCGCAGGTCCCACAATCGCGCCGCCTGTTCGCCGCTTTGCGCCAGTACGGCGTCGTCGATCCAGCCCTTTTCCAGCGCTGCGGCCAGAAACGCCTCGCATGCCACGCGCAGATCGGCCTCTTCGCCCGTACCCGACAGTTCAATGAGCAGGTGCCAGGGCGTACGCGAAGCGTGCGGATCATCCGGACTAGCCGCCAGAGGCGGCTGCGCGCCCGGAATATGCTTGAGCACCAGGCCGAGCGAAATGTCAGAAATCAGCTCGCACGCGGTTAGCGCCGCGCCGAAACGTGCCTGCAATTCGCCGAGCAGACGCACGGCAGCAGCCGGTGAGTCGATGGACAGCCAGGCGGTTGCCACGGCGCCCGGCAGCGGGAACAGTTTGATGACGGCGGCGGTAATAATGCCCAGCGTGCCTTCCGCGCCGATGAACAACTGCTTGAGGTCGTAACCCGTATTGTCCTTGCGCAAGCCGCGCAGACCATGCCAGATTTCGCCTGAAGGCAGCACGACTTCCAGCCCAAGCGCCAGTTCGCGCGCATTGCCGTAACGCAGCACCTGCACGCCGCCGGCATTGGTCGACAGATTGCCGCCCATCTGGCAACTGCCTTCAGCAGCAAGCGACAGCGGAAACAGGCGTCCAGCCGTCCGCGCCGCCGCCTGAATCGTTTGCAGCACGCAACCCGCTTCGACCGTCATCGTGTTGTTTGCGGCATCAACCTCCCGAATCCGGTTCATGCGCGAGAGGCTGACGATTACCGCCGTGCCGCTCGTATCCGGCACACTGGCGCCGCAATGGCTGGTATTGCCGCCCTGCGGCACGATGGGAACGCCCGCCGCCAGGCACACACGCACGATAGCGGCGACCTCCTCAGCATTGTCCGGACGCACGATACAGCGTGCCGCACCATGATAGCGTCCGCGCCAATCGACGAGATAGGGCGCCATCGCCGCCGCGTCGGTCAGGACGTTTTCCGCACCGACGATGGCGCTCAGTCGTTCAATCAGTGTTGCGGTCATAGGCGCTGCATCCTCATTTTCTTTCCATGTTTACCGTGCTACCCGTATCTCGGCATACAGATCGTGCTCGCCGGCATCGACCACCTGCACGTCGAGGAAATCACCCGGCGCAGCATCATAAAAACCATTGACGAACACCTGTCCGTCAATTTCCGGCGCATCTGCCGCAGAACGCGCGACGAGGCCATCTTCATCAGCCTCGTCGACGATGACCCGGATGTGCTGCCCGATCTTGGCCGCCAAACGCTCGGCCGAAATATCCGCCTGCACGTCCATCAGACGGCGGCGGCGTTCCTCACGAACGGCATCCGGCAGCGCGCCCGGCAACGCATTAGCCGCCGCCCCGGCAACCGGCGAATAGGCGAAACAGCCGACACGGTCGAGCCGTGCTTCTTCCAGAAAGGTCAAAAGTTCCTCAAATTCTGCCTCCGTCTCGCCGGGGAATCCCGTAATGAAAGTGCTGCGGATCGTCAGCTCCGGACAGACGGCGCGCCAGGCACGGATACGCGCCAGCGTGTTTTCGCTGCTTGCCGGACGCTTCATTGCCTTGAGGATACGCGGGCTGGCGTGCTGAAACGGCACATCGAGATACGGCAGGATTTTGCCCTCTGCCATCAGCGGGATCAGATCATCGATCGCCGGATACGGATAGACGTAATGCAGGCGCACCCAGACGCCGAATTCGGCCAGCGCCATACATAACTCCTTCAGGCGCGTCTTGAGCGGCCGCCCGCCAAAAAAACCAGTGCGATATTTCAGATCGACGCCATATGCGCCCGTATCCTGTGAAATGACCAGCAGCTCACGTACGCCCGCAGCGGCCAGGCGTTCGGCCTCGCGCAGCACGTCGCCGATCGGGCGACTGACCAGCGGCCCGCGCAGCGAAGGAATAATGCAAAAGGTGCACTGATGGTTGCAGCCTTCGGAAATCTTCAGATAGGCATAGTGCTGCGGTGTCAGCCGGATGCCCTGCGGCGGCACCAGACTGGCAAACGGGTCGTGCGGCTGCGGCAGATGCGTGCGGATATGCCGCATGACCTCGTCGGCCGCATGCGGCCCGGTAATCGCCAGTACGCTGGGGTGCAAGTCACGGATCAGTTCTTCGCGCGCCCCCAGGCAGCCAGTCACGATTACCTTGCCATTTTCGGACAGCGCTTCGCCGATCGCATCCAGCGATTCTTCGACAGCCGCATCGATAAAACCGCAGGTATTCACCACCACCAGATCGGCGCCTTCGTAGGATCCGGAGATATCGTATCCTTCGGCGCGCAAGCGGGTCAGAATCTGCTCCGAATCGACCAGCGCCTTGGGACAACCGAGACTGATAAAGCCGACATTCGGGACTTTTCTTCCGTCATTGACAGTGTTGAGCATCGTTCTACCCATTTTTACCCGCATTCATCCGGACACATTCCGGCGCACAGCAAGCCACCATAGCAAACAATCAGGAATATCACGGGATATGACCGGCAACCGCCGGAATGCCTAAAAACACCACAAAAGCGCCGGAGACAACCCGGAAGCGGTTCCCGGAAAAGAAAATGGCGAGCCTGACCCCGGCACTCGCAGTTCATGGCTGTGGCTGCTTCCTTCCGGACCTGACCAGGTTCACCACTCTACGATGCGGGGGGACCCGCCGAGGCGAATACTATCACAGCCCCCCATCAGCGGGCATCGGCGCATTTTCCGTCGCGTTCATGAAAGGCGTCAGATCACCCCACCGACGAAGCCAGCCGCACGGGACCCGCGGCCAAGATAAGCAAAAAAGCCGAACCGGCCGGTTCGGCTTTCATTCATGCCACAGTACCTGGATTGTTGGATAGCGCAGCAGACTGCTGCCCGAAAACGCAATTTATACGAATCGCATGCAGCTCCTGGGGCTATGCGGAGCGTATGCGGTGTAGGGCGTCTCCCCTGCCCGCTTACCGTTTTTTATTACGCGCTTTTTTACCGCCGTCATCATCACTCTCCGCTTGGGCAGTATGCGCTTCAGCATCCTTCATGCCCTGGAGGGATGATTTGCAAAATTCGGCCTGCCGTCCAGCCGGCACGCCAGCCACCTGTTCCCTGACGATCTTCATCGCCGCTGCTGTATCGTTGCCATCCTTCTTCAGCGCGGCCTGCATTTCCTTGTAATACTGGGCACAAATAGCGGGCTCGGCAAACGCAGGGAGCGCAGAAAAAGTGTAACAGGCTCCGGCCACCAGGCTAACGTACAAGGTTTTCTTCATAGAGACATTCCTTTGTTGAATCGCCCCATCAGGAACGAGCGCAGGAATACTAGCATAATCCTTTCTATGCCCTACTTTTCTTCAGACTTATGGCGCCTGTCGTATGCATACATTCCACAATCCCTACGTATGGCATCGCCCTTTTTTCTAACGTAATTAGGCTGTCTCACATCCCCCGGTAGAGCGCGCCAACACACAGGAACAGATATACGTTCAGGAACCTGCCGGAATACTGGGGAAAAGCGCTCCAACCTTCTTGAATGAAGGGTGATTTCAGCTTATGATTCGGGCTGCATTCAGGTGCCTCGCTCCCATGAGAGGGAGAAGGTGAAACGGGAAACCGGTGCCCATATCACGATTCAACATCCCAAGGGATTGAATGATATGGGCAGACAAGCCGGTGCAGCCCCCCGCTGCTGTAAGCCAGACGAAACCGACAAGAAG
>ERZ773043.477-NODE-477-length-23605-cov-14.340170_pt1 | contig 23605 bp, 21 predicted proteins | sample MGYA00580636_ERZ773043 | MGnify/ENA primary metagenome ERZ773043 (study PRJEB29015, sample SAMEA2737992) | human oral metagenome | biome: human oral; feature: human-associated habitat; material: dental | place: China | collected 2065 ...
AGGGGCTGGGTGGGCGCGCCGTACAGCCGGTGCAGGCCGCTGGGCCGGGCTTCGGCCAGGTTGGCCTCGGGCAGGATGAGGGTGTGCTCCGGGGCGCTCGTGCCGATGCCGGCCGCCACGGCCAGCGCGGCACGGATCGGGCGCAGCTCACCCGACAGCGACAGCTCGCCCACCAGTTCCAGATCCTGCAGCGCTTCGGGCGGAATCAGCCCGGCAGCGGCCGCGATGCCGATGGCGATGGGCAGGTCGAAACGGCCGGATTCCTTGGGCAGGTCGGCCGGCGCCAGATTGACGGTGATGCGCCGGTTGGGAAACTCGACCCCGCTCTGCAGGAGCGCCGCACGTACCCGCTCGCGGCTCTCGCGCACCGATACTTCCGGCAGCCCGACGATGTTGAAGGCCGGCAGGCCATTGGCCAGATGCACCTCTACCGAGACCGGGGGCGCCGTCAGACCCAGCAGCGCCCGGCTCTGCACGACCGCCAGGGCGTTCATTACGCGTTGGTCCCGTCGGCCGGCGTGGATTGGGTGCCTTCGCGGGCGGCCAGCCGGGCCTCCAGGGCATCGACCCGGGCGGCCAGCGACTGCACCAGGGCCACCTGGATGTCGAATTCCTCGCGGCTGACCAGCTCCAGTTTGTTGAAGGTCTGGGCAGCCAGAGCCTTGACGTTGCGTTCGATGTCGGCGGCCGGGCTCGATTTGAGCAGGTCGCTGACCTTTTGCTGGAAGTCCTGGAAGAAAGCCTGTTTGTCCATAGGGGCTCCGGGGTGTGTGGGAGATTGAAAGGAAAAGGGGCGCATGCTGGCCGTTGCCGGACAGCCGGACAGCCGGACAGCCGGACAGCCGGCTGCCGAAGCCAAAGCCGGAACGGCATGCGCGCCTGCTGCACGTCATGGTACGCAATCCTGCGCGCAACGCCAGCATGAATCCGGCACACCTGTCCATCTGGCCTAGGCCGGATGGCTGGTGCCGGCGCTGCATGGGTGAACGCTGCCAGGGGCCGGCGGCCAGCGCCCCGTCTGTGCATGGGGACATCCCGGTGTCGGGGCAGGGGCCGGAGAGGCACGGACTGGACCGGGAGATGTGCCGGCAGGGCGCACGGGGCATGCCAAAAGCCGCGCCACGCTCTAGAATGACCCGACGACCGCAGATGCCCCTGCGGCTGCGGGCTGACGCAGCGCGGGCTCTGCCTCAACCTTTCTCTGCGGGTGGCGCATGGACATTCTTTTCATCCTCGATCCCTTCGATTCCCTCAAGCCGGAAAAGGAAACCAGCATTGCCATGATACGGGCGGCCGAGGCGGCGGGCCACCGTGTGGTGGGCTGTCTGCAGGGCGACATCAGCCTGGACCAGGGCAAGGTCGTGGCGCGCATGACCCCGCTGGTGACTACGGGCAACGACAGGCCCTGGTATCGGGCCGCCGAGCCCTTCACGGCGCCCCTGTCGACGGTCGATGCCGTCATCATGCGCAAGGATCCGCCCTTCGACATGGAATACGTCTACTCCACCTACATGCTCGAGCGGGCGGTGGAGCAGGGGGCGCGTGTCTACAACAATCCGGCCGCCATCCGCGACCACAACGAAAAATTCTCCATCACCGCCTATCCGGAGCTGACCACCGACGTGCTGGTCACGCGTGATCCGGCGCTGCTGCGCGAATTCGTGGCCCGCCATGGCGAGGCGGTGCTGAAGCTGCTCGACGGCATGGGGGGGGCCTCCATTTTCCGTGCCCGCCAGGACGACCCCAACCTCTCGGTCATTCTGGAAACCATGAACCGCTTCGGCACCCGTACCGTGATGGCGCAGCGCTACCTGCCCGACATCGTCAAGGGCGACAAGCGCATTCTGCTCATCGACGGCCAGGTGGTGCCGCATGCGCTGGCGCGCATTCCGAAGGCCGGCGAGGCCCGGGGCAACATGGCGGCCGGTGGCAAGCCGGTGGCGCAGCCGCTGTCGGCGCGCGATCGTGAGATTGCCGAATATCTGGCACCGAAGCTGGCGGCGCAGGGGCTCTTCCTGGTGGGGCTGGACGTGATCGGCGACAGCCTCACCGAAATCAATGTCACCAGTCCCACCGGTTTCATGGAGATTACTGCGCAGACGGGCTTCGACGTGCCGGCCTTCTTCATCGAACGGTTGGCGGCCCGTGTGGTGGCCGACCGTGCGGCCCAGGCTGCGGGCAAACCGCTGACCGGACGGGCAGCCGCGGATGCCGCGTCCGCTGCTGGCCACGGCCAGCCCGGCTGAGGCAGGTGCCCCGATGATCTCCGTGCTGATCATCGCCCACCAGCCGCTGGCCACGGCCCTGCTGGGCTGTTGCCGGCACATCTACCGTGGCCTGCCGGTGCAGGCGGCGGCGCTGGACATCATCCCCGATGAAGACCCCGACCAGGCCCTGCAGGAGGCGAAGTCGCTGGCGGCGCGCATCAACGACGGCAGTGGCCAGGTGGTGCTGACCGATCTCTACGGGGCCACACCCGCGCGCATTGCCGTGCAGATGGCGCGGCAGGGGCGGGTCAGCGTGTTCTATGGCGTCAACCTGCCCATGCTGCTGAAGGTGCTCAACTATCGCGCCCGCCTGCCGCTGTCCGAGCTGGAGGCGCTGGTGCTGCGCGATGCCGGCGAGGGCGTGGGGCTGGTCGAATCCGACAACCCGCCCGGCCGGCTGCTGGTGCCGTCCCCGTCGGCTGCCCTGTGATGTGCCTGTGCCTTTCCGATTACCCTGTCGTCCACCGATGAAAGAAGCCGAAGTCAAGATCGTCAACCGCCTGGGGGTGCATGCCCGCCCGTCGGCCACCCTCACGCAGACCGCCGGCAGGTTCCGTTCGGCCGTGTGGTTCACCAATGCCCGGGGGCGGCGCGTCAATGGCAAGAGCATCATGGGTGTGATGATGCTGGCTGCCGCCTGCGGCAGCACGCTGAAGATCGAGACCGAGGGCGAGGATGAGGACGCCGCGCTGGAGGCGCTGACGGCCCTGATCGCCTCCGGCTTCGGCGAAGAAATGGGGGCCGCATGAACCGCCCGCTTTCCGGAGCCCCCACGGGCGGCGGCATCGTCATCGGCCGGGCCTGCGTGCTGGACACGGGCTTCATCGATGTGCCGCGCTACTACATCACCGAAGGGGAGCTGGCCGGCGAACATGCGCGGCTCGACGAGGGGCGCGCTGTCGTCGAACGCGAGCTGCAGGGCGTGGCCGACCAGCTCCCGCACGACGCACCGGCCGAGGCCCGGGCGCTGCTCGATGTGCAGATGATGCTGCTCAACGATGCCGCGCTGATCGAGGCTGCCCGTGACCGGGTGGTGAACGAGCGCATCAATGTCGAATGGGCCATTTCCGAGACGGCCGAGGCGCTGGTCGACCAGTTCCGTGCCATCGACGACCCCTACCTGAAGGAGCGGGGGCGCGATGTGGAACAGGTGGCGGGGCGCCTGCTCAATGCGCTGTCCGGGGCCGGTTCGCCGGCGCTGGCCGGCCGTGTCACCGGTGAGCCGCTGATCTTCGTGGCGCAGGACCTGCAGCCGGCCGACATGCTGCAGATCAGGGGTGCCATCGGCTTCGTGTTCGAGCAGGGCGGCATCCATTCCCACAGTGCCATTCTGGCGCGCAGTCTGCGGGTGCCGGCCGTGATCGGCGTGGCCGAAGCCGTGGCCGCCATTCACGATGGCGACATGCTGATTCTCGACGGTGATGCGGGCGAGGTGTTCGTCAACCCGGCGCAGGTGCTGCTGGACGACTACCGCGAGCGCCGCCGGCTGGCTGCCGAAGAGGAAAGGCTGCTGGCCCGCCTGGCCGATGTCGATTGCGTCACCCAGGATGGCTGTGCCGTGACTCTGCTGGCCAACATCGAGCGGCCCGACGAGGCCCAGGAGGCGCTGCGGATGGGGGCGGCCGGCATCGGCCTGTTCCGGTCGGAGTTCCTGTTCCTGAACCGCAGCCGGCTGCCCGACGAGGAAGAGCAGTACCAGGCCTACCGGCAGGTGCTCGACACCATGCAGGACCGGCCCGTCACCATCCGCACCATCGACGTGGGGGCCGACAAGATCCTGCCCGCGCAGGCGCTGGTTCCCGGGGCCACCTCGGCGCTGGGGCGTCGCGCCATCCGCTACAGCCTGGCCGAGCCCGAGATGTTCCTCGTGCAGCTGCGGGCACTGCTGCGCGCGTCGGTGCATGGCCAGCTGCAGATCCTGCTGCCCATGCTGTCGCAGCCAAAGGAGGTGGACGAGGCGCTGCTGCTGCTCAACCAGGCGCGGCAGGAACTCATCGCCCGCGGTGAGCCGGTGGCCGAGCGGATTCCGGTGGGTGGCATGATCGAGGTGCCGGCGGCCGCACTGTCGGCCGGCATCTTTGCCCGCAAGCTGGATTTTCTGGCGATCGGCACCAACGACCTGGTGCAGTACACGCTGGCCATCGACCGTACCGATCACCGTATCGCCCACATGTACGACGAGCTGCACCCGGCCGTGCTGCGCCTCATCGCCCTGACCATCCGTGCAGCCCGCAAGGCGGACAAGCCGGTCTGCGTCTGCGGCGAAATGGCCGGGGAACACCGCGTGGCACCGCTGCTGCTGGGCATGGGGCTGCGGTCGTTCTCGATGCTGCCCTCGCGGCTGCTGCGCGTGAAGAACGAAGTGCTCAAGGTCGATACCCGTCAGCTCACGCCGCTGGTGCGCCGCATGCTGGTGCAGGACGATCTCGGCTCCATCCGCCGGGGGCTGGCCTGCCTGGGCATCGGTGACGCGCCCGGTTCGCCGGCCGGCATACCGGCCCGCGCACAGGCCCATGCGCCCGGCAGTGAACCAGCCGGCGCCCCGGCCCGTGATTCCGGTCATGCATCTGGCAGCTCATCAGGTGGTCCATCAGGTAGCCCATCAGGTGGTCCATCAGGTGGTTCATCAGGCAGCCCGGTGGCAGTTGCCTCCGTCCGGGATCCCTTCCATCCGTTCACTCCCTCTGGAGCCCATCAGGCATGAGTCTGCAGGCCAACCCCGTCAGACATCGCTTCGACGATCCCCTGCCGCTCACCAGCGGTGGGCGTTTCGGTCCCTACGAGCTGGTCTACGAAACCTACGGCACCCTCAACGCGGCGCGCAGCAATGCCGTGCTGATCTGCCACGCACTCAACGCCTCGCACCACGTGGCCGGCATTACCGCCGGTACCGCCGATGATCACGGCTGGTGGTCGAACATGGTCGGGCCGGGCAAACCGGTGGACACCGACCGGTTCTTCGTCATCGGCATCAACAACCTGGGCAGCTGTTTCGGCTCCACCGGGCCGATGTCGCTCGATCCGGCCACGGGGCGCCCGTACGGACCGGATTTTCCGGTGATCACCGTGGAAGACTGGGTGCACAGCCAGGCCCGGCTGGCCGATGCACTGGGCATCGAACGCTTTGCGGCGGTGATGGGGGGCTCGCTGGGGGGCATGCAGGCGCTGGCCTGGAGCTATCTGTATCCGGCCCGGGTGGCCCACTGCGTGGCCATAGCCACGGCGCCGAAGCTCTCGGCGCAGAACATTGCCTTCAACGAGGTGGCACGGCGCGCCATCGTGACCGATCCGGATTTTCACGCGGGCCGCTTCTACGACTTCAACGCCGTACCGGCCCGTGGCCTGCAGGTAGCGCGGATGATCGGCCACATCACCTACCTGTCGGACGATGCCATGGCCAACAAGTTCGGCCGCATGCTCAAGCATGGCGACTATGGCTTCTCGTTCGACGTGGAATTCGAGATCGAAAGCTACCTGCGCTACCAGGGCGAAAAATTCTCGCGCTATTTCGACGCCAACACCTACCTGCTGTTCACCCGGGCACTCGATTACTTCGACCCCGCGCGTGCCACGGGCGGTGACCTGTCGAAGGCCCTGGCACCGGCAAAATGTGCGTACCTGATCGCCTCGTTCACCACCGACTGGCGCTTCTCGCCGGCCCGCAGCCACGAGATCGTCCGGGCCCTGCTGGCCAACCGCAACCCGGTCACCTACGCCGAAATCGACGCCCCCCACGGTCACGACGCCTTCCTGCTCGATGACGAGCGCTACCACGGCCTGGTGCGCAGCTACTTCGACCGCATTCACGCGGTGGTCAACGCCTGATGGAACCGCCTGCCATGTCTGTTGAAAAAAAATCTGCCACTGCCGGCGTTCCCCCGCAGGGCCATGCCGCAGCCTCCGGCCGGCCCGGTGGTGACCAGGCTGCTCCCGAACCATCGGCCGCTGCCCGTTCCATGCCTGCCGCACAGGCCGCTGGTGCGCCTCTGTCGCCGCCTGCCGCTGCCGCGGCCGCCAAGCCCCTGCGGGCCGACCTGGCCATCATTGCCGGCTGGATCCGTCCCTATGCCAACGTGCTGGACCTGGGCTGCGGCGATGGCGCCCTGCTGGCGCATCTGGAACGTGTCAAGCATTGCCACGGCTACGGTGTGGAAATCGACGATGCCGAAGTGCAGGCCTGCGCCCGTCACGGCGTGGATGTCATCCAACGCAACATCGAGGATGGGCTGGAGATGTTCATGGCCGGCGACCCGTTCGACGTGGTGGTGCTGTCCATGGCCCTGCAGGCCACCCAGCGCACCGAGAAGGTGCTCGAGGACATGAGCCACGTGGCCCGCGAAGGTATCGTCTCGTTTCCCAATTTCGGCCACTGGTTCCACGTCTGGTCCATCCTGCGCGGCCGCATGCCGATCACGCGCGAGATGCCCTACGAATGGTTCAACACGCCCAACCTGCACCTCACCACCCCGCGTGACTTCGAGGACCTGGCCACCCGGCTGGGGCTGGTCATCATGGAGAAGGTGTTTCTGTCCGAAGGGCGGATCATCAACCACTTCCCGGTCAAGCGCGCCACCCAGGCCATCTACCGTTTCCGCCGCAAGGGCGACTGAGTGTTCGTGCCCGTGCAAACATCCCGGAACCGTCATTTTGCTTATCGTGAGATGACTTTTCGCAATGCAAAATATCGGTATCAGGGTTATCCCATCCCCCCGGTCTCAGGGTGTGTGGCAGACCAGCAGGACCGGTGAAATACCCTCATCAGAACCTGGAATTGTTGCAATGCAGCATAAAACGTTGTTTCACAACGACTTCACGTTGTGAAATCACGACGAAAATCTGCGGTTTTCCTGCATTGTGGTAACGCAATGCGGATGCAAATGAATGCTAATGTTGCGCGAGATACCGTTTGTAATCGTTGTACGCAGAACGGCCTGAAAATGCGTTAATTGCACCTGCGGCGCCTGAACGCGCTGCCCGGATGACCCGGGTGGATGCGGCAGGGGACGCACTCAACGCAACCAGTCAGGGTCTGGTTTCCTCCTCTGCGGTTTCTGCCGGAATTGCCCGCCAAGTGGCATGACAGAAACCTGTCCGGCGGTCATGCACATGCACCACCGGCCTGGCGGCACAACCTGCGGAGGCTGCCCCCTGACACCGGGATCAGGAGCTATTAGATGCCACACGTCGATAGAAGTGCAGGGTATTCCGAGTACCGAGTATGGGGATTGGGCCAGCGGGGCACGCCGCTGGAGATCTACGATCCGGCCCGATTCCCCGCCATCGCCCAGGTCATCGAGCACCTGGACGGGCGCCTGCTCGAAGTGCGTGGCGAAGGCGAGCCCATCCAGATCGCCCTGGCCGAGGCCCGCCGCACCGACGATCCCGATGCCATCAACCGCCGCTTCACCCCGTTCTTCTCTTCGCTGACCTCGCTGGACTTCTTCTGCAAGCTGAACCTGCAGACCTATCTGTCGCTCGAAGCCAGCGCGGCCCCGCGCCGCTGGTTCTGGCAGGAAGACACCCAGGCCGGCTACCGTTCCTCCGGTGTGGGTTCCATCGTCAACGAAACCACCGTCAGCATCGCCCGCAGCGCCGGGCATTGATCGCTTGACCGGTACGGGGGCAGTGCTCTGGACTGCCCCTTGCTTCCCCGCCTGATGGGCGATTCAGCGCCTGATGGCCGGGCGGCCGCGTCCAGTCGTCCACCATGAATGATGTGGGCCGTGCGGTGCGTCTCCATCCATCTGCAGCCCCTGCTTCCGAAGGGGTCTTCGTTCCTTGCGGACCCCTGATGAGTTGGCCCCTGCAGGCCCCTGATGGGCCAGCCCCTGCAGGGCCTTTGGCAAGCAGTGCCCGGTGCAGCTTCTGCAGTCGGAGCAGGCAGGGTTCAGTGCAGCTTCTGCAGCCGGATTTCGGTATAGCCGAACGTGGTGCGCAGCGACTGGGCCGCATAGGCCTGACACAGCTCGCGCGCGGCGGTCTGCACATCGACGGGCACCTCTTCGCAGAGGATCACCCGCAGCAGCCCTTCGGCGATCAGGTCGAAGTCGGCATGACGTCCCTGGCTGGGGGCCTCGTTCATCAGCCGCCAGAGATCGGCAACCACCATCGTGGGGTGCTCATCGACGAACGATCGAAGTTCCGATGACGTGTCCAGGGACATTTGCAGGTTCATGAAAAGGAAAACGGCAACGAAATCGTAGTGGCTGAATGCTAAGCCATTTGCCAATACCGTATTCCCAGCATAGTTATAGCCAGCAACACGGCCGCCCGGGCGGCGCAGTGGGGCAGATGAACGGTCGGCACACCACGGCCCGGCGCTGCAGATGCCCGGTCGCCGCAGGTGGTCCGCGGCGTGCTGGCCCGGTGGTGTGCAGGCATGGCGACACACACGACCGGCATCGTGTCCGGCGCCCCGGAGCGCCAGACAAACGGACGGTCCACATGACCTGAGCCATATGGACAGGGCCACGGAAATCCCGGGATGCTCCCAAGTAGAATGCCGCCTGTCCTGTCCTGTCCTGTCCCTCCCTTGCCTGCATTCCCCCATGGGTTCTGAAGAAATCCTGCATCGCGTGTTCGGCTACCCCGCCTTTCGGGGCATGCAGCACGACATCATCGAGCACGTGGCCGGCGGTGGCAATGCGCTGGTCCTGATGCCCACCGGGGGGGGCAAGTCGCTCTGCTACCAGATTCCCGCCCTGATGCGCGATGGCGTGGCCGTGGTGGTCTCGCCGCTCATCGCCCTGATGCAGGACCAGGTGGCCGCGCTGCGCGAACTGGGCGTGCCGGCCGCCTATCTCAACTCCACCCTGACGGCGCAGGAAGCCGCTACGGTGGAGAGCCAGGTGCGCCGTGGCGAGCTGAAGCTGCTCTACGTGGCCCCCGAGCGGCTGCTCACCGAACGCTGTCTGGCCCTGCTGCACCAGGCCCGGCTGGGGCTGATCGCCATCGACGAGGCCCACTGCGTCTCGCAGTGGGGGCACGACTTCCGGCCCGAATACATCGGCCTCGGCCGCCTGGCCGACGAGTTTCCGCAGGTGCCACGCATTGCGCTCACCGCCACGGCCGACGATCTCACCCGGCAGGAAATCGTCACCCGGCTGATGCTGGAAAACGCCCGGCCCTTCGTCACCAGCTTCGACCGGCCCAACATCCGCTACAACATCGTCGAGAAGCAGGACCCCAACGCCCAGCTGCTGCGTTTCATCCGCGACGGCGGTCACGAGGGGGAATCGGGCATCGTCTACTGCACCGCCCGCAACCGCACCGAAGAGGTGGCCGCCTTCTTGCAGGAAGAGGGCTTCAATGCCCGCGCCTACCATGCCGGCCTCACGTCGGCCGAGCGGACCGAGGTGCAGAATGCCTTCCAGCGCGAGGATGGCATGATCGTCGTTGCCACCGTGGCCTTCGGCATGGGCATCGACAAACCGGACGTGCGCTTCGTGGCCCACGTGGATCTGCCCAAATCCATCGAGGGCTACTATCAGGAAACCGGCCGCGCCGGCCGCGATGGCCTGCCGGCCGAGGTATGGATGGCCTATGGCCTGGCCGACGTGGTGCAGCAGCGCCGCTTCATCGAAAAATCCGATGCCAGCGAAGAATTCAAGCGCGTGCAGAACGGCAAGCTCGACGCCATGCTGGCACTCTGCGAGGCCACCGACTGCCGCCGGGTGCGCCTGCTCGGCTACTTCGGCGAAATGTACCGGGGCGCGTGCGGCAACTGCGACAACTGCCTCTCGCCCCCCCAGACCATCGACGGCACCATCATGGTGCAGAAATTCCTGTCGGCCGTGTACCGCTGCAGCAAGGCCAGCGGCCATGCCTTCGGGGCCGGTCACATCATCGACGTGCTGCGCGGCCAGCTCACCGACAAGGTCAGTGCCAACGGCCACCAGCTGCTGCCCGTCTTCGGCATCGGTGCCGATGTCAGTCAGACCCGCTGGCGCTCGGTGGTGCGCCAGCTCTCCATTGCCGGCTACATTCACATCGATGTCGAGCGCTTCCAGACCATCTCGCTCACCGGGGCCGCCCGTCCCATCCTGAAGGGGGAGCAGACCGTGCGCCTGCGCGAGACCGTCGAGCGCGAACCGGGGCCGCGCACCCGCCGCCGCAACACGAAGACCGGCAGCAAGGTCAAGATCGGTGCCACGCTCGAAGCCGGCCTGGACAGCACCGCCACCGCCTGCTTCGAACGCCTGCGCGCCTGGCGTGCGCAGCATGCCCGCGAAAGCGGTCTGCCCGCCTACGTCATCTTCCACGACATGACGCTGCGCGACATCGCCCGGCGCCAGCCCGTCACCCTGGGCGAGCTGGGCGAGGTGGCCGGCGTCGGTGCCCGCAAGCTCGAAACCTATGGCGACATCGTGCTGAAACTGGTGGCCGACGAGCCGCTGGATGACTGAACATGCCGCATCCCATCCCGGGCACAATGACCGTGTGCGGTGATCGACACGCCGCCGGATGACCGGACACATCGCACCATGCACGCGTCCCCTGTCCGTGGCCTGTCATGCCCGTGGCAGGCGCCTCCCGGTGATGGGCAGCGCAACCCGGGGGTATGCGGTGTTGCCGGCCTTCAAACCGGAATCATCACCCCGGCCGGCAGCAGACCCTCTTCCTCGCGTCCGGCCAGCACATCCTCCAGCGGCCGGATGCCCGACACCGCGCTGCCCTGCACCAGATCGATGCCCAGCTCCTTGAGCGGGCGCAGGTCCAGCGGGTTGTTCACCTGGTCGATCAGACACTCGATGCCCAGCGATTCGCACAGCGCCCGCAGCGCCGTGACCTCGCGCTGTGCGTGCGCATTCGTGCCCAGTTCGGCAAAGCGCCGGCCATCGAGCCGCACATGGTGCAGCGGCAGCTGGGCCAGCACATGCAGCGGAATCTGGTTCGAGGCCAGGTCCGTCAGGTCCACACCCGACTGCACCGACATCAGCCGCAGATCCTTCAGGAACGCCTGCGCCCCTTCCGGATCGAACAGCAGCGCCTGGGACGACAGCTCGATGCACAGCCGGCTGTTGATCGCCGCATTGCGCGCATCCCCTGCGCCCAGCAGCCGGATCAGGTTGCCCGTGAAGCCCGGCTCGGCCAGCGACAGCGGCCCCAGCCGGAAAATCACCACCCCGTCGGCGGGCAGCGCATGCGTCTGCGTGTTGAGCGCATGCAGAATCTGCGTGAGCAGCAGCCGGTCCAGCGCCCCCGAGGCGCCCTGTGCGGACGCCGCCTGCTGCAGCCGGGTCAGCGGCAGCAGCTGCCCATGCTCGCCCAGCAGGCGCGGCAGTACCGTCACCGAGCGCATCGGCACATCCGTGCGCAGCGACGTGATCGCCTGCGCGTGCAGCCGGATCTGTGCCTCCGGCAGCTTCTGCCGCAGCTGGTGCCCGAACTGGCGCGACGCATCCGCATCGGCCAGTGCCGGACTGTCGGCCATCACCGCATACGGATGCGGTGCGCCTTCCGCCCGCGACAGCTCGCAGGCCAGCCGGGCCGACTCGATCAGCCGCTCGGCATTCAGTCCGCTCACTGCCTCCACCGCCCCGATGGATACGGTCAGCGGAATCGACATCCCCTGATACTCCACCGGCGTGCGGCACAGCAGATCCAGCAGCAGCGTGGCCTGCGAACGTGTCAGCGTCAGCTCGTTGCCCGGCAGTACCAGCAGGAACTGGTCGCTGCGCACCCGGCCCACTGCGGCGGGGGCCGACACCTGGCGGTTCAGATGCTCGGCCACCGTCTTCAGCACCGCATCACCCGCCGCACGGCCGAACATCCGGTTGATGCTGGAAAACCGCTGGATGTCCACGTACACGCAGCTCAGCGGACTGCTGCTGCGCAGCTGGCCCAGATGGCGGTTCAGCATCCGGCGCAGGCCCATCAGGTTGGGCAGCCCCGTCAGCTCGTCGCGCTCGGCAATCTCCTGGAAGGTGGCCGCCCGCCGGGCATGCGCCGTCACCTCGTGCATGCCCACCTCGAAGCCGTCGGCCTCGCGCATGCCCGCTTCCACCACCCATACCCGCTCCTGGCCCCCGCGTGAGAGCGCCAGCTCGCTGTGATGATGGCCATGCTTCTTCAGGTCGGCCACCAGCTGGGTCGTGACCGACTCACCCAGCAGCGCCTGCACCGGTGGCACCGGCTGCCTGGCCAGATCGCCCCCGAACGCATCGGCCGCCCGCTGGTTCCAGCGCTGCAGCGTGCCGTCGGCATTCACCGTCATCAGCGCCACCGGCGACGTGTTGTAGATGCGGTGCAGCTGGCGGGCCGCCGTATCCATCTGCGCAAACTCACCCTTCAGGCGGATTTCGCGAGAGGCGGCCTGACGGAAGAAGCCGGCGATCCACACCATCAGGCCCGTGCCCGTCATCACCTGCAGCGTGCTGGGCGACAGGATCGTCAACCCCCACGTACGCTGCATGAAACCGAATTCCAGCACCGTTCCGCACAGCAGCGCCCCCAGCACCCCCAGCCGGCTCTCCAGCCCCGGAAAGCGCTTGAGCGTCACCGCCACCTCCACCAGCAGCGTGGCCACCAGCAGAATCGATACGCCGCCGCCGAAACAGTGTGCGTAGATTTGCGGCACGAACGGAAAAATCGCCACCACCGCCACGCAGAATGGCGGCACATACTTCAGCAGCACCCCGTATTCCTCGCGGGCCGGCAGCCCCTCCGTGTGCGGATTGACGAACATCCAGTGCAGCAGCCCCACCACCGGAATCAGCGACAGCGACTGCAGCATCAGCACCGCCGTCTGCATCAGCCCGTCCGTGGCCAGATCGGTCGAGGCCTCGCGCTGCGCCAGAATCAGCAGCGCCAGCGTACAGAAACTCCAGGTCGTCAGCACCGCATGACGGGACCACTGGGCCAGAGGTTTGAAGTTCAGACCGGCGACTTGCACGGTGGGAATCCCCACAAGGTGACAGAAAAGGAAAATGGACACGCAGCATGCGCCCGTCCCGCCAGGCCAGCCAGCCCCGCCCGTGCCGCTGGGCGGCCGCGGACGATGACCGGTCGACCGATCGACCGGTCTACGGGCAGGCTGGCAGATGGGCAGACAGGCAGGCCGATGCCCGACGCGGCGCTGTTTGCCAGACAGACCGCCACCAGACTGCAGGCGGTGGCCTGTCGACATGCATACGGCGCTCCAGCCGGCCAACCTGTATGATTTCTGCATCATTTGGCCGCTTGCAGGCCAGGGAAACGCGGTGATCGGGAACAGGGGCGGTAGCATCCCGAGCGGGGCGAATGAGTCCCTGATACGCTCTGAACCGGGCAGCACCCCGGTGCCTGCTCATATTTCCGTAAACCGACCGCTTCACGGATACAGCCAGCCCGCGAAGACCTGCACACCCGCAGACCGGTCGCTGACCTGTACCGAGGGGAGGGGGTTCGCATGGCCCAGACCGATGCCGCCAATGTTCCAAAACCGCTGATCCTGCGGGACGATCACCGTACCGAAAGCGGCATCGAACCCGGCTGCTTCCTCACCGACTGGCTCAACGACCCCGCCGACCCGGACCTCTCCATCGCCTGCATCCGCGTCGTGCCCGGCGCCGAAACCCGGCTGCGCCGCTTCGAGAACATCCAGGAACGCTACGTCGTGCTCGAAGGGCAGGGGCGCATCGAACTGGTCGGCCCCAACCGCGCCTTTACCGAAGGCGACCACACCCTGTCCGCCCTCGAACCGGGCGACGTGGTGGTCATCCCGGCCGGCTACTCGCGCCGCATCACCAACATCGGCCCCGTGGATCTGGTGTTCCTGGCTATCTGCACTCCGCGCTTCCGCCCGGCAGCCCTGCCCGACGCGCCACCGCCGCCACCAGCGGCTGCGCCGCGAAGCAGTACCTGAGTGTGTTACCCGCAAGCGCCGCAACCGCTGTAATATCGCGGGTCTTCCGCTGAAGCGGCAGCTGGTCCGGCCTCCTGGCCGGCCGTCGCCCCGATGGTTTGCGTTGCCGTCCCGGGGGCGATCCCGCGCAGCACGACTACTCCTGCTCTGCCATGTCCCTGCACCTGATCTGCCAGAAACTGCTGCCCAAACAGGCCCTGACCCGTCTGGCCGGCGCCGGGGCACACCGCGAAGGTGGTGCACTCACCCAGTGGGCCATCCGCCGCTTCATCGACCACTACGGTGTGGCCATGCAGGAGGCAGCCAACCCCGATCCGGCCGCCTACCGCACCTTCAACGACTTCTTCACCCGCGCCCTGCGCGACGGCGCCCGCCCCCTGGCCGATGCCCCGCTCATCTGCCCCGTCGATGGCGCCGTCAGCCAGCTGGGGGACATCCACGCCGGCCGCATCTTCCAGGCCAAGGGGCACCAGTACAGCGCCACAGCCCTGCTGGGTGGCGACGAAGCCCTGGCCAGCCTCTTCACCGATGGCCGGTTTGCCACCATCTACCTCAGCCCGCGCGACTATCACCGCATCCACATGCCCTGTGCCGGGCAGCTGCGGCAGATGATCCACGTCCCCGGCGAACTCTATTCCGTCAGCCCCGCCACCGCCGCCGGCATACCCGGCCTCTTTGCCCGCAACGAACGCGTCGTCTGCCTGTTCGACGGCACCTTTGGCCCCTGGGCGCTGGTGCTGGTGGGGGCCACCATCGTCGGCAGCATGGCCACCGTCTGGCACGGCACCGTCAACCCGCCGCGGCCGGGCCGGATCCGGCGGTGGATGTATCCCGCAGGCCGTGCCGATGGCGGGGGTGATCATGCCATTGCCCCCCGGTCAGGTGTGGACCTCGCCACCATCGGCCCCGTGCTGTACTCTGGCACCGTCACCAGCGAACATGAACCGGTCTGTCTCGAACAAGGTGCAGAGATGGGGCGCTTTCTGCTCGGCTCCACCGTGGTGATGCTGTTCCCGCAGGGCGCCCCCGCACTCACCACCGCCTGGCAGCCCGGCCAGCGCGTGCGGCTGGGTGAGGCGATGAGTGCCTGATCGTACCCCCGATGCTCCGGTCTGACTCTGCCTGTTGGCGTCGTGTCTGGGGGAGTGTGCCGGAGGCAGGGCCTCCGAAGGCTGGAGGGCCTGGTGGGGGTTGTGTGATAACGTCAGCCGTTTCGGCCCTTTCAGGCTCCTTCCGACCCTTTCCGACCTTCAGGACTTCAGGAAACCCCCGCCATGGCAGACACCATCACCATCTATCACAACCCCCGCTGCAGCACCTCCCGCAAGGTGCTGGACGCCATTCGCGCGTCCGGCCACGAGCCGGTGGTGGTGGACTACCTGAAGACCGGCTGGCAGCGTGACCAGCTGCAGACCCTGCTGAAGAAGGCCGGTCTCTCCCCCCGTGATGTGCTGCGCACCAAACAGGAAGAGGCCAAAGCCCTGCTGGCCCGCAACGCCAGTGATGCCGAGATTTTCGAGGCCATGCTGACGCTGCCCGTGCTGGTCGAACGCCCGCTGGTCGAAACCCCGAAGGGCGTGCGGCTGGTCCGCCCCATCGAAAAGCTGGACGAGATTCTGTGATGGGGCCGTGGCAGGCTGCCTTCAACCGAATTCGCCTGACGCAGGGCTGATCCAATGGCTGCAGACAGGCAGACAGGCAGACAGGCAGACAGGCCGCTGGTTTGCACACCATGAGGGGCGGCCTGGCGCCATCCCGGGCACCCCGGGGGCGATGTCCTGGCTCCCTCGGGCATCCGTTGGGCGGAATCAGGGGCGCTGCGCGTCCTGTACAGTCGTCAGCCGGCGCGTCAGCGCATTCAGCAGTACCCCGTAGGCCGGCACGAACATCAGGATGCAGATGGTCAGCTTGAACAGATAGTCCACCAGCGCAATGTGTGGCCAGTTCTCTGCCATGAACGGATCCACACTGGCGTAGAAGGCAATCGAGAAGAACAGCACCGTATCCAGCGCATTGCCCACGAACATCGACGCCGTGGGCGCCGGCCACCACGCCCGCAGGCCCCGCAGCCGGTTGAACACGAAGATGTCCATCACCTGCCCGAACGCATAGGCCGCAAAACTGGCCAGCGCAATGCGGAACACGAACAGGTCGAACGTGGCCAGCGCTCCCCACCCCGTCCACGCCCCGTCGTGGAACAGCACCGAAATCACGTATGACAACAGCAGCGCCGGAAACATCACGAAGAAGATGATCCGCCGTGCCAGCCGCTGCCCGAAGATCCGTACCGTCAGGTCCGTGGCCAGAAAGATGAACGGAAAGCTCAGCGCCCCCCAGGTGGAGTGCACCACGAACCCGCTGGGCAGCGTGAACGAAAACGGAAACTGCACCAGATAGTTGCTCGACGCGATGACCAGGATGTGAAAGGCCACCAGCCAGCGCAACGCCCGCAGCTGCTGGGCGTCGGTGAAGTGAAAGGACGGGAGTGACTGAGCCATGGGAGGACAGTGGCGGCTACCGCGCCGGGACAGGGGAGACGGGACGGTAGTATGCCGGGGGACGGGCCGGTGGAATAGCCCAGCCGTGAGAATGCAAAGTAAACGATCCACAAAACCATTGATCAGGCCCGGATCGCTTCCTCCACCAGCTCCAGCGCCGACAGGTTCCACGGCAGCAGCGCCTCGTAGTCATCTGCCGTCTTCGCATACGGCAGCCGCTGCAGCACATGACGCAGCCACGCGTACGGCTCCCGCCCGTTGGCTTTCGCCGTCTCGATCAGTGAATACACCACTGCACTGGCATGCGCACCCGCCGGCGTATCACTGAACAGCCAGTTCTTGCGGCCCACAACGAACGGGCGAATCGCATTCTCCACCCGGTTGTTGTCTATCGGCAGATCACCCCGCTCGACGTAACGCACCAAGCGCGACCAGTACCGGTGCAGATAGCCCAGTGCCTTACCCAATGGGGTTTTGGGCGGTACAAGCGGCCCCCTCTGGCAGGATAGTTGTCGCCTCCTCTGATTCGTTGTTATAACCCGGGGGCACCAGATGAGGATGAGATGTCCAGACACAGCCAGGAGAAGAAAGAGCACGCGCTGTCGCTGATGGGGCCGCCCCACAACCTGCCCGTGGCCGAGGCCTCGCGTCGCACGGGCGTCAGCGTACCCACCCTGTACGACTGGAGGCGCCAGCAGCGCGAGCAGGGCCGGGCCATGCCGGCCGATGGCAGCAACCCCGAGAACTGGCCTTCCCAGGACAAGTTCGCCGTGGTGGTGGAGACGCTGCCGATGAACGAGACGGAGCTGGCCGAGTACGCCCGGCAGAAGGGCCTGTATGTCGAACAGATCCTGCAGTGGCGTCAGACCTGCATGCAGGCCAATGACGACACGGCCACCAGCAAGGCCGGTGCGGTTGCCAAGGCCATGGAACGTCGCCGGGTCCGCAAGCTGGAGCAGGAGCTGCGCCGCAAGGACAAGGCCCTGGCCGAGGCCGCGGCACTGCTGGTGCTGTCCCGAAAGCTCGAGGCGTTGTACCCGAAAGGCACGGACGGGGAAGAATGACCCCGTTGGTGCAACGCCAGCAGCTCGTTGCCCTGATCGAAGAGGCGCGCAGCCAGGGTGCGCGCCTTCGCAAGGCCTGTGCTGAGGTCGGCATCAGCGTGCGCACCTGGCAGCGCTGGCACGATGGTGAGGACATCCGTGTAGACGGCCGCCCTGGGGCCACACGTCCCACCCCTGCCAACAAGCTCAGTGCACAGGAACATCAAATGATCATCGACACCTGCATGCAGCCCCGCTTTGCCGACATGCCGCCGACGCAGATCGTACCGATGCTGGCTGACGAAGGCCGGTACCTGGCCTCCGAATCCAGCTTCTATCGCATCCTGCATCAACACAATGCCCAGCATCATCGCGGAAGGGCCAGAGCCCGTGCGCCAAAGGAGCCGCCACGGCATGTGGCCCATGCGCCCAACCGGATCTGGTGCTGGGATGTCACCTACCTGCCCAGCAGGGTGCGTGGGCTCTTCTTCTATCTGTTTGCCATCATCGATCTGTACAGTCGCAAGCTCATTGCCTGGGAGGTGCATCCGTGCGAGAACGGCGAGCTGGCGGCAGACCTGATCGAGCGGGCGCGCTGGCGTGAGCACCTGATCGGCCAGCCCCTGATCCTGCATGCTGACAACGGCGCGGCCCAACGCTCATTGACGCTTCGGGCCAAGCTGCAAAGCCTGGGCATCGAGCCCAGCTACAGCAGACCGGGCGTCTCGGACGACAACGCCTTCATTGAGTCGTGGTTCCGCACGCTCAAGTATGTGCCCGGCTATCCGAGCCGGGGCTTTGCAGACATTGAGCAGGCCCGGCAATGGTGCCACCGTTTCGTGAGCTGGTACAACGACGAGCACCACCATCGGGAGATCGGCTACGTGACCCCGAATCAGCGCCATAACGGCCAGAGTGCTCAGGTACTGGCGCGGCGGCGTCAGGTCTACGAGGCGGCACGCCAAAAGCATCCGGAGCGCTGGAGCCAGGGCGTGCGGCGCTGGAAGGAGCCTGCCGAGGTCTGGCTCAACAAGCGCGAGAAGGATAGACCAGCTGCATAGGTCTGAACCCGTTTATGGCGACATCTATCTTGACAGACACCGGTTTCCATTCTAGTAAGGAAGGGGATTTGCTTGGGGACTATTATTCTGATGGTCCTGCGTTGGATGCTGGAACATGGATTCACTTTACTGCGAGGCATTCGTTTGTAGGTGGAGTTGCCATTAAATGGCAGGTCGTTAATACTGGCTGGGCGGCGAAATCTGCGCGGTGTTTGAGAGGTGGTTTTGATCGTTCTGGTTCAGAAGTATGGGAGTGCTCTCTTTATAGAGGGAAGCACTGGATTGAATGCTTTGCAGTGGATTTGAAACGAAATGTTGCTCTTGGAAGGAGTGGTCGCTTTTACGTTAATATTTCATGAAAAGCGCTTGTTTGGACTCTCCGTCTGCACACCCATTGTTGGTCATGATAATTACCTCGATACGTCGTTTTGTCAACCATGAACCTCAACGCCTCCATCATCGACCAGCGCCTCACGGGCATCCAGGACGAGATCCATTCCCTGGCAGCATCCGAACTGGCCATCACGGACCCTGGCCGCCTGAAGTCGCTGGCCTTCGTCTACCTTTGTGTCAAGGTCATGCTCGACCTGGAGGTCGAGGAGGCCTTCGACTGCCTGACCGAGGGCAGCGGTGACTTTGGTGTGGATGCATTTCACATCACGGAAGAATCGGACGGTGAGTTTGCGGTCACGGTCTTTCAGGGCAAGTACCGCAAGAGCCTCGACGGCACGTCCGCCTTCGAGCAGTCCGGTATCGAAGCCCTCATCAACGCCATCCGCTATCTGTTCGATCCGTCGGCGGAACTGGGCGCCATCAACGACCGGCTGCGGGCTCGGGTGGAGCAGGCCCGTTCGCTGGTGCGGGACGGCTTCATTCCCCGCGTTCGGGCCATTGCGTGCAACAACGGGCTGATCTGGAATGCCCAGACGCAGGCATACATCGACCGTACCGGTTTTGGCGATCAGGTGAGCTGGGAACACGTCAACCACGACGTGCTGGTCGGCATTCTGGGTCGCATGCGTCCGGTGTCGGACACACTCCGCCTGACCGGCAGGGCCATTGTGGAAGACATGAACTTCAGCCGTGTCTGCGTGGGGCGCATGTCGGTAGGCGAGGTGGCCGCCTTGATGAACCGCCATGGTGAACGCCTGCTGGAGCGCAATATCCGCCGCTACCTGGGGTTGCATGGCAACCGCGTCAACGAGGCGATTCGGGACACGCTGAAGTCGTCGGAGTCATCGAACTTCTACTTCTTCAACAACGGCATGACGCTGGTTTGCGACGATTTTGCCTACAACGGCCTGCAGAGCAGTGACTATCAGGTGAGGGTGGAAAACCTGCAAATCGTCAACGGTGGCCAGACCTGCATGACCATCTGCAGGACGGCCGAAGAACTGAAGCAGCAGGGCAGATCACTGCCGGACGACGCTACGGTGCTGGTGCGCATCTACAAGCTGCCATCGGACAATCAGGACATTGTGGCGCGCATTACGCACGCCACCAATAGCCAGAACCCGGTGGACCTGAAGGATCTGCGGGCCAACGACGCCCGTCAGACGCAGCTGGAACAGAGCATCAGCGCACTGGGTTACGCCTACCGCCGCAAACGGATGGAAACGGCACCACGCCCGCAGGACATCACCAGTGGTGCAGCAGCCGAGGCCGTACTGGCCGTGTGGCGGCAGGCGCCACATCAGGCGCGTTTTCTCACGCGTGAGCACTTTGGCAAGCTTTACGGCACCATCTTTACCGAATCGCTCAATGGCGCCCAGGTGGTGCTGGCTGCGCTGCTGTACCGTATTTCCGAGAACCGCCGCCGCCGCCCGCAGGAAGACGACCCAATGTTCGTGCGCTATGCGTCCTGCTTCATTGCCATGCAGATGGGGCGGCGCCTGCTGGCTGCCATGAACGTGGGGCTGACGCAGCTGGACCACCGCAACTTCGGGCAGGCGCGGGAGCTGATCGAATCCCGTGGCGAAGCGTGGTTCGTTCAGGCCCGTGAGGATGTCCAGCAGGCGCTGTCCAGCCTCTACGGCGGGCAGGAGGTTTCGGTGCAGCAGCTCTCGGCTACCTTCCGGCGCGGGGATCTGATCGAAGCGCTGCGGCGGCAGGAGGTGCGTTGACACTCTGAAGCTACCGTTTGGCGAGTGGGTGGCAGCTCGCCACTCGCTGGACTATATCGCCTTGCCGGACCGGTTTTTGCTCTTTGATGTGTATCATTGCACGCGGCAGGCTTTCTGGTCCTCAGTCCGTCGCAATGAACTGGCAGATGCTGCGGGTGTGGCGTTGGTCCCGTGTATTTTTCAAGGGCACGCCATGAATTGCTGCATTGCAGCATCTGGCGAGCCATACCCCCAGTCGATTTTGTAACGGTCAGTCGCTGGAGGGTATTGTCGTTCGTAGGGGTGGGCCGATGTGGAACGAGGTCCGTGCCAAACAGGTCCGTCCGGACTTCATTCAAGCCATGGACTCCCACTGGCGGGACAGGGGCATCGAATGGAACCGGATCTTGCGTTAACCGTGTAGCAAGTCGATACTCGTTGGGTCGACCCGATATAGGTGCTTGCCAGTCTCTCCGTTGTACAGGGCGCTGCGGTCATCTTCCATGTACATGCCGCCTCCGCTGAACCGTAGGCCGTATTTCCAGTCTTCCTGCAACGTCCAGGTGGTGCAGGTCAACCGGTTTACATTGAAGTCGCTCATGATGTCCCAGCACAGGTCTACGTCACGCGTGTTGGGACCTGGGCGCCAGAAGAGTTTTGCAGTCCCCGCGCCGGCACGCCATGTCTGAATGGGCAGGTTGGCAGGAAAATAGGCTGTTCGGGAAAAGGTCTGTGCCTGCGTGGATACCAGGGTGAACTCCCGGTTGTACGTGTTCCATTTGTCTGACTCGTCTTCCATCGGCCAGCCACGGCTCGTCTTGATTTTCATCTCTTCATCGAGGGTGAAGTCATTCTCTCCTGCGTGTCCCTTCACCGTCATGGTCATATTGATGAAGAGCTGGGTCGAATTGCAGCTGATACAAAAGACATTGGTCACTTGGGTGCTCACGTTTAGCTCGAAGTCACCCTTGGCAGGCTGGTAGCGCGAACTGGTCCCGTGATAGACGCCGCTTGGACTGATCTGTACATAGTTGTCCGGGGTGATCGCTGAGTATGCCATGATCCCTGGATATTTTTCATATTCAGGATAGGGAAGGATTTCACCACTGCGGGCGCTGACTGCAAACATCTGGTTCGGTCGCGGACGAAAGATAGGTGCGCGCTGCGGAACCCATATCGTATAGACAGGTGCCTTGGATTCCAGCATGGTCATGATCGCCTGGCCGCTCAGCTGGCCATCGCGTAGCAGTACTTGCTGTTCTGGCTGTGTGGTTGTGCCGTTCTTGTCTGGGTCCTCTGTTGCTGTTGTCTCTGAACCCTTGTTGTTTTGCTCTGCAGCGGTCGGGTTTGCGCCTGTTTCCGCGGTCTGGGTGGGTGAGGTGTCCTCCGGTTGAACTGGGGCGGGCTGCAAAGGGGGCGCCGCAGGTTTTTCTCTCGTATCCGGAGTTGCCTCGCTGTTGCCTGGTGCGTTTGCTGGGGGAGGTGGGGTAACGGCGCTTTGGGTCTGGGTGCTCACGACAGGGGCAGTTGGGCTGCTGGAAACGGCTTTCCCCGCCTCTGAATCACCACTCCCTCCTCCTCCACAGGCCGTCAGAAGCATTGTGATTGCCAGTCCCAATGGCTTGTGAGACAACATCATGGGTTTGGGAGGTTTTGTAGATTTTGTATTCATTTAGTGAATGAAATGGGTGTGTTGCGGGAGTGCCTTTCATCTGCGCCGGGCAGCGCTTCCGCTCCCCCTCCGCTGGCAAGTGGTCATCATGGCCCGATTCGCAGTGGTAGAACGTGTTGAATAATAGCCATGTCATCAATATAAGTGTATATATAAGCATTTTATGTTGTTTACATGTAACGTATATGTTGGGTATAGGGAATCCTAGGGAGGCGTGTGTCGGGTGGTCCTCCCGTAGCCCTTCCAGATTTGAACGGTCCATTTTGCCTAAGCCACACGGCCTAATCCGGATGGTCATCGGCGTGATGGTTTCCTCGCCGCGCATCGCTGTCCCTGCTGCAATGTCCGGGTCGTTTCCTCTCAACCCCACAGGCATGCATCATGACCGACAGCGACGACCCCAAGGCCCGTGCGTCTTCGCCTGCCACCGGCGCAGCAAAGGCCGAAAGGCGCAAAATCCCGGCCCGGAAAAAGCGCAGGCAGCGCCACAGTCACGACCAGTATTTCAAGAGTCTCATCATCCAGTACCCCCGCGAGGCCATCCGGCTGTTCGACCCGAAGCGTGGCGCCCTGCTGGACGACAGTGTCGTCATCACGCCCATTCGGCAGGAGCTGCCGGCAGACCGGCTGGGCGAGCGCTTCCATGAACTTGACGTGCCCCTGGAGATTCGCTGGCCCGACGGACGGCGCAAGGCGATCATCATCATGATCGAGCAGCAGACCGTGCCCAGCCGCTTTCGCCTCAAGAAGATGGCCATCTACTATCTGCTGCTGTCGGAACTCTGCAAGACTGACGCGATTGTGCCGGTCACGGTATTCCTGCACCGTGGCCGCAACATCCCGGAGCAGCTCGACATGATGGTGGATGACGACCGGTTCATGTGGTTTCGCTATGTGTCGGTGGTTTTGCCAGACTGGCAGGCCATCGATCACATCGATACGGACAACGTGGTCGAGCAGGTGCTGCTGACCACCATGTCCAGCAAGGGGCTGGACAGAGTCGACATCGTCGGCAGGGCCATCCGCAACCTGATTCGGCTGGAGAAGGACATCGACAACGTCTTGAATTTCGAGAAGTTCATCCGCGCCTATGCACAGCTTGACGCGGAAGAAGAGC
>ERZ773043.478-NODE-478-length-23602-cov-33.566611_pt1 | contig 23602 bp, 17 predicted proteins | sample MGYA00580636_ERZ773043 | MGnify/ENA primary metagenome ERZ773043 (study PRJEB29015, sample SAMEA2737992) | human oral metagenome | biome: human oral; feature: human-associated habitat; material: dental | place: China | collected 2065 ...
CTTTGCCTTTGCCCATGAGGTGGGATTCGACGGTGGCCGTCATTCCCGGGGTGTGGACCGCGACGTGGTCGGCGTTGTCGATGTCGCCCGAGCCGACAGCCGCCCACAAGTGGTCGCCCTTGAATGCGTCCAGGCTGACCAAAGAATGCGTCCCGTCCGGCGCTCCGCCGAACTTCCGTTTGACTGACAGCAAGTCGCGGTGCTTCTCTTTGAGGATCCTAAGTTTTTGTTTCTCTTCGTCCCAGCTGGTTCCCTCGATCGAAGAACTGCCGTGTTCCTCCATGTAGGCTATATTGCCCTGTGCCTTCGCTATACGAGCATTCAGTTCGGAGAGCATGGGGTCGATGCGGCGGCGGTTGGCTCGGTCGCGCACGGCGAAGGGCACACCGCCGAGGTTGCCGACCCAATCGGGGTGCATTACCTCGATTCGCTGCTGCTCCTCGGGCGAGAGGGAGGTCCACCAGTCGTTGACCTCCTCGACATTCCACGACGGATTCGGCTTGGCCACGCCGTGCGAAAGAATCGCCTTGCTCGCCTCCTTTGCCCTCTCCAAAAGGTCTTCAACGACCTTGTACGCCAGGCCCAACGCGTTGACGATCGCGGCGGCCTCGCGCATGATCAATTCCCCCTCAAGCGTCTCGTTGACTTTCTCTTCTGGAACTCGGTCGTCGGGAATGAACACCCTTCCTCGAGTGCTGATGTTGCAGCCATCGGCATCCGCGCGCCGCTTGAGGTCCTTGGCCTTCCTGGCCACGGCGTCGGCCGCGTCGGCCGCTGCCAAGAAGTCGTGAGCGGCCCGTTCGAACTGCTTGTACACGTCGCCGACGTCGTCCACAAGCGCCCTGCGCGCCCGAGCCTCGGCTTCAGCGCATGCGCCGAGGAACTTGTCGGTGAACAAACGCTGTGACTCGTCATGGACCTGCTCGAGATCGCGGGCGTTTTTTACAAGCACAGAGCGAAAGGCCCTTAAACCTCCGCTCTTCCATGTCAAGATATCCTGAAACGTGATCATTGCCCGATCCTTTCTGGTGCGTAACCGGAATGCCATGAACTCTATCATGCTTTTCATATGTGGGCATGGGAAATAATGCCCATTGCATTTTCGTTCATTGTCTGCCAAGAACTTCTGTTGAGCAGGCAATTTGCTGGGAGCGAGCGGGATTGAACGGCGTCTTCGTGGACTGCGATTTGCCTTTCTGTCGATCTAAACCGCGCCGTGCTTTCAGTCTGTGCCGCGCATTGCGCGGCCGAGGGAGTCGGCGGTCAGCGCCGAGGCTTCCGGTATGGCGATCATCGACTCATCGGCCACCCGATCATGGTTCGACTCCGCCGAATACTCCGATTCCGCCCTGCCCGCGTGCCAATACCCTATGATGAGCTGGTTTCGCCGCGGCACGCCCCGGTCGCGCAGGTCTTTGCGCATGTCGCGGACCACGTGGGACTCGGCCGAAACCCAGGCGAAAACGCCGCTGAGGTCCGGCGGGAGCTCGAGATCCTTCCCGGCCTCCGTCAGCAGGCGCGACGCCGCCGGATCCGCTCCTCGCCGGTGCAGCCACCGCACGGACACGCCGGGCGGGCACGCGAGCGGCTGCTCGTCGGCCTCGGCGTCGACCTCGATGAGCGCAACGCCCCGCTGCTCCTCGGGCAGAGTTTCCAGGATCGCGGCAAGTGCTGGAACTCCCGTGTCGTCGGCCATGAGGAGAATCCAGTCGCAGGCCCGAGGGAGCCTGCCGCCCCCGCCGACGGCGCCGATGACGTCTCCCGGACGGGCGGACTCCGCCCAGGAGGAGGCCAAGCCCGCGCCGTGCCGCACGAAGTCCACGTCCATCCAGGATTCCTCCACGCTGTAGGCGCGGACCGTGTACGTTCTGACCCTTTCGCGCTGGCCCGGCGCATAGGCGTACCGCCCGCGCTCGCCGAATTTCGGCAGGTCGAGCACGGGGCCGTCGGGGAAGAACAACTTGATGTTCGGAACCCTGGGGCGGCTGAGATAGCCCGCCACGGCCGAGCCTGCGAAACGTATTCTCCGCATCGAGCGGGTGACGTCGCTGACCTTTTCCACGACGATGGCGGCGGGCAGCCCCTCCGTGTCTATGGAGTGCTCGTGGCGCTCATGCTTTTCGTGGCGCTCGCGGCCTTCGCGCGGTTTGTGGGGGCCGCTGCCAGCATGCGCGTCGTTGTCGTTATGGTCGGCATTTCCTTTTGCGTCAGGCATTTCTGACCTTTCCTTGAATTGTTTGCTTTGTTTGGTCTGCGCGGCCGATAGGCTGCGCGGCGGAGGGATCGTGCGGCGGACGATTTGCGCTGCGGACGGTTTGCGTAGCCGGGCTCGCGCGCCTGACCGCCGGCCGGCGGTCAGGTTTGCCGCGCGTCAAGCGGCACGACGAGCGGGAGCCCCGTGTGAGGGTCGGGAATGCACATGCAGGAGATTCCGTAGATTTCGTCGATGAGCTCCGCCGTGACGATTTCGGCCGGCGCGCCGGTGGCTGCGATGCGCCCCTCCTTCATGACGATGAGGTGGGTGGCGTAGCGGAATGCGAGATTGAGGTCGTGGAGCACCGTAACCAGCGTGAAATCGCCGGATTCGTGGAGGCTGCGGCAAAGGTCGAGCACCTCGAGCTGGTGGGCGATGTCCAGGTACGTGGTCGGTTCGTCGAGAAGGAGAAGAGGGGTCTCCTGTGCCAGCACCAGCGCAATCCAGGCGCGTTGGCGTTGGCCTCCGGAGAGGCTGTCGACCGCGCGGTCGGCCAGCTCGAGTGTCCGAGTCGCGGCCAATGCGGCGTCGACGGCGGCGTCGTCCTTCGCCGACCACTGCCTGAAGAACGACTGGTGGGGAAACCGCCCGCGGGCGACGAGGTCGCGCACCGTGATGCCGTGGGGCGCGTTTGAGCTTTGAGGAAGGAGGCCGAGCCTGCGCGCGACCTTCTTCGCCGGGTAGGAGGCGATTTCCCTTCCGTCGAGCAGCACCGTGCCCTCGCGCGGTTCGAGGAGGCGCGACAGAGCGCGCAAAAGGGTCGATTTTCCGCACGCATTCGGCCCGATGACGGCCGTGAAGGATTGGGCGGGCACTTCGACGTCGAGCTCTTTGCTCACCGTCGTGTTCCCGTAGGCCAGGTGCAGGCCGCGGCCGACGAGCGGGTTGCCCGCGCTGCCTTTCGTTCTTTTGACGCCGTCCATTCTCCTCTTTCGGATCGAGAGCCGCGAAAGCCTTCGGCTCAGTCTGGTCGAGTCGGTCTGATTGGATCAGTCCTTGCCTTTGCCGCCTACGCCGTCGGCGACCGGGCGATGAGCCACAGCAGATACACGCCGCCGATCAGCGCGGTCGCCAGGCCGACGGGCACGTCGACGCCCACGGGCACGCGCATCGAGGCGACGTCGGCCGCCGTGAGCATCGTCGAGCCCATGAGCGCCGACGTGAAAATGTGGAGGCGCCCGCTGCGGGTCAGCCTTGCCACGGCCTGCGGCGCGGCCAGAGCGACGAAGGCGACGGGGCCGGTGGCCGCCACCGCGGTCGATGTCAGGGCAACCGCGGCGAGCATTGCGGCGACCCTCAGGCGCTCGGGCCGGATCCCCGCCTGCGTCGCCTGGTCGTCGCCCATCTCCAATATGTCGAGGCGCCGCGACATTCCGCACAGCGCAGGCACAAGGAGCGCAACGGCGACGGCGACGACAAGCGCCTGCTCCCATGTGCGTGCGTTGAGCGAGCCGGACAGCCACATCGACGCGAGGGCGGTTTGCTCGGCATCGCCGTAGGCGAGCAGGAGCGAGTTGACGGCCGTCAAGAAAGAACTGACGCCGATGCCCACGAGAACCAGTTGATATCCGGTGCTGTGCCCGGCGCGCCGCGCGAGCAGGTAAACGGCCGTCGCGGTCGCCATTCCGCCGCAAGTCGCCGCAAACGCCGTTTCCCGGGCTTCGCCTGCGAGCACCGCCACGCTGACGATGCCCCCCGTCGCGGCCCCCGTGGTGAAGCCGATGACGTCGGGTGAGCCCAAAGGGTTGCGAGAGACCGATTGGAAAACCGCGCCGGCCGCCCCGAGTGCGGCTCCCACTGCCAAGGCGGCGACGAATCTTGGGAGGCGGACGGTCTCGACGATGCGCACAGTCTGTTCGTCGCCGGAGTGTCCGAAAAGAACCTTGACGATTTCCTCGGCCCCGATGGGCGTGCTGCCCGTGCCGATGTGCACGAGGCCGACGGCTGCGAGAAGCGCCGCGGCCGCCGCGCCGACGACGAGGGCGCTCCTCGTCGCCTCCAGGCGAACGGGGCCCGCCGCGATCCTGATTTTGCCCCGGGCTTTCCTTCCGCCGCGCGAAATAGGCGCGTGCCTGACTTTCCCGCTCAGATCCGCCCTTTCTCCGTTCACGTCCGCCCCTTCTCCGCTTACGTCCGCCCTTTTCCCGCTCACAGGCCCAACACCTTGCCGCGCCGAACGAGCCAGACGAAGAAGGGCGCTCCGATGATGCTCGTCATCGCACCCACCCCGACTTCCCCCGGATAGACGACGATCCGCCCCAGCGTGTCCGAGGCCAGCGTCGCCGTTGCGCCGAGAAGCGCCGAGAAAGGGAGAAGGCGCCGGTGGTCCGTTCCCGCCAGCGCCCGCGCCGCATGCGGGCAGGCCATCCCGACGAAGACGACGGGGCCCGCAGCGGCCGTCGCGCCTCCTGCGAGCACGATGATCGCCAGATTCGTCAAAGCCGACGTGGTTCGGGGCTTGACGCCCAGCGCCTTCGACATGTCCGCGCCCAGCGTCGCCGCATTGAGCGAGGGCGCCAGCGCGAAGGAGGCGGCCGCCCCCGCGGCCAGGCAGGCGATGAGGACGGGAAGGTTGTCCCAGCCGCGCCCCGCCAGCGATCCGAGCGCCCAATTCCTGTAGATCTGCTGCACCCAGGCGGGCTGGGCCAGGAGCAGAATCGTGTTGAGCGCCCACAGCACGATCGACAGGGCGGCGCCCGCGAGGATGAGGCGCGTCGGGTTGGTTCCGGCCGTCTCGGCGCGCCCCAGCCTGTGAACCAGAGCACCGGTCAGTGCCGCGCCGACGAAAGCGAACCAGACGTAGACGGCCACGTGCGAAGCGCTCGTGAAGAACAGGCCGACGATCACACCGGAGGCCGCGCCCTGGCTGATGCCGAGCGTTCCCGGCTCGGCCAGGGGGTTGCGCGTCAGCGATTGCGCGAGCGCCCCGGCCAAGCCCAGGCATGCGCCGGCCATGATTGCCGTGAATGTGCGCGGAAGCCTCAGTTCGCGCACCACCAAATGGGCGTCGTTCTTCGGGTCGAAGTTGAAAAGCGCGTCCCAGACCTCGGGCAGCGGCACGAGCCGCGAGCCTATCGCGATGCTCGCGGCCGCAAGCGCGACGAGCAGGCCGGTCGACAGCGCCGCCCAAGGCAGCAGGCCGAAGGCTCGGAGGCCTCGGGGCCTGCCTGTGCGGAGACCGTCGGATTCGCGTGCGCCCGGCGGGTTCGGCCCGTCTTCGGAGCCGACGGCGGATTTGCGTTCTCCGCCGGCCCCGAAGGCCTCGGCCACGGCGCGCCCGTCAGCCACCGAGTCGCTTGACGACGGCGTCGATCATTTGCTTGCCGGAGTAATAGTCGATCCTGAACGACGTGGGGCCGAGCCCGTAGACCTGCTTTGATTTGACCGCCGGCATGTTGGCGACCACCGGGTCGGCCAGGAAGGAGGACTCGGTCTTCTGGTCTCCCGTCAGGAGGAAGACGGTCTGGGGATTGACGGCTTTCGTCAGGTTCTCATGAGTGACAAAGGAAAAGTCGCCGCGCTTGTCCTTCCTCGCTTCGAGGTCGGCGGGCGCTTCGACGATCCTGAAGCCGAGCTTTTCCAAAAGCCTGCTTTGGGGCCCGCTTTTCTTGGCCACGCCCTGCTCCTTGCCCGGGCCGTTGTAGGAAACGACAGCGGCGTTGCCCTCGGGCGCCTTGATCTTTTTGGCGGCGTCGGCGACGTACTTGTCGAAGTCCGCGGTCGCTTTCTTGGCGTTGGCCTCCTGGCCGGTGGCCTCTCCGAGTTGCTTCGACAGCTCTTGCCACGTTTGCTTCGAATAGTCGACGACGATCGTCGGGTACTGGGCGGCTATCTCCTTGTAATGGTCGATGGCGCTGTCCGCTCCCGAGCTCGCGATGACCACGAGGTCGGGATTGGCCGCAATGAGGGCCTCCTTGTCGAATTTGAGGTTGGGGTAGAGGACGTCGACGCCTTTTTTCTTGGCGATGGAGGACCACTGGGAGAAGAAGCCCTTGTCGTCGGTTATGTTCGACGGGGTCGTGGCGGCCGAGGCCTTGACCGGAGCGTCGATGGCCAGAAGGGTCCCCGTGAGGGTCACCGACGTCGACACGATTCTCTTCGGTTTGCTTTTGAGCGTCAGCTCCCCTTTTTCATGCTTGATTTTCCGAGGCCAGGTCCCGGATTCCGCTCCCGAGGAGTTCGATGCCCCGTCCGACGACGTCGTGTCTTTCGAGTCCGAGGAGCACGCCGACAAGAACGTCGTCAGCGTAAGAAGAAGCGCTGCAAGAACGCGCGAGAGGCGAGATGTCATACTTCTCTCCCTGTGATGCCGAGTGCCGTTTCCGGCGCGATGTAAAGATAGGTAAAGTCAGGGTAGCAGTCCCTTACTCACGAGGGAAAGGGGGTGCAAGACCCATGTGCTAAAGCACCCACTGCGCGGAGGCGCTCGGCCCGGCCGCGCCTCGCGCCCGGGCGGCGAGACGCCTCGGCGAATTCTCCGCAACGGCCCAGCCGGGGCCGGAGGCAGGCCGCTACTTGGCGTTGCCCGCCTTGTCCCGCTTGGACTTCTTCTTGCGGCGCGGCTCCTTGCCCGTGACGTACTTGACCACGGCGTCGGCGACCTTGTCGACGACGCGCGGGTCGAACACTCCGGGGATGATGTAGTTGGAGTTGCGTTCCTCGTCGCTGACGACGTCCGCCACGGCGATGGCTGCCTGGCGGAGCATTTCGTCGTCGATCTTCGATGCGCCGGCGTCGAGCATTCCCCGGAAGAGGCCGGGGAAGACCAGGACGTTGTTGATCTGGTTCGGGAAGTCGGAGCGGCCGGTGGCGACGATGGCGGCGTGGCGGCCCGCGGCGATGGGGTCGACTTCCGGCGTCGGGTTGGCCATGGCGAAGACGATCGCGTCGTCGGCCATCGTGGCGATGTCGTCCCCGGTGAGGATGTTGCCGGAGGAGACGCCGATGAGCACATCCGCGCCGACGAGCGCCTCCTTGAGCGATCCTTCGAAGCCGCGGGGGTTGGTGTTCTGCGCCAGCCAATTGCGGTGGGGGTTGGCCTCTTCGCGGAAGGGGCCGAGGGCGCCGTTGCGGCCGCAGCCGATGACGTCGGTCGCCCCGTGGAGCATGAGGAGGCGGATGATCGCCGAGCCGGCGGCGCCGACGCCGGAGACGACGATCCGTGCGTCTTCGATGCGCTTGCCGACGAGCTTGAGGGCGTTGATGAGCGCCGAGAGGGTGACGATCGCGGTTCCGTGCTGATCGTCGTGGAACACCGGGATGTCGAGCTCTTCGCGCAGGCGCTCCTCGATTTCGAAGCATCGGGGCGCCGAGATGTCTTCCAGGTTGATCCCGCCGTAGACCGGGGCGATGGCCTTGACGATGGAGATGATTTCCTCCGTGTCCTTGGTGTCGAGGCACACGGGCCACGCGTCGACGTCGCCGAATCGCTTGAACAGGGCCGCCTTGCCCTCCATGACCGGCAAGGCCGCCTCGGGGCCGATGTCGCCGAGGCCGAGGACGGCGGTTCCGTCAGTGACCACCGCGACGGCGTTTCCCTTGACGGTCAGGCGCCGCGCCTCGGCCGTATTCTCGTGGATCGCCTTGCACACGCGCGCGACGCCGGGCGTGTAGACGCGGGCGAGGTCCTGCCGGGTGCGAAGGGGATTCTTCAGCTCCACCGAAATCTTGCCGCCGATGTGCGCCTGCATTGTGGCGTCGGAGACCTCTTCGACGACGGTTCCGACCATCATCTCGATGTTGCCCCGAACCTCCTGGACGTGGGCGGTGTTGACGCAGTCGCAGGTGACCGAGACGATCAGATGCTTCTCCAGCGACTCGACCGTGTCGATTCCCGTCACGAGGCCTCCGGCGTCCGCGACCGCCTCGACGAGGTGCTGCGTGGCCCGCGGGTGGGCGGGAACGCTCACGCGAAGGGTAACGGTGTAGCTGGGACTCGGCATTGCCATAGGAACCGCCTTCATTCAGGACGCCTGCACCGCTCTTTGGCACACCCGCGCTTCCTTGGGACAACCCGCACTGCGACGTCGGAAAACAAACGCCTCTATGATAATGCCTTGTGCGGCGAACCGCACCGCGAGGATATTCGCTCCGGATTGCCGGCGTAGTCCCGTCGGTTGCCTGCATAGTCTCGTCGGTTGCCGACACCGCCCCGGTGGCTGCCTGCGCGTCTTCGATGATCGCCGGTGCGCAAACCTTTGCCGTGCGGTGCGCTCAGCTTTTCAACGATCCTGGTGTTCCAGTGTTGTCACATCGACACGTTTGGCCGTGTTCCCCCGAAAACGCTTGCCGTTTAGGCCGTCCGTTTTCAGACGAAATGACGCGATGTTCACAGGCGGGCGGATTAGACTCGGGCCATGTACGACGCGACGTTCAGCCTGCCGGGGCACACAATGATCGAGCACTCGCTTTCGGTTCCGCTCGATCGCTTCGGGGCCTTGTCCCGTTTTGCCGCGGACGAAGCGGCGGCAATCCCGGAGAAGATCGAGCTCTTCGCACGCGAATACGTGAGACACGGCAACGAGAAGCTGCCGCGGCTCGTCTATTTTCAGGGAGGGCCGGGATTTGGCGGCCCCAGAATGGCGCCGATCGGTTCGTGGCTCGACACCGCGCTCAACCACTACCGCGTGGTCCTGCTCGACGAGCGAGGCACCGGCCGCTCCCATCCCATCGAGGCGCAGGCCGTTTCCGCCGTCGGGCCGACCCCCGTGCAAGCCGCCTTCATTTCCTGTTTCCGCCAGGATTCCATAGCCGCCGACGCCGAGGACCTCCGCCTCGCCTTCGGGGGCGAACCCTGGGCGGTGCTCGGCCAGAGCTTCGGAGGCTTCGTCGTCACCGCCTGCCTTTCCCAAGCGCCGCAAGGCCTGTCCGAAGCTTTTATCACCGCCGGGCTTCCATCGGTTGAAGGGCATGCCGACGACGTCTACCGGCTGACCTACGCCCAAACCGACGTGCGCAACCGCGAGTTTTTCGCCCGGTATCCCGGCGACGAGCCGGTCGCGTGGAGCGTGGCCAAGCACCTGGCCGACGTCGAGGAGCGCCTGCCGACCGGCGAGCGGCTCACACCCGGCCGATTCCGCCAGATTGGCATCTGCCTCGGCCGCTCCTACGGGCTGGAGCAGCTGCATTTCCTGCTCGAAGACCCGTTTTGGACCGTGCGGGGAGCGCGTCGGCTGCGCCCGCAGTTTCTCGATCGGATAGGGGCGCAGGTCTCGCTCGCGCCCGCGCCGCTGTACGGCGTGATGCACGAGGCGATCTACGCCCAGGCCTCCACCGGCGCCACGGCATGGAGCGCCGACCGCATCCGCGGCGAGTTCCCGCAATTTCGCCTGCCCGACGTCACCGCCGGGGCCGCAGCCGAATCAGAGCTGGAGGCCGAGGGCCGCGGCTTCCGCTTCACCGGCGAGCATATGTATCCGTGGCAGATGCGCGAAGATCCGGCGCTCGCGCCCATCGCCGACGCCGCCGACGCCCTGGCCGCCGACCCCTCGCTGCGTCGTCTCTACGACGCCGAAGCCCTCGCGGCGAATTCCTCGTCGTCTCGCCTCCACGACGCCGAAGCTTTAGGCGCGGACGGGGCTGCGGCCGGGCGCGGGGCTGCCGCAGCGGACAGGTTTGCCACCGGGCACGAGACTTCGTCGGCGCACAACGTAACCGCGGCTCACAGGACTCTCACGGCATACAACGCGACGGCGGCGCACAGGGTTCCCGCAGCCGCCTGGGTGTACAAACAGGACATGTTCGTGCCCTACTCGATCTCGATGGAGACGGCGCGCCTTGCCGGCTTCCGCACGCTGGTTTCCGACACCTTCCACCACGACGGCCTCCACTCGGGCGGCCCGCAGATGATCCTCAAGCTCATCGAGGCGGTGCGGGGGTAAAGGGTCTCGGAGTCCGCCAGCCAGTTCGGCGACGGCCGCGATTTTGCGGGGATTGCCTGCGCGGCTGCGGAGTCTGCCAAGAAAAACACCTGCGCACTATACTTCGGCAAGAAAACTGTCTTTACGTGTAAAACTGGTAAATAGCTATTGTTGCACATTATTAATTTCAAAAACGTTTATTATAAAATAATGCTATCTTTTCTGTTTTAACATTCTTTATTGCAATATATTTTCAAATCGACTATAGTCATAGCCTATGAGCATAGGAACGTGGATTGGAACAGTAATAGCGTTAGTCGCTGCTGCCGCTAGTGCTTGGCAAGCGTGGGAAGCTCGAAAGGCGCGAAAAGAGGCAAAGGAGTCTGAAAATCGAGCTTTAGAGGCTGCAGAAAATGCCTCGTTGGCGGCGACACGTTCAGCCGATGCGACTGAGAAGATTGCCGAGCTTGCGCAGCGAGATGAGGAGAGGAAAACGAAAAAGAAGCCGCCTTGGTGTATCGAGTATCAAAGCGGGGCTACGTATGCCCTCAAGAATTTGTCGGAAGAGCGGATGGATAGTGTGGTCATCAGCATGAAACAGAGCGATGATCTCATGGCATGGGAATTCCCAACATCGATTGATGGATTTTCTCAGAAGTCTTTTACGTATAGCCGTAGCGTAGGCAGTGGTCGTGATCGGAGCTTGACCGTCACATGGATATGGCCGGATGGGACACCTGATTCATGGACAGGTGAAATTCCGGCGTCTTAAGATGCAGATCTATTGCGTGTCAAAACTCCAAGATTTTCACCCTTGGCCGGATTGGAACTCTGACTTCGCAAGTGCTGCGTGGCCACTTAAAGCCAACCAGCTCGTTAAAGCCGTCCAACTGGGCATATCGGACGCTTCGTCACCGGACAAACGTTTGGGTCGAAAGTGTGCGAGATGCCCGATTTCTGTCATTCCTTAAAATAGATCTGGTTTGGTCCCCACGCGGGGTCTAGGACTCTCCCTAAGACGACGGCGACCACGTATGCAGCCCCTGCGGCATGAAGGTCACTTGCGGCAGAGAAGACTGCGGCACCGGTGACCCATGAGTCGTCGAAAAGAAGAATTCTCTGCCCCTGGATGTCCGACCGCACTTGAAAGTCTCCGATTGCAGGTTGTCTTCTCTTCCCGGTACCGGATCCGACATACTGAATGTCGAGTTGAGGGAGCCCGCGATGGAAAGTGCTTGCGAGCATCCGCAGTAGCTCTTTTAACCGTTCCTGGGTGGAAGGAATTATTCCCAGCGCGTCGATCGGACCATAGACGTACTCGAGGCAGGGAATGTGACGTGAGCCGAAGAATGTAAGGATCGCCAGACGTTGGAAAGCTTGTGTCTGTTTTGTAGGTTGCCTTTTGTAATTGACGAGATCTCGGTAAAATTGTTCGTCTTTCGGTGCGAATGCGAGTGGAACAACCCCTTCGACGATAGATCTGTGTGTGGTGGCCTGTTTACAGCGAAAACAGTAAGAGTATTTCGAATCTACTGGGGCCGAGCACAACCCGCACAGATGAACCATTGAGACGAGGGTTCCTTCCTCGATATCCTCGCGGACATTGCGCGTTGTAAATGCGATGCGCCGAAGAAGGCTTTGCTCGACGTCAGATAAGCGCGAGCTGGACATCGTGGAAAAATTCAGATGGCAATGTCAGCGCGGTGTTGAGGCAATCTATGACGTCGTCGGGAGTGTGCGCAACGCTCACGCTCGCGAGAGGATCAGCAGCTAAGGCTCGCCCCCACGTGGTCGACTCGACGACTTGAGGGCAAAGAACAACTGGCCGTCCATGTTTCAGGGCGGCTTGGACTTGGTGCCGAGTTCCTGATTTCTCACCGGCTGAAACGACGATCGTGCCAAGGGCATAGGCGGACATCGTCGCGTTACGCATGGGAAAAGAGTGGCGCTTGATCGGCGTTCCCGGTGCGAATTGTGAGAGGACCAAGCCGCCAGAAGCAACGATATCGCGATGAAGATCAGCATTGTGGCGCGGATAAGCTTGTTCGAGACCCGTCCCGACAACGGCGACTGTTCTGCCTCCGCACTCGAGGGCAGCCTGGTGGGCGGCTGTGTCAACTCCCGCGGCCAAACCGGAAATGACGCTGTGACCGGATTGGACCACAGCGAAAGCGATGTCCCGAGCCTGGGCGAGTTCTCGCGGCGACGCCGCGCGCGAGCCGACGACTGCGAAGCCAGATTCATTCCCGAACGAGGGAAGGATTCCTTGGGTAAAAATAACGGGAGGGTAATCGTAGACGTCAAGTAACTGGACGGGATAGTTCGATGAGAGGCAGGTGAGAACCTGCATGTCCAACGACTCCCATTTCGCCGCGCGTTTCTCAGCGGCTGCCAACTCAGTTTCGACTTCGCCGGGGGCCGTTGCCCCTATCCCCGATAAGGCATCTTTGAGGGCCGACAAGGCGTCGTCGGCGTTGTCGAGTGCGGCGCGAATTTTGGCTGGAGTCAAATCTGTGATTCCGTACGCGAGGGCAAGGACTGCGAGCTCGTCGTCAATCATGCTGTTGCTCCTTTCGCCGGGTGAAAGACGGTGCCTGCTCTTGATTCTACCGACAAGCAGCGCTCAAGAGACAGAGGCAAGGCGAGCAGCTGTCACCGTCAGGCGGATCGCCCCGAGTGTAGGTGCGCGTATCGTTTCGATCGGAACCAGGGTGTTTCCCGCGGTTCAATAGCTTTCGAGCTGGTAGAATCTCTCTGCGATTCGGCTTACCACGGATCGTAATGCTTGGTGGTCGCTACGGCGTTGAAGCGACTTAAGACGATGGAGGCAGCACCATGACCGAAGGTCAATACAATTCTTCCCCCTACGGCGCCTGGGAGGCGGCCGGAGGCTTTCCAGCGGCGGGCGACGTCGGCGCGCTCAGACAAGCCGCGGCGCCGGGGCAAGCAGGCGAGTTCAACCAAACCGGCGTTCCCCCGCAAGGGCTTGGAGCGGCGGATTCGGGGTCCCGCCAGACGACGGCGAAACGCTGGGCCGCGCGCGGCGGACTCGTGGCGCTGGGATTGCTATTCGGGTATGGAATTCATTCCCAGGGCGACGTCACCGATTCGCCGCAGTTCCGGCAGCTCCAAACCCGATCGGCGGCCGTTGAGCAAGATCTGAACTCGGCCCGGCAAGAGCTGAAAGATCTGCGCAATGAAAAATCGACGTTGGAGCAGAAAGTTAAAGCGCAGAAGTCGAACTCGAAGCGCGTCTCCGAGCTCTCCACGCAGATTTCGACCCTGACGAGCGAGCGAGATTCTTGCAAATCTCAGCTGGACAATGCGAAGCAGGCGTCCCAGAATTCTCAGCGCTCCTCCGCAGTGACGCAGACTTTCGGCGGTTCGGGGACGGCAGGCGATTCTGGGGCCTCGAGCGGCGCGGGGACGTCGGGCGCCTCGGGTGCGTCCGACGGCTCCGATTCGTCCGGCGGATCCGGGTACGGGACGGACCGCTCGTCGGGCGGGTCGGCGTACTACCCAAACTGTAAAGCGGCGCGGGCCGCGGGGGCGGCGCCCCTTTACAGAGGCCAGCCCGGGTATCGGCCCGGTTTGGATAGGGACAACGACGGCGTCGCCTGCGAGCGCAGATAAGGGCGCGACTGGAGGCGGCGACAGCCGATAGAACTGAAGAAAACGAAAAGGCCAGCGGCGGCGGATGAGTCGCGACTCAACCGCCGCCGCTGGCCTTGCCTTCTGACTGGGCGGACGCGCCTGCGCGAGGGCGGCCCTGTACGCATGCACGCGTCTGGCGCGGACGACATCTGTTCGAGGCCGTCGCGTCTGTGAGGCCGACCCGCCGTCGGGCAACAGCCGACATGCAGCGGGGCGAGCGGGCCACCACCAAAGGCGAGCAGCCCAAAGGCAGAGCATCCGACATGCCGCGGGGCGAGCGCAGCGTGCCGTCAGGCGACGCCGCACCCGCCCCGCAACGAGGCGTTGCTCAGCAGCATTCAGCCAAGGCCGCCCTTTGCCTGCTCGCGCACGACGGCCACGGTGTCCTTGCCCGTGCCGGTCCAGTCGCCCACGACGAGCTTGTCACTGGCCCGCCCGTAGGTGAAGGACGTGTCCGCGTCGCCTCCGGAGAGAGCGTTCTTCACGAACAGGGTTGCGCCGCGGCGGACGGACACGGTGTCCTTGCCGTCGCCGTTCCAATCGCCGACGAAGGCGACGTCGTCGCTGCGCCCGTAGGCGAAGGTGCGATCGGCCTCGCCGCCCGTCAGGGTGTCTCGAAGGAGGTTGATGTACCCGCGGCGGACGCCGAGGGTGGCCTTGCCGTCGCCGTCCCAGTCGCCCGCGAGGCCGTAATCCTCAGCCTTGCCGTAGGGAACGGCGGCATCGGCCGCGCCCGAGGCGGTGGCGTTGTACTTGATCGAGAAGACGTTGCCGTTCTTGACGGCGATATCGTCCTTCTTGTCGCCGTTGAAGTCAGCCACGAGCACCTGACCCGATCCCGTTCCCGGGAAGGTCGCAGCGGTGGTTTTCGCGTCAGACCGGTTGGAATCGTAGAAGGTGTAGTTCTCGCCGTTGCGGATCGCGACGGTGGAAACGCCGTCGCCGTCCCAGTCACCCGCGATGACCTCGCCGCCCGCAGGGATCCTCATGCCGAGCTTTGCGATGGAGGCCGGGAACTGGTCTGCGAAGTAGAGGTTGCAGGCGTCATCGGCCAAGCAGGGGTCCGCGATCGGCTTCTGGCTGTTGTCAGCCGGAGGCTTGGGCGAGGGGTCCGGTGTCGGAGTCGGCGAAGGGGCCGGATCCGTGGGACTGGGCGCCGGATCGGTGGGGCTCGGTGCCGGGTTGCTGGGCGAGGGGTCCGGTGTCGGAGTCGGCGAAGGGGCCGGATCGGTCGGGCTGGGCGTCGGGTCGCTGGGCGAGGGATTCGGTGTCGGAGTCGGCGAAGGGGCCGGATCGGTCGGGCTGGGCGTCGGGTCCGTGGGGCTCGGCGTCGGCGTAGGCGTAGGCGAAGGGGCGGCCGTTTCGTTGATTTCGAAACTGAAGGGGTCGAGCTCCGTTCCCTCCTTGTAGAAGTTCGCAAAGCCCTGGGTGCCTTTCGCGGTCAAGACGACCTTGGGAGCCTTCACGGTGAGTTTCTTTTCGCCGTCGTGCTGAATCGCAATGTTGCTCAGCTTGGCGAACTCGATCTGACCGTAGTCGGTGACGTCGGCGGCGCCCATCGCCTTGCTCTTGACGTTGAGGAGCAAATCGGCGGTATCCGGGCCGGTGAATTTCACGACCGGGTTGGCGATCGTGATGTCGAGCTGGCCGTCGTGCCCGGTGAAGTGCACACCGCCCTTGAATGTGATCGTTCCGGGGGTTTCGGCGGTGATCGACTGTCCGTCGTCCACCGGGAAGTTGAATTCCCCGGTCGCGCCGTCGAGAAGCTCCCAGCTTCCGTGTGCCGGACCGGTCTTGATGTAGTTGCGGAAACTCTGACGCAGGCCCCATTCCGCCGAACCTGTGAGCTGGGCGGGCTTGGCTGGTTCGAGTCGCGAGATGCTTCCCGGCGCAGACTCGTGAGCCGCGAAGGCCGACGCGCTGAACAGGGGCGCGGCGGCCAGTGCGGCGGCCGCGGTGAGAACTGTAGCGGTGGCGAGCGAGCGATGAGTCCGCCGAGGAACGCGATTGTTGTGCATTGATGTTCCTTCGGTTATTTGGTTGTTTTCAGTGTGCGAGAGCGGCGACGAAAATGCCGGTTGCGATGCCCTGCGCATTTGGAGCTTACATGAGTGTGGGTCCGCTCACCAGGGTTTCTTTTTCACTTGAATTCTGCGGTCAACTTAGAGAAGTTCATTCTTGTTATTTGCTATTTTACGGTCGCGTAATGGTGCTGCGTGCTTCTGTCGAAGACGCCTCTGTGCGTTTTACTCCTTCCGCGACTGTTTGTGTTTCGAGTCTGAAGATGTGATGAACTGTGCTTAAGTGTTTAAAATTGATCAAAAATCTCGGCCTTTCTCTTTATGGGTCTTGCGTTAACATCTGAAAAGAGTTATGGACTGCCGAATAAAAAGAAGTGTATATACGGTTTTTGATGTCGTGAGCGCAAGGTCTTCGAGACGAGATAAATGAATGCGGTGATGACGGGATTTGGCGGCAGCTGAATGTGGCAGGCACGAAACTGCGGCGATGTCCGTGTAGGATTGCGGTGCGTTCACGTCTGACGCACGAAGGCATAAAGGAATACATGAACACCACGTCTGTCCCGACGCCCGTACGGGCGAATCCGGTGGTGCATCTCGGCTTGCCCAGACTGAGGGCGAGCGGTGCGGCCCCAGCGGACCGCCCGCGCGTGCCGGAGCTCATCGATCGTTTCGGACGCGTCGCGCGCGATCTGCGGGTCTCGCTCACCGACAAATGCAATCTTCGCTGTACGTACTGCATGCCCCCCGAGGGGGTGCAGCCCGCTCCCGGCGAGCGCATTCTGACCGACGCCGAGGTGGTGCGGCTTGTGCGCATCGCCGTCGAGAGGCTCGGTGTGCGCGAGGTGAGGTTCACCGGCGGCGAACCTCTGCTGCGAAAGGGGCTGGAGGAGATCGTGGCGGCGACGTCGGCCCTTTGCACCGACGTCGGGACGCCCGTTGAAACCTCGCTGACGACGAACGCCCTCGGCCTGCGCCACCGCGCGCGCGGGCTGAAAGAGGCGGGCTTGACGAGGGTCAACGTTTCCATGGACGCCGCAGATCGGGAGACTTACGCCGCCCTCACTCGCAGAGACCGCTTTGACGACGCCGTCGCCGGCGCCCGTGCCGCGGCGGAGGCGGGCTTGCTCCCCGTGAAGGTCAACGCGGTGCTCGTCAGGGGAGTCAACGACGCGCAGGCCGTCAGGCTGGTGGCGGAGGCGCTCGCGAGCGGCTACGAACTGCGTTTCATCGAGCAGATGCCGCTTGGGCCCAGCGGGCAGTGGACGCGTTCCGGGATGGTTGCGGCCGACGAGATCCTGAGCAGATTGGAAGGCGCTTTCAAGCTTGTGGCGCGGCCGGGGACGGAAAGGGGGAGCTCGCCCGCCGAACTGTGGGACGTCGCACCCGGCAAGGTCGACGGCGTCGAGCACCCCGGCGGGACGGTGGGCGTCATCGCGTCGATCACCCGCCCGTTTTGCGGGGACTGCGACCGTACGAGGCTGACCGCGGACGGCCAAGTTCGCTCCTGCCTTTTCGCTCGGGAGGAAACGGATCTTCGTTCGCTTCTGCGCGCGGGCGCCGATGACGATACAATCGCCGATGCTTGGCGTGCGGCCATGTGGGGCAAACAGCCCGGACACGGCGTGGACGATCCGAGTTTTTTGCAGCCTTCGCGCACGATGAGCGCGATCGGAGGATGAAATGACAGTCAACTTGCGATACTTCGCCGCTGTGGCAGAGGCCGCCGGCGTGACCGAGGAAAGCGTCAGCCTGCCCGCGGGCGCAACCGTCGGGGATCTGCGTGCGGCCTTGATCGCCGCTCGAGGGGCCGGCTTTGCCAGGCAGCTCGCCGTGAGCGCGCTTCTGATCGACGGCGCCCACGCCGACGACGCCGTGCCGTTGCCTTCCGGAGCCGTCAGGGCGGACGTCCTCCCGCCGTTCGCCGGCGGGTGAGCCGAGCCGTCGGCCAGGCGTGCTGACAGAGTCTCGCAAACCGTTCGGCGAGGTCGATCCTGCCGCGCCGGGGCTCTAGCTGCCGCAAGCGACGTGACGTCCAAATCCGCCGGTCGATCGTGCCGCGCGGGGGCTCTAGGCTTGGCCGGTCCACTCCGCCGAGCCGTCGATTAAGCCTGGCCGGTCCACTCCGCCGAGCCGTCGGCGAATTCCTGCCGTTTCCATATGGGCAGGCGGAGCTTGACCCGCTCGATGACGGCCTCGAGGACGCGCAGCGCCTCCTTCCGGTGGGAGGCTGAAACCGCTGCGCCCAGAGCGATCTCGCCCACGCGCAGACCGCCTGTGCGGTGGAGCACCGCGATCTTGCACGCCCCGCTTCCTGCGGCGACGTCGGCGGCGATCTTTCGAACGACGTTTCCGGCTTCGGGGTGCGCCTCGTAATCGATGGAAACCACCGGCCGGGCGTCGTCGTGATTGCGCACCTGCCCGCAGAATGTGACGACTGCGCCCGCGCTTGGATCGTCCACGGCGGCGGCGAGGGCCTCCATGTCGATAGGCTCGGCGGTGACGCCGGCGACGATCGCTTCGGCGTCGGAGCCGTCGCTGCGGCCTCGATTCTGAATGGCTATCGTGGCGGCCTTGTGCGGCGCGGGATGGTCGCCGTCAGCAAGCTGGTCGACGATGTGGCCCAGAAGGGGGCCGACGGCGGCGACGGCGTCGCGCACGCCGCCCGTCGATCCGGGCGCGTTGAGGATGAAAACCCGGCGTCCGTCTCCCTCGATGACGCCAGCCATGCCGCGGGAGAGGGCGGCGGTGGGAACTCGGGGATTGTCCCGCAGAAGGTCTTCGACGCCGATGAGCCTGCGCGCGAGCAGCGGCTCGGTCGCCTCCGGCGTGAGGTCGCGGCTGGTGATTCCCGTGCCGCCCACGGTGAGGATGGCGTCCGCCCCCGAGTCGGCCGCCTCGCGGATCGCCGCCTGCACCGATTCGACGCCGTCGCGCACCACCGCGGGCCCCTCGACTTCGCCGAAGTCGGCGAGAAGCCGAACGGCGAGCGGGCCGGAAACGTCCTTGCGTTGCCCGGAAAACGTGCGGTCGGAGACTGTTATGACGGCGATCCTCATGTGCTATGAGTTTAATCGATGCGCGCATTCCGTTTCGCTCGCGCATGTGTTCTTCCTCGTTTGCACGTGCGCCTTGCCTTCGGTCGCGTGCCCGTCCCTCTGCGTTCGCGTGAGCATGTTGCTTTTGGGTTCGCGTGCATGTCGCTTTTGTGCTCGCGCACATAGGCTGTGTTCGCTCGCGCCTTTTGCGCCGCCCTTCGGCATGGCGCCGCCGTCTATCTCCATGCCCGCGCGCTAGGCAACGCCCGATCGTCCTCGGCGCCGCAACTTCGCCTTGGCGCCACGACGTTGACCCGGCGCGCCGCGATGCCGACTGACGACTTCAGCGTTCCCCATCATCGGCTCGGCGCCACGACGTTGACTGTCGACTTCAGCGTTCCCCAACACCGGCTCGGCACGCCACGATCGATCGTCGGCGGAGGCGCTCTGCCTGCCGCGAATATCGGCGTGCTGTGACGCTCGGCGGTACCATGGCGGTATGAGTCTTCGCCCCGCAGTCGAGCCCGAAAGCGTGCTCGACAACCGCCAGCGCACGCGGTATTCGCGCCAGATTCTCCTCCACGGCGAGGACGGCCAGGCCCGTTTGGCCGCGGCGCGCGTGCTGGTCGTCGGCGCTGGCGGGCTTGGGTCTCCGGCGCTTATGTACCTCGCCGCCGCCGGCGTGGGGACGATCGGGATCATCGACGACGACGTCGTCGACCTGTCTAATCTTCATCGGCAGGTGATTCACGATTCGACTGCCATCGGGACGCCCAAAGCGGTTTCCGCCGCGGCGAAAATCGAGGCGCTCAACCCCGACGTCGACGTGATCGTGTACCCAGAGCGGCTCACGGAGGAAAATGCCGCCCAGCTGATGTTCGGCTACGACGTGGTGTTGGATGGAAGCGACAATTTCTTCACCCGCTACGCGGTGGACGCCGCATGCTCCGAATTGTCGATTCCCGAAGTGTGGGGGTCGATCCTTCGATACTCGGCGCAGATTTCGGTGTTTTGGACGGGCGGACGGGCGCGGCAATTCGGCGTCAAGGAGCCCGGCGTGTGTCTGCGCGACCTCTTTCCGAGCCCGCCGCCCGCCGGGGCGACGTCGAGCTGCGGAGAGGCCGGCGTGATCGGAAGTTTGTGCGGCCAGGTCGGCTCGATCATGGCGGGCGAGGCCGTCAAGCTCATCACCGGCGTCGGCAAACCTCTTCTGGGAACCGTGCTGGCGCTAGACGCCCTGAACAACCGATATGAGACGATTTCCCTGGTTGGCAGGCCTGACAGGCCGGCGCCCCTGAAAGGAGAACGCTTGATGAATGCATGCGGCGTTCCGGGCTACTCGGAAAGAGGCGGGCTCGGGTCAAATGCGTTTGGCTCAAATGGGCTTGGGTCAAATGCGCCTGGATCGCACCTGGCTGAACCTGGCGCCCATTGGCCGCAGGGGTCAGAATTGGACGCGTCTGAAACCTTGGTGCCGGGAGCGGGTGCGCCGAAAGCGCGTGGGTCCGAGTTTGACCCCTCCGAAACATGGGTGCCCGGGGCGAGCATGCCGAGGGCTGGTGAGCCAGGGCCGGGCGAGCTGGAGTTCGATGCGTCCGAAACGTTGGTGCCGGGATCGGGCATGGCCGGGGTGGGGATGCCGAGGGTGCGTGAGCCTGAAATTGATCCGTCTGAGACGTTGGTGCCGGGAGCGGGTGCGCCGAGGGTGCGTGAGCCTGGATTTGATCCTTCCGAAACGTGGGTGCCCGGGGCGAGCATGCCGGGGGCTGGTATGCCGGGTTTTGATCCCTCCGAGACGTTGATGCCCGGGGCTGGCGAGATCAATTTCGATGTGTCTCATACGCCCGTGCAGGAAACGAGTGCGCCCAAGCAGCGTAAGCCGGAGCGCGACGCTTCTGGAACGTCGGCGCCCGAGGCGGGTGAGTTCCAAATCCGTCAGTCTGAGTTTGATGTGTCTGAAACATGGGCGCCCGGAGCGGGTGCGTCAAAGGCGCCTGAGCCTGAGTTCGACGCTTTTGAAAGGTTGACCTCCCAAGAGGGTGGAACAGGGGCATTTGTCTTTGAAACGAATGCCCCGGAGGCGCGAGTTTCGGAGCAGGGCGACGCGGCAAAGGCTGCTGCGCTCGAATCAGGCCCGGCTAGATCAGCCCCGGCCAAATCGGACTCGGCCGAATTGGGCTCGACCGAATCGCGTTCAGTCGAGTCAGGCGTGACGGAATCCCGTGCGCCTGGCTCGGACGACGTCGATTCGAGCTCGCCTCAGGTGCGCGTCTCGGAGCTGAGCATGTTTGGGCCAAGTGCGCCGGGGATGCCCGCGCCTGAGACGAATGCGTCGGAGGCGCGCGCTTCTGAACCGGGTGCGGCTCAGTCCAAGTCGAGGAGGGCCCAATCCCGAAGCGCGATTCGGCCTGGACCGGGTGCGCCTCGATTTAGGCGGGGCGCAGCCGAGTCAAAGCCGGGGAATGCTCAATCTAAGCCGAGTGCGGCCGTGTCTGAAGCAGATGCGCTTCAAACGAAAACGGGTGCGGCTCAGACTGAACCAGGTGTGCCTCGGCCGCGGCCACGTGCAGCTCAACCTGAATCAGGTGCAGCTCAACCTGAGCCGGGCACGGTCGCGCCAAAGCCGGGTGCGGCTCGGCCTGGTGGGGATGATGTGGGCGTGCCGGAGGCGAACGTGAGGGAGGTTGCGGTCAGGCTCGCGCAGGGGGCGAAGATGCTTGATGTGCGCGAATCCCACGAACGTGCAATTTGCGCGATCCGGCCGTCGACGCACATTCCGCTCGCCGACGTCCTGGCCGACCCGTCTGCTGCGGCGAAGAGGCTTCCCGACGGGCCCGTCTACGTCTACTGTTTGGGCGGGGTCCGCTCGATGCAGGCGGCGAAGGCCCTTGCCGCCGAGGGCGTTGAGGTGATCAACGTTGCGGGAGGCCTGAAACAGTGGTGGCTTTACGTCGATCCGTCGATGCCGCGCTACTGACTTCCGGCTGCCAATGGTCGCAGGATAACCAGATCCCGACGGCGCAACTTGCTGACTTGTTCAAGCAGGGGCGCTGACGCTCGCAGTCTGACAGTGCGGCTGCGGATAGTGCGTCTCAGCTGTTTGCCGGCAGTCCCGCCCGCGGCAGTGAATGTGCGACGGCCGTGGCTTCATGTCTGATGAATCGGTGCGTCCTCGAAGTGCCGCCAAGGGAAAACGGCGGATGCCTCCTTAGCTTCGCGTCTCGGCGGCCGCCCAAGGCCGTCCGTGTCCAAATGGTGAGAGGGCTCGCAGTGGAACGACTTCTGAAGGCATGATTCTCATAGATGGAAAGAACGCTTAAGCGAGACTGCTCCAATGAATACGTAGGCGTCATTTAGAGAATGTTATATTGTAGCAATCTTGCTTGAGTTAGTCCTGCAGGTTGGCGAAATTTTGCTAAGCAAAAGTCTTTCGAAGAAAGGCATTGATTGCCGTCGGGGTGAGTGGTAGGTTGTTCCTATCCAACGAAAAGTTGGGTCACGCATATCGATATGGATCACGTAAACAAACAACAACCATGGAAGGGTCGCCATCATGGCTTACGATCCAAAGAAAGAATACGATTATGCAGATGTCCCAGAGCTGGTCGGCTATCTGAAGCGATCAGCCATCGACGCCTACATGATGTCCGAAAACTCCGGAATTACATCTCACTGCACCATTATGGACGATAGGTACGTGGTGTCTTCGATACCTCTTGTAGGTTCTAGCGACAGGGATATCGCAAGACCGGGAATGGACGGTCAGGGAGGCGGAGAAGCTCTCGACTCCGGCAGTGGGGGAAGTGGCGCGGATTGCACGTCCGAGTTTGACAAGATTCGTTGGTCTATAGACAAGATCGTTGAGCCATGGAAACAACTTCCTGATCCTAAGAATGTCGATAATGAAATCGAGAAGTGGATAACCGCCGTAAGTCCGCTTGCGAAAGATCCGCAGACAGTCGGCAATAAGTCCACCGGCGGGGGAACGATCTTTACCAACCTTGACCAGGCTGGAAAAGCTTTAGGGAACATGAGTGGCGAAGTTATCCATAAGGTTGAGACTTTTGTGGCTAAGCTTGCCAGCGTCACCGGAGGTCTTCATGACAAGACAATGGTGCTTGGCGGAGCACTGAACTCCGAAATGAAGATGTTCGAAGAAACGCGCGCTTCCGTGGTTAAGGCTTTCCAGCAGGGGATCAAGGTCTTTGATGCCGTGGCGTTGAGTGAGCCGGAAGGCTTCAAAATGGTTCTTGAGATCGTTTCGGCCACAATTGATACAGCACTTATATTCACAGCACCAGAGGTTGTGATAGAGAGAAAGCTTCTTCAAACTTCATCAAGAGCACTTCAAACTTTTAAATCGTCTCAAGATGCGATGGTTGACGATGAAAAAGTGGATAGCTATTATTCGGCAATAAGCCAGCTTGAGAGTGCTTTCGAAGCAATAAATAAGAGCGTGATAAAGGCCGGAAAGGGGGTGGAAAGTATGCTGATCGGCAACCTGGATTCGATGTCGCAAAGTGACCATAGAAAATATTATGACGTGACGATGGACCCTATCGATTCGAGTGCGATAGAACCGGCTCCTGAGTTGAATATGGACTACGGAAAAGCGAAAGGCGTTTGCCGCAAATTCGGAGATGCGCGCTCAAGCGTGATCGAAGCTAAGGACAGTCTGCCTCGCGTTTCGATGTTTACGTGTCTTCTGAGAAGCGGAGTCATCGGCATTGGTTCCTATGGTCCGGCGCACGCATTCTCCGATCTGAATGTGCGCAT
>ERZ773043.482-NODE-482-length-23445-cov-13.034545_pt1 | contig 23445 bp, 9 predicted proteins | sample MGYA00580636_ERZ773043 | MGnify/ENA primary metagenome ERZ773043 (study PRJEB29015, sample SAMEA2737992) | human oral metagenome | biome: human oral; feature: human-associated habitat; material: dental | place: China | collected 2065 ...
CCCACCGTCCCCTCCCGGCAACATCCGCACCCCGTCTATCCCCGCATACGCGACGCCCACGCCGAATGGGCGCATGATGAACAGGCATCCGCCCGGCCTGCTGCCGGCGCGGCGGTCTGTGCTTCCAGGAACACGCGTTCACACCGAGGGGATCCCATGTCTGCTGGTCCGAAAACCCGCCTGCTGCGCCTGCTGGCCGTCTGCCTGCCCCTGACACTGCTGGCCGTCCAGACGGCGCCCGCCGCCATGGGCCAGTCCCATCCTGCCTCAGCCACGCTCTCCCATGCAGGCCAGGCACACAGGCCAGCCCCCGCCCCCACCGCAAACGCCCTCACCATATCCCAGCCACCGGCAGCACCGGCTCCCCACACCGGCGACATCCCCAGCGCGCTGCAGGAATGGGTTCCCTGGGCCATGCAGGGACACGAGATGCTGGCCTGCCCGGGCGCGGCAGATCCGGATTCGCCGCGCGCCTGTGTCTGGCCCGAGCGGCTGACGCTGGATATCGACGGCCGCCAGGCACGCTTCGTGCAGGTGGTGACGGTCTATGGGGCGCCCACCGCCGTGTCACTGCCCGGCGAGACCGGCAGCTGGCCGGTGGAGGTACGCAACCAGCGTGGACAGCAACTGGCCATCACAGCCATCGGCAGTCCGGCGGCAAGCGGTGGTGCTGCGGCGAGTGGCGGTGCTGCGGAGGACCATGCCTCCCGGAGAACGCTCATCCCCCGGGTGTGGCTGTCCGCCGGCCAGCATGTCCTGAGCGGGCAGATCACCTTTTCGCATCCGCCGCAACTGGTGCGGGTACCGCCACAGACAGGGCTGCTGTCGATCACGGCCAATGGACAGACCGTGCAGCCCGTGCTGGATGCCAACCAGCGCGTGTGGCTGAAGGAGCGGCGTAGCGCCAGTGCGCCGGAGGCCGTCAGCAATACGCTGACCACCCTCATTCGCCGGCGCATCGACGACACCATCCCGCGCCGCATCACCACGCATTTCGAGCTGAACGTGGCCGGTCTGCCGCGCGAGGTGAATCTGCCCGCCGCACTGCTGGCCGGCACGGTGCCCCAGCGGCTCACCAGTGACATTCCCGCCCGGCTCTATCCGGATGGACGGTTGCAGGCACAGCTGCGGCCCGGCACCTGGCATCTGGAGGTGGAGGCGCTGCAGATGGCGCCGGCCACGGAACTGAAACTGCCGGCCGATGCACCGGATACGGAAGTATGGTCGTGGGTCGATCACAACGACCTGCACGTGGTGCAGGTGGAAGGTGTGCGGGCGGTGGATGCCCAGCAGGCCCATGTGCCGGCAGCCTGGAAGCATCTGCCGGCCTGGCAGGTGGGGCACAGCGACACCTTCCGGTTGGTGACACAGACCCGCGGTCAGCAGAATCCAGCATCCGGCGAGATTGCCCTCAAGCGCACCTGGTGGCTGGACTTCGACGGCCAGGGCATGACACAGAAGGACGAACTGAGCGGTACGATGTCCACCCCCTGGCGACTGCAGCAGCAGGGACCCGCCCGGCTCGGCCATGCACGCGGACCGCAGTCGGCCCTGCCCATCGGGACGCTGCCGGCGGACGTGCAGGACGCTTCGGACTCCCGTGCTCCGGAAGCCAGGACACCCGTCGCACAGCCCGACGGCATCACGACCGGTCACGCTGCGAACACCCTCGATGCGGCGGCAAACGATGCAGCACCGGCAAACACGGGAACCGGAAATACCGGCCGCAAAACCCCGGGTACGTCCACCCAGGTGCCCCCCGGGGAACCCGGCGTGGAAATCCGCCGGCAGAAGCTGGCGCTCACGACGCTGTCGCGCCTCGACACACCTGCCAGCGCCTTCCCGGCCACGATGCTGCCGGCCAATGGCTGGAACACGGTACTGACGGGCATGGAAGCACAGCTGCAGCTGCCCCCGGGCTGGATGCTGCTGTCGGCCTCCGGCACCGACGAAGTGTATCCGCCCACGTGGACTTCACGCTGGCGGCTGTACGACTTCTTCTTCATGCTGCTGATCAGCCTGGCTGCGTTCCAGCTGCTGCGGCCGCTGCCGGCCACGGTGGTGATGCTGGCCGCCCTGCTGAGCTGGTACGACCTGGAGCTGGCCTGCTTCCTGCTGATCGGGCTGCTGGTGATGCTGGGCTGCCTGCGGCTGGCGCGGCGGGGCTCTTCGGCCGAATCGTGGCTGCGAGGCATCGGCCAGCTGATGGCCATGGTGATGCTGCTCGTGCTGCTGCCCTTTGCCGCCGCCGAAGTCCGAATGATGATCTATCCGGTGCTGGAGCACCATCAGGCCTGGGACGGCAGCTCCGACTATCTCTCGTCGAGTTTCGGGGATTCGCGCGCCCGGCACACCGTGCGCAAGACGCGCAGTACCCATGCGGATGACATGGCCGACGATGACGGGACGGAAGCAGACACCTCCCTGGCGGCCATGGATACCGTTGAGATGGCCGGCACCGGTGCGGCAGATGAGGCGACACGCAACCGCTCCCTGTCCGTCGCAGGGAAGGCCGGGGTGCATCTGCAGGGTGCTCCCGGCCCCCGGAATACGCTGAACCGGGCTGCGCAGCAACGCCCGGCGATGCCCGTGCAGACCGGTCCGGGTGAACCAGCCTGGTCATGGAACGCCCACACGCTGACCCTGCATGGCGATGTGCAGCCCGACCAGACCGTGTCGCTGCATCTGCTCTCGCCCTGGGGCACACGTGTGCTGAAACTGGTGCGCCTGCTGGTGCTGTTCGGCAGCCTCTGGTTCCTGTTCCGGGCACTGCCTGGTGGACGGCGGCCTCCGGCAGGAATGGGTACACCCCCGGGCCTGGCCGCCCTGCTGCTGGCGGGCCTGATGTTCACCGGTCTGGCCAGTAACGGTGACGCCCGGGCCGCAGACGATGGTGAGTCACGGACTGCGAACAGCGAACGCAGCGGCTACAGGGCCAGCGAGCTGCAGGCCATCCGCGATCATCTGTATCCGGCCCCTGCCTGCGCCCCGCGCTGTTCGGCCCTGGCCCAGATGCGCGTGCAGGCCGGCACCGACCGCATGACGCTGCAGCTGCTGGTGCACGCGCAGGCGCTGGTACAGGTACCGCTGCCGGCCCACGACACGGCCGACAACTGGCGGGTGGACACAATACTGCTCGACGGCCAGCCTGCCACCACGCGGCGCGATGAAGATGGCCTGCTGTGGGCGCTGGTACCGGCCGGCATTCATACCGTGCAGCTGCAGGGGCCCCTGGGCCAGGGCACCAGCATCCGGCTGCCGCTGCCCTCGACCCCCGGCATGCTGCAGATCGAGAGCACCCCGTGGACGGCAGAAGGACTGAACGCCCAGGGCATTCCGCAGGAAGGCGTACTGACGCTGTCCCGGCAGGTGGATCGCCCGGCCGGCACGGCCATTCAGGTGCTGACCCACGTGCCCGATGCGCTACCCGGCTTCGTGCAGGTGGACCGTACGCTGATGATGGACGAGCGCTGGCGGATGGTGACGCGCATCAGCCGCCGGTCCGTCAGTCAGGCACCGGTGCGCGTGCGCTTTGCGCTGCTGCCGGGTGAGTCGGTGAACGACGAGCGGGTGACGGTACGTGACGGCGTGGCCGAGCTGTCGCTGGGCCTGCTGCGCGAGATGGTGGTGGAAAGCACACTGCCGATCAGCCCCGCCTTCGACTGGCGGGCGCTGCCCGCACAGAACCAGATCGAGACCTGGTCGATGCGCTACGGCCCCACCTGGCACCTGCACTGGCAGGGCGTGCCACCCACCCAGTATGTACAGGATGGCCGGCTGCTTCCCCGCTGGACCCCCTGGCCAGGCGAGACGCTTCACGTGCGCGCCCTGCAGCCCGTGGCCATTGCCGGGCCGACACTGACCCTGGAAAGCGAGCAGACCGAAGTGACACCGGGTGCGCAGAGTACGCTGGTCAAGAGCACGCTGGTGCTGCGCGCCAGTCTGGCCGGCACCCAGCGGGTGCAGCTGCCCGATCAGGCCGTTCTCCTGGAACTGGCGCTGGACGGGACCAACGTGCCCCTGCAGGTCAGCGGCCAGACGGTGGACCTGCCCGTGCTGCCCGGCAGCCACGAGCTGACGCTGCGCTGGCGCCAGCCGGTGGGCACCGACGGCATCTTCAACCACTTCCGGACACAGGCCCTGTCGCTACCGCTGCCGGGCGTGAACGCCGTGACCCGCCTCTCGCTGCCGCCCAGCCGGGTGGTGCTGCTGACGGGCGGACCGGATCTGGGCCCGGCGGTCCGCTTCTGGGGGCTGTTCCTGCTGCTGGTGGCCGGCGCGATGGTCTTCGGCCGGGTGCGGGACATGCCACTGGGCCGGGTGGGCTGGCTGTTGCTGCTGCTGGGCGTGGCGCCGATGTCGCTGCTCGGCGCCCTGCTCGTGGCCGGCTGGTTCTTCGCCCTGGCCTGGCTGCCCCATCGCACCTGGCTGGTCCAGCGCATGGCCCGTGCAGACGGTCTGATCAATCCCCATCGTCTCACACCGGTCACGCAGCAGCGTGGCCGCACACTGAAGACACTGGTCCCCTGGCTGCTCGGCCTGCTGTCGTTTGCGGCACTGGCCGTACTGTTCAGCACCATCAAGACCTCGCTGCTGGGCTATCCGGACCTGCTGGTGACGGGCAACGGCTCGACGCACCTGAATCTGAACTGGTACCAGGACCGCTTTGCCGACCGGCCCGAATCCGGCTGGGCCATCACGGTCTCGCTGACGGCCTACCGGGTGATGATGCTGGCGTGGGCCCTGTGGCTGGCCTTCTCGGTACTGAAGTGGATCCGCTGGGGCTGGCAACGCGTGGTGGCGCAGGGCTATGCCGGTACTGGCGACAATGACAGCCCCGGCGGCGATGATGGTCCCGGCGGCCCAGGCACCTCCGGTGGCCCGGGACGTGGGGATGAACCGGCGTCGGGTGACAGGCCGGACGAATCGCACGTCCGCCCGGAGAACCCAGGCCCTGCTGCCGGTGCCCCGGCCTGGACCGGTGCCCCTGCTGCCTGGGTCAGTGCTGCTGCCGGTATCGCGGCTGATGACGGCGCCCGCCCCCATGCCGCTGCCGAAGCCGATACCCGTACCGATGCGGGTACCCGCATGAACACGGGTCCGGCGTCAGGCACCGGGCCGGGCCTGAGTTCGGGTTCGGGTTCGGGTTCGGGTTCGGGTTCGGGTTCGGGTTCGGGTTCGGGAGGCACACCGTACAGCGAAGACACCATGCTGGTGGTCACAGGCGGAGAAATCCTGCGCGACACCGAAGCATCGATGAGCTTCGACAGTGACGATGCCGGCGCCGACACAAAAGTCAAGACCGCCCTGGCCTGGCTGGCCCGCGACGGGTTTCTGGTACGAACCGAAAACCAGACGCGCATCTTTCCGGCCCGGTCGGGCAGCCTGACCGATGAACAGGCCCTGAAAAGACTCGAACAGGCCAACCTGCCACCACGCAAGCGGCAGATGTTCCAGACACTCATCGAGATCATCTTCAACGCATCGGACGACCGTCCGGTCAGCACCGATGATCTGGAGCGCGCCACTGCCTGCAGCTTCACCGAGCTGCGCGGCATGCTGAAGGAACTGGAAGAACTGGGCATTCTGGTCAACGACACGCGCATGACGGTGAACCTGCGCACCGACCATGTTCGTCCCGCCGAGAAAACGCTGCGCACCGTGCTGGCCATCGAGGAACGGCTCTGGCAGATCCTGCACGACGAAATTCCCGACGCCGACCAGCGCGTGTGGCAGAACGTGTCACTGACGGCACTGTGCAGCACGCTGCGCAGCCGGCTGGCGTCGGCGCACGCGCAACCGGACGGCCATGCGTCGGCCCGCCACGACGCCAGCGAACCAGCATCGGCCGCGTCCCGTACGCCGGGCAACCCGCTCCCGTCGGCACCTCTGCCTGTCACCACGGCCGGGGACAGCGGCGGTGGCGCCATGCTGTCTTCGCTGCTCCCGGCCAGCCTGAAAGCGCTGCTCTTTTCGCTGTCGCATGACCGTGCCGCCGAAAAATCGCACAGCAGCGGCAGCTTCGAAATTCAGGACATGGGCAACGACCTGCTGCGCATGCGTTTCAAAAACAGCGCCGACAACTGGGACGATCTGCAGAACCGCGCCGCCCTGCGGCGGCAACTGTGCGGCGTCATCCTGCCTTTTCTGGTGGGCAAAACAGGGGGCGTGCGCAGCAAGGACGCCGTAGCCGAAACCAGTTTTGGCGAACTGAAGGATCTGCTCGAAGAACACGATGCCCTGACCGGCCAGATTCCGGAGAACAACCGGGAGCCCCTGCTGAAGCAGGCGCTGCTGTTCATGCACAAACAGGAGGTGATCCGGCTCAACCACGGCATGACCATTCTGCGCCATGCCATGACCATCCGGCTCGATCCCGATGCCCTGGCCAGCAAACGGCAATACCGGAAGGCCGACTACAGGCCCCTGCAGATTTTCTACAACGAAAAATGCTTTCAGGTGCACGTGATGCAGGAATACGCCATCAAGGCCCTGAAGGAGAACATCCAGACCGCCCAGGCCCTGGTGAACGATTATTTTCACGAACCGGCAGGCACCTTCAAACAGCGGTGGTTCCGCGGCCGCTTTGCCGAGCTGGAAGAGGCCGTCTCTCCCGACACCTACCGGCGCATCACCGGCGGTCTGAACGACGCCCAGCGGGCCATCGTGACCGACAAGAGCGGCACCAACCGGCTGGTGCTGGCCGGCCCGGGCTCGGGCAAGACGCGCGTGATCGTGCACCGGGTGGGTTTTCTGCTGCGGGTCATGCACGAAGATCCGGCCTCGATCATCGTGCTGACCTTCAACCGGCATGCGGCCGTGGAGGTGAAACACCGCCTGCACCAGCTGGTCGGCGACATTGCGCGCCGGGTGACCGTCCTGACCTACGACAGCATGGCCATGCGGCTGCTGGGGGTACGCTTCGACAGCCTGCCCGACGGAACGGAACCCGGCAACGGCGCACCAGAGCCGCCGCTTCCGGCACGGGTTCAGTCATACCCCGCGCAGGACCATTCCCGCCCGATGCAGGGCAGGCTGCTGAGCGCAACGCAGGAAGACGGCGCGGGCGCAAACCGGGGACGACGAGCCGAAGCACTTCAGCCCAGCCCGTTCGAGATCTGGTGCCAGCAGGCCGCCGACATGCTGTCGGCCGGCGAGGCCACCCAGGGCGAGGAAGACGATACGCGCGACCGGCTGCTGGCCGGTTTCCGGTGGATTCTGGTGGACGAATACCAGGACATCTCCGGGCCACACTATGCCCTGGTTTCGGCCCTGGCCGGCCGGCAGCTGGCCGATGACGACAGCAAACTGACCCTGCTGGCCGTGGGAGACGATGACCAGAACATCTACGCCTTCCGCCAGACCAGCAACGAGTACATCCAGCGCTTCCAGCAGGACTACGGGGTGAAAAAGCCCGATTACCTGACCTGGAACTACCGCAGTACCGGCGCCATCATCGCCGCGGCCAACGCGGTCATCGAGGGCCAGCCAGGCCGGATGAAGGCTGATCAGCCCATCACCATCGATCCGGAGCGGGCCGATGAACCCATGGGTGGTGCCTGGACGCAGATCGATCCCGAAAGGCAGGGACGCGTGCGGGTGCTGCAGGCCACCACCCTGAAAGATGACTCGCCCCGGCAGCGGACCGTCGCCGACAACCTGCAGGCGCAGGCCGTGATAGCCGAGATGAAACGGCTGAAGGCGCTGCGGCCCGAGGCCGGCTGGCGGGATTTTGCCGTCCTCGCCCACCACAACCGCAGCCTGCAGCCACTGCAGGCATGGTGCGAACAGCACGGAGTTCCGTACGCCCTGTCGCGCGAGAAGCACGCACGCATCCGCATCACTCACCTGCGGCCCTTCGTGCGGCTGGTGGATGCGCTGGAGAAGCTGCAGCAGGCATCAGTGACTCCGGAACACTTCACCAGCGGCCCCCTGCTGACAGCGGAGGATTTCGCCCGTCTGGTGGAACGGCAGGATGTGGACGAACGCTGGCAACGCTATTTCCGCGTGATGCTGCGCGACTTTCTGATGGAACACGGAGATTCCCGGGAAGCGGCAGACGACCCGTCACAGACCCTACGCTACACCCCGCATCACCTGCGCCAGTGGCTGTACGCACATGCCGGTGAACTGGAAGAGCTGCGGGCCGACGGGCTGTTTCTGGGTACCGTCCATGCCGCCAAGGGGCTGGAGTTCCGGCACGTGTTCGTGCTCGATGGTGGCTGGGAAGCGCCGGAACCCGACAGACAGCGCCTGTACTACGTGGCGATGACCCGGGCCATCGAAACGCTGACACTGTGCCATGATTCGCCGCAGCACGCGTGGATCGGGCGGCTCGACGGCCTGCAGAGCGACCGGCCCGACACCCGGCAGCAGGGCAGAGACCGGCGTGAGAAACGGAATACTGCGCATCCAGACCAGCCGCAGACCGCAGATGTGCCCCTGGTCGAACGGGTCATGCAGCAACATGCGGTACAGCCCGCCCTGGATACGCAGTACCGGATGCTGGGGCTGAAGGAACTGGACATCGGGTTTGCCGGCCGGGATGCACCGTCGGGGCAACTATCCGGTACGGCATACCCGGCAGCTTCGGAACCACCTCCTGGCGCAGGCGCTTCACGTTCCCCCGGCAGGCTCAGCGACCGCGCCCTGCGCCGGCTGAAGGTGCTGGCACAGCTGCGCCCCGGAGATCCGCTTCAGATGCGACCGTCACGGGACGGAAAACGGTACGAGTTCCTGCATGAAAACGTGGTGGTCAGCCGCTCTGTAACGCTCGACCGGCTGGACCTGCCCTGCCCGCTGCCTGCCGGCGCCCGGGCCGTGGTGGCCGAGCTGTATGTACGCTACCGCGCGCAGGTCGATCCGCAGTGGCTGCACCTGCATCCGGAGAAGCTGGACAAATGGACGGTGGTGGTGCCGCGGATCACGATTCCGGCTGGCCCCGAGACGATCGATGACAGACGCGCCGAGACAGGGGTGTGACCATGTGGCATAGGCCAGACGGCCTATGCCGCATGGCCAGCCTGACCACTCCCCCACCGACAACCCCTTGACGGCCTGCTGAAATGCCCGGGTGTTCCGCAACGCCCCCCACCCCGGGGATTTCCCATGAGCCCCCATGCCGATCCGCGCCGCCGCCCCCGACAGCCCCATCCCGGCTCCGGTCCGGGCAGCAGCCATCCACCCCATGCCAGTCCCGGTTCACCCCCTCGGCCCGGCCTGCCCCGCAGCCTTGCCAGACGAGTTTATCGTCGCCGGTATCGCCCCGCCCCACGCACCAGCCACGACCAGAACTTCAAGGACCTGATCCTCGACTACCCGCAGGCCGCCCTTGCCTTCTTCGCCGCCGAGGAAGGCATCACACTGTACGACGAAATCGACATCACCTTCATCCGGCAGGAGCCGCCCCGGCGCCGGCTGCGCGACCGCGCCCTGATCCTCGACACGCCGATGCGCGTACACTGGCGCAACGGCGAACGCGAAGATGCCATCTTCCTCTTCGAGGAAGAGTCCGTCACCCGGCACTTCAACATCGCACGCATGAACCGCTACACGGCCACGGTCATCCACACCCAGAAGACCTGCCATGTCTACCCTGTCGGAATCTTCCTGCGCCGTGGCACAATCGAAGAACGGCTCATCGTCGAAGGCCGCTGCCGCCGCTACCAGGACTTCACCTTCCTGCCCTGCCGGCTGGCCGACATGCAGGCGGCCGACTTCGCCGACAGCCCCAACATCGTGGCCCGCATCACCTCGGTCTGCATGGCCCGCCCGGCCGACAGCCTGTCCCGGGTCCGGGTCTACGGACAGGCGGTAAAAGGACTGCTGACGCTGGAGCGCAATCCCGACCTGCGGCAGAAATACCTGGACTTCATCGAAACCTACCTCACACTGACCGCCGAAGAGTGGCGGCTCTACGAACAGCTCTACCCCACGGAGAACAGAAAGATGGGCGCATTCACGCAACGCTGGCTGGAACAGGGCCGGCAGGAAGGCATTCGGCAAGGAGTCCAGCAGGGTATCCTGCAGGGCCGGGAGAGTGGTCTGAAAGAAGGCCGCGAGGAAGGTATTCAGCTGGGTGCCGAGCATACCCAACGCAGGGTGCTGACCAAGCTGCTGGTCAGCCGCTTCGGCCCTCTGGATACAGCCACTGAACGGCGACTGCAACAGGCCAGCCTGGAACAGATGGACCACTGGACCGATCAGGCGCTCACGGTGCAGACACTGAACGAGGTCTTCCGCCTGCAATAGCGTCCCCACCTTCGCCGCCGGCACGACAGGCGTTACCATCACACCATCCCGAACCGGTGACCCGTGCCGGGCAAACCGTGGCCGGACTGTACAGACCCGCACCGGAGGACTTGCGTGCGCCATGCCCGGGCATTCCGGACATCATCCCGCGCGTCTGTATTGCGCACACATCGTGCCATCGGCCCCCTCCCTCAACGGGCATCCGCTTCGGGTGCCCTTTCTTTTTACGCAGGACTGCATCTCTCATGGCTGCTGAAGCTTCTTCGTCCGATCTGATCCAGGTCGTTTCCCTGCTGGGTGCCGCGGTGGTGGCCGTTCCGCTCTTCAAGCGGCTGGGGCTGGGCTCGGTGCTGGGCTATCTGGCGGCCGGGCTGGCCATCGGACCGTACGGGCTGGGTCTGGTCACGGACTCCCATTCGATCATCCACATAGCCGAGTTCGGGGTGGTGATGTTCCTGTTCGTGATCGGGCTGGAGATGAAGCCCTCGCACCTCTGGGGGTTGCGGCGGCAGATCTTCGGACTGGGCAGCATGCAGGTGGTGATCTGCTCGATCCTGCTGACCTTCGTGGGCATGGCCTTCGGGGCACCCTGGCAAGTGGCATTCGTCTGCGCCACGGGCTTCGTGCTGACCTCGACGGCCATCGTGATGCAGGTGCTGGGCGAGCGGCAGGAGCTGGCCTCGCGACGTGGGCAGCAGATCGTGTCGATCCTGCTGTTCGAGGATCTGCTGATCGTGCCGCTGCTGGCCATCGTGTCCTTCCTGGCGCCGACGGTACCGGGAGCCGATGAAGCGGCGGCCCACGGATCTTCGGTCTGGAAGAGCATCGGCGTGGCGCTGGGCAGCCTGGGTGCGCTGGTGGCGGCCGGTCTGTGGCTGCTGAACCCGCTTTTCCGGGTACTGGCAGCCAGCAAGGCCCGTGAGGTGATGACGGCCGCGGCGCTGCTGGTGGTACTGGGCGCGGGGCTGCTGATGGAGATGGGTGGGCTGTCGATGGCCATGGGTGCCTTCGTGGCCGGGGTGCTGCTGTCCGAATCCAGCTTCCGGCACCAGCTGGAGGCCGATATCGAACCATTCCGCGGGCTGCTGCTGGGACTTTTCTTTCTCGGCGTGGGCATGGCGCTGGATCTGAAGGTGGTGGCCGAGAGCTGGGGGGTGATCCTGGCCGGCGTGGTGGCGCTGATGGTGGTGAAGGCGCTGTGCGTCTACGGCGTGGCCCATCTGGCCCGCAGCAGCCACGCCGATGCCATGGACCGTGCACTCCTGATGGCCCAGGGTGGCGAGTTTGCATTCGTGCTGTATTCGGCAGCGGCCAGTGCCGGTGTGATCGATGCCCGCACCAATGCCAACATGACGGCCATCGTGGTGCTGTCGATGGCCATCACACCACTGCTGCTGATCCTGTACCAGCGCTTCGGCAAACCGGCCGCAGCCGAACCACGCGAGGCCGATCCCATCGAGGAACAGCACCCCATTCTGGTGATCGGCATGGGCCGGATGGGGCAGATCATCAACACGATGCTGCAGATGTGCGGCCACACCTCCACCGTGATCGACCTGGACCCGGAGGCCGTGGAAGGCGTGACCCGCTACGGAACCAAGACCCACTTCGGCGACGCCACACGCCCGGAACTGCTGCTGACGGCCGGCATCGAAAAAGCCTGCCTGCTGGTGGTGGCGGTGGATGACAGAAAGGCAGCGCTCTCCATCGTGCGCTTCGCACGGGAGGTCAATCCCGACATCCAGATCGTGGCCCGTTCCTTCGACCGGCTGCACACCTTCGACATGTACAGTGCGGGAGCCGACGAGATCGTCCGCGAGACCTTCGATGCGGCGCTGCGGATGGGCAAGCGTTCGCTGGAGAAGCTGGGCATGCCGCATGAGACGGCCGAAGAGGTGGGCAAACTATTCTACCGGCACGACCGTCACGGCATGATCGAACAGGCCCGGCTGTACGACCCGTCGCTGGGCACCTACCGCAACGACGCGATGGTGGAACGGGTGCTGGCCACGCGCGAGGAAACCCGCCAGGCCATCGAGGCGCTGCTGCGCGGCGAGAAGGAAGAATGGGCGTATGGAGACGACTGAGCCGACCCGCGCCAAGCGGTCCGTCACACCCCGAAGGGCACGCCGGCCCCACCGGTTCATGAAATGCCGCCGTGGCATGGTCCCTGCCGCCTGAACCCCCATGTCCCGCACCGAACGCCTGCTGGCCCTGATGCAGCAGCTGCGAACCGGCCGGCGGCCCCGGCAGGCCCAGGAGCTGGCGCACGCGCTGGGTGTAAGCCTGCGCACGCTGTATCGCGACATCGATCTGCTGCGCGCCCAGGGGGCCGATATCCGCGGCGAGGCAGGCGTGGGCTATGTGCTGAAAAAGGGCGGCCCCACCCTGCCCCCACTGATGTTCGCCGAAGGCGAGATCGAGGCGCTGGTGCTCGGACTGCGCTGGGTGGTGCAGCAGCCGGACCCGGCACTGGCCGCCAGTGCCCGCTCGGTACTGGCCAAGGTGGAGGCCGTCCTGCCGGCACGGCTGGTGCCAATGATGGAAGATCAGGCACTGTATCCGGTCCGTGGCCGCGTGTCCGGCGAGCCCTCTGCCTCTGTCCCTGATGCTGCTTCTGCCTCTGACGCTGCCCTGGCCCCTGACGCAGCCTCTGCGTCTGCTGCCGCATCTGTCTCTGTCCCCTGTTCTGCCCCTGCATCTGCCTCCACCCCTGCGCCTGATTCTGTCCCTGCGTCTGCCTCCGCCCCTGCATCCGTCCCGGCTTCTGCTCCGGTCTCCATCTCCGCCTCTGTTTCGTGCTCCATCCCGGTCCCCGTCCCTGCTGCGCCCGCACCCGCTACCGTGGCCGATACGTCACCCGCGCCTTGCGGAAACGTACGGTCGCCAGCCCGCACGGCATGGGAAAGCCACGAGGAAATCATCCTGCCCCTGATACGGCAGGCGCTGCGCGAGAACCGCCAGCTGCGGATGGACTATGCCGATGCCCAGGGACAGGACACGCGACGCACGATCTGGCCGGTTGCACTGGGCTACCTCCAGTCAACACGCCTGCTGGCCGCCTGGTGCACCCTGCGGGCCGATTTCCGGCATTTCCGTACCGACCGGATCCGGCACGCATGGCTGGGGGATCCGTGTCCCAGGCCGCGCCGGCAGCTGGAGGCAGCGTGGCTGCAGGCCACCGGCATCCGTCTGGACCAGTTCCACGACCGGGACTGACACGGGGCATGGCCTGATCCATCTGCCTGTGCGGACCGCATGTACGGGAAACCGGCATCGAGGAGCCGGGCGACACAATCAACTACCCTGTGCGGACCGCATGCACGGAGAACCGGCTCGCCCGACGGCCCATGAACAGCCGGTCAGGCTGTTCGCCCCATGCACACGGAAAACGGGTTAATGGTGACTTCGTACGACGTGGCGCGCACCTGTTCGCCCCGTGCACACGGAAAACGGTTGCGCATGACCCAGCATGCAGCCTGCGACGGCACAGCCTCCGCCCGGACACGCTGCTGACAGAAACTGTCAGTGGTGCAGCGTACAGTTCTCCGCATCCCGTTTCACGCAACCACCACAGGAGTGCTGCCATGTCTGCCCCGTACACGTTCTATACCAACCCCCAGTCCCGCGGCAAGTGGATCCGCTGGGTGCTGGAGGAATGCGGTGCCACCTATGACGTCGTGCCCGTTGCCTACGCCGACCCGCAGGTGCCAGCCGGAACGCTGACCACCCGTTCGGCCGAATTTCTGGCCATCAACCCGATGGGCAAGCTGCCGGCCCTGAAGGCAGGCGACACGGTACTGACCGAGACGCTGGCCATCGGCGTCTGGCTCGCCGAGCAGTTCCCGGAAAAACACCTGACTCCGGCCGCCGGTTCGCCGGAACGCGGCGAGTTCTACCGCTGGATGTGCTTCTCGCTGCATCTGGAGTACGCCATTTTTGACCGCGTAGCCGAGGTGCCATCCAGCGAGGCCCGCCGCAAGGGAATCGGCTACGGCGATTTCGACACGGCCTTCAACACACTGCGCGCGCACCTGAAAGACCGCGAATACATGGTGGGCAACCAGCTGACGATTCTGGACCTCTATTACGCCATGCTGCTGGCACGGTTCACGAAGTTTCAGCCGGTGCTGCCCGCCGATGATCCGGTGCTGGTGCCCTACATGGAGCGCTTCATGGCCCTGCCCTCGTTCGCCCGCGCGATGCAGCTCGACGAGGCGCTGGCACAGCAGATGGGGGCATAATCCGCAGGATGAATACATCCAGCTCCTCCGCCCCCAGCTTCTCCCTGCGCCCCCTCCTGTTTGCCTACATGTGCGGCACCATGGCAATGATGGCCTTCGTGGCCGTCATCGGCCCGCTGTCGCGGCATCTGGGGCTGCTGCCCTGGCAGGCCGGTCTGGCGGTGACGGCAGGGGGCCTTCTGTGGATGGTGGCTGCCCCCATCTGGGGGCGGCTCAGCGACCAGCACGGTCGCCGGCGCATCCTGGTGACCGGGTTTGCAGGCTTTTTCATCAGTTACCTGGCCATGGGTATCGGGCTGATCGCAGCCATGCACGTCCCCATGGCCAGCTGGCTGGTCTTTGCCGGGCTGGTGGCCACGCGGGGCGCAGTGGGCGGTTTCTACGCCGCCGCCCCCACGGCCAGCCAGGCGCTGATCGCCGACAACCTGCCGCCCGAGCGCCGCGTGAACGCCATGGCCTCGCTCGGTACGGCCAACGGCGTGGGCCTGGTGCTGGGACCAGCACTGGCAGGCCAGCTGGCCTGGTTCGGACTGGAAGCCCCACTCTATCTCACCACGCTGCTGCCCCTGCTGGGGCTGGTTGCGCTGTGGAAGTACCTGCCCGATGCACCGCCGCCGGCCGGCGGACGCCGGGGAGGCCGCAGCCTGCTGACCGACCCACGTCTGCGCCGCCCCATGCTCACGGCCTTCACGGCCCTGTTCACCGTATCGGCCAGCCAGATCGCCGTGGGATTTTTCGTGATCGACCAGCTGGGCATGAGCCCGGAGGCTGGCGCCCGAACCGCTGGCAATGCGCTGGGCATGGTCGGCATTGCGCTGATCCTGAGCCAGCTGGTGGTGCGCAGGCTGACACTCAGGCCCATCCCCATGATCCGCATCGGCATGGGCGTGGCTGGTCTGGGCTTCGTGTCGGTCATGCTGGTCACACAGAGCTGGATGCTGATGGCCAGCTACTTCGTGGCGGCATCCGGCATGGGCTTCGTGTTCCCGGCCTTCTCGGCACTGGCCGCCAATTCGGTGCAGCCCAATGAACAGGGCGCCGCAGCAGGCGCGGTGGGAGCCGCACAGGGGCTGGGCACGGTGCTCGGACCGCTGGCCGGCGCAATGCTGCTGCAGGTCACGCCGGGCCTGCCCTATGCGGTTTCGGGCGTGCTGCTGGCGCTGGTGGCGATCTGGGTGGGGCTGGAGCACCCGACGGACAACGGGCAGCGCCCGGACAGAACGACCGGCCCGGACAGCGCTTCGAACTGACGCCGCATCTGGCCGGAACATCAGGCCCCACTGGGCTGCAGGCTGCACCAGGCATGCATCCGAACCTGCAGCCCCTGTCCGCAATCACAGTACGTCATAACTTGCACATTCACCGGCAAAGGCGAAGAATGAAGGGACAAAGCCTTGCAAAACCGAGAGGTCGGCGCCTCTCTTCCGGGAAGATATGTGCAGGCATGCAGCCCCCTGTCCCGCCCTGCGCGTGAAGGCTGCACTGTCTGCCCATGACAGCCATGTCTCCGGAGGGAGCGCCAAGCCCTCCTTCAGGAGACATCCATGCTCGCCTCCCTGCGCAACCGGGAAAGCTACCCGTTCTGGTTCGAGATCGCGCCGCTGATGCTGACCACCATCATCCTGATGGTGCAGTTCTTCATCTTCGGCGATTACACGCCCCACATCCCGCTGGTGATCGGCATCTGCATCACCGGGGCCTTCATGTCGCTCAAGGGCCGCAAATGGATCGACATGGAACACAACATGTACCGGGTGATGAAGGTGGCCCTGCCCACCATGATCATCATCATGTGCGTGGGCATGGTGATTGCCAGCTGGATTGCCTCCGGCACGGTGTCCACCATCCTGAATGCCGGCCTGGGCATCATGAGCCCGCGGATCTTCCTGCCCGCCACCTGCATTCTGGCCACGGTGGTGTCGCTGGCCACCGGAACCTCCTGGGGAACGGTGGGGACGGTCGGTCTGGCCATCATGGGGATCGGCCAGGCCCTGGGCGTGCCGGAATACTGGACGGCCGGCGCCGTGGTGTCGGGGGCATTCTTCGGCGACAAGATGTCACCACTCTCGGACACCACCAACCTGACACCGGCCGTGGTGGAGACCGACCTGTGGAGCCACATCCGCTCGATGCTCTCCAACACCATTCCGGCCTATGCGCTGACGCTGATCATCTACACGCTGGTGGGCTGGAACTACGCCGATGGTGACCCCGAAAGCCTGCAGCTGCGCGAGTCGCTGCAGAGCACCGTGCAGGCCAATTTCCAGCTGGGCTGGGTGACGCTGATCCCGCCGGTGGTGGTGATCTACATGGGTTTTCGCAACTACTCGGTGATGGGTACCCTGTGCACGGGCGTGTTTCTGGGTGCGCTGATCGCCGTGTTCTACCAGGGCAACGAACTCAGCCAGATGTCGGGCATTCTGATGAATGGCTACACCGCCCACACCGGCGTGGAATACGTGGACAAGCTGCTGACCAAGGGCGGCATCCTCAACATGGGCTGGGTGATCAGCATGATGTTCCTGTCGCTGGCCTTCGTGGGGGCGCTGGAAGCCTATGGCACCTTCCGGGCACTGCTGGTGAAGATCAACACCATCATCCGCACCCGCTTCTCGCTGATTGCCACCTCGGCCCTGTCGGTACTGACGGTGGGCATGGTGGCCGGCGAGATCTACACCTCGCTGGTGCTGCCCGGCCGGCTGATGAAGGGCAAGTATGCCGAAATGGGCTATGACCGCTCGATCCTGTCGCGCACCATCGAGGACTGGGGCACGCTGGTCTCACCGCTCATTCCGTGGAACAACGGTGGCGCCTTCGTGACCAGCACGCTGGGCATCAGTACCTTCATCTACGCGCCCTTTGCGGTGTTCTGCTGGCTGTCGCCGCTGATCGGGCTGATCTATGCAGCGCTGGGCTGGTTCACCCCGCTGGACCCGAAAGGCCCGCAGAAGGTGCCCGACGAGGAGATGGAAGAGATCGCCGACGACGTGGGCGAATACATGGTCTGAGCCTCCCCACTCTGCCAGCGGCAACGCCCGGCCATGCCCCTTTTCCAGGTGGCGAGGCCGGGCGTCGTGCCGTTCCGGGGTGTGCTGCAGGCTGGCGTCATCACGGCCCGGGGAGCATGGCGCCATGTATCCGGAACTGACCAGGCATCCCGCAGCGGGCATGAGGGGCCCATCCGTACCCCTCATGCCCCGTCACCACCGGCGTCACTCGGTGAACGTCGGTGTGTAGAACACGCGGCCGTAGCGATGCCAGTTGCCGGAGGTGCCGAAACGGTTGCCGGTGGCATAGCCCAGGTACCAGCCGCCATTGATGCGGTAGAACTCGTTCACCGCCTGCGAGCGCCAGGTGGGATAGCGCAGCACGTGGAACACCACGTGTTCCCGTGTCCAGCCATTGCCCACTTGGGGGTTGATGCTGAACAGGTAGCGGGCCACGCCCTGGGCATCGCGGGCCCGGTAGCGATAGACCGGCACGGTATTGCGGCCCGCCTTCGCATAGGCGTAGAAAGCCAGCTCCTGCCTGGTCCACTCACCGCTGACCGAGGCGTCGGCGCTGTACACATAGCGCAGGTCGCCATCACCGCCGGGGGCCACATAGCGGTACACCCGCACCAGGCCAGCTGCCGCCAGTTTCGCATCACGCACATCCTGCTCGTTCTGCAGCGTCACCTGCACACGGGCCGATACGGCCGAGGCGTTGCCGGCCCCATCGACGGCTTCCACCGTGTACGAGTAACTGCCCGGTTTCAGGCCCTTGTCGGTGAAGCTTTCGGTGGTCAGCAGGTTCGGCGTGATGTCCATGCCATCACGGCGCACGCGGTAACCGGCCAGGCCCGAGCCACCCGCATCGGACGACTTGCCCCACGACAGCTGCACGGTGTCCTGGCCCTGTGCCAGGGCGTTCACGCCGGCCGGCACGGTGGGCGCCTCGGTATCCCGCACGGCCCCGGGCTGGGCCTGGGCACGGCTGGTGGGCACGTAGAAGCTGGTGGCATCGGTGAATTCCCAGGCGCCGCCGGGGTTGTTGCCGGTGAGCGCGTAGTTCACGTACCAGCCACCCGCCACCTGCTTGTACTCCTGCACGCCGATGCGCCCTTCACCCTGCTGGTTGAAGGCATAGAAGGCAATGCCGTCCCGGGTCCAGCCCAGCGTGGGCAGGCGGCCCGAGCCATCGGTGGTGAACTTGTAGCGCACCTTGCCATCGCTGGTGGCCGAGTAGCGGTAGACCGGCACCGTGTTGTTCTTCTGGGTGGCGTAGGCATAGAAGGCCTCGCCCTTGAGCTGCCATTCGCCACCCAGCGTGCCGTCGGTGCTCAGGCGGACGCGCCGGCCGGTGCCGTCGTTGGCCACGTAGCGGTAGACGGGCACGATGTCCGGGTCCACCGTGACCTCGCCAGCCACGTTGACGCGCACGATCTTCGCGATCGACGGCGTGCCGGCCTCGTTCAGGATGAACACCATGTAGTAACCCGGCGGCGTGTCATGCACGTTGGCGGGCAGGCTGGCCACCAGCCGGTTGCCTTCACGATGGAAGGACAGTTCGATGAAGCGCTGGTTCATGTTGAACGAGTGCGTCACCGAGCCGGTGGCCACCAGGGTGATGCGGCGGATGCTGCTGGCCTGCTGCGATTCGAGCACCAGGCTGCCGGCCGGCTGTACCACCATCGGCGCCCTGTCGATGGTCGGGCGGTCGGCCGGGGTGCCGTCGGCGTTGTACAGGTACGGCGGATAGTAGACCTCCGAGTTCAGGTTGGTCTCGGGGCCATAGGCACCCCCACCCCCGGTGAACAGCGAGCCATCGGGCAGCAGCGTGGCGGTGGAGTGGTAGAGGCGCATGCGCTTCTGCGACGGCCCCTTGGTGAAGGCGCCCGTTTTCGGGTTCCACAGGGTCACGTCGTAGATGGGGTTGCGGGCCGTGGCCTTCTGGAAGTCGAAGTATTCGGCGCCCCCGGTGATGGCGACGGTGCCGTCGGCCAGCACGGTGCTGTTGTGCCACATGCGCGGCGTGTCGGCGAAGGTGCCGGCATCGGTCACCACCGGTTTGTCACCGCGGATGTCGATGATGGCCGCACGGTTGCCGGTGGCCTCGGTGAACAGGATGCGTCCCGGCTGGAACATGACGGCCGAGCCCTCCCAGTCGGACTTGTAGTCCAGCTTGCCGAGGTCGGTACGGCTGCCCTCGCCGTCCAGCTTCATGCGGTACATCTGCTGGCGCGAGAAGCCGAAGATGTTGCCGTCCGGTGCCACCCAGTTGCGCGGATAATCCTCGCGCAGGTCGGACGTGGTGATGCCCGACAGCAGGGCATTGCTGCCGTCGGTGCGGCGGATCTCGGGATGGTCGTTGCCGCCCTTGCCGCCCTGCACGAACACTTCGCCATTGGGCAGCGTGGTGGCCGTGGCGTACCAGCGCTTGCGCTGCAGTTTGGGACCGCTCTCGAGCAGGTTGCTGCCCGGGCGGAACACGGTGGTGTCGTTGATGGGCTGGTTGATGCTGCGGCCGCGGGCATCGCTGTAGATATCACCACCGGCGATGAACACGTCACCGGTCAGCGGCAGCACGACCTGGGCCGAGCAGAAGATGTCGGTCTGCGTGGTGTTGGGCAGCGTCAGGTGGGAAGCATCGTCACCGCCCAGGGTCGGGTCCCAGACATCGTAGAAGAATTTGGCGCCCTGTTCGCCGCGGTCGGTGGAGCCGTAGGTCATCACGCGGCCATCGGGCAGCACGACGGCGTGGATGGGGATGAACGGCCACTTGAGCTGGCCGCCCCAGACGCCCTCGGTTGCCTTCACCGCCGTGGGCAGCGCCTTGCGGGCAACGATGGAGTCGTTGATCTCGGCGGTTTCATCGGCCACGGGAATGCCGCCGGTATTGCGCTCGGCGGAGAAGTCGATGCCCTTGTTGGGTTCGGCCACCACACCATCGGCCGGGCCGTCGATGTCGATGGAGCCGGTGACGGTGCTGCCTGGCGCAGTGGTCAGGGACGTGCCGGGCTGGCCGGCCGAGACGGCCGGGGCGGCATCGGAACCACCGCCGCCGCCACAGGCGGCCAGGGTCAGCAGGGCCGAAGCGGAAGCAAGGGCCAGCGCACGGCGGCGCAGGTGTTCGGGCACGGCAACGGACGGGAAGGAGCGGATCACGACGGGTTCCTGTGAGAGGGAGCGGACGGGGTTGCAGGTCACGCGAACGGGGTGACGCAGGCCGACGCCGGCGCTGGGATGGTGACCCGGCGATGATGCGCCGTGGCGCCGGAAAGCGCCGTGAGATGCTTCACGGACTGGCGTTGCCATGCCGGGAAAGGTGAGAAGCTTCACGGATGGGCTTTGCCGGAAAGGAAAAGGTGCGAGGCTTCAAGGGTGGCCGTTGCCGGGCCGAACAGCGGCGTCCGGCACGCGAAGCGGCGCAGGAGCCGGCAAAGATGGGCAAATCTTGATCTGCGTCTAGGATTGCGAACGCGGGAAGACCGGCAGGCAGGCCGGTTGCCAGACAGGCGGGCAGCCATTTTTTAGAATCAGCGGCAGAAGATGCTGGCCAGACTTGGCCCATGGAAGCGCCGTGTCCCTGTTCACTTCACTGGAGTTAACAAATCCATGACACGTGCAGGGGTCGTTTATCCCAAAGCGTGCCCATGACACGCTCTAGAATCCGGCATCGACGCTGGGAAGCCCCTGGCCAGGCGCATTCGGCGCGCATGCTGGCCGTGGTGCGCGGTTGCGGTGGAGACCATCCACACAGCCGGCTACCGTCACCGGTCCTTCCCTGGATATCAACTTATTGACGCAGGCACGAACGAGATGCTCAGAATCAGGCGTGGCCTGGACATTCCCATTGCCGGGGCCCCCCGGCTGCTCATCGACACGGGAAAGCCAGTGCACAGCGTGGCCGTGATTGGGTTCGACTACCACGGGCTCAAGCCCACGATGGCGGTCCAGGTGGGAGACCGGGTGAAGAAGGGCCAGCCCCTTTTCTCCGACAAGAAGAATCCGGGTGTACAGGTCACGGCACCGGCGGCCGGGACGGTGAGCGCCATCAACCGCGGCGAGCGGCGGGTGCTGCAGTCGGTGGTCATCGAGGTGGGCGACGAATCGGTGCCGGACAGCGCCGTGCAGTTCGGGCACTGTACGCCGGCCGAACTGGCCACCCTCCCCCCGGAACGGATCCGCGAGACGCTGCAGGCCTCGGGCCTGTGGACGGCGCTGCGCACGCGGCCGTTCAGCAAGGTGCCGGCCGTGGACGCCACGCCGGCGCACATCTTCGTCACGGCCATCGACACCCGGCCGCTGGCGGCCACGCCGTTCCCCATCATCCAGGTGCAGGCCGATGATTTTCGCCATGGCCTGGCGGTGCTGAGCCGGCTGGCGCATGTGTATCTCTGCCGGGCCCCGGGTACCGAGCTGCCCGGCGAAGAGCTGCCCGACGTGACGGCCGAAATTTTCGAGGGGCCCCACCCGGCCGGTCTGGCGGGTACGCACATCCATTTCCTGTATCCGGTCGATGCCACGCGCACGGTCTGGACCATCGACTATCAGGACGTGATCGCCACCGGCCGCCTGTTCACCACGGGCGAGCTGTACACCGATCGGATCGTCGCCCTGGGCGGGCCGGTGGTGAAGAACCCGCGCCTCATTCGCACCCGGCTGGGCGCCGACCTGAACGAACTGACGGCCGGCGAGCTGGAAGACGGCGACAACCGCGTGATCTCCGGCTCCGTACTGGGCGGCCGCACGGCGCGCGGTGCCTGCGCGTATCTGGGCCGCTACGATCTGCAGGTGAGCTGCCTGGCCGAGGGGCACGACCGGCCGCTGCTGCACTTCCTGCGTCTGGGGCGGCGCAAGCATTCGGCCACCCGGGCGTTTCTGTCGGCGCTGTTCGGCGGGCCGGGGCTGCTGAAGCTCGACACCTCCACGCAGGGCAGTCCGCGGGCCATGGTGCCGGTGGGCAGCTACGAGGCGGTGATGCCGATGGACCTGCTGCCGACGCAGCTGCTGCGCTACCTGATCATCGGTGACACCGAGATGGCCCAGCAGCTGGGCTGTCTGGAACTGGACGAGGAAGACCTGGCGCTGTGCAGCTATGTCTGCCCCGGCAAGTATGAATATGGCCCGATTCTGCGGGACAACCTGACCCGCATTGAGAAGGAGGGCTGAGCGGACATGAATTTCCAGAAAATCCGCGATCATCTGGAACAGAAGATCGAGCCGCACCTGCACAAGGGCGGCAAGTACGAGAAGTGGTATGCGCTGTACGAGGCGGTCGATACCTTCCTGTACCGCCCCGGCCTGGTGACGAAATCCACGGCCCACGTGCGCGATGCCATCGACATCAAGCGGATCATGATCCTGGTCTGGCTCTGCGCGTTCCCGCCGATGCTCTTCGGCCTCTGGAACGCCGGTCACCAGGCCAACCTGCTCTATGCCGCCAGTCCCGACCTGCTGGCGGCCCAGGGTGGCTGGCGTTTCGGGCTGGTGCAGTCGCTGGTGGGCTTCGACCCCAACAGCATCCTGGCCTGCTTCGTGCACGGGCTGGTGTGGTTCCTGCCGGTCTATGCCGTCACCTTCGCGGTGGGCGGCTTCTGGGAAATCCTCTTCGCCTCCATTCGCCGGCACGAGATCAACGAAGGCTTCTTCGTCACCTCCATCCTGTTTGCGCTGACCCTGCCGGTCACCATTCCGCTGTGGCAGGTGGCGCTGGGCATCAGCTTCGGCGTGGTGCTGGGCAAGGAAGTGTTCGGCGGCACCGGCAAGAACTTCATCAACCCGGCACTGGCCGGCCGGGCCTTCCTGTTCTTTGCCTATCCGGCCTCGATGTCGGGCGCGGCCATCTGGACGACGGTGGACGGCTACTCGGGCGCCACGGCGCTGGGCATGGCCAAGGACGGGGGTGTGGCCGCCCTCACCCAGCACGGGCTCTCCTGGACGGATGCCTTCCTCGGTTTCATGCCGGG
>ERZ773043.485-NODE-485-length-23373-cov-9.699117_pt1 | contig 23373 bp, 24 predicted proteins | sample MGYA00580636_ERZ773043 | MGnify/ENA primary metagenome ERZ773043 (study PRJEB29015, sample SAMEA2737992) | human oral metagenome | biome: human oral; feature: human-associated habitat; material: dental | place: China | collected 2065 ...
CGGGCAAAAAAGATGCGCTAAGATGGCGCGGCTGAATTTATCAGTGCTTCCCTAAATAATCTATTCGTTATTATAGGACAAAGGTACACGTTTGACAACTGGAAAAATTTTTGATTGTTCAAATTCCGAGTATTTCTCTCGGAATTGTGGCTTTGGTCACATTCTTCAGCGGATATTCCGTGTATAATATGCACAGAAATTCTCACAACACACAAGGAGGAAACATTATGGCAATCCTGAACAATATCCAGCATCAACAGGCCCTTCTGCTCAAGGACCAGGTTGCATACGCAGACGGACAGGTCATCAGCAAGACGCTCGTCCAGAATAAGGGACTGGGTGTCACCCTCTTCGCCTTTGCGAAGGGCGAGGGCATCAGCACGCATGAGTCGAAGGGCGACGCACTCGTCACGGCACTTGACGGTGAGGGCATCATCAAGATTGACGACGAGACCTATACGCTCAAGGCCGGTGAGAGCATCGTCATGCCCGCCAAGCATCCGCACTCGGTGTATGCGGCAAAAGAGACACCGTTCAAGATGCTCCTCGTGGTTGCGTTCCCCGAGGCGTAATCCCCCCGATTCATTTCCCCCTGAAAGCAAAACACCCGCGGCAGAAGAGCCGCGGGTGTTTTGCTTTCCTATTCTTCCTCCTGCTGCGGGACAAAACCTTTTCCCTGCTGCAGGAATTCACGCGGTGACGACTTCATATACTTTTTGAACACCGTACAGAAATTCTTATAATCGCCGAAGCCATTCTCCTCCGCGACCTCGTAGACGCGGTACCTGCCCGAAGCAAGCTGGGCAATGGCATTCTGCAGACGCTCCCGCGTCAGCATTTCGAGAAAGGTCTGCCCCGTCGCTTCTTTGAGTTTGCGGCTGAGGTAGCTCGCACTCACGCCCGCCTCCTCGGCGATGGCTTCGATGCTGAGGCGCTTGCGATAGTCCGCACGGATGCGCTCCATCGCGTGCCTGACGTATGGATTCAGCGCGGCATCCTCGAAATAACGTCGCCAGTCAATGCCCCCCTCAAACAGCTCTGCCTCCTGTGCCGTGCGCTCTTTTGCAAGTCTCCGCATAAGTATGACAAGTTCCTGCTCATCGACAGGCTTCAGCAAATAGTCTGCGGCATGCAGGGCGATTGCTTTCTTCGCATAGTCAAACTCTGCATAGCTTGTGAGGAAGATGATCTGTGGCAGGATGCCTTCCTCCTGTGCACGCTCCGCCATCGCAATCCCATCCATGCGCGGCATGCGAATGTCTGTCAGCACGACATCGGGACGCTCCGTACGCAGGAGTTCCAGCCCCTCCTTGCCGTCGGACGCATCCCCCACAACGACACAGCCCATGCCCGTCCAGTCAATCGTACAGAGCAGTCCACGCCGGATGAACTCCTCATCCTCAACAATGAGAACGCGCAGCATTGCACATCCCTCCTCTGTTGTCCGCCGGCAGCAGCATCGTGACACAAGTGCCGCCCGCTGGCCGCCGCGTGATCTCGATGCCGTAGTCCATGCCATAGAGCAGCTGAATGCGGCGGTGTATGTTGTAGATGCCTGTGTGTACACTGCGATTCTCGCCATGCTCCAGCAGCGCACGCATATAACACAAGGTCTCCTCCGACATGCCCGCACCCGCATCCTTGATCACAATATGCAGCCGGCCGTCATCGACCGTAATCCGCGTCGCAATGTGGATCTCCCCCTCCGCATTCGCGCCGTAGTGGATGGCATTCTCCACGATGGGCTGCAGGAGAAGTTTCGGAACGAAGCACGGCGCGGCGGCCTCTGCAATCTCCTGTGAATAGTCCAGACGCGCACCGAAGCGGTACCGCTGAATCTCGATGTAGTTCTCAAGGTAGCGGATGTCCTCGGCGAGTGTCACGCACTGCGTACGGTTGTCAATGCTGTAGCGCAGGAGTGCAGAGAGTGCCGTAATCATACGCATGGCAGCATCCGGATTGAATTTGGTCATGTATTTTATGTTTTCGAGTGTATTAAAGAGAAAATGCGGGTTAAATTGGGACTCGAGCTGGCGCAGCTCCGAGATCACACTTACGCGTGCCTTTTCCTCATTTTCCTGCATCAACTGTACAAGGCTCTTCACCATGCGGTTGTACTCGCCCGCGATCTCCTCGAACTCATTGCCCGTCCGGATCCTCAGCTCCCGATGCAGCTCTCCGTGCCGCACATCACGAAATGCTGCAACAATCTCATCCATCGCACGCATCTTCTCCGCTGTCTCGCGGCGCACACGGAAGACGATGAGTGGGATCATGAGAAGCAGCACGGCGAAGAGGATCGCCGCTCCCGTTGCGAACTGTGCGATGCGGCTGCCGACGGGAAGAACGGCATAGACGGTGAAAAGCCCGTCCAGCACGGGCTCCTGCGACACATAGAACTGCTGCCCATCCACCGCGATCAGACCATGTGCGTCCGCAAGCTCCGGAACGATCTTATGAAAGATAGGGTCGCGAAAGATCGTCATCGTGGAAAATGGAGCGCGTCCGGAACGATCTGTGATGACAACGTGCATCTTCTCACTCGTCTGGAGGCGTTTCGCGAGTTCCTGCACAGGCACGACAAAGAGGGCATAGCCCTCTGCTTCTGCTGACAGCGCCCTGTGCAGATGCGCTGTGGGCGACGGTACGCGGATCGCCTGACCGATAACGTAGTCCCACTCATGGTCTGCACGCGGGACAAATTCCTGAATGCAGCCCTCTGCCCGCTCCATACGTGAGAGAACGCCCCACTGCGGCGGTGCATCGAGGTAGGAGGGAACGTCGGAGCGCGTCTGAAAGAGCACATGCCGCCGCGCATCCAAAAGATAGAAGCGCGGAAGTGTGCCGTGCAGATTCAGTTCCGCATACAGCTGTTCAAAATACAGGCGGCGCTCCTCCGCCGCCCCGCGCGTCGGCAGCATGCCATTTGCTGCAAGCGCCGCTGCACGCGTTTCATAGTCATGCGTCAGCTCTGTAAAGATCTCGCCCGCCGTACGCGCCTCCTCCGCCGTACGCGTCATGACATTCCGCTCCCAGTAAAGGGCTGCAAGGAAGATGCAGATGAGCGCGATGAGGAGCCCCGGTGTGAGTGCATATTTTAGGAGTGCACTGCGTACTTCATCTTGAAAGCGTCGCATACCTCCCACCTTTCCTCGCATTTCACACAAATACGAATTTATTATAGCAGAATCTCTGCAAATACAAAATACCGGAAGAATGCACCCCTCCGGTATTTTGTATGTGACGCAATGGCGCCTTGAGATTACTGTACGCTTGTGAAGATATCCTTGAACTTGTCAAGCCATGCCTTCTTGTTTTTCTCGACGACCTGCTCGTTGTCGTCGATGATCTTGATCTGGTCCTTCGGCAGAAGTCCGACCGGCGCGTCCACATCGTCGCGCACGGAGCGGCGGTGGAGCTGTGACGTAATGATGCTCTGCGCTTCCTTGCTCGTGATGAAGTCGATGAACTTCTTCGCATTCTCCATGTGCTTTGCGTTCTTGATGATGTAGATGCCGTCGGGCTTGGAGATAACGCCCTCCTTCATGTAGATGAGCTTCACGGGTGCGCCGTCCGCAACGTACTTCGCGCCGCCCTCTTCGAACGTAAGACCCACGGCGTACTCACCGTCCGCTACGCCCTTGTAGACCGCAGACGAGCCGGAGAGCAGCTTTCCGTCGAGATTGCGGCAGAGCTTCTCCACATAGTCCCAGCCCTTGTCGGGATCGCCATTCCCCATCGCGTAGAGCATGTTGATGAGGTGCTCGTAGGAGGAGGAGGACTTCGAGGGATCGGCAAATGCGATCTTTCCCTTCAGTGCAGGATTCAGCAGATCCTCATACCCCTCGACCTTCACATCGCCGAGAAGATTCGTATTGACCATGATGACGCTCGGGATATCCGTGAAGCGCGTCATCGGTCCCTCGGTGTTCTTGAACGCCTTCTGAATGTGATCCTCGTTCACCGAGGTGTAGTTCTCGAAGAGATCCGCCTTCGGCTTCATCGTATTCAGTGAGCCGCCCCAGAAGATGTCGCCGAGCGGATTCGCCTTCTCGGACTCGACACGCTTTAAGAGCTCCCCCGTACCCGCCGCGATGACCTCGACCTTTACGCCGCTCTGCTTTTCAAACTCCTCCACGAGAGGATTGATGAATGCAAGCGGATGCGGGCAGTAGATGACCAGCGAATTGTCGTCTGCCGCTGCCTGCTTTTTCTCTCCCCCACCGCAGCCGGTGAGAGCGCCGCCCAGCATCAGCGATGCTGCGAGGACGGCAAACATTTTCTTGAACCTCATGAAAAGAACCTCCTTTTGACAGAAAACCATCTATGAAAAAGGCTTTTGCCTAAAAGCCCTACAGCGTGACATCCTTGCTGCCCGAAACCTTGAAGAACGTCACCATCGCAGCGATTGTCGTCAGCGTGAGGATGGTCGAGAGCGCTGCAGCCGTACCGTAGCTCGCGCGGATGACCTCCGTGTAGATTGCGACCGACATCGTCTTCGTCATACCCGTGAAGAGGATGACCGAGGAACTGAGTTCGTTGATCGCTGTGATCCACGAGAGGATCGCCCCGCTCATGACCCCGGGCAGCATCATGATCGCCGTCACCTTAAAGAACGTTTTGAGCGGCGAAGCGCCGAGACTGATGGATGCCTCCTCGATGCTCGGGCTGATCTGATAGAGGATCGCGGAACTTGAGCGCAGTGTATAGGGCAGACGCCTTATAACGAGTGAGATGATAATGATGAGCGCTGTCCCTGAGAGCAGGATCGGCTCCTCGTTGAACGCGAGCAGCAGCGTGATGCCGAGCACCGAGCCCGGGATAATATACGGGAACATCGTAAGTGTGTCAATGATGTCCGTGAGCATACTCTTGCGCCGCGTCGTAAGATATGCAACCGTCATGCCGAGGAATACGATGGCAAGGATCGCCGCCGTACTGTAAAGGTAGGTGTTCGAGATCGCGGTGCCGAGGCTGCTGAAGATCGTCGTGTAGCTCTCAAGCGAATACCCGCCCGTAAAGACTGCACCACGTGTCTCGAGAAACGACGTGTAGATGACGACGAGCTGCGGAATCATCGACAGTGCGACGAGCAGATAGATCAGAACGTGCACAGTGACATTTCCCGCGCCCTTCATCTCCTTTACCTCGATGGGACGGAGGGAGCTCATCGTAAAGGACTTGCGGCTCACCACATATTTTTGCAGCAGGAAGATGGTCGAGGTGATGACAACCATGATCGCCGCCATCGCCGCCGCGAAGTTCGCCTGATCGCCCACCTCATTGATGAACTCCGAGTAGATCATGACCGGCATGACGTTGAAGCCCTCGCCAATCAGCATCGGCGTGCCGAAGTCCGCCATTGCATTCATGAAGACCATGAGCGCTCCCGCGAGGATCGTCGGCGTGATAAGCGGTACGATGACCGTCACCACCTTGCGCACGCCGCTGCAGCCGAGGCTCTCCGCTGCCTCAATCAAGGCGGAGTCGATGTTCTTCATCGCGCCCGCCGCATAGAGGTAGATGAACGGATAGAGCTTGAGCGTCAGGACAAGCAGGATACCCGAGAATCCATAGATCGACGGGAACTCGTACTGAAACGTTTCCTGCAGCCACTGTGTTAGAATGCCGCTGCGCCCGCCGATGAGGATCCACGAGTACGCACCGATGAACGGCGGCGAGAGCAGCGAGATGATGATGCAGATCTCAAGCGCACTCTTGAAACGGATACGGTAGAGTGTCATAAAGTACGCGAGTGCCGTGCCGATCACAATCGCGAGCACCGTCACACACGCAGTCACGCTGAAGCTGTTGATCATCGACTGATAGTAATATTTCCGCTCAAAGAAATGAGAGAAATGTGCGAGCGTAAACTCTCCCGTCACCGCGTCTTGGAACGCTGATGCAAAGAGTGAGAAGAGCGGATAGATAAGGAAAAGGCTGAACACCGCGATGGAGAGCAGCGTAATCCCGGTCCAGAAATCCCAGCGCAGCTTGAGCCTACTCATAGCGCACCACATCCTTCAGGATATTGCGCGCACCGTCCGCCGTGAAGATATTAACCTTCCGTGCATTCGGCCGCAGATGCACCGTGTCCCCCACCTCGAGCTGCTGTGTCGCATGACCGAGATCCTGCGAGAACTCGAGTGAGGCCTGCTGCGACAGGACCATCTCATCGTCAAAGTCCAGACTGTAGTTGATGTACTTGCCGAGGAAAACCTTCGTCTTCACCTTGCACGGCAGGCCATCCTCCTGAATGGAGAGCTCCTCGGGGCGCACGGAAATCACAACCTCCATGCCGTCCTCTGCCTCGGCACCGAGGTTCGCCATCGGCATCTCATAGCCGTTGCGGAAGGTGACGCACACCCGATCGCCCGACTTTTGCACGCGTCCGTGGAACAGGTTGGAGTGTCCGATAAAGGTCGAGACAAAGATGTTCCACGGTCGTTCGTAGATCGTCTGCGGTCGTGCCGTCTGCTGAATCTCGCCCTTGTTCATGACGGCAATGCGGTCAGAGATCGAGAGTGCCTCCTCCTGATCGTGCGTGACGTAGACCGTCGTGATCCCGACCGTCTTCTGCACCGCGCGGATTGCCGAACGCATCTCAATGCGCAGCTTCGCATCGAGGTTCGAGAGCGGCTCGTCCATCAGCAGCACGCTCGGATGAATGACGATCGCACGTGCAAGTGCTACGCGCTGCTGCTGCCCGCCCGAGAGGCGTTCGGGGAGACGATCCTGATAGTCCGCGATCTGCACGACATCGAGGATGCGGTCCACCTTCTCCTTCATCTCTGCCTTCGGCACATCGCGCAGCTTCAGCCCGTACTCCACATTCTGCCGCACGGTCAGATGCGGAAAGATCGCGTAGCTCTGAAACACCATGCCGATGTTCCGCTTGTGCGCGGGAATGTCGTTCATGCGCTGCTCATTGAAGAGGATATCTCCCCCCTCAATGCTGTTGAATCCCGCGATCATGCGCAGGAGCGTCGTCTTGCCGCAGCCCGAAGGACCGAGCAGAGTGAAGAACTCTCCGTTGTGGATGTGTTCCGTAATCCCCGGAATGATGGTGAGATCGCCATATCGTTTCACGGCATTCTCAATGTGAATCGCAACGCTCATAGAATCCCCTCCAACTTTTAGCAGCATCGAACCCCTTCACTCTTTATTCGTCTGATTATTTATAGTATACGAAAAGAATCGGCAAAAGAATATCCATAAATCTGCAAAAATATCCGAAAAACTGAACTTACTTATAAAACAAAAATCCCCCATCAATAGGAAGCAAGCCTATGATGAGAGATTTTGGGCATGGATGGAACTTGGGATGTGCGCGATGTGCTCCAAAGCACCCCCTAGTGAAACAAGCGTACGTCCACTTGTGTAACGAGGTGTTTGCGCGGAGTACACATACAGAAACAGAAATCACAGGATTGCTTCCGCCGCCGCCATCACGCCGAGCGCAGCGTGCTCGAACGTCAGCCCGCCCTGCAGATAGATGCAGTACGGTTCACGCATGGGGCCGTCCGCACTCAGCTCGATCGACGCGCCCTGCACGAACGTTCCCGCTGCCATGATGATCTGGTCGGCATACCCCGGCATATCCCACGGCTCGGGCGCGGCGAACGCATCCACGGGTGACATGGCCTGAATTGCACGCGCGAACACCTTCATCCGTTCCGCATCCCCAAGTACAATCGCCTGTATGATGTCGCTGCGTGCATCTGTGAAGCGCGGGAATGTATGACATCCCAGCCCCTCGAAGATGCCCGCAGCAAAGACTGCCCCCTTGAGGGCCTGCGCAACGACGTGCGGTGCGAGGAAAAGTCCCTGAAAGAGCATGCGATTCGAGATGAGGCTCGCGCCAAGCTCGTCCCCCATCCCCGGCGCGGTCAGACGATAGGATGCCATCTCCACAAGTTCGCTGCGCCCCGCGATGTAGCCGCCCGTCGGTGCGATGCCGCCGCCGGGGTTCTTGATGAGGGAGCCCGCCATAATATCGACCGTAGGGATTTCCGTCGGCTCAACAGTATCGACGAACTCCCCATAGCAGTTGTCCACGAAGACAATACAGTTGGGATTCGCCGCCTTGATCCGTACGCTGACCGCGCGGATGTCGTCGATACTGAGCGGCTCGCGCTCACTGTAGCCACGCGAACGCTGTACCAGTGCAACCTTCGTCCGCACCGTCACAATGCGCTCAATGCCGTCCATGTCCACGCGACCGTCCCGCATCGGCAGCTCGTCATAGAGCACACCGAACTCCTTGAGCGAGCCGATGCTCTCATGCGCCCAGCCGATGACAGTCTGCATCGTATCATAGGGAGCCCCTGTGATAGAGACGAGCTGATCGCCGGGACGCAGGATGCCGAACAGCACCGTTGCAAGCGCATGTGTCCCCGAGACGAACTGCGTCCGCACGAGTGCCCGCTCCGCACCAAAGACGCGGGCGTAGAGCTCGTCCAGCTTTTCGCGCCCAAGATCGCTGTACGCATAGCCCGCACTCACCCCAAAATGCGCATCCGAAACGCGACATTCCCGCATGGCATCCAGTACCTTCCGCGTATTGAACTCCGCAACCTCATCCATATGCGCGAACGCCTCCCGCGCACGCTCAATGACCTGTGCGCGCAGCGCGCCTAACTCGTCCCTCTGCAAAACATCCTCACTTTCCATTCGCTGCCTGTTCCCACTCCATCGTCGCCCTACGCAGATAAGGTACAAGATACTGTTTCAGCCGCTCTTCCAAAGACTCCAGATCCGGCGCATCAAACGAATAGCTCACATACGGCATATGGTTGACATGATATTCGCCGAAGAACTCATTTCGATAGCAGTTGTAGTAGATGCCGACATCATTGCCTCGCGCAAAATCCACATAGTCGATGACGAGGAAGGAGCCGTTCGTCAGCTCTGCCGGTGCGGATGGACGGACAAAGAGCGCAAAGCCCTCCAACTGCTCAGGCAGCTGTGCACCATACGACCACCCTGCAATGCTCTCGCGCACGGGCAGCAGTTCCTGCGTTTGCAGCGCATCCGCGTGCAGCTCCGCCATCACACGCGACAAATTGCGCTGCAGCGCATCCCCAAACACCGCTAAGTCTACATAGATGAAGGCCGGCAGGGCAAAGCTCACAACGCCGATCTCGACGCGCAGCTTGTACGATGCCGTCGGTGCATCATAGAAGCCCACAACGGCACGGTGTTCCTGCGTCTGATCGTAGCGAAAGAAATCGTACTGTGACTCGCTTGCCTGCCGCTCCCGCGAGAGAACGAACCCCTCGATTTCGGCGGGGAGCTCATCGAGCACCGTCCACTCCGCAAGAGCCGCATCAATCTTCTCCGTGAATTCCTCAGCCATCGGATGTGCCTCTTACTTGCCCGTCCGTCCGCGCTTTGTCATGGGGATCCCCTTCGCGCAGAGCGGGCAGTTCTCAGGTGCGTAGGTCTCGACCTCCATCGTGAGAAGCGCAGTCGCGGGCACATCGCCGAAGTTCGCCTTGCCGCCGCTGCGGTCAACGAGCATGGAAACGGCAACGGGAACAGCCCCCGCCTCCTTCACCACCTCGATAACCTCCTTGATCGAGCCGCCCGTCGTCACAATGTCCTCGACGATGAGTACGCGCTCGCCCTCGCGCAGAGAGAAGCCGCGTCGAAACGTCATTTTCCCGTCCACGCGCTCGGTGAAGATTGCACGCGTTCCGAGTGACTTTCCCGTTTCATGCGCGAGCAGGATACCGCCCGTCACGGGGCCGACCACCGTCTCAATATTTGCGTCCTTAAACTTCTCCGCCATCGCCGCGCAGAGCTGCGCCGTATAGGCAGGATGTTGGAGCACGTTGAACTTCTCGACATAGTGCGGACTGTGCAGCCCCGAAGTCAGCAAGAAATGCCCATCCATAATCGCACCCGTCTTCACGAGCAGGGCGCGTACCTCTTCCTGCGTCATCATACCGCCTCCATCTCCTTCAAAATACTCTCTGCCGCCATGCGCGGATCCTCTGCCGCATAGATCGCACGTCCAACCACGATCTGCGATGCACCTGCACGGATTGCCCCTTCCGGTGTCATCACGCGCCGCTGATCGTCATGGGAAACACCTGCGGGACGAATGCCCGGCGTTACGATGAGAAAATCCTCACCACAGGTGCGGCGAATCGCCTCCGTCTCGGCGGGAGAGGCAACCACGCCGTCCAGCCCCGCCTCCTGTGCGAGCTGCGCACGGTGCAGTACCGCGTCCGCGACTTCTCCCGTGTGTCCGAGCCCTGCCCAGTCCTCCGCATCCATGCTTGTGAGTACCGTTACGCCGATCAGCTTCGGGCAGAGTACCCCCTCCCTGTCTGCCGCCGCATGCAGTGCCTCACGCGCAGCCTTCATCATGCGCAGGCCGCCGGCAGTGTGGACATTCAGAATGTCGGGACGAAGCCGCAGGAGCGAGCACAGGCCATTGCCGACCGTATTCGGGATATCGTGCAGCTTCAGATCGAGGAACACCTTTTTCTCGCGCCCCTTCAGCCACGTTACGATATCCCCGCCGAGTGCATAGAAGAGCTCCATGCCCACCTTGTAATAGCTGACGCTCGTACCAAGTCGCTCCACAAGACGCTCTGCATCGTCCCGCGTCGGCACATCGAGTGCCGCAATCAACCGTTCATCTGTCACTGTCTCACTCCTCTATGATGCGCAGCCGCGCATCGCCGCAGCCGCATGTCTCCCGTGAAAGGCGCACCTGAAGTCCCGACCGCCAGCGCAGGATAGGCATCGCCTCTGCCGCGATCGTCGTGAGCACAAGCTCGCCGCACGCGCCATCCGCACGCGAACACTCCCCCACACCATCCAAAACCTCGGCAAAGAAGAGCCGCTCCTCGAGATGGATCCCATCCCCTCCGGAACAACGCGCACCAATGAGGGCCCCCATCTGCGCCAACGTAAAGAGGTGCACACAGCGCACAGCCAAGCGCTCTGCCAGTTTCCGCACAGAAGCCTGCAGCGCAGGACGATTTCCCATCGTAATCAGCCGGTTCACGCACAGATCGCCCATCGCATCGGCAAGTGCGGGCAGCTCACACGCCCAGGCGATGACGGTATCCGGCACCGCTGCACGCAGGAGCTGCGCCGCCGTTCCCACCGTACACGGCAGAACCGCCGCGCCGATCGCATCCAGTGCATACTGCAGGTCGAGCATACGACTGTCCGTAAAATCTCCCACGAGGAGCACCGTACTCGCACGATTCACCCCACACGCAGCAAGCATATCCTCTACCGTCTGTACCTGACGCGCCACATCGCCCTGCGTATAGCAGTGCACCCTGCCCTCGTCCCCGCCGTCATGCAGAATACTCATGCGCAGCACGGACGAGAGCGGCAGCGTGAGCATGAAAAAAGGGGCTTCTGCCCCCTCTTTCGCCGCCCGCTCCAAAAACGGCAGGTGCACCATATCTGCAAACGATGTAACAGATGCGGCACGAATGCCCGCGCGTTCAAATGATGTACGATAGAACGCCGTCTTCTCCTCTGCCCATTTGAGCTGCCGGAGGAGCAGCGAGAGCCGCGCCTCCTCCGTGAGCGCCGTCCCCGTCATGACTCAAGCGGCCGCTGATAGAAGAACGGCTGGAAGCTCGTATAGCCCATCTTGCGGAAGTTCAAAATCGACTCCGTCGCGCCGACAAAGAGAATACCGCCGGGCTTCAGTGCCTCGAAGAAATGCCGATAAAGCTGATCCTTCGCCTCATCCGTAAAGTAGATGACAACATTGCGGCAGAGAATCAGATCGAAACCCGTCTCGAACTTGTCCTGCAGGAGATTGTGCCGTTTGAACTCGATCATGTTCTTGATTTCCTGCTTCACGGCGAAATGACCGTTATCCTCATCGAAATACTTGCGGCGGCGATCCGGTGCCATACACTTGATCTCATCCGCCGTATAGACACCGCGCTTTGCCTTCGCCAGAATCTCAATATCGAGATCGGAGGCGAGAATGCGGTGACGCGTCCCCGGCGTCATCTCCTTCATGATAATCGCAAGGGAATACGGCTCCGCGCCGATCGAGCAGCCCGCGCTCCAGATATTGAGCTTCGGCGAACGTGTCATGAGATCGGGAATGACATCCGTCTCGAGTTTGCTGAACTTCTCCGGGGTGCGGAAGAACTCCGACACGTTGATCGTCAGATACTCGATGAACGCAGCAAAGTCGTCCTTATTCTCACAGACATGATCAAAGTATGCGACGCAGCCCTTATAGCCCGCACGCGTGATCAGATTGTTGATCCGACGCTTCATCTGCGGCTCTTTGTAAAGATCGAGATCGATCTCCGTCTTTGCCTTCAGCTTCTGCTTAAACTGCTCCCAGTCGCGATCTTCCGACATATAGTCCCCTCCGCTCACATATCCCTACATTTTCAACCTTACTGGATCGTAAAGACACGGCAAGATTTCTTCACCTCAAGTTTCGGCAGGATCACGTGGAGAATCCCCGCCTCATAGGACACAGACACCTCTGCCTCGTCAACATCATCGATGAGGAAGGAGCGTTCGAACACGCCCGCCTTGCGCTCATGGCAGAGGTATTTTGTCTCAGAGTCCTCCGGCACCACACGCTCAGCCTTGATCTTGAGCCGCCCGTCCTCATTGTAGGAGACCTCGATTGCATCCTTTGTAAATCCCGGCAGCTCTGCGAACAACTCATAGCAATTCTCACAGTCGATCACATCGACGCGGAACGGGAAGAGCATCCCGCCTACCTTGTCGAACGGGTTAAACGAATGCTCCATCACGGACTCGAGGGCCTTTCCCAGCATCTCCTGCCCCTTCTCGGCATTCTCTCTCAGATTGAACGGCAATGGACGAAACATAGCGACCACCTCCAACATTGACGATTATCCACGCCTCCATTATAGCAATAAAGGACCTTCTTTTCAATATGCGCACAAAAAGGGCGGCGTACAAACGCCGCCCTGAAAGTCCTCAAAGAGCCGCCAGCATATCCTGCACGCCCTTCAAATAGGTATTGCGTGCAAAATTTACGAGCTCGCCCGTTCGGCGCACCTTGACCTCGATGCTGCCGCTGTCGATGGTCTTCGGCCCGATCGCGATGCGAACAGGATAGCCGATCAGGTCGCAGTCGTTGAACTTCACACCTGCGCGCTCACGGCGATCGTCGAGCAGTACATCAATGCCTGCCGCACGGAGTTCCTCATAGACCTCCTCAGCATATGCAAGCTGCGCGTCATCCTTTGCATTGACCGCGACGACGACGACCTCATACGGAGCGATCGCACGCGGCCAGATGATGCCGTGCTCGTCATGATTCTGCTCGATCGCCGCCGCCATCGTGCGCCCGACACCGATGCCGTAGCACCCCATCTGCATGGGCTGTGCCTTGCCCGTCTCGTCGAGGAAGGTCGCCCCCATCGCCTCACTGTACTTTGTGCCGAGGGCGAAGATCTGCCCCGCCTCAATGCCGCGTCCGATATGCAGGTGCCCGTTTTCACAGACGGGACATGCATCCCCCTCCTCGACCAGTCGGATGTCCGCCACCGTCACAGCCTCGAAGTCGCGCTTCGGATTCACATTCGTATAGTGGAAATCTGCCTCGTTTGCCCCGGAAACCGCATTGTGCATCCGCATCGCCGTCTCATCGACAACAATGTGCGTGCCCTTCGCAATGCCAATCGGGCTCATAAAACCGGGACAGCCGCCGACCGCACGGATCGCATCCTCGTCCGCCATACGCAGGTCACGCGCCCCCGGAACGGCGTTTGCGAGCTTGATCTCGTTCACCTCGTGGTCGCCGCGCAGGAAGGCAAGGATGAGGGTATCGTCCTCCGTTTGATAGGCGACCGCCTTGATCGTCTTTTCGACGGGAACCTTTAGATATTCCGCAAGCAGCGCGATCGTATGCGTGCCCGGTGTCGCCACCTTCTCAAGCGGCAGTTCCGCCTCGTCGGGGGCATCCATCGGACGCAGTGCCGCCTTCTCATCGCTCGCCGCATAGCTGCACGCATCGCAGCATGCAATGCGCGACTCGCCCTCGGGGGCGAGCACGGTGAACTCCTCGGAGTGACCGCCGCCGATCGCGCCGCTGTCCGCCTCCACGGCGCGGAAATCCAGTCCGCAGCGCGTGAAGATATTCGTGTACGCCACCGACATCTTGCGGTAGGACTCGTTCATCCCCTCGACATCCTTGTCGAAAGAATAAAGGTCTTTCATGATGAACTCGCGGCTGCGCATGATGCCAAAGCGCGGACGGCGCTCATCGCGGAACTTGTCCTGAATCTGATAGAGCAGGACGGGCAGCTGCTTATACGAACGCAGCTCATCGCGCACGAGTGCCGTAATCATCTCCTCGTGCGTCGGTCCCATGCAGAACTCGCGGTCATGGCGATCCTTGACACGGATCATCTCCGCACCGTATGCACCCCAGCGTCCGCTCTCCTCCCAGAGCTCGGACGGTTGGAGGATCGGCATCATGATCTCCTGTCCGCCCGCCGCATCCATCTCCTCGCGGATGATCTGTTCGATCTTGCGGATCGTACGCCACGCGAGCGGCAGATAGGTATACATGCCCCCTGCAGACTTGCGGATCAGCCCCGCGCGGTACATGAGCCGATGGCTGGCAATCTCCGCCTCTGCAGGTGTATTTCTGAGTGTGGGCGCGTACAGATTCGTGGCTCTCATGACGTTTTGCGTTCCTCCAGTATTGCATCAATTTCCCGAAACAGTTCGGAAAGCAGCTCTTCTTCCTTTACCTTGCGGACGACCTCACCCTTGCGGAAGATCAGTCCCTCACCGTTGCCGCCCGCAATACCGACATCTGCGCCGCGTGCTTCACCGGGGCCGTTGACGACGCAGCCCATCACGGCGACTTCGATCGGATCCTCCATGCCGCGCAGGCGCTCCTCGACCTTCTCCGCGATCTCCACGAGGTTGATGCTCGTGCGCCCGCAGGTCGGGCAGGCGACGAGCGTCGGCCCGTACTCCTTCAGTCCGAGGGCCTTCAGGATCTCGTTCGCGGTGCGCACCTCAACGACCGGATCCCCCGTCAGCGAGATGCGGATCGTATCGCCGATCCCCTCGGCAAGGAGTGCGCCGACACCGACCGAGGACTTGATGATCCCAGTTCCCGCCGTGCCTGCCTCCGTGATACCGAGATGGAGCGGATAGTCCACGCGCTCACTCATCAGACGATATGCCGCAAGCGTCAGCGGAACATCATGCGCCTTCAGCGAGATCTTCATGTCGTAGAAGTCCAGCTCCTCAAGCACATGTACATGCTCCATCGCGGACTCGACCAATGCTTCTGCCGTTACGCCGCCGTATTTCGTCAGGATTTTATGATCGAGCGATCCGGCGTTGACGCCGATACGGATGGGGATTCCTCCCTCACGCGCCGCTGCGACCACCTTCTTCACGCGCTCCGTCCCGCCGATGTTTCCGGGGTTGATACGCAGGGCCGCAACGCCCTGCGCCATCGCCTCGAGCGCAAGTTTGTAGTCAAAGTGGATGTCGGCCACGAGCGGCATCTTTACCTGCCGCACGATGCTCCCGAGATTCTTCGCCGCCGCCATATCGGGCACGGCAACGCGCACAATGTCGCAGCCCGCTGCGGCGAGCTCACGGATCTGCTGAACGGTCGCCTCCGTATCCGTCGTCTTGGTATTGCACATGGACTGCACGGAAATGGGCGCATTGCCCCCGATGGGGATCGTTCCAATATGGATCTGCCGCGTCCTGCGGCGTTCATAATTTGGCATAGCGAGGTCAGCCTCCTGCAAAGATACGCATAACGTCATTCTTCATTGCGAGCAGCATGAGGAGAACGATCAGTCCCACGCCCGCATTCTGAATATAATGCATCACTTTAGGGCTGAGCGGCTTGCCTCGCACCGCCTCGACGCAGAGCGTCAGAAAGTGACCGCCGTCGAGTGCAGGGACGGGCAGAAGGTTGATGATCGCGAGATTGAGACTGAGCAGCGCCGCAAAGTTGAGAAGGGGCACAATGCCCATCTCCGCAACCTCACCCGCCATCTGCGCCACGCCGATGGGCCCGGCAAGCTCTGAGCCGGAGAGTTCGAGGATGATGCGATAGAGCGCATCGAGCATCATCGCAATAATCATCGCCGTCCGCTCGAATGCCATCGAGACGGACTGGAAGAAGCCGGGATAGGTGCTCTCATAGGCATTCACAATGCCGATGTAGCCGCGATCATGCGATGCATCGTAGCGCGGCGTCACACTGACGGTGAGCTCCTTCCCCGCACGATCCACCTGTACGGTCATGGGAACCGTGCCGTGATTCGTACGAATCCCATCCACCAACTCCTGCCACGTCTCAATCGGCTTCCCGTCGATCGCAAGAATGCGGTCATTCGCCATAAGGCCCGCCTCTGCTGCCGGAGCGTCCGCGAGCACAGTACCGAGTATAGGCGCAGGGTTCGGTGTCTGTACCCCCGCAAAGAAGAAAATGCCGAAGAAGAGGACAACGGGCAGGATAAAGTTCATTGCCGAGCCAGCGAGTATCACGATCATGCGCGACAGAATCGGCTTGCGGCAATAGCCGCGCTCCCCCGCATCGTTGTCGTCCGTATTCATGCCCGCGATATCGTTGAAGCCGCCAAGGGGGACGATGCGGATCGAATATACCGTTTCGCCATAGCGAAAACTAACAAGGCGCGGACCAAAGCCGATGGCGAACTCATCGACGCGCATTCCCGTCAGCTTCGCCGTGATGAAATGCCCGAGCTCATGCACAAAGACGAGAAGACCAAAGACAAATACCGTCGCGAGAATTTTTTCTAACATCCAAGCTCCTTTATGACTGCCATTTTAGCGCAAAATGAAGTAGATCGTGTAATAGTAAACGAGCGGTGCCGTAAAGAGCACGCTGTCAAAACGATCCCAGATGCCGCCGTGTCCCGGGATGATCGCCCCCGAGTCCTTGATGCCCGCGTATCGTTTCATCAGCGATTCTACAAGATCGCCGAACGTGCCAAGCACAGCGATCGCCGCACCAAGTCCCGCCATTTGGGCGAGCGGCATGTGCAGGAGATATCCGAGCCCCGCCACTGCCGCAATCGTACCGGCAAGCCCTCCGAGGAACCCCTCAACCGTCTTGTTGGGACTAATCGCAGGTGCAAGCTTATGCGAGCCGAATGCGCACCCTGCGAAGTACGCAAAACTGTCACTCGACCACGTACCGATGAACATGACCCAGACCATCGCCGTCCCGAGATCAAACGTCTCAATCGGTGTCACGTAACTGCCGACCGCAAGGGCACGCAGCAGGATGAGATGGGCAAACGGCAGGCCGATGTAAACAATGCCTGCCACAGAGATGCACACATCCGGAACAGACACATCTCCACGCAGGATCACGGATGTAAGGAGCGCGAGCACGGCAGATGCCATCAGAGCCATCAGGATCATATCCAGCTGTCCGAGATAGGCGCCGTAGAGCATGCCGCCAATGCCGAAAAGTCCCGAAAAGAGCGCGGGACTGCCGCCGCGATAGGAAAAGGCACGCGTGAACTCAAACCACGCAAGTACGGCAAGCACCGCCGCTGCTATGACGAACGTGGTGCCCCCCTCTTGGATCACGTAGGCGGCAAGGGCAATGCCGATTGTTCCGGAAATAATACGTGTAATCAAAGACAGCCTCCCATTTATCCTTCGGACAGTCCTCCAAATCGTCGATTTCGCCCTGTGAAATCCTCAATCGCAGCGGCAAGTTCCTCCGGCGTAAAATCCGGCCAGTTCGTATCGGTAAAGTAGAGCTCCGCATAAGCGGACTGCCAGAGCAGAAAGTTGCTCAGGCGCAGATCGCCGCTCGTACGGATAAAGAGATCGACCGGCGGATCGCCCGCCGTATCAAGCGCATCGGAAAAAAGCGCCTCGTCGATCTCCTCGGGCGCAAGCTCTCCTGCTGCTGCGCGTTCGGCGATGGAGCGTACGGCACGCAGGATCTCATCCTGACTGCCGTAGTTCGCGGCCAGATTGAAGTGAATGCCCGTATTGTTCGCTGTGCGCGCCTCTGCATCCTCCATCCGATGCAGAAAACGCTCCGTGAAGCGGTCACGCCGTCCAATGAAGCGCATGCGCACGTTTTGCTCGTGCATCTCTGTAATTTCTTTCTCCAAGAAGGAGTCAAAGAGCCTCAGCAGGAAATCGACTTCGCGCTGCGGGCGCTTCCAATTCTCCGTTGAAAATGCATAAACGGTGAGCACCTCAACCCCCATCTCCGAGGCCGCACGCACGATCCGTTTGAGCGTACGTGCCCCTGCCTCGTGTCCGGTCGAGCGCGACTTCCCCTGCGCCTTGGCCCAGCGACCGTTCCCGTCCATGACGATCGCGACGTGGCGCGGCATGCTCGCACGGTCAAGTGCAAGACCGGACGAATGAAGCTCCGCCGCATCGTCGGCAGAATCCGTCTTCTCACCGCCAAATAGCTTTCTCCACATCGTTATCCCTTCCATCCTCACTGCAATACCACGGCTCTCCCCCTTCGGCAAAGCCGAAAGGGGGAGTTCAGCGAAGGAAGCACAGATCCATTCGACACCGTCACCCTAACGCATCTTTGTATCGCGTTTCCTCGGCAAGCACTCCACATGGCTCCTGCCATGCGTCCGATTGGTGCTTGAAAAACACGTCAATCTGAAGGTCTATGGATCAGCGGCTCCCCAAGCTCTTCCTCATAGGCAGCGACCGAGGCACTGCGCGCCGGCGCGGGTGTAAGCGTCAGATCGGAATGCCCGCCGTTCTCACGTACACGAATCACATAGAGAGATGTCTCGTCCACCGCGAAGAAATCGCGCGGAGATCGTGTCTCCACGGTCTTATATGATATACTGTTCGCCTCAAGCTTCACCGCATTCCACGGGCGCGCCAAACGGAGGTCCGTCATCAGATCTCCATAACCTCTTTTTCCTTCGCCGCGCGCATCTCTTCCATCTGCTTGACGAATTTATCCACAAGCTTCTGCACGGAATCCTGCCCGCGCTTGGACTCGTCCTCGTTGATCTCCTTGTCTTTCTCGAGCTTCTTGATTGCCTCGTTTGCATCGCGGCGGATGTTGCGCAGGGCAACCTTTGCCTCCTCCGTCTTCTTGCCGACCGTCTTGATGAGTTCCTTGCGGCGCTCCTGCGTCGGCTGCGGAATGGCGAGACGGATCACCGTGCCGTCCGAGTTCGGTGAGAGCCCGAGGTCGGACTTTGAGATTGCGATCTCGATCTCGTGCAGGATGGACTTCTCCCACGGCGTGATGACGATCATATGAGGCTCCGGAACCGTCACCTTGGCAAGCTGATTGACCGAGGTCGGTGTCCCATAGTAGGGCACCATCACCTTATCGAGAAGGTTCGGCGTTGCACGCCCAGCACGCAGAGATGAGAACTCCCGACGGAGTGCCTCGATCGCTTTATTCATGCTTGCCTCGTGTTTTGAGAGAATTTCCTTGATCATACAGTCCCGCCTCCTACGGTCGTTCCAATCGGCTCTCCAAACGATGCACGCGCAATATTCACATGCTCGTCGATATTAAACACCACAATGGGAATCTTATTTTCCATGCACAGGCTCGTCGCCGTCGCATCCATCACCGCCAGCCCTTTCTGCAGGATGTCGATGTAGGACAGCGTCTCAAAGCGCTTCGCATTCGGATTCTTATTCGGGTCGGAGTCATAGATGCCGTCCGTTCCCTTTTTCGCCATGAGGATGACATCTGCCTCGATCTCAGCCGCGCGCAGAGCCGCCGTTGTATCGGTCGAAAAATACGGATTGCCCGTACCGGCGCCAAAGATTACGACACGGCCCTTCTCCATGTGACGAATGGCACGGCGACGGATATAGGGCTCTGCCACCTGGCGCATCTCAATTGCACTCTGGACACGCGTATCGACATCCTGCTTTTCGAGTGCATCCTGCAGAGCAAGCGCATTCATCACCGTCGCCATCATGCCCATGTAGTCCGCCGTCGTGCGGTCCATCCCCTTTGCGCTGCCCGCAAGCCCGCGCCAGATATTGCCGCCGCCGACCACAATTGCAACGTCAATTCCGTGATCACGTACTCTCTTGATCTGTGCAGCGATCTCCTCGACAACGGCAGGGTTGATGCCGAAGCCCTGATCTCCTGCCAGAGCCTCTCCGCTGAGTTTCAAAACGACACGGCGATATTTCGCTTCCACGATAACTCCTCCTGTCTGTTCTTTGCGCCATTATAGCACACTTCGGAAAAGGAATCACTGATTATCAGCAACTCCTTAAAAAAATCCCCTGTCCATCTGCAAAAAAGGGGCGTCGTGCGACGCAAATGCGCACAACAGCCCCTTTATGCCCCTTCCACCGCTGCGCGGTCTCCCTTCCCCGCAAGCAGGGCGGGCTTTCATCGCTATCGATCTGCCCTTATCTGTAGAAGGAAGCGGCTTTCGCTCATCACTGCATCTGTGCAGCAACCTCTGCAGCGAAATCTTCCTGCTTCTTCTCGATGCCCTCGCCGAGCTGGAAGCGCGTAAATGCCTTGACCTCCACGCCGCCAAGCACAGCGGATACCTTCTGTTCGGGATCCTTCACAAACTTCTGCTCGAGCAGACAAGCTTCTTCGTAGAACTTGTTGATGCGCCCCTCGACCATTTTCTCAATGATCTTTTCGGGCTTGCCCTCCTCAAGTGCCTGCTTGCGGAGGACTTCTTTTTCATGCTCGATATCGTCTGCCGTCACGCCGGAACGATCGATCGCAATCGGCGATGCCGCCGCAATCTGCATGGCGATGTCCTTGCCGAGCTGCTCATCGCCGCCCGAGAGCTCCACGAGGATGCCGATCTTGCCGCCCATGTGGATGTACGTCGCAACGCGTCCGGTGCTCTCATAGCGTGCAAAGCGGCGCAGCGAAATCTTCTCGCCGATCGTCGCCGTCGCCTCGGTGATGAGGGATGCAATCTCCTTGCCGTCAAGCGTGCTCGCGTTCAATGCGTCGAGATTGGCGGGATTGGTCTCTGCGATGTGCTTTGCAACCTTTGCACTCAGCTCACGGAACTGCTCGTTGCCCGCAGCAAAGTCCGTCTCGCAGTTGATCTCGACAATCGCGCCGACCTTTGCGTCCGGCGCGAGATATGCCGTCACAGCACCCTCAGCCGCGATGCGCCCCGCCTTCTTCTCTGCCTTTGCAATGCCCTTCTCACGCAGATAGTCGATTGCCTTCTGCATATCGCCGTCCGTCTCGGCGAGGGCCTTCTTGCAGTCCATCATCCCTGCGCCCGTACGCTCACGCAGTTCCTTTACCATTGCAGCACTGATTGCCATAGTCGTTCCTCCCAATTTCATAAAAAAGGGGCAAGGGATAACACTCCCTTACCCCATGTTTGTTTCCTTACTCTGCCGCAGCCGTCTCCTGCGCACCGCCCTGATTGCCCTCGAGCACAGCATCCGCCATGCAGCCCGTGAGGAGCTTCACCGCGCGAATCGCATCATCGTTGCCCGGGATCACGTAGTCGATCTCGTCCGGGTCACAGTTCGTATCGACAATCGCAACGATGGGGATATTCAGCTTGCGTGCCTCAGCAACCGCGATGCGCTCCTTGCGCGGGTCGACAACAAAGAGTGCTCCCGGAAGACGGTTCATATCCTTGATGCCGCCCAGATAGCGCTCGAGCTTCTCCTTCTCATGACGGAGGCCCTGCACCTCTTTCTTCGTCAGCACCTCAAACGTACCGTTCGCCTCCATCTCTTCGAGCGTCTTGAGGCGGTGGATGCGCCGCTGAATTGTCTGGAAGTTCGTCATCATGCCGCCGAGCCAACGCTCATTGACGTAGAACATATTCGCACGCAGAGCCTCCTCACGGATCGCCTCCTGCGCCTGCTTCTTCGTGCCGATGAAGAGCACGGACTTGCCTTCCTGCGCTACGCTGCGGAGGAAGTTGTACGCCTCATCCACCTTGCGCACCGTCTTCTGCAGATCGATAATGTAGATGCCGTTGCGCTCCGTAAAGATATAGCGCGCCATCTTCGGATTCCAGCGACGGGTCTGATGTCCGAAGTGGACACCTGCCTCCAGAAGCTGCTTCATAGAAATTACTGCCATTTGAGTGTACCTCCTGTTGTTCTTCCGCGCCCCTCATCTGCTGCACCACCGCGACCGGCGCGGCACAGAGCAGCTATCGGGAATGCGTGATTTTTAAGGAATCGCTGATAAAATGAAGTCTGTCAGATTGGTGCAGATTTTTTGTCCTGTCAAGGAGACAAACCGGACGCATAGCAAAGGCTATGTGGAGGATTTGTCGACGAAGAGAGGGCGAAAAAGATGCGCTAAGACGGCGGTGCTGAGTTTATCAGTGCTTCCTCAGCTTTTCATTATAAGATGTTCGTCTGTTATCGTCAATCTATAATTATTCGCACGCACACAGACGGCTTGCATTTCCATATCCGTTCAATGTAAAATAAAGGAAAGCAATGGAAAGAGAGGAACCTATGGCAGAAATTCTAAAAGAGGGCATCCGTCTGCGTCTGCGCCGCGCAGAGATGGCAGACATCGACTTTATCTGCGCATTGCAGGAGGAAAAGGACAACAGCGACTACATCGTCCCGTTCTCACGCACAGATCACGAGACGATCATCACACAGGCACAGGCATCCATGGATATCATTGTCGAGGAGCGTGCGAGCGGGGAGCGCGTCGGCTACCTCCATGTCACGGGACTGCTGCTCGCGTCGAAAGAACAGGAGTGGACGCACGTCGTCATCGCGAAAAAAGGGCTTGGGTACGGACACGAGGCGATGAAACTGCTGAAGGCATGGGCATTTGAGGACAGGGGGGCACATCGTGCGTGGCTCGACTGCAAGGATTACAACGCGCGCGCGCTGCACCTCTACGAGAGCGAGGGCATGGTGCGCGAGGCTCTGATCCGTGAGACGATCCTACACAAGGGCATCTACGAGAACCTCGTCGTCCTCGGCATCCTCGACCGCGAATATCGTGCACGCAAACGCGCAGGACTGGAATTATAAGGAGGAAATGACATGAACGACAACGAACTCATCGAATGCGCGGCTGCGTTCCGCCGTCATGCCTACGCGCCCTACTCGGGCTTTGCCGTCGGTGCGGCGCTCCGCGCGCAGAGCGGGAAAGTCTATGGCGGCGTCAATGTCGAGAACGCATCCTATCCCGTCGGTATCTGTGCCGAGCGTGCGGCAATCGCCGCGGCAGTTACGGCAGGCGAGAGGGAATTCGAGGCGCTCGCCGTCATCGCAGACAGCCCGGCCCCATGCGCACCCTGCGGCATGTGCCGCCAAGTGCTCGTGGAGTTTCCGATTGCGCGCATCATCCTTGCGAATACGGCGGGCGATGTGCGTGTTCTCACTCCCGCCGAACTCCTCCCGCACGCTTTTGGC
>ERZ773043.490-NODE-490-length-23231-cov-8.121505_pt1 | contig 23231 bp, 26 predicted proteins | sample MGYA00580636_ERZ773043 | MGnify/ENA primary metagenome ERZ773043 (study PRJEB29015, sample SAMEA2737992) | human oral metagenome | biome: human oral; feature: human-associated habitat; material: dental | place: China | collected 2065 ...
GTTCCTGTGGGACGAGCAGACGAGGAGGTCGGACGCCGACAGGGCGGACACCCTGCCGGGCCAGGCGGGGGCACGGCCACACGCAGCTTGCACTCACGAGGGAGCCACAATCCCTCTAGCCCTACTGAGAGGAGAAGCTGGCCATGTCAACGGTGGTCTAACAAAGAGGGGTGCATCAGGTGATTGCTGCTGCACTTCGCCCATTGTTCTATACTGTAGACAAACGACAGCAATCGCTATCATATGATAACAGGGGGCAAGCATGGCAACGGCAACCATACCGCTTGGCAACCGAGTAGACGCTACACTTAAGCGCGAATTTGACAGTACGGCTGAAGAGCTAGGACTTACACCCACAGTTGCGCTCACGGTGTTCATGAAGCGTTTCGTCACAGACGGCGGTTTTCCCTTCGATGTGCGCAAGAGGCCCGAGGCTTTTTATGAGCCTTTTGCAACTGAGGAAGAAGCGCTCGACTTCACCAACAACGCTTTCAGAAGAGCTTACGATGAAACGCGGTGAACTATGGACGGTACGCGGGAGTTCGTACGCATCAAAGCCCCGGCCGGTGCTTATTGTGCAAAATGACGATCTCGACCTGTTTGATTCAATCGTACTCTGCTTGATGACCTCGCAAGATTCAAGTGATATATCTACGCGTGTCGCGATTGATCCAACCGAGAAAAACGGCTTGCGCAAGAAAAGCTGGGTGCTGACGGAGAAGATTTACTCAGCCAGAAAGGGCGAACTTGGCGCACGTATCGGGACGCTCTCCAAAGAAGACATGGTCAAGGTTTCCCGGCAGCTTTCAATCGTGCTTGACCTTTAGGGATGTCGATATCGCTAATGCGCCGCTCTCCGAGCAGCAGCACATCGCGTGGGCATTGTTGACAAGCTCGACGACGCACTCGCAAACGACCTTACAGGCGGTCTCTCTGCCGGAATCGAAGCCCCCTGCACCTAAACATGCCCACTACAGCGACAAGCCGCTCACCTTCTCCGAAAAATGCAACTTGTTACCATAATAGTCAAGCTTCGGATATCTTCGAGGCTTCGTGAGTTCGCGTGGGTGGGTGCGTCACCGCCCTGGCGGCGTGGGCCTCAGGTCCGAGCCACCCTGGCGGCGTGGGGCCATGGGGCCGTCGACGTCGTAGGACCCGTGACGCCGTCCGGTCGCGTGATCGGACGTGGAGACAGTCAGGAGTATACACAGATCGGCGAAAATGGCCCCTCGACGCCGTTTTGGGGCATTTGTGTACACTGTTGCGATGCGAGTTGCGACGCGAGCCGCGTCGGGTGGCACGAGCGCCCCAACCGCCATGGCGTGCCGGCGGCGCCCCCTCGGTGGCCGCCTCCCCCTTGGTCGGGAAAACAGGCTCTGCGTGAGTGGCGCCACCGCTAGCTTGGTGTCTTCGCCGAGGCAGCAACCCACACAAACCCCCGGAGAGACATATCTTCCCCGAATCCCGAATAAGAAGAGGCTTCGGTAGTATTCGTAGCTAAGGGGTTGGCTACGCGGCCTTTGCCTTGTCCGCCCTTGCTCCACGCGCCTCCTGTCCCTGTTTTTCCTCCTCTCGTCTGCCTTCCGCCCCTCCTCCTTGCAGGCCTTCCAGGGAAGCGCCGGCTACCCATCCGGGCGGCGCGGCATGAGCGACGCGATGAGTGCGTTCTGTCAAGTTGTCTTGAGGTTGTCGGTATCGCGAGAGCCGAACCCGACGCGAACACCGGTCCTGGCCTTGTCGTCGGTACTCCCCGCGCGGACGTTGCCGACGCCGAGAGGGGTCTCGGAGCTCGGTACCCCAGAATCTGGGGGGCACTTTCGCCAGGGGTTTGCCCAGTTGATTCCCAAAACTCGGTACCCCGGAGCCTGCGGGGCACTTTCGCCGGGGCGCCTGCTCCCAGCAGGACCTCCGCAGGACCCAGCGCGAGCTGTCGGACTACCCTGCGGGAGCTCGGTGCCCCAGAATCTGCGGGGCACTTTCGCCGGGGGTTTGCCCAGTTGATTCCCAAAACTCGGTACCCCAGAATCTGCGGGGCACTTTCGCCGGGGGCGCCTGGCCGACGGCGGAGGGTGCGACTGAGGGATTGCGCTGGGATTGTCCCGATCAGAGCTTACGTTTTGAAGTGGCGAGATACGGATACAATGACTGGCATCAAAGCCGTTCGGAGGGACGCCATGGACCGCACCGACAAGGGATCAACAGTTCGCCGCAACGCTCTCAGCCGCTGGTGGAGGGGACGCGCGCGCCATGGTCTCATCAGCCTGTTTATGTGGCTGGGCATGCTGGTCGTGCTCGTGCTCATGGCGGCGCGCATGGTGCCATCCAGCCATTCGGCTGGTCGGGTCATCCCCGAGCTCGTCGCCTTTGTGCCCTTTGCCGTGCTACCCACGCTCGTCGTGGTGCTGCTCTCGACGTTCTGGCACAGGCGTATCCTCGCCGTGCTCTCGGCCCTCTGTCTGGTGACTCTCGTCGTGTGGCACATCGGCTACTTTGTCCCCCGTCACACGCTGAGCGATACCGCGAGGAGCGCCACCAGCACCTCGTCGGGGACTGCTCCTAACACGGACGACAGGGTGCTTCGCCTCATGACGCTCAACACCCTGAACGGGCACGTCAGCGCCTCGAAGGTCGTGGAAATCGTGCGGACCCAGAAGGTCGAGCTGCTGGCTCTGCAGGAGGTGAGCCAGGGCTTTCTGCAGGAACTCTCGGACGCCGGTATCCACGACCTGTTGCCCTACAGCGTGCTCGGCAGCTCGGGCCGCTCTGACAACGGTGGCATCAACGTGCTCTTCTCAGCGACCCAGATGTCCGACCAGAACACGAGCCTCTTGCCCATCGAAACCTCCGCGATGCCTGCGGGAAGCCTTTCCATAGGTGGCACGACCGTGCGCTTTGTCTCGGCCCACCCCAACTCACCGCACAAGGGTGGTCAGGGACTATGGAGCGAGGGACTCACCACCATCGCCAAGCTCGCAAACTACAGCCACTCCTACGTCATCCTCGGAGACTTCAACGCGACCTGGGACCACGCCCGCTTCCGCGAGCTTCTGGGCTCGTCCTTCGTGGATGCGGGCGAGCAGGCCGGAGAGGGCTTCCACATGACCTATCCCGCCAACTCCACGATCCCTCCCCTGATCGAGATAGACCACATCGTCTACTCCCGAGACGCGGGGCTCTATGTGGGAGACCTCCAGACCATCAGCGTCGCAGGCTCGGATCACCTGGCGCTGCTCGCCACGCTCGAGGCGAGCTAAGAGGGACTCGAGCTCGGGCGGCCTCTCTCCTCCGTGCGCTCCCGCCAAGGGAGGCGAGCAGTCGAGACGAGCGGTCTCACATCCGAAAAAAGTTTGCAAAGTTCGCTTGACATATAGTGCAAAGTGAGCTTTACTATATTTGCAAAGCAAGCTTGCTATACCACTACACGCCGAACGAAGGAGGTTGATGTGAGGACGCGAATACCAGAACTTAGGCGAGAGCGGAAGGTCTCTCAAAGCGAGCTGGCAATGGCGGTTGGGGTCACGCGACAGACGGTGACCTCCATCGAGACGGGCAAGTACACGGCGTCACTTCCTCTCGCCCACAAGATTGCCCAGTACTTTGGCCTCACCATCGAGGAGATCTTTGACTTCTCGGACATCGACTAGCGCAGGGCCGCCCAACAGGCGACAGACCCGCAACACGAACCCATCAGAGGAGCGATCATGGAAACAAGCAAGACAAACAACGCCAACGAACAGCTCACAGAGGAGCTTAGGAGGTTCAAGGCACGTCTGATCGGGCAGATCATACTGGGCACCTCACTTTGCCTCATCGGTATCCTGGGAGCGACGTATGGTACAGTCACGGGAGCCACCCAAGACTATACCTATGGCCTGTGCATAGGTGCTGCCGCAGCGGTATTGGCCACCGGCATCCATAGGCTCATGCGTGCGAGGAGGGTTGACTGCCTGCGCGAGTACTACGCGCGGGAGCATGACGAGCGCCTGGCGGCCATCAGGGCGAAGAGCGGCCTTCCCATGGTTCTCTACCTGATGGTCGGCATGCTCTGCGCCACCTTCGTCGCACTTGCGCTTGGCCAAGAGACCGTTGCCGACACCCTCATCGCGACGGAGATTGCCTGTGGGGCCGCAAGCCTCCTCTCCAGGGCCTACTGGTCACGACGGATATAGGCCAAGCGGGGCCTGGCCCCAAAGAGGCCGACCGTCATGCCAGCTGACACCGTGACAAAGACGTCTGACAGCACCTTCCTACCATGTATGAGCTTCGTGAGGCCCATCACCCGAGCGCCACCGCCACAGGTGGCGCCGGCATACGCAGGCTTTCGATATCTATCGCTCATAATGAAACCTCCTTGTCCACGCAATCCATACGCGAGAAGTACAGTCCCCCAAAAGCACGCTCACAAGCCCAGTGCCACGGGCAAGGGCGAGGCCCACCAGAAAGAGGGTCCGAGCCCGTGGGAACGGCAAAGGGATATCTCGAGGCGACCTCCTCTGGCATGGTCCGAGAGCGTCGCAGGCGGCGCGTACCGAGAGCAGCAAGAACGAACATCGAAAGGACGGCGAGGACCCCGTATGGCCACGAGCGGAGCTGACCGAGCGGCACCACACGTGTGAGAAGGCACCACGTTGCCAGACCGAGGCCCAGACCCATCAGCGACGATGCGCCGCCCTCCCTCTGCCAGCTGCCCTCGCAAGACTCAGCTCGCAGGACGCCCTCCTCACAGGACGCCTCTGCGCTCGCCCCTCCCTGAGTCACGCCCCAGCCACAGGCACCGATCGAGACAATCCAAGCAACCATCGCCATCACCAGGACACCCAGTTCCGAGACAACCAAAAGGGCTGCGCTGTAGGGGATCCGCCCCGTCGCCTCGAAGACCTCGTAGTTGAGGTAGCTGGAGATGAACCCCGTCGCCATCCCGCCAGCAAGCGCAAGGCGTCCACCGTTGTCCACGTGGCCCGCAAAGGCACAGATCCCAGGCACAAGGGGGCGTCGCAAGACGATGGCGCAGCAGAGGGACGCGAGCATGGCCGTCAGCGGCTGCGTCAGCAGCTCACACTCCTGGAAGTACGAGAACCACTCGCTGCCGAAGATGCCGTATATGCGCTCCTCCATCCTGCCCATGGGAGTCAGCACCCACTCGGGGACGATGCCAAGCGCCATGGACGCCAAGCCCAGCACTGCGGCCACTGCGCGCAGGCGCCCTCGCCCCTTCCCTCGAAGTCCCAGGCAGGACTCGATGACAAAGCCCGCCGCGAGGTAGGCCCGCATGCCGCCAAGCGCCGAATTCGTCCTGCTCACGAGGTGGAAGGGCGTCGCCGCGAGCACGCAGGGCCATGCCACGCGCACAAGCGCACCATGAAGCCGCACGCCCCAGGCATGTGCGGGCACATGATCCATCGTCCCGACTCCCTTTGGACAGCAAGCGTTGCTATAGGTAGGAGCGACCGTACTGGATGGGAGCGACCGACTGGAGTGCGGCCTTAGGCCTCGAGCCTGGCCGTGAGCAGCTGGTTGAAGAGCTTGGGGTTGCCCTTGACGCCGGCCGCCTTCGAGGCCTTCATGCACTGGCCGACAAGAAAGCCCACGACCTTCGTGTTGCCGTCCCTGTACTGCCTGACCTGGTCCGCGCAACGACCGAGGACCTCATCCACCACCGGCTCGAGGGTAGCGCTATCCGTGCTCTGGCGCAGTCCCCGCTCGTCCACGACCCGCTCGGGGTCCGCGTCTGTGCCGTCCACGACCTCAAGGACCTCCCGGGCTTGGGCGAAGCTGATCGCATCGGCCGCAAGTAGAGCCGAGACGGACGCGGCCTGCGCCGCCGTGATGGCACCAAAGGCGGGCAGGAGGTTGACGACCACATTCGCAACCGTGGGGGCGACTTTCTCCCCCGCCGTCGCGACGGCCTCCTCGAAGAGGGTGGCCACAGTCGGGTCGCCCGCGATCTGGGCGGCATCATCGCGCCTCAGGCCAAAGCTCGCCTCGTAACGCTCGCGTCTCGCGTCCGGCAGCTCCGGGATGCGCTCGCGCGCCTCCTCTATGAACTCGTCAGAGAGGTCGAAGGGCGCAAGGTCCGGGTCGGGGAACAGCCGGTAGTCGTCGGCCGTCTCCTTGGTGCGCATGACGACGGTGCGCCTCCTGCCGGGCTCCCAGTGACGCGTCTCCTGGTAGACGATGCCACCCTCCTCGAGCACCTCGGCCTGGCGGCGTATCTCGTATTCCAAGGCGTCGTGCAGGCTCTTGAAGGAGTTGATGTTCTTCATCTCGGTCTTGGTGCCAAACCCAGTCTCGCCGCGCCTGCGCAGGCTGACGTTGCCGTCACAGCGCATAGACCCCGACTCCAAGGAGCAGTCGGAGATGCCCAGCGCGAGGAAGGTCTGGCGGAGCTTCTCCATGAAGAGGCGGGCCTCCTCGGGCGTACGCAGGTCGGGCTCGGTCACAAGCTCGATGAGCGGCGTGCCGCAGCGGTTGTAGTCGATGAGCGACTCAGAGGCGCCGGCGATGCGCCCCTCCTCGCCGCCAATGTGGACCATCTTGGCCGCGTCCTCCTCCATGTGTATACGCAAGATCCTGATGGGCACCACGTAGGAGCTGTCAGCCGCACGCGGGACGGGCGTCACGCCATCTGCGGCGAGAGACTCCCACTTGGGGCGCTCCCTCGCACCCGGACCCGACACCGTAAGGTCAAGGTGGCCGTGCATGCAGAAGGCGATGGGACCCTGCGTGGTCTGGAAGTTCTTGGCCATGTCGGGATAGAAGTAGTGCTTGCGGTAGAACATCGAGTGGCGCTGGATCTCGCAGTTCGTGGCCAAACCAGCCATTACGATGGATTGGATGGCCCTGCGGTTGGGCACGGGCAGGGCTCCCGGCAAACCCAGGCAGACGGGGCACACGTTGGAGTTGGGCGCATCGTCGTGGCTGAGCCTGCAGTTGCAGAACATCTTGGTGTCAAGCGTGGTGAGCTCGGTGTGGACCTCCAGACCAATGACGGCCTCCCAGTCTGCGAGCACCTCCTGCAGCGTCCTCATAGGAGCTCGCCTCCCTTCCCGATAAAGCCAGGAGCGACGGGGGCACCCTTACCCAAGCCAAGGCCCGCATCCACGCCACGCTCGATGGCACGCGCAAAGCTGAGGAGCGTCGCGTCCCCGAAGGCCGGACCCTGGAGCTGCGCCGAGATGGGCAGGCCCGACTCCTGTCCCAGGCCCAGAGGCACCGATATGCCGCCGTTTCCGGCTATGTTATTTGAAATAGTGAACATATCCGAGGCGTACATCTGGGTGGGGTCGCTGATCTCACCAAAGCGAAAGGCGGTGCGTGGCGTCGCGGGCATGAGGATGACGTCGCACTGCTCATAGGCACGCTCATAGTCTTGGGTGATGAGCGTGCGCACCTGTTGGGCCGGGTAGTAGTACCTGTCGTAGGTACCGCTAGAGAGGAGGTAGGCCCCCAGCATCTGGCGGCGTATGGCCTCTCTGCCAAAGCCGCGTGCGCGGGAGAGTGCCGTCTGCCGCGCGAGCGTGGCGCAACCCTCCTCCTGGTGTCCGTAGCGCACCCCGTCAAAGCGCGCGAGGTTGGAGAAGGCCTCGCAGGGCGCAATCACGTAGTAGGCCGCGATCGCGGAGGCAATGTTGGGAAGGTCGACCTCCACAACCTTGGCCCCCTGGTCCTCCAGAACCCTGCGGGCCAAGGCAATGCCGGCCTTGACCTCACCCGTCAGGCCCTCTGCCTCGAGGAGCGCGGGGACGACGCCAACCCTGCGACCCTCGACGGCATCATCGAGCCGCCCCAGGAAGTCTGCCCGGCAGTCCTGGCTCGTGGAGTCGAGCGGGTCAGGGCCGGGCGCGACGAGGGCGTTCATGGCAAGGGCAACGTCCTCGACGCGACGCGCGAAAGGCCCCACCTGGTCAAGAGAGCTTCCGAAGGCAACGACGCCATAGCGACTCACGGTGCCGTACGTGGGCTTCAGACCCACGACGCCGCAGAGCGAGGCTGGCTGGCGGATCGAGCCACCCGTATCGGAACCCAAGGCGAGTGCAACCTCACCGGCAGCGACGGCGGCGGCGGAGCCTCCCGACGAGCCGCCAGGCACACGCGTAAGGTCCCAGGGATTGTTGGTGGGGTGGAAGGCGGAGGACTCGGTGGAGGAGCCGAAGGCAAACTCGTCCATGTTGGTCTTGCCCACAGGCGTCGCCCCGGCAGCGAGCAGGCGTCCCACGCAGGTCGCCGTGAAGACGGACTCGTAGCCCTCGAGCATGCGGCTCGCACAGGTCGTGCGAGTCCCCACGAGGTGCATGTTATCCTTGAACGCAACGGGGACGCCGGCAAGGGGACCCGGTTTCTCTCCCCTTGCGAGGCGCTCATCGGTCGCCTTGGCGATATCAAGCGCAAGCCCTGCCGAGACCTGCAGGAAGGCGTGCAGCTGTGGCTCGCGTGCGTCGAGCGCGGACAGCGCGGCCTTCGCAACCTCGACCGCCGAGAAGTCACCAGCCACGACCCCCGCCGCGATCTGCCTCGCAGAGAGCTCGTCGAGAGACACCATCAGCGATCACCCTCCTCATCGCCCAAGATAGAGGGCACACGGAAGTAACGTCCCTGCGTCGAGGCAGCGTTTGACAGCGCACTGTCTATGGACAGGGCGCGCATGGAGTCGTCTATAACGTCGTCGCCCATCACGTTGGAGAGCCTACCAATGGGATGGAAGGTGGGCTCGACGCCGTCGAGGTCGTACTCACAGATGGGCGCGAGCAGGGCGACGGCCTCGTTCATGTACGAGGTCATCTCATCGAGCTCCTCCTCGCTCAGGGCGATGCGGGCGTAGTCGGCGATGCCGGCCACGTCCTCCTTGGAAAGTGGCATGTCTCCTCCGATACGGGCGGTCACACGCCGCTTCACGGCTGCCACCCTATGAAAGGCACTTCTCTGTGCGCCCATTCTAGGTCAGCCCTGCGACCAACGCGAATGCTACATCTTGGAGGTAGCAAAGCATCTAGCGGTCCTCTTCGCCGTGGGCCTCCTTGGCGCCGCTCCCTTCGGCATCGGCCTCGCTGTCATCGGCCGCGTTGCCATCAGCCTCGGATTCCTGAGGCCCTGTGGATGACTTCTTCCCGCTGGGCTTGAGCTTGTCGAACTCCCCCCTATATATCTTGAACAGGACGTTCTGCAGGGCATCGCTCTCGATGAGATCCTGCTTGGCGCTCTCGCGTATTGTACGGTCATACTCCGCGTCGTGACCGATGAAGGGAGGCTGCCCCTGCCCACCGATCGTGCTATCGTCATCCTTGGCTGTGCCACCATCGCTCTTGGTCGTGTCATCTTCGCTCGAACGGCTTGCGCTGCTGTCCATGATCCACTCCTCCTCGTATATCCCCATCGTTGGTGCGTCTAACGGCATTCCGGCGCCAAAGCGCCAAGGAGCAGACACCTCTGGCCCCACGCGCCAGGGATGCCCTGCTAGGGTCGCTTGATATCCTTCAGCTTAGCACGATGCGGGAGTATCAGACCAGCGAGAAAGCCCAGAAGAGAGACCATGAGACCGATCGCCAGATACTCATGCGTGGGCAAGAGGACCTCATGGGAGTCACCGACGTGATCGATGATTGAGACCAACCACGGAAGCAGTGCAAACAGTCCCGCCAGCACAAGGATAGCAAGCCAGCGCACGGGTCCCCACCTGCGCTGCACCGAGATGGTAACGGAAAGCGCAAAGGTCGCCGACACGTGAAGCAGATAGGTTGCCAAGACCCATCCCAGCGAGTCAAGCCGACTGGCGTCCATGCCCAAGCTGATGAGGCAACCCACCCATACGACAACGTATACGCAGAGCACGACCCAGAAGGCACGCGTGGGACGCCCTTCTACCTCGACATGCTCCTCGACCCCGCCGTCGGTTGGGGCGCCTCCGCCCGACCTTGACCCTGCCGCTGGGGCCGTAGCCGCCGCAGGCTCATCTCTCGTCTTGTGTTTCAACCTCTTACGAGATTTACGTGACTTATTGTGTGATTTACATGACTTACGTGACGCGCGCTTTGACACCGTATGTCAGCTCCCCTGTATGCAGACCATCGCGACATGTGCGTCGCCCATTGTACAGGTACGGGCGGGAGTAGATGCGACCGCAGCACAGCGAGCTCAGAGTGCGTCTTTGCGCAGCTGCTCCATGATCGCAGACTGCGCTTTTCCGTGAGCCGTCGGGTGGACCGGGTCGCAGAATGCGCTTTTACGTGAGGCGACGCCACGTTTGCGCAGGTGAGGAAAAGCGCATTCTACGGAAAGACGCATTCTGGGTGCACGCCCTCACGGAAAAGCGCATTCTGGCTGCGGACCCTCACGGAAAAGCGCAATTTGGTCAAGAAGTCACGAGGGGCACGATCCAATCCTCGCGAAGTGAGTGAATCACTCACTTCATCAACCTGAAGTGAGTGATTTTTCGGCACAAAGGCACTACAGTTCATTGAGGTAAACTCATATATACGCAGGTAGAAGACTTACTGAATAAAAGATCGAAGTGAGTGAATCACTCACATCGCGCTCATGGTGTGGGTGAATCACTCACATCGCATCCATGGTGTGAGTGATCCACTCACTTCGCGAGAACTGCGAGCGCTACGATGTGCGCAGCTGAGGACCGCTCACTTCTACCCTACCCCTTCCCGTGCTCACTCGCCTTCTGGGCTGTGAGCATCTGGGCGAAGACGTCCCGATCGTAGTCTGACGGCAACACGATGGTCGAGGCGTCGTTCTTGCTGATGTCGACCATCATCTCGGTCCACTGCGAGAACATAAACAGACTGTTGGCCTCGTCACTGGTGACACCGCTATCGCGGATGGTGTCAAGCGACTCCTTGATACCCTCGGCGATGGCCGTCCGCTGCCGCGCAATGCCCTCGCCACGAGCACGCATGGCCTCTGCCTCGGCCTGTGCCGCGATGACCGTCTTCTGGCGGGCGGCATTGGCATCGTTGGTCGCGCTCTCGAGGTTGTTCTTGGAGGCAACGATGCGGTTCATCGACTCCTGGACCTCCTTGGGAAGCCGGATGGCCGTGATGAGCGTCGCGACAACAGTGTAGCCATAGGCGAGCATCTTGTCTGCAACCGAGTGGTCGATGGAACTCGCGATGGCCTCCTTCTCGATGAACACGTCCTCGAGGCTGCGGGCGGGGATCTCGGAGCGCAGCGCGTCCGCAAAGTAGTCCTTCATCTGGCCGACGGGATCAGTAAGGGTATAGATGCACCGATAGACGCCGGACTGGGTGATGTCTGCGGCAGGCGAGCCGTCGACGCGAAACTGGATGGAGACGTCAAGCTCGATGGTAACGTTGTCCTTGGTCTTGGCGTCAAAGGTCATGCGCTCGTCCTGCGTCATCATGCTGATGATCCTGACCTTGTCGATGCCGGGGATCTTGAAGTGAAGCCCGGCGTTGGCGATTCCGCTGAACCTGCCGAGCCGCTCGATCGCGGCACAGTGCTGCTGCGGGACCACGTAGAGCCCACCTCTGAGCACGATGACGCAGATGAGAACGATGACGACGAATGCAAACATTGCCCCTCCCCTTCATAGGACCATACGGGCGCGCCCTGGCACCCGATGACAGGACAGTCACAGCCGGACCAAGACGCGCGAGCGTCTATTCTAGCGCACGGCTTGGCCTCGTCAATCCGAAGGTGGGGTCCTTGTGGGGACAGACGTCACGCCCACAAATGCCTCCTCAAAGGCTGCAAGGTTGGACCCCCCGGGAATCGCAAAGACGACCCGCTCGAACGCGCCCGGGTGCTCCTCCAGCCACGAGAGAAAGGCCTCGCTCGCCACCTTTGGGTCATTTCGGAAGGCACCGCAGCCAAGGGCCCCCGTGATAGCGGTCTGCACGGGCTCGTCGCTCGCCGTCGCCATGAGGTCCATCGCAAAGCGTGCGCGCTCGCCCATCACCCTGTCGCAGACCTGCTCGCTGACGCCCCAGGTCATCATGGCCCGACCCTTAAAGGGTGCCGCGACCACCGCTACGTCCACCTTCGCCGCCACGTCCTCATCGCCTGAAAAGAGGAGGACGTCCGGAACATAGAGCCCCCGATCGTAATAGAGGTCATCGTTATGGTCGGAGCGATTCGGCTCATAGAAGTCGTCCCATCGGGCGTCAAGCGCCGGGTAGAGCGATGAGTGGGCACAGAGAGCCTCCTCCTGGGCCTGTGCACCCGAAAGAAAGCCACCGCCTGGGCTGAGGTACGAGGCAAAGTCCAAGAGGCAGACCCTCTCGCCGTGTCGAGAGGCCTCGATCGCGGCACTCGCGGTGTCGGTGCTCGCGATCTCTATGGTGGTCGTCGCCCAGCGGGCCTCGACCTCGGGCAGGGCGCTCCCCTCCACGATGCACGTCAGGCCGATGCTGTGATGCAACGAACCCGCGTGCTGCTCGGCAAGCATGTCCACGCGCCATTTCGCGTAGGCCCTGCACTCAGCCGCGCTCTTCCGTCTGTGATATGCCATGATGAGAACCTCCTCGTGAGTATAAGCGTAGCGGTAGGTCACGCGCCGGGGCTCCCCGTCGCGCGAACTGTGCCCCCCTGCGCTCCCAGCGCTCCCTGCACCTCCCTATACCACCCTATAGCAGGTGCTCCGCTATCTGGACAGCGTTCGTGGCGGCACCCTTGCGGATCTGGTCGCCAGCACAGAAGAGCACGAGCGCGCTTGCTCCCTCCGGCGCGGAGAGATCTCGCCTGATGCGGCCCACGAGCACCAGGTCCTGACCGCTCGCCTCAAGTGGCATGGGGTAGCGAAGCTTCGCAGGATCGTCCACGAGCTTGACGCCAGCCGCCTCTGACAGGATCTGGCGCGCCTCGTCGGGCGAGATCGGGCGCTCGAACTCCATCGTGATTGACTCCGAGTGCGAGCGAACGATGGGTACGCGCACGCAGGTGCAACTCACGCGAAGCTCGGGCAGGTGCAGGATCTTGCGCCCCTCGTTTTGCAACTTCATCTCCTCGGAGCTGTAACCCTCCTCGTCAAAGCCCCCGATCTGCGGGATCAAATTGAAGGCGAGCGGATAGGCAAAGGGATCGGTCGCACCGACCTCACGTCCGTCCACATGGGCCCTGACCTCGCGCTCGAGCTCATCGAGGCCGGGCTTGCCAGCGCCTGAGGCCGCCTGGTAGGTGCTCACGACGAGCCGCTTGAGCTGCGCCCGCAGGTGAAGCGGCCACACCGGCATAAGGCCGATGATCGTGGCGCAGTTGGGGTTCGCGATGATGCCTGCGGGATGGTTGGCTATGTCGGCGGCGTTAATCTCAGGGATGACCAGAGGCACGTCCTTACGAAGACGAAAGGCATGGCTGTTGTCCACGCAGACGGCACCACGCCTCACAGCCTCGGGGAGAAGCTCTTGTGCCTGGGCATCGCCCGCCGCGCCGAGCACGATGTCGACACCCTCGAAGGCATCAGGCCGAGCCTCACGCACGACCACTCGCTCACCTCTGAAGGCAAGCTCTTTGCCCACCGAACGGGCACTTGCCAGGCACACGAGTTCGCGCACGGGAAAGTCCCTCTCTTCCAGGACCCTCATCATCTGCGTTCCCACGACGCCCGTCGCACCGAGTATCGCCACCACCTTGCCTGCCATGTCCTGCTCCTTTATCTTATGTCGCACGTCTTGCGCCTGTCGGCTGTCCCTCGCCCTGCTGCGGGATCTCGACCATCTCGCCCGCCACGAACTTGTCGTAGATGCACGTGATGGCCCGCTCGAAGTCGGCGTTGTTGACACCCAGTATGATAGAGATCTCCTGCGAGCTTTGGGTGATCATGCGGATGTTGATACCCGCCTCGCCGAGCACGCCGAAGACGCGCCCCGAGGTGCCCGCACGCCGACTCATGTTGCGACCGACGACCGAGATGAGCGCAAGCCTGTCCACGACGTTGATGCTGTCGGGCTTGAGCTCCTTCTGCAGGTCATGCACGATGGAATAGATGCTGTCCTGGACGTCCGCACCGTTGACCACGATGCCAAAGGAGTCGACGCCCGTCGGGATGTGCTCGACCGAAACCCCATAGTCCTCAAAGACCGTGAGCGCCCTGCGGACGATGCCGACCTTGGAGGACATGTGCGCCTTCTGCACATGGACGGCGAGGAAGTCCCTCTTGCCGGCGATGCCCGTGATCAGGTGCTCACGGGCACCGTCGGCGGCAGTCTCGCGTATCATGGTGCCGCGCTTCTCGGGCTGGTTCGTGTTCTTTATCTGGATGGGGATCCCCACCTCGCGCACCGGGAAGATCGAGTCCTCCTGCAGCACCGAGGCGCCCAGGTAGGAGAGCTCGCGCATCTCATCGAAGGTGATGCGGTGGATGGTGCGCGGATTGTCCACGATGCGAGGGTCCGCCGAGAGGAAACCCGAGACGTCAGTCCAGTTCTCGTAGAGGTTCGCGTCGATGCAGCGGGCAAGAATGGCACCCGAGATGTCCCCACCGCCGCGGTCGAAGAGCTTGACCGTTCCGTCGACCGTCGAGCCATAGAAGCCCGGCAGCACGAAGTCGCCCAGGCGCTGGACGGCCTCGCGGATACGAGCCTGCGTGCGCTCGAGGTCGATCTTGCCGTCATGGTGAAAGACAATGACGTCGCGGGCGTCCAGGAAGGGCTTGCCAAGGTACTCTGCCATGAGCTGCGCGGTGAACCACTCGCCGCGCGAGACGACGTACTCGGGCGAGCAGCTCTGGATCTGGTCGATGAGCTCGTCGAAGCGCTCGGCCACGGGAAACGCAAGTCCGAGCTTTTCGGCGATGTCAAGATAGCGTCTCCCTATCTCTCTGAGCAGGCTTGTGCAGTCGACGTGGTACTTGATGTGGGCGTTCACGAGGAGCAACAAATCGGTGACCTTGTTGTCGTCGCTGAAGCGCCTACCTACGGCCGAGACCACCACGAAGCGGCGGTCCGGGTCACTCTCGACGATGGCCTTAACCTTCCTGAACTGCTCGGCATCAGCGACGCTCGAGCCACCGAACTTTGCGACCTTGATCATGCACCTACGCCTCCTTGGGGAGCGCCGCCATGAAGCTCGCCGCATCCTCCTCGCACGCCCGCTCAAGGAGCCGACGCGCCTCCTCTGCCGTGACGTCGCGAACCACGACCGCAGCTGGACCAAAGGGATGCGCGCCCTCGACGGTAGCCCTCGTGCGGAGCACATAGTCTGTTCGAAGCAAAGACGCGTCGTAACTGAGGTCAGCGGAGAAGTCGTAGTGGGGACGCCTCCCCTCGCAATAGTCGATCACATCCTGCACGATGGCGTTGCCGGTGGGCAGCATGCCGGCGCCCTGGCCATAGAACTTCAGCTCGCCCACCGTGGTCCCGACAAGGCTCACGAGGTTGAAGTTGGAGGGTACGTGTGCCTCGAGGGTGTCAGACGAAAGTGCCACGGGCTCCACGGCCACGGCATAGCGCCCATCCCTCAGGACGCCCCTCCCCAGGAGCTTCACGGTTCGGCCGTGCGCGGCAAAGAGGTCGATGTCGGCCTTGGTGATGGTGCGAAGCCCCGTCACGGGAAACTCGCTTGTGCAGGCGCAGCCAAAGGCGACGCAGGCCGCGATGAGGGTCTTGTTCTTGACGTCGATGCCGTCGATGTCGGCGGAGGGGTCCCTCTCGGCAAAGCCCTGCTCCTGGGCCCTCTTGAGGGCCTCGTCGAAGTCCGTTCCCTGTCTGACCATCGCGTCGATGATGAAGTTGGTGGTACCGTTCATGATGCCCGAGAAGGACGTCACCTCGTCGATGCGGCGGGCCTTCTCGATGGAGGCTATCCAGGGAATGCCGCCCCCGCAGGTGGCCTCGATGAGCAGGCTCGCACCCGTAGACTGGGCACATGCCGCAAACTCCTCGAAGTGTGCCGCGACGACGGCCTTGTTGGAGGTGACGACGGACTTCCCGGCGCCGAGCGCGTCCACGATGAAGCTCCTCGCGGGCTCAAGGCCACCCATGCACTCCACGACGAGCTCTATCTCTGGGTCCTCGACGATGTCCTCGAAGCGAGAGGTCATGCGCGGGTCCGTGAGGCGCTCGGGCAACTCGAGTATGCGAGCCACCTCGACGCCTCGCACGCGATTTGCGATGATGCGGTCTACTCCCTGGCCGACGGTACCGTGGCCGAGAAGGGCAATCTTCATGTCAGTCCAATCGTTGCATGTGTGTGACGGCTGCGCCGCCCCCAAGGGAACAACGGTATGATACTTGACACACGCCCACTGTAGAATGACAAGGAGCGCAGAGGTGAAAACGTTCTATCACAGCACACGCAACGGCGGCGAGCCTTTAACGAGCAAGCAAGCGATACTGAGAGGCATCGCACCCGACGGGGGACTCTACGTATCCGACCAGCTCGGCGAAGAGACGCTCGACATGGCCGCAATGGTCAACCAGAACTACCACGAGACGGCCCAAAAGGTGCTTGCAACGCTCATCCCCGACTACTCGGCCGAGGAGATCGGCTCCTGCGTAAGAGACGCCTACGCCGAGAACTTCGATACGCCCGCCGTGGTGCCGCTCACACCTTTGGGCAGCGACTGGCTGCTCGAGCTCTCCCATGGTCCCACCTGCGCCTTCAAGGACGTGGCACTCCAGCTGCTGCCACACCTGATGTCGGTCGCGAGGGGCAAGAGCGGGCACAGGATCATGATCGTGACCGCGACCTCGGGAGACACCGGCAAGGCCGCCCTCGCGGGATTTGCGGACGTCGAGGGCACGGGCGTCACGGTCTTCTACCCCGAGGGCAAGGTATCCGAGATACAGCACCTGCAGATGACCACGCAACTTGGTCGCAACGTCGCCGTGTGCGGGGTCGAGGGCACCTTCGACGACTGCCAGACGCAGGTCAAGCGCATCTTTGCCGACACGGCGCTGTCAGAGAGGCTCCACGGGAGGGGCGTCGCCCTCTCGAGTGCCAACTCCATCAATGTTGGTCGTCTCGTCCCTCAGGTCGTCTACTATGTCGACGCGTATGCCCAGCTCGTGAGGAGTGGCGCCATCAGCGTGGGCGATGCCGTCGACTTCTGCGTGCCCACGGGCAACTTTGGCGACGTGCTCGCCGGCTACTATGCCAAGCGACTCGGCCTTCCCGTCGGGCGGCTCATCGTGGCCTCCAACACCAACAAGGTGCTCACCGACTTCCTCAAGACGGGCAGCTACGACCGTCGCCGCGACTTCGTGAAGACGATCTCCCCCTCGATGGACATCCTCGTCTCTTCCAACTTCGAGCGCATGCTCTACTACCTCACGAACGGGGACAGCGAGCGCGTGGGAGCCTGGATGGCCGAGCTGGCCACGCAGGGCGTCTACTCCATAGGCGACGAGCTTCTCGGGCGCCTACGCGAGACCTTCTACGGCGACTTCGCGACAGACGACGAGACGCGAAGGACCATCCGCACGACCTGGGAGGAGGAGCACATCCTCATCGACCCGCATACCGCCGTCGCAAAGACCATACTCGACCGACATGAACACAACGGGAGGATGCGCGTGTGTCTCTCGACCGCCAACCCGTACAAGTTCCCCGCAGACGTGCTCGCGGCGCTCGGCCACGACACGCAGGGTAAGGACGACTTCGCCTGCATGGACGAGCTCCAGAGGCTCACAGGTATCGCGGCGCCAAGACAGCTCTCGACGCTCAGGGGTGCCCCTGTCATGCATGACTCGATCTGCGCCAAAGAGGCGATGGCGTCCTTTGTCGAGAGCGCGACGGCAAGGATCTTTCGGTGAGTCGCCAAGGCGCGACCGGCACGTCGAGCGCACAGCTCGCCCGCGACACGCTCACCGTCGAGGTCCCGGCGACCTCGGCCAATGTGGGCGTGGGCTTTGACTGCTTGGGCCTCGCGCTCGACCTCATGGCCCGCTTCTGCTTCGAGCCGGCGGACGAGCTTCTCATAGACGGCTGCCCCGAGCGCTTCAGGGGGCAAGACAACCTCGTCTGGACGAGCTACCTGGAGGCCTGTCGCAGGCTCTGCAGCAGGCCGCTCACGCCGCACATCACGATAGACTCCCCCATCCCCCTCTCGGGCGGCCTTGGGTCGAGCTCTGCCTGCGTCGTCGCGGGCGTCGTGGCGGCCCAGGAGCTGAACGGGGCTGGCCTTGATGCACGGCAGGCGCTTGACATCGCCTGCGAGCTTGAGGGACACCCCGACAATGTCGCACCGGCCATCCTCGGCGGTCTTGTAAGCTCGTTTGTGGACCAGGGCCGCGCCCACCCCGTGCACCTGGACGTCGCACAAAACGTGAGTTTCGTCGCGATCGCGCCTCCCTACGAGGTCCGCACCGCCGACGCGCGCAGGGTCATGCCTGAGCAGGTCTCGCTTGCGACGACGGTGTGGCAGGTAGGGCACTGCGTGGCCGCTGTACACGCCCTTGAGCAAGGTGACCTCGAGCTCTTCTCGGCGGCTTCGCGCGACAGGCTCCACGAGCCCTTCCGCGCACGCCTGATCCCCGACTACGAGGCCCTGCGCCGTACCGCGCTCGCGGCAGGGGCGGCGGCGTTTCTCATCAGCGGCTCGGGATCAACGATGCTTGCCGTCTGCGATGGCCACCCTCTGGCCGAGCATGTCGCCGCATCCGTAGAGGGCATGGTCGAGAACCACGTTGATGGCCTCTGGGTACGCGTCCTTAGCAGCAGCCCCGCAGGCGTTCGCGTCCTTTGCGAGCACCCGTGAGCGTCAAGGCGCCAGCACCCAAGGCGGCCGCCTAGCGCTGATTACATGAGTGGGCCCGGAGACATTCCGGGTACTATCGGCTGGATAATGGTCTCTGGGGGCTTCGTGAGCGTCGCTGCCGACATATGCGGGCACGTGCGAGCTTGGGACTAATAGCACGCGCGGGATGACCTTGCTCCGTCAGCTGGCGCGAAACGTGCCTGGGTGTGTGACGGACCTCGAGGCGGGAGGCCAGCCGCTCGGCCTTCCTTGGCGGGAACGTCTCGCAGGGCGACCCCACAGGATGCGTGCTCGAGTTGTCCCAGACCAGGACGATCCCCCGCCTCGGAGAACAGGTCGTCCGACACCCACCGCAGCGTCTCGGCCTCGCCGCCTGTCCTGGCGTTGCCCGACCCGCCGTGCGCCTTGCGCGCGAGCACGCCGTCGAACCCTCCCCGACCAGCCTCCCCTTGGGCGGCGACGCAGGAGTGTACACAGATCGGCAAAAACGGCCTCTCGGGGCCATTTCGGGGCACTTGTGTACACTGTTGCACCGTTGCGGACAACCGTGGGTATGCAGGAGTGTACACAGATCGGCTAAAACGGCCTCTCGACGCTGGTTTGGGGCATTCGTGTACACTATTGCGATGCGATTTGCCAAGGCAGCGACCAACACAAATCTCCAAAGGGCCTTAACTAACCACGAGTGGGAGAAGTACTGCTTCGTTGCCGTGGGGAGCCTCTACGGCGTCGAGCTCCTGCACGACAACTGCGTTGCCTGCCGCGAGTGGCTCTACAAGATCGTGGAGGGCGAGTACAAGCATGTCACCAGGAAGCAGCAGAACCCTGCCTTCCTGGAAACCGTTCTGGTACGCGCTCGAGAGAAACGTGCTCAACGGCAACGCCCTCTCGCTCAAGGCCGTTGACGAGAACGGGAACGACACCGACGAGCCCATCATCTTCTCTGAGTGGTCTATCGTGACCGGCGACCGGGTCAAACGGCGCGACTTCCGCCTAGACGAGATACTGGAGGGCAGCTCGGGCCAGTAGCTGGTGCCCCTCTTTGGCCTGAGCGACACCCCCACCTCTGAGTGGGAGCTCGACGAGGAGACCGGCTCGCTCATCCCCAAGCCCATCCGCGGGTTCCCGCTCGTGAGCTTCTACGAGGTGGCGAAGGTTGGCTGACGAGAGGAAAGCCCAGACAGCGTTCGAGGAGTCCGGGCGCCGAGGCCCTGAGCCCGCCGACGGCCTCGACCGCCTGGAGGGGCGCATCGTCTACGTGAGCAGCGACGACATCGTGGCCGATGCCAAGCAGATCATCGACAGCGCCCAGCGGGTGGCCCACCAGGCCATCAACATCACGCTCGTGCAGAGGAACTGGCTTCTTGGCAGGCGCATCGCCCAAGAGGAGCTGAAAGACAGCTCCCGCACCGAGCTCTACGGCCGCAAGGTCATACCGATGCTCGTCAAGGAGCTCACGGTGGCCTACGGGAGGGCTTCACGCGGACGAGCCTCTACCAGTACGTCCGCTTCTACCGGATGTTCCCGGAGATTGTCCACGTGGCAAGTGGACAATCTCGAATCCTGCTCACGTGGATGCACTACCAGGAGCTCCTGCGCGTGAAGGACCCCAAGGTGCGCGCCTGGTACGAGCGGGAGGCAGCTGACCAGGGCTGGAACGTGGGGGTGCCTTCGCGAAACATCTCCAGCCAGTACTGCGAGCGCATGCTCTCGAACCACGTGGAGCCCCCGCACGGGAAGGCAATTGTGCCGAGCGCGGCCGCCAAGTGTCAGTCATACGCGTTGCGCATCAGCAGCATTCACCGCAACATCCTCCACCTGCTTGCTGTCTCAGGGCCATGAAGCGCTCCGGGCTCGTCGAGGGCGGGGCCAGCGAGGCGCAGATCCAGTGGTTCCTGGCCGAGGGCGACCAGACGGCAAACACTTTCCGTGTACCCAGGAACCTCAAGGAGGCAGCTTCCGAAGCCGCGAGGCTGAGGAACGTCAGCTTCTCCGCCTTCCTGTGCTCGTGCGTGATCGACGAGCTCGCCTCCGGGAAGCGCATGGCACGAAAGAGAGGCGGCTGATGTCGGCTGATCCCAAGCACATCGACAAGACGGACGGCACCGGCTACCTTGACCAGGCCGCTAAGGTCGTGCGCAACGCGAGGAGCGCTGCGGCCCGCTCCGTGAACCTCGCCATGGTCTATGCCTATTTCGAGGTCGGCCGCATCGTGGTCGAGGAGGAGCAAGCCAGCGCTGCCCGGGCAGAGTATGGCGGACAAGTGCTCACGCCGGTCTCAGAGCGCCTCACAGCCGAGTTCGGACGTGGCTTCTCCAGAACAAACGTGGCGCAGATGCGCCAGTTCTACCGTGTCTACGCGCACGATGAGATTGTTCAGACGGTGTCTGAACAATTCGGAAGCAAGCCCCCATCCAAGACGACTGACAGGAAGTTCTTCCTGAGCTGGTCACACTACCTCAGACTCATGCGCACCGAGGATGCGGGCAAGCGGCACTTCTACGAGATCGAGGCGACGCGGGACAGCTGGAGCGTGAGGGAGCTGCAACGGCAGCTCGACAGCAGCCTATACGAGCGCCTCGCGCTCAGTCGTGACAAGGACGGCGTGCGACGCCTGGCCGTGGGCGGCCAGATCGTGGAGACCCCCGCCGACGCGATCAAGGATCCCTACGTGCTGGAGTTTCTCGGACTCAAGGAGGAGACGAGCTATTCGGAGAGCGACCTGGAGACGCGCATCATCGACCACCTGCAAGAGTTCCTCCTTGAGTTAGGGTGCGAATACGCCTTCGTGGGCAGGCAGCAGCGCTTCACTTACGAGGAGGACCACTTCAAGGTAGACCTCGTGTTCTACAACCGGCTCCTGCGCTGTTTCGTGCTCTTCGACCTGAAGCCTGGCAAGCTCACGCACCAGGACATTGGGCAGATGCAGATGTACGTGCACTACTACGACCGCGACAAGTCGCTGGGGCGGTACGCCTGTGGGTTCATTTACCTTGGCGACCCCGGGAGAGGTCTTCCGCATGAAGTTCGACGTCATCATCGGCAACCCGTCCCACCAGCCGAGCGACGGCGGCAACGACGCCTCGGCGATGCCCATCTACCAGAAGTTCGTCGAGCAGGCAAAGAAGCTCAACCCCCGGCCCCTCGTCATGATTGCCCCGTCGCGCTGGGTCTTTGGCGGGCGCGGGCTTGGCGCACGCCGCTCCGGAATGCCCCACGACCGGCGCATCGGGAAGCCCGTGGGCTACGGGGACGCCGGCGAGCGCCTCCCGGCGTGGACCTGTCCGGCGGCGTCTCCTACCTCCTCTGGGAGCGGGACTACGACGGCGACCGCACCGTCGTAAACATGAGCCATGGCAAGGGCAGCAAGCGCCATCGCGACCTCGGCCGTGAACACGGGCAACGAGATGGACGAGGGCGACCTGCCCATCGTGGCCCGGTTCTACCTCTACCTCTCGGGCACGCCCTTCCGGGCCCTCAACTCCGGAGAGTTCATCGAAGAGCAGATTTACAACTGGACCTACTCCGACGAGCAGTCGGCCAAGGAGGCCTGGCCCTCCGAGCACCCCGGCAAGCCAAACCCCTACGAGGCGCTGCCCCGCATGGTGATGCTCACCTACCAGATGCCCGACGAGATCCGCAAGGTGGACGAGAATGCGGGGCCCGAGGAGAAGGTGAGCGAGTTCATCAACTTCCTCTCTACAGTTGCCACCTGCAGGATCATCAGGAAGGCAGGGAAAGCCGGCCTTCTCGATAACATGTCCTATGCAGAACTGATGGACGACCTTTCCTCTGCATGGAGACGGATGGATTCCCCGGCCGAACCGGCAACAGACGACGGCTGCTGGGTGCATACCCTAAAGACCGTATTTGCTGAGCTGGAGGCTCTTGGATTATCCAAACCGGTTCCAAAACCAGAACCTAAGAAGCGTGGGCGCAAGCCCAAGCCGAAGGACCCGGCAACTATGAAGCCGAAACGTCCGCGTGGTCGTCCGCGGAAGAATCCATTACCTGTCGGTTAGCTATAGTCCGGCAGATTGGGAAACTATTAGTTAATCAACAGGCACTGATTACACCATAGATACATACCCGGTTCACTTAAATACCGGTTCCACTTCAAATGACAAATAACAAGCATACTGGTAACATCCAGGAAGATTTCCATCCATCGTTTCATAGCCAATCTTTATTCCGTCTCCCACCAGCTCATCTGAAACTTGAGTTCCATCCTTAAACACATTATTTTCCAGCATTGCTGACCCCGCGATATATCTAAGCGTAAATGGACGCCTATCTACACTCCTGAGCAAAATACTGTGTCTAACCTTCAACGGTGTTGCATTAGAAGAGGAGATATAACCCACAATCTTTTCTTCGTTATTCGGCATATCCAACAGAAGGAACCGAGCCATCACATCTTTAGCAATGGCATCCAGACCACGTGGATTATCGTTGTGTACATACATACGTACAATATATGTTTTCCCCTCTTCAATCTCTACTTCCCCTATATCCCATACATTATCTTTTCCTCTGGATCCTGTGGCTACGTCTCGGATTCCGATAAAGT
>ERZ773043.491-NODE-491-length-23212-cov-38.432785_pt1 | contig 23212 bp, 22 predicted proteins | sample MGYA00580636_ERZ773043 | MGnify/ENA primary metagenome ERZ773043 (study PRJEB29015, sample SAMEA2737992) | human oral metagenome | biome: human oral; feature: human-associated habitat; material: dental | place: China | collected 2065 ...
CTATCCAAGCATCAGTTGAAGAACGTATCGACGTATTCGGTTCAGAAGGTAAAGCATAATCTAGCTGAACAATACAGATAAAACCTGCCTGCGAAGGTGGGTTTTTTGGTTGGGAAAAATAAAATAAATGATATAGATTTTGTATTATGCCTTTGATTTAGTTAATTTAGCTTAGAAGTAAATATCATGTTTTTTTAATACATTTCCGTTTTTATTATGATGCACTATGTAGTTTTAAAACTTTATAAAGTTACTAGATAGCTAGTTTTAGTGTATTAGAATTATTGGGGTTGAGGTTAGAGATGAAAGATAATACCGTGAGTTTTTTTCAGTATTTTTATTGCTTGAATAACAGTATTAAGCGAATGTCTTAATTCTCTATATATTTTTCTTAGACTCTGCTTATCAGTATCAAGTAATACTGTTAAACGGTCAATACTGATATAAATTGCTTTGTCTAGATTTGATAAATTTGCTTCACTCTGCTACTTGCGTAAAGTTTGAATTTTGTATTGCACAATATACACCTCCTTTATTATTAAATTTGTTAGTTGCCTTTAGTCAGGACAAAATTTTGCTCGAGACTCATTATTCTGGTCTAGCTCTTGGTGTATCTTTTTGCTGGCTGTTAGAATCGCCAGTTTATTGTCAAAGCTAGTAGAGCTGCAGCCATCGGGAGATTTCCCCTCGGGAACTCCCTCGTCTTTGTCTCCTAGCTTTGACAGTAATTAACGAAAACTTTATCACAAGCTAAACATTGATTATCATAGACTTTATATAACCATTTTGGTATAATTGATGTGATTTTACAATAAAGCTTCAAAATAGCTTAGTAGAGCTTTATTAGCTTGCAATTATACTATTAAGTACACGGCAATATATTACCATTTGGTTATAAATATAATACTATCCTTTTGGTTATAAGTCAATAAAAAAGTAAAGGAAAGCTTAAATATGCTAAAAGATAATTTGAAAAAAGAAAGGCTAAAAAATGGGTTAACTCAAGCTCAAGTTGCAGAAAGATTAGGGGTATCACAAGCTCAATATGCCAGGTGGGAAAATGGGGGAAGAAATCCTAAGTACGAAACAATCCAAAAACTAGCTGATATTTTTAATACCACAACGGAAGCATTAAATGGAAGATATGACGGAGTTGAAGTAATTGTGAGATTGCTTAGAGAATATGATTTGACAGATGAAGATAAAAACGAAATATACAATATGGTAGAGCAATACCTTAAGGAGAGAAAATATGAGTAGTGTTTATGATAAATATGTGCGTCCGGTTATAAATTTTTTAGTTCTCGCATTTGCTAAACTATTTGTTGATATTGTAGTCATCAAAGCTACTGGTTGGGAATATACTAATTTAATTTTTTTTGAGGCAATTTTTGCTTCTTGTTGTTTGTGTTTCAAATATATAAAACAAAGTAAAAAACAACAAGAAGAGGTAGGATTAAATACCCAATTTAATTTTTCATTTTTTAAAAATACTCATTATAAAATTTATAAATCACGATATATCAGGTTTTTAAAAGATAATAAACTCGTGTTGGTATTTTTATTTCTGTCTAATGGAAATTTGTTATCTATCGTTGAAAACGTAAATAAAGAATTTCTTCCTATGATTAGCAAAATAGAATTTAAGAATGAAAATTTACAAAATAATTTATTCGATTTTCTATTGTATTTGAACTATCATGAAGTTCTTGTTAACTTCTTGTTCAGTTGTTATTTTTGCCTGATTGTATGGATTTTTATTAACCAAATTGATTTTCAATTATTTGAAACGGAATCATTAAAAAAAGGGAGAGAGAATGACAAAAAGTCAATTAATTCGAGATATCGCTGGAAATAATATTAGTTTAGAAAATGCACTGTTAAGATTAAAAATAATTACATACTCACTAAATAATTTAAGTTTGCAAAAATGGATTGAAAATGAGTTAAGAGGATATAAGATAGATGATGAAATTCCTCAGTATAGGAAAGGTATTGCGTATAATATAAGATATTCAGGGATAAATGGAAATTTTACAGTTAAGTCAGTACCACTGTCAGAATCATTTTTTACAGATGAAATAAAAAAAATTTTAAGAGAACGGAAAATTACTAATGGTATAGGTACGATTGAACGTAATTTATCAATTAAAATGAGCTATGACCTAATTGAATTTGCCCCAATGGTTTATAGTGCAAGTAAAGGTGGTATTCAGTGTTATACATTAGAACAAGTAGTAAATAAAGCTAGTTTGGAGAATATCTTAAGTAATGTGAAAATAAAGTTGATAGACATATTGCTAGATTTAGAATCGACGTTTGGTGAACTAGACCAGTTAGATATTGATGTAAAATGTATTAGTAGTGAGGAACTACAAACAGTAAATGAAACATTGTTAGATAAAATTTATTATGATGGGAAAAGAGAAAACTATGAGTGAGTTCTTAAGTTACTTTTTGAATAATTCGACGTTATTAGGTGCATTTATTTCAATAATATCTTCATCGATTACTCTGCTTATACAAGCATATATTAAGAAGTATTTGATGGAACAAGGGGAAACCAATATATACTATAAAACAGTTTACAATAAAATTTCATCAAATCCTTGGGGGTTTTATAAAGAAAATAATGAACTATATTTTGACCTACCACTATGGATTGAAATCCATAATACAAAAGGAACTAGACAGATTGTGAGAAATCTAAATTTATCTTTATATTCGGCTGGAAAATTTGTTTCTAAAACAAAACAGTCAACGCATTCTGGGAGAACTGTTTTGGGAGATAATGGCTCATATTCATTCTTAGTTGATGCAGGAGAAATAAAAAGATATGACTTGGAATTCATTATAGAAGGGAAAGACATAGACTTTCATGACTTTGATGAAGTTAGATTATCTTATTTTGATACAAATGATAAGTATAAAGAATATAAAATATTTGAAATTAAAGATTCATGGAAACAGTCTAATTATAAAATAAGTGATGATTGGAAAAAGTTACAGTAGGAGAAGAATATGGATTTTGAAAAGTTTGAAAAAAATAATAGGTTTCAACTACTCAGAAATAAAATATTAAGAATAAGTGATGGTGACCTAGTAAAAAAAGACTTAATCTCAGGATTAATGCTATTAAGTATAATTGCTTATATTTTAGGAACTATAAAATTTTTCTGGGATAATTTGTTGGCAGTTTTATTTAATGATTTAATTATCTATGCAACTGTTTTGCATACTAATATTAAACAACTACTCAATTATTTAATAGGGTATTCTACGAGAATAGATTTGAGTGAATTTCCTGAATTAAAGGTTCCAAATATTGGAAATACGTTAAATATTTTCGGTGTCCTAATAATAAGAATAATAATTGTTGGTATTATACTCTTCATCATTTATTGGATGTTTAAGCAAGAAAGTTTCATTAATCAAATAATTAAAAGTCTTGCAATAATTATCTCTTCAGTTATAGTTTATGGTGAATATCAGATTACAATATTCATTGGAGTAATTATCATTTCAATCACTTTAACACAACTTGGTAAAGGGAGTGTATATAGGTTTCTATGCAATATAATTCTATTTCTAGGGCCATTAAATCTTATAGAGAATGATAGATTTGATGGAAATCAAATAGATACGATAAAAACATTAGTTCAAGTTCTAGCATGCTATATAATTTCTTTAATAGTTTCCGTGCTATTTAAACTACCATTTGGTATTTGTCTGTTGTTAGTCTTAGTTTTAGTAATGAGATTCGGCCTACAATTTCAAACAAAGAATCCGCATTTAGAAATTATATTAAAATTCATTATCTATGTTACAGTATTTACTACTGTATTGTTAACTGAACAAATAAAGGATAGTGTAAGCATCTTTACGGTATTATTTGCGTTATATTTTGCGCTGGATAGATTTTTTAGTTTATACAATGAAATAGAGACTCTTGTAAAAAAAGATGAAATTAATTATTATTTGTACTTTGATAATTCATTTGAACTGTTAGAGCAAAAATATTTAACAGATGAATTTTTAGTAGCTACAATTGCTGAAATAGATGAGATTAAATTATTGGGTCAATTAATAATAAGAACAGAACTTGAGATGAAAGATAGTTTCGAAAAATTATTACAATTAATTAGAGAAAAAAGAAAAATAGAGTATGAGAATTACCAGTTATTAATAATATCACTTGAATATAGAATAAAGAAAAAAGAAAATGAAAAACTTACAATAATAGATTTCATCAAAAACAAATTAAATGATGAAAAATTGTTAGACAACCAAAAGGTATTTCCAATTGAATTTTTAGTTCTCTATGGTGAGGAATTAAAAGTAAAAAAACAATATAAAAGAGCCACTAAATTTTTGAGATTTTCAGGATATTATAGTTCGAATTATTATATAGAGAGCTATAATGAGTGTATTCAAAGAAATAAAAAGAGACAAAATTAATTCTTTAAATGAGTTTTTTCTTAGTGCAATGCGTGGTAGCTTTCTGGTAGCTAAAGAAACAAAACGAGTCATTTTTCTCTAGCCATGAATAAAAAGAATGTTGATTTGTTAGCATTCTTTTTTATTTCAAATGTACTCTCAGAATTATTTATAGGGGGGCAAGATTGATAGCTAAAGGAGGTAATTTAACCTCGCTTAAATTTGATGCAATTGATGGAGCTATTAATTCATTACCGGGAGTAAGTATTAGTTTTGTAATTGTTTTTTCTCAGGCTAAATGGTCTGGAGCTGAAACCAAGGATGCTGCATTGATGGCAGGTAAGGCAGGATTACGAACCCTAGCTATGGGAACGAGTATCTATGTTGCGTCACAACAATTTGCAAAAATATTTACAAAACAAATTAATGATTATTTTGGAAAAAAAGTTACGGCTGAAGTGGTTGCAAGACGAGTTGCACCAGTGATATCGTTCGCTGTCATTATGGCACCAGATATTTTTGAAGCGCTTGTTGGAAGAATTTCTTCACAGCAACTATTAAAAAATGCAGCGGTTGCTGGTGGCGGTATGATGGCAGGAGCAATTATTGGTAGTATTGCAGGAGGATTTGGTGTTAAACTCATTGCGGATCAATTTATAGAAGACGATCGTGTGGAAATGTTTGCTCAATTAAAAGAAGAGTTTATTGATGTTGTGATGGTTATTTCGTTATCTCAGAAAGAGTTTAATAAAATCCAAGAAGATGTCTTTAATGAACAATTAGAAAGTTTACTGAAGGACATATTCCAGAGGAAAGAAAATAGTCGAACTTATGCGAAAGAGTTTGTTGAGGAAAAAGTTAAATCTGTCATAAAAGATAGAAAACGAGTTGAATTGAAGGAAATTATTGAGGCTGTTCAAGTAATAAATGATGTTCAAGACTCATCGGAATCAGGATTGAAACAAAATGATGGTGCCTGGTACTATCTAAATAATAGCGGTTCTTTAGCAAAGGGTTGGATTCAAGATAATGAACATTGGTACTATCTAAATGATGAAGGTGCCCTGGTAACAGGTTGGTTTAAATATAATGACGTCTGGTATTACTTAAAAGATAATGGAGCTATGGCGATAGGTTGGATTCAAGATTCAGGAAAATGGTATTATTTAAAAGAAGACGGATCAATGGTAACAGGTTGGTACCAAATTGGCGAAAAATGGTATTATTCATATTCATCAGGAGAACTCGCAGTTAGCACTATCATAGACGGGTATAGAGTTAATGAAAATGGGGAATGTATTGATTAAATTGAATATTTGAGATAAAATCACTTTTAATACAACCTGCCCAGTGGGCAGGGTTTTTTTAGTGTTCTAGGAAATTATCAAACCAGAATTTTGATTCAAAAGTATTATTTTAAGAGAGAAATCTCTAATTTCATAATCTATAGGCAAACGCTTGCATTCTAGTTTTTATTGGACTATAATAGGTTGGTATAAAGCCTTCTGTAGTAATAAAATGTAGAAGTTGTAGAAAGTAAGGATTTAGATATTTGTAGTCAAAAATACAATGTTGCTATTCCTTGCGATAGGGAGAGATTTATGGCAATGATAGAAGTGGAACATCTTCAGAAAAATTTTGTGAAGACAGTGAAGGAGCCGGGGTTAAAGGGAGCTTTGCGCTCCTTTATTCATCCTGAAAAGCAGACCTTTGAAGCGGTCAAGGATTTGACCTTTGAGGTTCCCAAGGGGCAGATTTTAGGCTTTATCGGGGCCAATGGTGCTGGGAAGTCGACAACCATCAAAATGCTGACAGGGATTTTGAAACCGACGTCTGGTTTTTGTCGGATTAACGGCAAGATTCCGCAGGATAATCGCCAGGATTATGTCAAGGATATTGGAGTGGTTTTCGGACAACGAACCCAGCTATGGTGGGATTTGGCTCTGCAAGAGACCTATACGGTTTTGAAAGAGATATACGATGTGCCGGATTCGCTCTTCCACAAGCGCATGGACTTTTTGAATGAAGTTTTGGATTTGAAGGACTTTATCAAGGATCCCGTTCGGACTCTTTCACTGGGTCAACGGATGCGGGCGGATATTGCGGCTTCCTTGCTCCACAATCCTAAGGTTCTCTTTTTAGATGAGCCGACTATTGGTTTGGACGTTTCGGTCAAGGATAATATTCGTCGGGCCATTACTCAGATCAATCAAGAGGAAGAAACAACCATTCTCTTGACCACTCACGACCTGAGCGACATTGAGCAACTCTGTGATCGAATTTTTATGATTGATAAGGGGCAAGAGATTTTTGATGGAACGGTTAGCCAGCTCAAGGAAACCTTTGGCAAGATGAAGACTCTTTCCTTTGAACTGCTACCAGGGCAAAGTCATCTTGTCTCTCACTATGAAGGCTCTTCGGATATGACCATTGATAGACAAGGAAACAGCCTCAATATTGAATTCGACAGTTCCCGCTACCAGTCGGCTGATATTATCAAGCAAACCCTGTCTGATTTTGAAATCCGCGATTTGAAGATGGTGGATACGGATATTGAGGATATTATCCGTCGCTTCTATCGAAAGGAGCTCTAAGATGGTCAAATTGTGGAGACGTTATAAACCCTTTATCAATGCAGGGATTCAGGAGTTGATTAGCTATCGAGTCAACTTTATTCTCTATCGGATTGGTGATGTCATGGGAGCTTTTGTGGCTTTCTATCTCTGGAAGGCGGTCTTTGATTCCTCGCAAGAGTCTTTGATTCAGGGCTTTAGCATGGCAGATATCACCCTTTACATCATCATGAGTTTTGTGACTAATCTTTTGACCAGGTCAGATAGCTCCTTTATGATTGGGGAGGAGGTCAAGGATGGTTCCATTATCATGCGTTTGTTGCGACCAGTGCATTTTGCGGCTTCTTACCTCTTTACAGAGCTTGGATCCAAGTGGTTGATTTTTATCTCTGTTGGACTGCCATTTTTAAGTGTCATTGTCTTGATGAAAATTTTATCTGGGCAAGGAATTGTAGAAGTACTGGGATTAACCATCCTTTATCTCTTTAGCTTAACCCTAGCCTACCTGATCAATTTTTTCTTTAATATCTGCTTTGGATTTTCAGCCTTTGTCTTTAAAAATCTATGGGGTTCCAATCTACTCAAGACTTCTATAGTGGCCTTTATGTCTGGAAGTCTGATTCCCTTGGCTTTCTTTCCAAAGATTGTTTCTGATATTTTGTCCTTCTTGCCTTTTTCATCTTTGATTTATACTCCAGTTATGATCATTGTTGGGAAATACGATGCCAGTCAGATTCTTCAGGCGCTTTTGCTACAGTTCTTCTGGCTCATAGTGATGGTGGGCTTGTCTCAGTTGATATGGAAACGAGTCCAGTCCTTTATCACTATTCAAGGAGGTTAGTATGAAAAAATATCAACGCATGCATTTGATTTTTATCAGACAATACATCAAGCAAATCATGGAATACAAGGTCGATTTTGTGGTGGGCGTGTTAGGTGTCTTCCTGACCCAAGGCTTGAACCTCTTGTTTCTCAATGTACTCTTTCAACATATTCCATCTCTAGAAGGCTGGACCTTTCAAGAGATTGCTTTTATCTATGGTTTTTCCTTGATTCCCAAGGGATTGGACCATCTCTTTTTTGATAATCTCTGGGCACTGGGGCAACGCTTGGTGCGAAAGGGAGAATTTGACAAATACCTGACTCGTCCTATCAATCCTCTCTTTCATATTCTGGTTGAGACCTTTCAGATTGATGCCTTGGGCGAACTTTTGGTCGGAGGCATTCTGCTAGCGACAACGGTATCTAGTATTGCTTGGACTCTTCCAAAATTCCTGCTTTTCCTAGTCTGTATTCCTTTTGCGACCTTGATTTATACTTCCTTGAAGATAGCGACAGCCAGTATCGCTTTTTGGACCAAGCAGTCAGGCGCTATGATTTATATTTTCTATATGTTTAATGACTTTGCTAAGTACCCGATTTCCATTTACAATTCGCTTCTTCGTTGGTTGATTAGTTTTATCGTGCCTTTCGCCTTTACGGCCTACTACCCTGCCAGCTATTTCTTGCAGGACAAGAATGGACTCTTTAACATTGGTGGTTTGATTCTGATTTCTCTTGTCTTCTTTGTCATTTCCTTGAAACTATGGGATAGAGGCTTGGATGCCTACGAAAGCGCGGGCTCCTAAGAGGGAATGTAATGATGGGAGAAATTTAGTTAAAAACTCCATTATTGTCTGAAGAATTTGCAAAAGCCCATTCTTTGTTGATTGTCTATTTAGCAAGATCAGATAGAAGTGATCAATTAGATACAGTATAAAGACAAGGTATTTTGCCTTGTCTTTTCTGTTATAATGTAAGGTATCTATCTTTCAATTTTTTCTTTTGGAATGAATAAAGTCTACTTATCTTGCTAAAATGGTAGAATAGATTTAAGATTTGATAATAAGGAGATCCTAATGAAATTGAGATTGGAAAATAAAGAATCTGTACGTGTCCAAGAACTTGGAAATTTAATCCGAGCTTATAATCGCTCTAAACGGGAAGCTTCAAAAAGTGAGCCTCTCAATATCTTTGTCGAAGATGAGGATGGAAATTTAATGGGAGGTCTGGTGGCCGAGACGTTTGGCTATTGGCTGGAAATTGAGTATTTATATGTGAGTGAGGCTTTACGAGGGCAAGGGCTTGGCTCGGATATTTTGCAAAGGGCGGAAGAGGAAGCTCGTGACAGGAAGTGTAAGTATTCATTTGTGGATACCTTTCATTTTCAAGCGCCAGATTTTTATAAAAAGCATGGCTATGAGGAAGTGTTTAGATTAAAAGAATATCCTTATACAGGTGAGCGATATTATTATACGAAAGAGTTATAATTTATCAAAGGATAGATAGCAGATTTCTACCTGACAAATGTAGCGATTTTTGGTATAATATCATGAGGTGATTTTATGGCAAATTTGAATAGATATAAGTTTACATTTGGAAACAAAACCTTAACTTTAACAACAGAACACGATAATCTTTTTATGGAAGAAGTGGAGCGGGTTGCCAAGGAAAAATATAAGGCCATTAAAGAGCAGATGCCTGCAGCAGATGATGAAGTCTTGGCCATTTTGCTGGCGATTAATAGTTTATCTACCCAGCTCAGTCGCGAGATTGAGTTTGATGATAAGGAAAAAGAATTGGAAGGCCTTCGTCACAAAATGCTTAGCGAATTAAGAGAAAAGTCAGCTAATACAGGGGAAAGATAGTGTTTGCGATTATTATTTTACTAATATTAGCTTGGAGCTTTTATATTGGCTACTCGCGTGGGATTGTTCTGCAGGGTTATTATGCTGCTATGACGATTGTATCCATGCTGGTGGCTGGAGCTCTATATCAGGGCTTGGCTAAGTCTATCAGCTTGTGGGTGCCCTATGCTAGCGCTGTTAAAGGCAGTTCGACTTATTTCTTTGCAAATTCCCAACTTTTCCATTTGGATAAGGTTTTTTATGCGGGGCTGGCTTACCTACTTGTTTTCAGTCTTGCTTATATAGTAGGCCGCTTTTTGGGGATTTTTGTAAATTTAATTCCCTATCCAAATAAGTGGGATACCAAAGTTTTTAATATGGTCAGTGGGGCTATTGCGGTCTTCATCGCCCTCTTTGTTATCGAGATGGGACTGACTATTTTAGCTACTGTGCCCATGTCCTTTATCCAAGAACGCTTAAATTCGAGTTTGCTGATTCGGTTTATTATCAATCACACGCCTGTAACTTCATCCATTTTACATGACCTTTGGGTCACCAAAATTATCGGATAATTAAGACTCAGTTGCCCTGTAGCTGAGTTTCTTTTTCAGTTTAAATCATATAGAAATAGAATGAACATGATGAATCATAAAATTTTAGAAACTTTGGAATTTGATAAAATTAAGGAGCTTTTTTCTCCCTATCTACTGACTGAGCTGGGAGAGTTGGAGTTGAAGCAGCTCCAGCCAAGCAGTAAAAAAGAATCAATTGCTGCTGCTTTTTTGGAGATGTCCGATATGCGGCAGATTTTTGTGCAGCATCCGCACTTTAGTTTGGGAGCGATTCAGGATATTAGGGGCTTAACCAAGCGCCTAGAGTTGGATAGTGACCTGAATATTGAGGAGTTTCTGGCCCTCAAGCGGGTCTTGGCTGTGACGCATGAGCTGGTATCTTTCTACGAGGACTTGGAAAATGTCCAATTGGAGCGTTTGGATCGTCTTTTTAACAATCTAGTAGAGTTTCCTAGTATTCAGGGAAGCCTGCAAGCTATCAATGATGGGGGCTTTCTCGAAAGTTTTGCTAGTGAAGAGTTGAGTCGTATTCGCCGGAAAATCCAAGAAAATGAAGTTCAGGTTCGAGATATTCTGCAAGAGATTCTCAAAACCAAGGGAGACATGCTAGCAGACCAAGTGGTGGCCAGCCGGAATGGTCGTAATGTACTACCTGTGAAAAATACCTACCGCAACCGTATTGCGGGCGTTGTTCACGATATTTCGGCCAGCGGTAGTACGGTTTATATTGAGCCGCGGGCGGTGGTCAATCTCAATGAAGAGATTGCTAGCAGTCGGGCGGACGAGCGCTATGAAATTCAGCGGATTTTGCAGGCTATGTCGGATATGATACGGCCTCATGCGGCTGAAATTGCCAACAATGCTTGGATTATCGGTCATCTAGATCTGGTGCGTGCCAAAGTTCGCTTCATGCAGGAGACGGGAGCTGTGGTGCCAGACCTGTCGGAAGAGCAAGATATCCAACTGCTTAGTGTTCGCCATCCCCTGATTGAAAATGCAGTGGCTAATGACCTGCATTTTGGGCCTGATTTGACAGCGATTGTCATTACCGGTCCTAATACAGGTGGTAAGACCATCATGCTGAAGACCTTGGGGCTGGCTCAGATCATGGCCCAGTCAGGTCTGCCGATTCTGGCGGATAAGGGCAGTCGCGTCGGGATTTTCAGTCAGATTTTTGCAGACATTGGTGATGAGCAGTCCATTGAGCAGAGCCTGTCGACTTTCTCCAGTCACATGACCAATATCGTCTCTATTTTAGAGCAGGTTGATAGCGAGAGTTTGGTGCTACTAGATGAGCTGGGAGCTGGGACTGACCCTCAGGAGGGAGCAGCTCTGGCCATTGCTATCTTGGAAGATTTAAGGCTAAGACAGATTAAAACCATGGCGACGACCCACTATCCTGAGCTCAAAGCCTATGGGATTGAGACGGACTGGGTGGAAAATGCCAGCATGGAATTTGATACAGATAGTTTGCGGCCGACCTATCGCTTTATGCAGGGAGTACCTGGCCGCTCCAATGCCTTTGAAATTGCTCGGCGTTTGGGCTTGTCGGAAGTTATCGTTAGCCACGCCCAAGAGCAGACCAACACAGACAGCGATGTCAATCGGATCATTGAGCGTCTAGAGGAGCAGACGCTGGAAAGCCGCAAGCGCTTGGATAATATCCGTGAGGTCGAGCAGGAAAATCTCAAATTTAACCGAGCCCTCAAAAAACTTTACAATGAGTTTAATAGAGAAAAGGAAACCGAGCTCAATAAGGCGCGCTTGGAAGCCCAGGAAATCGTTGACATGGCCTTGTCAGAGAGCGAGAGCATTCTCAAAAATCTCCATGATAAATCCAGTCTCAAACCGCATGAGATTATTGAAGCCAAGGCCCAGCTTAAAAAGTTGGCACCAGAAACGGTTGATTTATCAAAGAATAAGGTGCTCAAGCAGGCCAAGAAAAATCGGGCGCCCAAGGTGGGAAATGATATCCTGGTGACCAGCTATGGTCAGCGGGGAACCTTGGTCAAGCAGCTCAAGGACGGCCGATGGGAAGCTCAGGTCGGTCTGATTAAGATGACTCTAGAAGAGCAGGAATTTAATCTTCTCAAGGCTGAAAAGGAACAACAGCCTAAGCGCAAGCAGGTCAATGTGGTCAAGCGAACCAATACCAAAGGTCCAAGAGCCAGATTGGATCTGCGTGGCAAACGCTATGAAGAGGCCATGGAAGAACTCGATGCCTTTATCGATCAGGCCCTTCTCAATAACATGGCTCAGGTGGATATTATCCACGGTATTGGAACGGGTGTCATCCGTGAAGGGGTGACAAAATACCTCCGCCGCAACAAGCAGGTCAAGTCCTTCGGCTATGCACCGCAAAATGCTGGTGGCAGTGGCGCGACGATTGTAATCTTTAAGTAGGGAAGCATCGGGTACTCCGTAGCAAATATTTTCTTTTCCTCTGGGTTTGGTGTACAATATTATCAAAAGTAAGCTATTCAAAGGAGAAGATTTATGGTAGCAGCAGTTACAGATGCAACATTCGCTGAAGAGACAAAAGACGGACTGGTTCTGATTGATTTTTGGGCAACTTGGTGTGGTCCATGCCGCATGCAGGCGCCTATCTTGGAGCAGTTGGCGGAGGAAGTTCATGAAGATGAACTGAAAATCCTTAAAATGGATGTGGATGAAAATCCTAATACTGCCCGTGAATTCGGCATTATGTCCATTCCGACCCTTCTGTTCAAGAAAGACGGTCAAATCGTTAAGCAAGTAGCTGGTGTTCATACGAAGGAGCAACTGAAGGCGATTTTGGCAGAATTAAGTTAAGAAAGAAGCCTTAGGCTGCGATTCAGGTTGAAGACAAAGTTCTTAGAACACCAGTTTCTAAGGGCTTTTCTTTGTGTAAAATTGAATAAAAGATGTAAGAAGAGTTGCGAGGTGTTTTCCATGTTTCACAAAGAAAAACAAGACTATAATCGTCTCTAATATAGTTTTTATACAATAGACGAATTGCCCTAAAAGATTACTTCCTTTAACGAGTAGAATCAAGGATTGATTTGGCTATATATGACTTGGTTGAAGATACCTGTAGCCCGGTTATAATGGGTCGTAAACCAAAGAAAACCTGAGAAGAGGTGAGGCATAACTAAAAGCTCTTCAAGCAGAAAATGAATTCTTAAGAACGGAGGATACTGTTCTAAAAAGTTTATAAAATTTCAATTGAAGGAGGAAAAAAGAGAGAAGAAAAACGGAAATTATCCAAGAATTGCTAATTGAGTTTTCTTTTGATATTCTTCTAAAGATTGTCGAAATTACTCGCTCACCGAACTTGGAACAAGTAAAGACTATGTTGGAGGAAGCATTTACGGAGAAATACTGGGGGAATACCATTCTTTACAGAGACCAAGTCTGATAATATCAACACGCCTCTTATCATCAATTTTTAGAGAGTGAGGGGATTCAATAATTCATGTCATCCAAAGGTAACAGTCCAGACAACAGTATGAAGGAGTCCTTCTTGGGAATTCTTAAGTCTGAGATATTTTATGGTTATGAGAAGACGTTTCAGTCACTTAATCAATTGAAACAAGCTATTGTGAACTACATTGATTATCACAATAACAAACGAGTTGAAGTCAAATTGAAAGGACTCAGCCCTGTGCAATGCAGAACTAAGTCCTTTACTTAAATTATTGTCTAACCTTTTGAGATTGGTACATTTTTCTTGTTATGAGAAAGTTTTCTATTGCCAGATATCCTGTATTTGTGCGATTTGAGCCTGAGCTTGTTTTTCGAAAACCTTGTATTTATAAGTTAAGTCCTGCGCCATCTCTTTGATATTGTCTCGCTGTTCTTGGATAATGGCAAGATTGTGCTGGATGTTAGCTAAATTATTTTGAATTTTATCCAAGATATCGGATGTTTCGATGACTTCTTGGCCAATTGTCTTCCGATTTTTGACCAAATGGTAGCTGGCCCAGGCTGCGCCTGTGAAAAGCATGATATTTGAAAATTTCATAGTCCCTCCCTAAGCTTGAGCAATCTTTTCAGCCAGTTGAGCTAAGGCTGAAAAATCTGGTTCGTGGGTTTCAAAGCTGATTTGTAAACCGTCTGTATCTTCGTAGCGAGGAGCTAGGTGGACATGGGTATGAAAGACGGTCTGGCCGGCGATTTCTTCGTTGTTGTTAAGGATGTTCATGCCCTTGGCGCCTGTTGCTTTCATGACTTTTCGGGCGATGTCTGGGACACGAGCGAAGAGCTGACTAGCACTGTCTGCATCCATTTCCAAAAGATTTCTGAAATGCTGCTTGGGAACGACCAAAGTATGGCCTGGAGTGACCTGAGAAATGTCTAGAAAGGCTACTACCCGATCATCTTCATAAACTTTAGAAGAGGGGATTTCCCCTGCGATAATCTTACAAAAAATACAATCAGCCATAAATGATACCTCTATTCGCTAGATTTTTGTTATAATTTAAAATATAAGAACATTATACCAGAATTTGGAGAAAATATGTTAGAAATCAAAGGTCTTACAGGAGGCTATATTAACATTCCTGTTTTGAAAGATATTAACTTTGAAGTGGGCGATGGTCAGCTGGTTGGGCTGATTGGTCTCAATGGTGCTGGTAAATCCACCACCATCAATGAAATTATCGGTTTATTGACGCCTTACAAGGGAGAAATTCGGATTGATGGTTTGCAGCTGCGAGAAAATCCTAGTGCCTACCGTAAGAAGATTGGTTTTATCCCAGAGACACCGAGTCTCTACGAAGAGCTGACCCTGCGTGAGCATATTGAAACGGTGGCCATGGCTTACGATATCGAGCAGGAAGACGCTTTTGAGTGCGTGGAGCGTCTCTTAACTATCTTCCGACTCAAGGATAAGTTGGACTGGTTTCCAGTGCATTTCTCTAAGGGAATGAAGCAGAAGGTCATGATTATCTGTGCTTTCGTGGTAGATCCTAGTCTTTTTATCGTGGATGAGCCTTTTTTGGGGCTGGATCCGGTAGCTATTGCAGACCTTATCCAGCTCTTGGATGAGGAAAAGAAAAAAGGGAAATCCATCCTCATGAGTACCCACGTTCTGGACTCGGCTGAGAAGATGTGTGATAGCTTTGTGATTTTGCATAAAGGGCAGGTGCGCGCTAAGGGCAATTTAGCTGAGTTGCGGCAGCAATTTCAGATGCCGGGAGCTAGTCTAAATGACATCTATCTTGCCTTGACGGAAGAGGCTGCGCTATGAAAGAAGTATTTGCTAAACGCAAGCAGGATTTTCGCCAGCGCTGCCTGAAGTATCTGCGCTATGTTCTCAATGATCACTTTGTCTTGTTTCTGTTGATTTTTCTCGGATTTCTGGCGGTTCAGTACAATCAATTGCTGCGGAATTTCCCTAGTCAGTCTTGGCCGATAATAGTAGGATTAGTCTTGTTTTCTATACTCATTCTTCCTTTTGGACATATCGCAACCTATCTGGAGAAGCCAGATATGCTCTTTTTGCTGGCGCAGGAGCAGGCGATCATTGAGTTTGTTAAGGGACAAATCCAGCGTTCGTATATTCTCTTTGGCCTGCTTCAAACCTTGTTGCTGCTCATATTAGCACCGCTGTTTTTGGCTCTAGGTTTGCCAATCTGGGGCTTTGGGCTGTACTGTCTCCTTATGTTATTGCTAAAATGGCTTGTTTTCCAGTTCAAGGGACGTCGCTTTTTCTTGTCTGACCGTCTCAATTGGCAATATGCAATCGCAGCTGAGGAAGGGCGCAAGCAGAAAGTTCTTCGTTTCTTTGCCCTCTTTACAAATGTGAAAGGCATTTCTAATAATGTCAAAAGAAGAGCTTATTTGGACGGGCTGACGAGACTTTTGCCTAAGATCCATGCAAAGGCTTGGCAAAATATGTTTCTGCGCTCTTATCTTCGCAATGGCGATTTATTCCCTCTGACTTTGCGTCTCCTGCTTTTAGCCCTCTTAACGATTGTCTTCGTCGGTCAGTCTTGGATTGCTGCAGGTTTCGTTGTTCTCTTCAATTATCTTTTGCTCTTTCAGTTGTTGGCCTTGTATGAAGCTCTTGATTATCAGTATCTAACCCAGCTATTCCCGCTGGATAGCAAGTCTAAAATCAAGGGCGCAAGACAGGTCATCACAGGGGTTGGACATAGTGTTTTGCTTTTTGAAACGCTAGTGACAGTACTCTTTTTCCAAGATAAGATGGCGGTGTTAGCAATGCTTGGAGCGACGATCTTTTTGTATCTAGTCTATTTGCCATATAAACTAAAAAGATTGGTTGACTAAAAGAATGAAAATTAGTAAAATAGTGAGGAAACTTTTTAAGGAGGGGAATCATGGTCTTGGTTGATAACGAGCTAGCCCTGACACCAATAGCTGGTAAGAGCGGAAAGGCCTATATGGGAACTTATCCAGACGGGGGGCGAGTTTTCGTCAAGATGAATACGACCCCGATTCTGGCAGGCTTAGCCAGAGAACAAATTGCTCCGCAACTTCTGTGGAGTCGACGCTTGCCAGATGGCAATGTCATGAGTGGCCAAGAATGGCTTTCAGGTACCATTTTAACGCCTAATGATATGTCTAAAAAGCAAGTAATCAATATTTTAACGCGTTTGCATCGGTCGAAGCCTCTGATGACTCAGTTGGCCAAATTGGGTTATATTTTGGAAACGCCAATCGATCTAATCAATAGCTGGCTCAATCAAGCGCCGGTCGTTTTGAGGAACAATCAGTACCTGCAATCTATTATTCGGGATTTGCGGCAAACGGTCCCTGCTTTCCGTGAGGACTATGCGACGATTGTCCACGGGGATGTGCGCCATAGCAACTGGTTCCAGACGGACAGTGGCTTGATTTATTTGGTGGATTGGGATTCCGTTCGCTTGACGGATAGAATGTTGGATGTGGCTCATATCTTGAGTCACTATATCCCAGATACCAATTGGCAGGAGTGGCTGACCTACTACGGTTATAAGTACAATGACAAGGTTGTCAAAAAACTGTATTGGTTTGGTCAATACTCTTATCTGATGCAGATTGCTAAATATTACGAAAACAATGATTTAGAAAATGTGAACCGGGAGATTTACGCCTTACGCAACTTCCGTTCTAAGTATGGAAAGGTAAGATGAGAGTAAGAAATCGTAAGGGGGCGACAGAACTATTAGAAGCCAACCCCCACTATGTGGTTCTAAACCCAGCTGATGCCAAGGGAAAATGGCGGGAAATTTTTGGTAATGACCACCCTATCCACATTGAAGTTGGAAGTGGTAAGGGGGCTTTTATTACAGGAATGGCCAAGGCTAACCCAGATATCAACTATATCGGCATTGATATTCAGAAGTCTGTTCTCAGCTATGCTTTGGATAAGGTTTTGGTAGCTGATGTACCCAATATTAAGCTGCTCTGGGTGGATGGTTCAGATTTGACCAACTACTTTGCAGACGGAGAGATTGACCGGCTTTATCTGAATTTCTCTGATCCGTGGCCCAAGAAGCGACATGAAAAACGCCGGCTGACCCATAAGTCTTTCTTGGATACCTTCAAGCAGATTTTGCCAGAAAAAGGTGAAATCCACTTCAAAACGGACAACCGTGGCTTGTTTGAGTACAGCCTAGTCAGTTTTTCGCAGTATGGCATGGTTCTCAAAGGTGTTTGGCTGGATCTTCATGCCAGTGACTTTGAAGGCAATGTCTTGACTGAATATGAACAAAAATTCTCTAGCAAGGGTCAGGTTATTTACCGAGTCGAAGCAGAATTTCAATAAAAATAAAGAGAGTCCTAAGCAGGGAATGTGTCTTGATTGTTAGATTTCGAGTCTAACTTTTGGTACACATTCCTGTGAAGGATTCTTTTTGTTTTGGCTTGTTTTTTAGTCTTGAAGGATTATTTTTCTTTAAGGATAGCGTTTCCAAGGCAACAAAGATACAAGATTTCCTTGTTCCGATAATAATATATGTTATTTTTGTTACAGAAAAAAATTAGATAGTAAAATCCTTGATATAATAGGAGAAAAACGGTATAATTATAGGTATGGTTTGATGTTCAAATTTTGGCATTAAAACCACCAATCATATGTTATAAAATGCTTTGCTGCTCAGGCGTTAAGGTGTTGAGTAATAGGTGGTTGAACTATATTTTAAAAAGGAGAGATGTTCATGGATAAAAATGCGAGACGCAGATTAAACCGTGCGAGTGCTGAGAAACGACTTCGATACTCAGTCCGTAAGTTTAATGTGGGCGTGGCTTCTGTAGCAGTCGCAGCTTTCATGTTCTTTGGGGGGAATGTCGTTTCAGCCGATACGTTAGCTAAGACGGATTCTTCAAGCACCTCTACGGAGAAAACGACCTCTGTGCCAGATTCAGGAGAAGATTCGGGAGCGAATGATTCTGACTCCGAGTCGGCCATAGAAAAGAATTCTACCGTAGCAACTGTCGCTGAAAGAAACGCAGTTTCAAGTGCAGCATCTACAGCATCTTCTACCTCTGCTGAAGACCTATCAAGCAAAGTGGAAGAAAAAACTGTTAAATCAGAAGTTACTTCAAAAAGTGAAGCAGCTTTAAAAGAGGCTACTTCACAAGTATCTAAAGCTTCAGTAGCGACTAGCCAATCAACTGCTGCAACTCAGTCTGAGGCTCGAGTTAGCCCAGCTACTTCAGCTACTGCAGAGTCAACTGCAGTTTCATCTGAAGCAGCTACAGAATCAGCTGCCGCTGTAGAACCTGCTAAGGTATCAGTTGAAAAGGCAGCTAGCCAAGCAGCTAGTTTGGCAACAGCTAGCCAAGCAGCAAATGCAGTAGCCAAAAGCGAAGCTAATTCTACATTAGCAGCAGCTCAAAACGAAGTAAATAAAGGTTACGCTGATTTCCGTAAATCAGGAGAAAGTGGCTTCCGTTCGTTTGACCCACAAACAGGAAAAACAACTGTAACGAAAGAAAACTTCCTTGACTACTTCAGATTGAATGGTTCGGCCAGCTATAATCAATACGATGGTATCGTAACCCTTACTCCAGATGAAACCTCTAAGACAGGTAACTTCAGTCTGAAGAGTAAGATCAATATGAACCAAAGCTTCAAGCTGACTGGTTGGGTGAACCTTGGTGATAAGACTCAGGAACGCTATGGTGCCGATGGTATCGGTTTTGCCTTCCATACAGGGAATACAACTGACCTAGGTGCCGATGGTGGTAACCTTGGTATCGGTGGTTTGCGTAACGCAAATGGTTTCAAACTGGATACTTTCTGGAATGTCCACACGCCACCGAAAGGAAACCGTTTTGACACTAGCAATACCGACTCCTTCCAATACGGTTGGGCTGAAGACCCTCGTCTGGGACAGTTCGGTGCTTGGGTAAATACCACTCATAAACAAGTTCCTGGTGCTCGTGGTCTCTTCGGACCTAGTGGCACATATGAGCGTTGGTGGGCTGAGACAGACGCTGGTAGCGCCCAACGTTTGGACTCGAGTGACCTAGACGGTCGTTTCCATGACTTTGCTATCCAGTATGATGGTGTAACCAAGGAATTGACAGTTGCTTATAGAAGTAATCTCGGTGTTAAGCAATGGAAGAAGAAAGTCAACTCTCCAGAAGAACTGATGTCTATGGTGGTTACAGCGACGACTGGTAACTACAAGAACTTGCAACAGTTTAAGATTAAACGTTTTGATTTCTACCAAAGTGCCTCTGTTGACGTACGTTATGAAGATGAGCAAGGTCGAGAAATCGCTGAAGGTTCAGTAACTTATCCACAAGGTGCCTTTAAAGGTAAGGCTTATACTACTGAACAAAAATCAATCCCTGGCTATGGTTTCATTGGAATGAAGAGAGGTAGCTTGCCACCTTCAGGAACTCTTGCTGACTGGGGAACAAACGGTACTGTAACCTACGTTTATCGTAGAGGTGCAACTGATACGAAGACAGAAAAGAAGACTGTCACTCGTAATATTTATTATAAATACAAACCAGGTGTGACAGGACCAACACTTCCGCCAACTTACACTCAAACAGCTGAGTTCACTCGAACTGTGACAGGTGGTAGACCAGGTCCATGGAGCCCTTCATCTAAGAATTTTGCGCCTGTAGATTCTCTAAATGTACCAGGATATACACCAGATATAGCGACAGTTCCAGGACTTACAGTAAATCCAGGTTCTACTCCAAGTGATGTAACGGTATACTACGACAAGATTGCGCCAAGAGTAACAACTGAAACAAAAGACGTCACTCGTACAGTAGTTTACGAATACGAAGATGGTGTGACTTCAGGTCGTCCAGCTCTTCCACGTGAAGTACAACAAAATGTACAATTTACTCGTCAAGTGTCAGAAGACCCAGCGACTGGTAAAAAGACATACGGCAATTGGACACCAAGTCGTCAAAATGTAGCTGCGGTTGATACACCAGCAATTAAAGGCTTTACACCAAATAAAACTCGTGTAAATTCAGCCTCTGTTTCGCCAACAGACCCAAGCTGGCGTGAAATCGTTTCATACCGTAAGAATGATCCGAAAGTAACAACTGAAACTAAGGATGTTACTCGTACAGTCGCTTACGAATATGAAGATGGTGTGACCTCAGGTCGTCCAGCTCTTCCACAACCTGTTGAGCAAACAGTTCAATTTACTCGTCAAGTGTCAGAAGACCCAGTGACTGGTCAAAAGACATACGGCAATTGGACACCTAGCCGTCAAAATGTTGCTGCGGTTGATAGCCCAGAAGTGGCAGGCTTTACACCAAACAAACCACGTGTAAATTCAGCCTCTGTTGCTCCAACAGATCCAAGTTGGCGTGAAATTGTAAGCTATTCTGCTGCAACTCAAAAGGGAAGCATCGTTTACCGTACAGATGGTAAAAATGGTGTTCCAGCTAAGACTCTTCACACAGACAATGTAACTGGTAAATCAGATACACCTGTAAACTATACAACAACTGCTAAAATTAACGAATTTAAACAGTTGGGTTATGATCTTGTTAGCGACGGCTTTACTAAAGCTGGCGGTCAAAGATTTGACAGCAATAACAATGTAGATCAAACATGGGAAGTTGTTCTTACTCCACGTATTGAGACAAAACAAGAAACGAAAGATGTTACTCGTAACGTTCGTTACCAATACAAGGATGGAGTGACCACAGGTCGTCCAGCACTTCCTCGCCCAGTTACTCAAACAACAACATTTACTCGCCCAGTTTCTGTGAACAAGGTGACAGGTGTTGAAACTCCTGGTCAATGGAACAAGCCAAGTGAAGAACTTCCAAAAGTTGATTCTCCAGCAGTTACTGGTTTCACTCCAGACAAACCAAGTGTTCCAGCTGCAACTGTTACTCCTACATCTCCTAACGAAGATGAAGTAGTAAGCTACAGCCAAGATGATCAACGTGGTATCATTGAGTATGTAACAGATGGACAAAACGGTGTTCCAGCTAAGACTCTTTATACAGACGGTGTTACAGGTAAATCAGGTGAAGATGTTGTTTATTCAACTGCTAGCCGTATCGCTCAACTTCAACAAGCAGGTTACAAACTTGTAAGTGATGGCTTCACTCAACCAAGTGGTCAGAAGTTTGATAACGATAAGACAAAAGACCAAGTTTGGAAAGTTGTCGTTACTCCAGTTATTGAAACAAAACAAGAGAAGAAAGATGTTACTCGAACTATCCAATACCAATATGGTGACGGTGTAACAGCAGGACGCCCAGCGCTTCCTAAGACAGTTACTCAAACAACATCATTCACTCGTCCAGTTTCTGTTAACAAGGTAACAGGTGTGGAAACTCCTGGTGCTTGGGATAAACCAAATGCTAACCTTCCAGAAGTAAACACTCCTGCTATTACAGGTTATAGCCCAGATAAACCAAAAGTTCCAGGTGTAACTGTTGACCCTACTACTGGAGATTCAGTTGAAGTTGTCAATTACAACTTGGATGAACAACGTGGTTCTATTAAGTACGTAACAGATGGTAAGAATGGCGTTCCAGTTAAGACTCTTTATACAGATTCTGTTGCTGGTAAGTCAGGTGAACCAGTAGCTTACTCAACTGTAAATCGTATCACTCAACTTCAACAAGCAGGTTACAAGCTTGTGAGCGACGGTTTCACTCAACCAAATGGTCAGAAGTTTGATAACGATAAGACAAAAGACCAAACTTGGACAGTTGTTGTAACACCACGCTTGGATGACAATACTAATCCAGCTGATTTGAACAGCAAGGTTACACGTACCATCAAGTATCAATATGCAGATGGTCAAACAGCGGGTCGTCCAGCTCTGAAAGCTCCTGTCACTCAAGAGGCAGCCTTCACTCGTACTGGTAAAATAAATGCTGTAACTGGTGAAAAGACCTTCACTGCATGGACACCAGCTACGAAAGAATTGGCTCAAGAAGCTACACCAGTTGTGACTGGATTTGTGGCAGATAAGGCTAATGTAGCAGCCAAGACAGTGACTCCTGATGATAAGGATAGCGAAGAAGTTGTACAATACAAGAAACTTGGTTCATACGTACCAAATGTACCAGATGGACTTCCAAAAGTACCAAATCTTCCATATCCAAACGATCCAACAGATCCAAGCAAACCAGGTACTGATCTTCCAGTGATTCCACATGTACCAGGAACTACACCAGTAGGCCCAGATGGCACAACACCATTGACACCGAAAGATCCGAGCGATCCAAGCAAGGGTTACAACCCACCACCAATTCCAAGTGATCCAACTCAGGATACACCAATCAACTACGTTAAAGATGGTCAAAAAGCGATTATCACCTTCGTAGACCAAGATGATAACAACAAGGAAGTTGGTAAGGTTGTTGAAAGTGGTAAGTCAGGTGAGCCAATCGGTACAACCAACTATGCAACCCGTCTGAAAGAATTGACAGACAAGGGCTACGAAGTTGTGAACGATGAGTTCAAGGGACCTAAGACCTTCGATAACGATGATAAGAAGGACCAACAATTTGTGGTTACTCTTCGTCA
>ERZ773043.492-NODE-492-length-23184-cov-12.711228_pt1 | contig 23184 bp, 19 predicted proteins | sample MGYA00580636_ERZ773043 | MGnify/ENA primary metagenome ERZ773043 (study PRJEB29015, sample SAMEA2737992) | human oral metagenome | biome: human oral; feature: human-associated habitat; material: dental | place: China | collected 2065 ...
TTAAAGGTATGGGTCAAGGTAAGAAAAGATTGGAGAGATTCTGATATACAAATGAGGAATTTCGGTTATAATATTAAAGACCTGTAAAGGCAGTAATATGTCAAAATTAAGCAATAACAGCATAGAACTTACAGGCATGGTAATAAATGTTATGCCTGTAGGCGAGTATGATAAAAGACTTACTATTTTTACAAAGGAAAGAGGTAAGATATCCGCTTTTGCAAGAGGGGCGAAAAGACAGGGAAGCGCCCTTATGGGCTGTAGTCGAATATTTGCCTTCGGTAAATTTGTACTTTATGAGGCAAGGGATTATTACAGCCTGCAAAATGCACAAATAAGCAATTATTTCGGTGATATAACGGAAGATATAGAAAAAACCTGCTACGGTACTTATTTTCTTGAATTGCTTAATTATTACGGCAGAGAGGCTATAAGAGATGTGGACAGTTTGAAGCTTATATATATGTCTTTGCTTGCACTTGGTAAACCTGCCATACCTTACCGTCTTACAAGAAGGATCTTCGAACTTAGATTAATGGTTATAAACGGAGAATATGACAGCCTTCCCGATACTTTAAAGACAGATACGGGAAGATATACATGGGGTTATATAATAAGAAGTCCCATAGAAAAATTATATACTTTTCAAATAAAAGAAGAGGTGCTTTCAGATATAGAAAACAGTTTAGATATAATGATGAAAAAATATATAGACAGAGATATGAATTCACTTGATATCTTAAATATTATATCTAAGAAAAATTATTAGACAGACTAAGATTAAACTATAACCGGATGAGGTGTTTTATGAAAATTTTCAAATATGCGTTATGTTTTGCGGCTACAGCAATAATGCTTACAGCCTGTGGTAGTGTGAAAACCGTAAGTTTCGAACCGACAGTAAGTTCGATATTTTTAAAACGAGATTTGAGTGCAAAATCAGCTATAATAGAAGATGCGACAGCAGCTTACTATAATGAAGAAGAACTCAAAACATTTGTTCAGGGTGAAGTGGATAAATTCAATGCCGGACAGACAAAGCCTACCGTAAAAATAGAAAGTACAGCAATTAAGGATAATAAATTTAGAATTATTTTCGATTATGAGGACTTACAAAGTTTGCTAAGTTTTTCTGTTGATAGCGGAGATGAAAATATGGGGCTTACCTCATTAAGACTGCTTAAGTATAAGGATATAGATTCAAGTATAGAAATTACAGATACCTCAGGGATAAAAAAAGGCTCCAATGTAGCTGTGTTGGAAGGCAAGGTACACGCATACACGGAAAGTAAAATACTTTATATAAACGGTGAAGGTGTTGATAAGTTAGGTGATTATGAATTTGAGACTACAAACGGAAAAAATGTTGTAGTATTTGAATAATGGTAGTGGGGTTAAGGTATTTATAATTTATCAAAGGTCGGTTTGACGATTAGATTGGTTACAGTTTAGGTAGCCCGGATATATATGTATAATATGCTAAATGAAAGCTTGCTTTCAGTTACATATTATACATATATCTGACAGGCTGCTGCCAATATCCATAATTCGTCTAATTTATAAATAAGATTAAACTTTTAGGTTGTTTTGACGAATTATGAATAGGCTACCTAAACTGTAACTTAAATTGTTATCTTTAAGATATCAATAAGTAACATAAATAAATGGAGGATGTTGTAATGGAATATACTATGGAAAAAATCATAGCTTTAGCCAAGTCAAGAGGTTTTGTATATCCCGGATCGGAGATATACGGTGGGCTTGCAAATACTTGGGACTATGGAAATCTGGGTGTGGAGCTAAAAAATAATGTAAAAAAAGCATGGTGGCAAAAGTTTGTGCAAGAATCCCCCTATAATGTAGGAGTTGACTGTGCAATACTTATGAACCCTCAAACATGGGTGGCGTCAGGGCATTTAAGCAGCTTTTCGGATCCTCTTATGGACTGCAAATCCTGTCACGAAAGATTCCGTGCGGACAAGCTTATAGAACAATATATAGAAGATACCGGCGAGGAGATACACGGAAGTGTGGATGCATGGTCTCATGATAAGATGAAGTCATATGTAGATGAGTATAATCTCACCTGCCCCACCTGCGGTAAACATGATTGGACGGACATCAGACAGTTTAACCTGATGTTTAAGACCTTTCAGGGTGTAACGGAAGATGCCAAAAATACAGTATATTTAAGACCGGAGACAGCACAGGGAATCTTCGTAAACTTTAAAAATGTGCAAAGAACATCCAGAAAAAAACTTCCTTTCGGTATAGCACAGATAGGAAAGTCTTTTAGAAATGAGATAACACCCGGTAACTTTACCTTCAGGACAAGAGAGTTCGAGCAAATGGAGCTTGAGTTTTTCTGTAAGCCTGACAGCGATCTTGAGTGGTTTGAGTACTGGAAAAATTACTGTATAGATTGGTTAAAGAAACTTAAAATAAAAGAAGAATACCTAAGATACAGAGATCATGAAAAAGAAGAGCTCAGCCATTACAGCAAAGCTACGACCGATATAGAATTTCTTTTCCCCTTCGGTTGGGGAGAGCTTTGGGGTGTAGCTGACAGAACCGACTATGACTTAAGACAGCACTGGGAAGTATCAGGTCAGGATATGACATACTTTGATGATGAGACCTCAGAAAGATACCTGCCCTATGTTATAGAGCCTTCACTCGGAGCAGACAGAGTTACCTTAGCCTTTCTTTGTTCAGCCTATGACGAGGAAGAGCTTGAAGGGGGAGATTCAAGAACAGTACTCAGATTCCATCCGGCAATAGCACCTATAAAGATAGGTATCATGCCGCTTTCCAAAAAGCTTAACGAGGGTGCCGAAGAAGTTTACAAATTGTTAAGCAAGTATTATAACTGTGAGTTTGATGACAGAGGCAATATAGGAAAAAGATACAGAAGACAGGATGAAATCGGAACTCCTTATTGCATAACCTATGACTTTGATTCTGAAGAAGATAAGGCAGTAACGGTAAGAGAAAGAGACAGCATGAAACAGGTAAGGCTTCCTATCAGTGAGCTTAAAGCTTATTTTGAGGATAAGTTCGACTTTTAGCTGTTAAAAATTACTAAGATATGTTATAATTTTAAAAAATTTATGGAGGTTAATATTAATGTCTAAGAAGTGGGTATATCTATTTCAAGAAGGCGATGCAAGCATGAGAAATACACTTGGCGGTAAGGGTGCTAACTTGGCAGAAATGACCAAACTTGGTTTACCTGTACCACAAGGTTTTACTGTTACTACAGAGGCGTGTAATCAATATTACGAGGACTCTAAGGTAATAAATAAAGAAGTTCTTGATCAAATTATGGAGAACATAGTTAAGCTTGAGGAAATAGCAGGTCAGAAGTTCGGAGATAAGGAAAATCCTTTGTTGGTATCAGTTCGTTCAGGTGCAAGAGCATCTATGCCGGGTATGATGGATACCATACTTAACCTTGGTTTAAATGAAGAGGTTGTTGAGGCTTTGGCTAAGAAGTCAGGCAATCCTCGTTGGGCATGGGATTGCTACAGAAGATTTATACAAATGTATTCTGATGTAGTTATGGAAGTAGGTAAGAAGTACTTTGAGGAACTTATCGACAAGATGAAGGCTGAAAAGGGTGTTACTCAAGACGTAGATCTTACTGCTGAAGATCTTAAGAACTTGGCTAACCAGTTCAAGGTTGAGTACAAGAATAAGCTCGGAGAGGACTTCCCTACAGATCCTAAGGTACAGCTTTTAGGTGCAGTAGAAGCGGTATTCCGTTCATGGGATAACCCACGTGCGAACGTATACCGTCGTGATAATGATATTCCTTATTCATGGGGTACAGCAGTTAATGTACAGATGATGGCATTCGGAAACATGGGTGATACCTCAGGTACAGGTGTTGCGTTTACCAGAGATCCGGCTACCGGTGAGAAGAAGCTCATGGGTGAGTTCCTCATAAATGCACAGGGAGAGGACGTTGTTGCAGGTGTGCGTACACCTGAACATATAGATCACCTTAAGCAGGTTATGCCGGAAGTATACGATCAATTCGTAGACATTTGCGGAAAGCTTGAGAACCATTATAAAGATATGCAGGATATGGAGTTTACCATACAGGATAAAAAACTCTATATGTTACAGACAAGAAACGGTAAGAGAACTGCATTTGCAGCTCTTAAGATCGCTTGCGACCTTGTAGATGAGGGCATGATTTCAGAAGAGAAGGCTGTAAGCATGATAGATCCGAGAAACCTCGATACACTTCTTCACCCTACATTCGATGCGGCTGTTGTTAAGACCACAGAGCCTATAGGTAAGGGACTTGCAGCTTCACCGGGAGCGGCAAGCGGACAGGTTGTATTTACCGCAGAAGATGCCAAGAACTGGGCAAATGCAGGAAAGAAGGTAGTACTTGTAAGACTTGAGACCTCTCCTGAGGATATCGAGGGTATGAAGGCTGCCAAGGGTATACTTACAGTACGTGGCGGTATGACATCACATGCTGCGGTAGTTGCTCGTGGTATGGGTACTTGCTGTGTATCAGGTTGTTCAGATATTATAATGGACGAGGCTAACAAGGTATTTAAGCTTGGCGGTAAGGAGATACATGAAGGAGATGTGATTTCTTTTGACGGATCTACAGGTAAGATCTACTACGGCGCTATACCTACAGTAGAGGCTCAAATAGGCGGTGAGTTCGGAAGAATCATGGCTTGGGCTGATAAATACAGAAGACTCAGTGTTCGTACCAACGCCGATACACCTGATGATGCTAAGAAGGCAAGAGAGCTTGGAGCAGAGGGAATAGGACTTTGCCGTACAGAGCATATGTTCTTCGAGGCTGACAGAATAGAGGCTTTCAGAGAGATGATCTGTTCAGATACTTTGGAAGAAAGAGAAGTTGCACTTGCAAAGATACTTCCGGTACAGCAAAAAGACTTTGAAGAGTTATATGAGGCACTTGAGGGCAATCCTGTTACTATCAGATTCCTTGATCCGCCTCTTCATGAGTTCGTACCTACAGACGAAGCTGACATAGAAAAGCTTGCTAAGGCTAAGGGCAAGACTGTAGCTGATATCAAGGCCATCATCAGCTCATTACATGAGTTTAACCCTATGATGGGGCACAGAGGTTGCCGTCTTACAGTAACCTATCCTGAGATAGCTAAGATGCAGACATCAGCAGTTATCCGTGCGGCTATCACAGTAAAGAAGGCGCATCCTGATTGGAACTTAAAGCCTGAGATAATGATTCCGCTTGTAGGAGACATAAAGGAGCTTAAGTATGTTAAAAAGACTGTTGTTGAGACTGCTGAGGCTGAGATCAAGGCAGCAGGAATTGCTTTAGAGTACGAAGTAGGTACTATGATAGAGATCCCAAGAGCTTGTCTTACAGCTGATGAGATAGCTAAGGAGGCTGAATTCTTCTGCTTCGGTACTAACGACCTTACACAGCTTACATTCGGTTTCTCAAGAGATGACGCAGGTAAGTTCCTTGATGCATACTACGATACCAAGATCTTTGAGAACGATCCTTTCGTTAAGATAGATCAGGATGGTGTAGGAAAGCTTATGGAAATGGCTTACACACTCGGTAAGAAGGCAAGACCTGAACTTCATGTAGGTATATGCGGAGAGCATGGTGGAGATCCTTCATCAGTAGCTTTCTGCCATAAGATCGGACTTGATTATGTATCATGTTCACCGTTTAGAGTGCCGATTGCAAGACTTGCGGCAGCACAGGCAGCGATTGCGGAGAGAAAGTAATAAATAACAGTTAAATATAGAATTTTTCTTGCGGGGGAAAGCAAATGCTTTCCTCCGCTTTTTTGGTTCTTTGTCAAATGTTGGGGTGGGTAAAAAGCTAGAATATGAAGCATATCACTAATAATATACGAAAATGACGGGTTTCGTAAAACTCAGCACAAAAAAATGGCAGTCTCATTTAATAACTGGAGTTCAGGAAAAGAGAATTTAATAAAGATAGAAGTTTACTTAAGAATTCTTTGATAATAAGTAAAACTACATAAGAGGATAAATTTATGCCGGCAAAATTAATTTTATTTTTTCTATTGCTTTCAAGTAATAAGGTGTTTACAATACTCAGAAAGGGCTCTTTTGCGTATTTTTATTGAGACTTTATACCTCAAATTTACCACAAATAGCTGTTTTTTAATTCATGTGATAAGTAAAAAGAAATATTTAGTTAAAATATAGTAAGTATATGTTTTTTAGCTACGCTCATAGCTTTGTCATGAATAATTTATGATTAATAGTGATATAATTTAAAAATGGAGGTAGGTATTGTGATACAAAGTATAATATCGAAACAAATGGCAGATGAGGAATTTGCTTTACTAGAAGATCAAAAACATTTTGAAAAGGTTTGGTCAATAATGCGTCCTAATGTTGAGAAGTATGTAGATGATTTTCTTATAAGTGTATCTGACTTTGGCAATCTGGGAGTTATGGATTACGCATATAGTGCATTTGTTAAGGAGCTTATTGGTAAAAACAAAAAAAATTCTGATAAGTATCATGATATTTTTGATCTTGAATTATTTGAAGATGAATATGCAATGGATCTTGATGATTTCAAAAACACAACTTTGAAGAAAGAATGTGATGTTATCAATAAAACGCTTCAAAGTAAAGCGGAAGCACTTATTGACTGGAAGAAAAAATTCTATGGCTCAACAAGTCAGAAGGTTTTTGATACTTGCTTTAATTTTATTTCCTTCGGAGCTGAATATAATCAGAAAATGTCAGAGGAACGCATGTCAGAAATAGAAACGATTGAAGATAATGGCTTGTCTAAAATGAATGAAGATGCATGCTATCAGACGGGGGTATTTGGATATGGAATAGTCTCAAATATACTAAATCATATGTATCCTCGTGTTTTTCCAGGAAATTATAAGAAGGGTATTTTTTCGTTGCTGTTTTTAACTGGAACGGATATGAAAGGTATTGATATGCCAAGTGATAGTTCAGAGTTTTGCATGGTGAAGGATGAAGTACATTCAAAAACAGGAACTATAGAAGTTGAACATAACTATTTTTATCCATATCAGACATTTGGATTGTATACGTATATGATCTTTAATGTTCTAAATGAAAAAATACACAGAAGATTTCAGAAGGAGTTCCCAGCTGAATATAGATTTTTACTTACAAATGCTTTTTATGATTATTTTACAGCTGAATTCCAAGATAAAATTACAACACTTACAGGAAATGATGATGTATTGAAATTCAATACCCCTTGGTAATGATTATGACAAAATATGAAGTATTAAAGAAATATTTTAGTGAAAAAGAAGGATTTAGAGATGTCCAAGAAGAGGTGATAGACTCCTTGCTAGATGGCAATAGTACACTTTGTTTGATGCCTACTGGTGGAGGAAAGTCTCTGATATATCAAGTTGCCGGTATTTGTACTGAGAAGACTACCATTATTATTTCTCCGCTTGTTGCATTGATGAATCAGCAAAGTCAAGAAATGATGGAAAAAGGTATTAGTACAATTAGTTTTTCTGGAATGGATTACAAGCAGCAATTTAAAACAATTACGGACATGGCTTCTGGAAAGATGCCACAATATATGTTTACTTCACCTGAACGTATTTCATGTGATGGGTATCTTGAATATGTTTTAAGTAAGCAGAAAAATAACATAGGCTTAATTGTAATTGATGAAGCTCACTGCATTTCTCAATGGGGAGAAGGCTTTAGACCTGCATATAAAAATATTCCACTATTCCTTGATAGGATTTTTGGCGATAGCAATTGGCCAGTTGTACTTTGTCTTACTGCAACATTAAATGTGCAACAACAGCAGCAGATTATTGGGGATTTTCATATTAAAAAAACTATTAAAGGAGAAAACCTTTGGCGAAAGAATCTTCAACTTGAAATTTTCAATTTGAAAAATGGAAAAGAAGATACAAAGGATGAGCAATTAGAGAAGATTATTGAAAAGCATAAGGGTGAGAAAATATTAGTATTTGCCCATCGTGTATACGGAAAACACCCTACGACACGTACTTTATACGACAAATATAAAGATGTTTATGAAGGGGTAGCATATTTTGATTCCAAGGCAGATGATAAGTATAAAGCACAGGTGTTGAAAAGTTTTCAAAATGGTGATATCAAAATTGTATTTGCTACATCTGCGTTTGGAATGGGAGTTGATATACCTGATATTAGAGTCGTTGTGAATTACTTAATATCGGAGACGGTGGAACAATACTATCAAGAAGTAGGTAGAGGTGGAAGAGATGGAGAACAGGCCTATGGATATTTGTTATACACAAATCAATCTAAGCGTGGAAGACTAATGCTGTTAAATCAATCGCTATGTACAGAAAAAAGTCTAATTGATTTATATGAGGATAGAAGGCCTAGAGGAGAAATGTCTTTCGGCCATATATCGTATGAAGACATGAATGAAGAACAGAAAGTGGCATATGCTTTACTACAAGAGTATAAAATATATTCTGCCGTTGCTAAAGGATTATCGTCAATTAGGTGTTTAGAAGCTATTTCTGCAGAAGGACAGTCTTTTATAGATTCTTTAAAACAATATGCTAGAAATGGTTCGACATCTGTTATTTCAAAAAAGAGTGGAAAAAATATAAATTCTTTAATACTAAGCATATGGGAAATGTGTGCTAATGGACATATTAAAATGATAAAAGCGCCAGACCGTTCCATCTTTTATGTACAGAACAAAGAACTGGATGATGATTTGAAAAATAAGATTCTGAATGATCAAGATGCAAAGAAGAATTTACGTGTTTTAAAATTTGAAGAATTTGTAAGTAGTATTGAAGCAGGTGATACAGCAGAAGTACTTATAAAAAGAGTATTGGACATAGGAGAGTGATACCATGGCAACCTTTATACCAGATGCAAAACCAGATGATTTTAATAATAGCCCTGGAGAAAAGAAAGTATATGAGTCGTTAAAGCTTCTTGGAAAAGATTATAATATTTTTTATTCGCTTAGCTGGATAAGTATTGGAAACGATAGAACGATAGGAGAAGCAGATTTTGTTGTTTTTAATCCAACACATGGAATCATGGTTATCGAGGTTAAATCTGGGGAAATTGAGTATAAAAATAATACATGGTTTCAAACAAATAGAAATACAGGTAAGAAAAAAGAAATATCGCCTTATGACCAGGCTAGAAAGAGCCAGTTTGAGCTCTTGGAAAGATTTAGGAATTATGCGTACAAAGTAAGATTTAAAAAACCTATGCTTTGTTATGCTGTATGGTTTCCTTCTATTGAGTACAAGCATAAAGATTTATATCCAACAGAAGCTGCTCCTGAAATAACTTTTGACATTAATTCACTTTTCAATGTGCAAAGTGCTATAGAAAAAGGTTTTGCCTTTTGGAAAGAAAAATTGCATTTTAATGTTGTACCACTTTCGGATATAGATGTTAAGATCGTAATGGATGTTATGTGTCCATATTTTCATGCTGTTCCAAAGTTAGGAATAAAAATTAATGAGGCAGAGCAGTATTACCTAAGATTAACAAATCAACAGGTTGCATTGTTGGATTTTTTGGTGGAGCAAGATACTGCCGTAATCCATGGATTAGCAGGAACTGGAAAAACAGTATTGGCAGTAGAAAAGGCAAAGATGTTATCTGCTCAAGGTGAAAACGTACTATTCCTCTGCTATAATAGCTTTTTACGAGATTCTTTACGAGAAAATAATACTGTTCCTGGAGTGTTTTTTCATAACGCTCATTCTTTGGCTTATGCAATAATGGGGCGATCAGATTTAGAATTAGACAAAGTACTTGAGAAATTTGAGGAATATCTTGAAGTTGTCTGTAATAAAGATGATTGGGAATACAAGCATGTCATTGTGGATGAAGGACAAGATCTTGATGACCGTTTATTGAATAGTTTGTATGATTTGGTGCAGAGTAAAAGAGGATGTTTCTATGTCTTTTATGATAAGAATCAATTTATTATGAAGAATAAACTGCCACATTGGATTGAAGATGCTGAGTGTAGATTGGTTTTGAATAAAAACTGTAGAAATACTGCTGAAATATTTAAGACTGCGTGCAGCATAATAGGTAAAGGTAGTCCTTTACTTAATGAGATTCATGGTGATGTTCCGTTTTTGCGTTTTTACTCTACAGAAAAGGAACTTAAAGATATAGTAGAAAGATTTTTAGAAAAAATGAAAAAAGAAGAAGTTACTGCAGAGAAAATAGCAATCCTTACTGCTACCACTATAAGCAATTCATTTTTGAATCTTAATGATATTTATGCAGGTTTTTATCTATCGGAAAAGAGAGAAGAAGGAAAAATTCATTTTACGACAATTCGTAAGTTTAAAGGACTTGAGGCAGATGCAATATTGATAGTTGATGCATCAATGATTGGTTTGAAATCGGATGCAGATAGGCGTATTCTCTATGTTGGGGCTTCTCGTGCTAAAAATTATTTAGAAATTGCAATGATTCAAGATATTGCGGATGTCGATATGGGAGATTATATAAGATGTCTGAATCCAAATAGAGTATTGCCCAAAAATAAGAAAGGGTTAAAGCGTCTTTTTAGCGTAGAAATATAGAGCTCTTGTAGTTTTTGAAAGGAGAAAGAAGGGTTGGATTTTGTCGAAAACTCAATAGTTGCCAAGCATAGAGAGTTTTTTCAAAGATTTGAATTAAACAAAGAATTTGCTAGTTTATATTCTTCTGTGGAAAAAGCGTTACTTAAAGAAATTTTTGAGAGTGCTCATCATGAAATTAACAGATTATGTGGAAGGATGAACGAAAGACTCCCAACTGGTGAGTTTGGTGCTCATTATTGGGCTGAAGAGAGTCGAGATTTATTATTAATTATAGAAATTATTTTTGGTTTGTATAATAACTTAAAAGATACAAATTATGCTTTTGAGATAGAGGAATATTATAAGTTGCTATTTTATGAATGTAGAGATTTCCTTAGCAACAGTGGTGGAAGTGAATTGCCTCCAAATCATGAAAAAATAATGCTATATTATGTTGATCCTTTATTTTCTATGGTAGATGAAGTTCAGGTGTCTACACCGGAATCTGAATTCCATGCAGAATTAAAACTTATAGGTTGTGGATCTTATGCACAAGTGTTTAAATATACAGATAAATTTTATGATAAAGAGTATGTTTTGAAGAGAGCACTGAAAGATTTAGAAGCTAAGGAACTTGCTCGCTTTAGAAAAGAATATGATATAATGAAACAACTCTCTTCACCATATATTATTGAGGTATATAGATACAGAGATGGAGCCAATGAGTATATCATGGAATGCATGGATGAAACACTACAAAAATACATTTCGAGAAATAATGATTCATTGAGTTGGATGAGACGTAAAGGAATTGCTAGACAGGTTTTAAGTGGTTTTATTTATGCACAAAGTAAGGGTCTTCTTCATCGCGATATAAGTCCTAATAATATTCTGGTAAAAGAATATGATGATAATACGGTTGTTGTTAAAATATCTGATTTTGGATTAGTAAAAACACCAGATAGTTCATTAACGTCTTATAATACAGAGATCAAGGGCGTGTTTAATGATCCAACATTAGTACGTGATGGATTCGCAAATTATGATAAATATCATGAGACATATGCATTAACACTTATTGTTTATTTTATAATGACTGGAAAAACAAATGTTAAAAATAATAATAATAAATCAATTGCTGAGTTTTTGGATAAAGGGATGAATCCTGTCAGAACAGAACGATATGCTTCTGCAAAGGAAGTGTTAGAAGCTGTAAAGATGTTGTCAGAATCATATTAAAATAATAAATGGCTCAAAGTGGTGGTGAGCTATTTATTGAATACTTTGAGAAAAAACAATATAAAGATAATTTTCAAGAGATACAACACATATGAAAAATAATATTAAATTGGATATAAATAATGCTTGTGATACAACAACAATGTTATATCAAATAAAAAGAAGATAGATATATTCATGATGATATTGTTGAAGGTGAACAAGAACATCCATATAAAGCTGAATATGCTAAAGTAAATAATTATTTATATACAGAGAAATAAGTTTACTATAAAATTGATAAATAATAGTAAGTTTTAGAGGTGAAGTGTAATGTCCAATGACCTGCAGAAGTTATTTAAAAAATTCATGGAAGAATACGAATCGGAGCTAAATGCGGCCCGTAAAGATAAGGATTTTAAACGTCCTCTAGGTAATATAGTTAGAAAAGATATTGCACATCTAATTGGAGCGCAACTACTAGAGAATATTTATAAAGTCAAGTGAAGCGTTGGTGCTGGAAGTTGGGCTGATGTCCCATGGGTTGGAGTATTTGATAAGCGTGTTACAACATCAGCACAAAGAGGAGTGTATATTGTATACCTTCTTAATAAGGCTACTAAGGAATTGTTTCTTACACTTAATCAAGGGGTTACAGATGTCGTTACTGCAAGTAATAGTAAAGCAGCTGATAACCTTCAAAACAGAGCTCAAAGCATTAGAAGCATAATAGGCTCCTTTCCTGGACTAGAAAGCAACCTTATTGGTAGCGGTTCAAAAGCTTATGATGCAGGTTGTATCTACTACATAAAATATACTCTTGATTCACTGCCTGAAGATGAGAAATTGTATTCGGATTTAAATAAATTTATAGAAGCATATAAAGCATATTACGATAAAGTCTTTTTGACATCTGAGGAAAATGATGTGCAGGTGAAAGTAGGTGAGGAGGAATTGCAAGTAGAACAACAAATAAAGAAAATTTTTGAATATATTAATTCAAAGGGATTTGTATATGATGAAAAATTACTTAAAAATTTCTATCTCAGCTTAAAATCAAAACCATTTGTTCTTTTAGCCGGTACGAGTGGTACAGGTAAAACTAGATTGGTACGACTGTTTGCAGAAGCTATAGGTGCATATGGAAGTGGAAGATATAAACAGGTTGCGGTAAAACCTGATTGGTCGGATTCTATGGATCTTTTCGGACATGTGAATCTTGATAATAAATTTGTTCCGGGAGCGATTGTTGAGTTTATCAAAAAAGCTGCGGATGATCCTAATAAATTACCATATATACTATGTCTGGATGAAATGAATTTGGCACGTGTGGAGTACTACTTCAGCGATTTTCTTTCTATCATGGAGACAAGAGATTTGGTAGAAGATGAAATCGTAACCGACAATTTGGTTCCTAAAATTTGTTATTCAGGGGATGAGGATGCAGAAAAACTATATTCAAATTTAATGATACCGGAAAATTTATATATAATAGGAACTGTAAATATGGATGAAACTACATTTCCATTCAGTAAGAAGGTATTGGATAGAGCAAATACAATAGAGTTTTCATATGTGGATTTCAACTTGCCGGAAAGCATATCACCAAATGAAACCGAGGCTATAGAGGTGAAAAATGAATTTTTACGTTCTGACTATCTTAAATTAAGAACGGATTGTATAGATAAATGGGAAGCTGTTAAGAAATTCAATGAGGACATTACTAAAATTAACAGCGTATTGGAAAGGTCGGATTCGCATTTTGGATATAGAATGAGAGATGAGATTATTTTCTATATGTTATACAATGACGAATTTGGCTTATTAGATGAGAAGGAAGCTTTTGACAATCAGATAATGCAAAAGATACTTCCTCGTATTCAAGGTAGCGCAGAGTCAACTGCTAATATTTTGCGTGAATTATTTAAAATATGTGCGGGTAGTTACATTAATAACAACGGACAAACTGATGGACTAAAAATGAAAAGTTACTTAGATAATAATGGAATTGCTGATTACCCAAAGAGTGCAGAGAAAATATGCAAGATGTTTAGGAGGTACGAAGACGATGATTTTACCTCTTTCTGGGTCTAACCGAATAGTTGAAGTGACAGCATCAGATATAAAAGTCACTATTAAGAGAAGGAAAACCACTTCTCTTTTTCCTGATTCACTTTTAGGGCAAAAGTCCAAAGTGGAAATTTGGGGGAATATAGAAAAATTAATTCTTTGTGGTTGTGAATGTACTCCTATAAATGAAAATTATTCTCAGGAAGAAACAGTTCCTCTATTTTTTGAGCAGGAGGATTATATTATTAGTGCACTTTCTCTTAAAGGTGAGCCGGTACATTTTGAGCATGTAGATAAGTACATTAGAGAAGCTATAACTCCTGTAGATGATGATGAGCCAAATTGTCTGAGTGGTGTTATAAATTTCGGAAATAATGTTGGCTATTCTAATCTTATTTTCTATGATGACTTAGGGAATAGATTATTGATTGAAATAGAGGTATTTCCATCTAAACTATCATATAAAGAGGACTATGAATCTATAAGAAATGACATAAATGAGATGGTAGAGGCAGCTGCTATAGATTTTATCAAATCAACATATTCATTGGGCACAATCAGTTCTGTACGAAATGATGTACCTGCAATCTTCTTTACACTTATCAGTCAACTATTTGACAAGTTTTTAAAAGCTGTGAAAGTGATAGTGAAAAAACCAAATCATAAGTTAAATAAAGAGTATTCAATAGTTGAAAACCATAAGTTAAGAAGAACGGACAATAAGACTTTACTGTGGCTATCAAAACATCCTGATAGGATAAAGCGTTTTGAAGGAAAGAACTTAGTTAAAAGTGCTCTTGGAGTTCAGAAGAAAATAACCTACGATACGGTAGAAAACAGGTTAGTAAAGTTTATGCTTATAACGACAGTTAAACGTTTGTCGAAGTTCAGACTGATATACGTATCAAGTTTTAAGTACTCTGAAAAATCTGCTGATATAGAAGTTATTAAGAATATTGATACTATGGTATCTAAGATTAATAGGGAACTGGACAATCCTATATTTTCTGAAGTGTCCAAGTTAAAGAGCCTTAATACGATGTCTTTAGTGTTTCAAATGGCACCGGGATATAGAGATTTGTACAGATACTTCCAATTAATACAAAGAGGAATATCTTTTACAGGTGAAGTATACAGCTTTTCTGTTAAAGAGACATCAGTATTATATGAATATTGGTGTTTCATTAAACTTGTAAATATTATGAAGAAAAAATATGCTCTTCTTGATAAAGGTGATGAAATTATAAAGGCTAATAGAAAGGGCGTTGTAGTTACGCTTTCAAAAAACAGTAGATCTCAAGTACGCTTTCTTGATCCAAACACAGGTGATAGATTCGAGCTTATTTATAATCCCGGGGAATATCCGTCAGACACAGTCAAACAGATTCCCGATACTGTTTTGAAACTATCAAAAAAGAGCGGGGTCAATGGAAAACATTTAGGATTTCAATATGTGTTTGATGCTAAATATAAAGTTGAAATGAATCCGGATGATTATTATCCCGATAAGGGAAGAAAACCGGGACCAAAGGTAGCGGACATTAATACTATGCACAGATACAGAGATGCTATAGTAGCTAAAAATGGGGATTTAAGTGAGAAGTTGATGTTTGGAGCATATGTTCTTTTTCCTTATCCTAATGATGAGGAAGAGTATCGTTCTCATCAATTCTATAAAAGTATAGATTCAGTTAATATAGGTGGTATCCCTTTTCTGCCGGGAAAAACAAAAATAGCCGAAGAATTACTCACAAGACTTGTTGGAGAATCGGATTCCAGTGCATTTGAAAGAACTATTCTTCCAAAAGGTATTGAGGAAAGATTGAAAAAAGTAGATTGGAGTAAGGAAGAGATACTTGTCGGATCATTAAGTTCATTAGGACAGTGGGAAGAATGTTTTAAGAAAAAATACTATTATGTTCCTGTATCAGCTTTATATGAAAACTATCATCAAGTTGAATATATTGCTATATATCAGTCCAAGAATCTTTTTGGTAAAGAAGCAGGAATCCGGTATTATGGAGAAGTAATTGATGTAAGTATTATGCCAAGAATTGAGATAAATAACCTTGGCGGACGAACACATCCCAATGCGAAATGCTACAGATTTACAATAAAAGAATGGAAGAAGCTGTCATCAAAGATTGAATTTGAGAGGGATTGGGTATATCGTCCAAGATACAGCAATTCATTCCTGTTACATAACAGTAAATCAACTTTTGAACTTTTTAATATCAGGTCGGAATCAGATTATAGATTAGTATATGAATTACGAAGAATTCAAGAGAATTTAAGAGTTCAGGATGATGACAAGGAACTATTTGTAAAGATTGATGACTCCATATCAGTTTATAATGATGATACTTATATTCGTGTTTATGATTCCGGTAAAGAAAAAATGAGAAGATTAACAGAGAACTTTATAAGATCACCAAGTATGGTATTTGAATGTATTAAAAACAGTATTATGTAGAGATTAGAAGAATAAAAAATACATCTTCTCACATAAATTATTCGCATTGATCAAATAATTTTACCTGGTACATTCTATAAGTGCACGCGACTTTCAAAAGTTGAACAACGCTCTTTGGCAATATGTTAAAATTGCATTGTTGTAAAGTGTTGTTATATGTAGCAAAATAATTACCAATCAATATACCATAGGGCTTCTTACCTGCTTTTCCTACAATGATTATTAGCTTATCGAGTAATTTATAATGGAATTGTTGATGATCCGGAATAAAGAAAATAATTTTTATATCCCTAAACCTCATATCCCATTATTTTTAGTGACCGGATCGAAAGAAGAAATACAAAAAGATCTACCTAAAAGAAAAAAAGGCGGTGAGACAAAAATATATGCCATTTCAAATAATAAGAAACGATATTACTAAAATGCATGTTGATGCCATAGTAAACACAGCAAGCCATATGCCCGGATACGGAGCCGGGATTGACAGTGCTGTCTATGCGGCAGCCGGTAAAGAGAAGCTTTTGGCAAAACGTAATGAAATAGGAGTGATAGATCGTGGAATGTCGGTCATTACCGATGGTTACGATCTGCCTGCTAAATATATTATCCATACGGTTGGTACTGCCTGGGAGGGCGGTAATTCCAATGCGGAAAATATTGTAAGGAAGTGTTATCGCAGTATATTTAAACTTGCTCTGGATAACAATATACATAGCCTTGCAATACCTCTATTGGCATCAGGCAGTTACGGATGTCCGAAGGGGATAGCACTCAGGATAGCTTTGACAGAGATCGAAGCTTTCATATTTGAAAATGATATGGATGTTTATCTTGTCGTTTTCGATGAAAAGTCTGTTTCACTTTCATCAGAACTTTATGGTGATATAGATGAATATATCAATGGTAACTATGTTTATGAAAAGAATATGGAAGAGTACCGGGATCCTTATCTTATAAGAGGAAGGCAAGGTGAAGACAGGAGCGCTTATGACTCTAATTCCGGAGCGAATAAATTCCTTGAATTTTTAAGACCGGGCAGTAGATCCGGGAAAAGCTTAAAGCCTGAAAGCGATGATAGAACGTATGAGAGCACATTAAGTGATTTGGAAGAAGAACTTTCCTCTGATATGTATGTGGGAAAGACTTCCGTATCAGCACAAAGAACCCTAGAAGATGTGGTAAAGGATCTTGATAAGACTTTTATGGAACTCGTATTTTCTTTTGCAGATGCTAAGGGTCTTACTGATGTTGAGGTCCAAAAAAGAGCCAATATGGACAGAAAGGCATTCTCTAAATTAAAATGCGGAACGACTAAGAATCCGAGTAAATCAACAGCACTGGCTATGGCTATTGCTTTGGAGTTGGATATGGATGACACAAAGGATCTGCTTTCAAGAGCAGGACTGGCATTATCACCCTGCAGCAAGCAGGATGTCATAGTCCAATACTTTATAGAGCGAAAAGTTTATAATATTTATGAAATAAATGTAGCTCTTTTTGAACATGGTGAGCAGTTGCTTGGAATGAAGACAGGTTAAATGTCGCCTGCCGGATGACCATCTTATATATAAAATGTTGTATGATCACCTCAGATAAAAGCAAACAAGCTAATTACGGAGGTGATCATTATGAGAGAAAATTTAACAGAGATAGTATTTATTATTGACAGAAGCGGTTCTATGAATGGGCTTGAGTCAGATACTATAGGTGGATTTAATTCCATGATAGCAAAGCAGCAGAAAGAAGAAGGAGAGGCAATCATATCAACAGTTTTGTTTGATGATAAGACTGATGTGATACATGACAGAGTGCCGATCAGAGATGTAAAAAATCTTACAGAGGAAGATTATCGTGTTCGTGGTTGTACTGCTCTTTTGGATGCTGTAGGAGGAGCTATCGATCATATAGGTAAAATTCATAAGTATGCTCGCGAGGAGGACAGACCTGCTAAGACTTTGTTTGTCATCACGACCGACGGTCTGGAAAATGCAAGCAGATATTATTCATTTAAAGACATTAAGAGGATGATAGAGCGTCAGAAAGAAAAGTACTCCTGGGAGTTTCTCTTCCTCGGAGCCAATATTGATGCGATCAAAGTTGCCGCAAATATGGGTATCGGCAAAGACAGGGCTGCTAATTATAACTGTGATGAAACAGGAACCGCACTTAATTACCGGGTTCTTGAAAAGGCAGTTACTCGTGTCAGAAAATGCAGATCTGCGGATATGGCAGAGACCTTTGAAGATGGAGTGTGGAAAGAGGATATAGATACTGATTACCGAAAGAGAGGTAAAAATATATTTTTGCGCCATTAAAACCACCGGTAAGAATATACTATAAATACAGGATAATTTGCCTTGCTCATAAGTAGAATATAATATATAGGATTAAAGAAAGGTCTGTTCTGTTATAAAAATCATATTGAAATTCATAAAGATCAATAAATGTAAATAAGTTTATACATTTGTTGATCTTTTTTATTCTATATTTGTACGGCTGTTCTTTTATTCGCACATAATTACTTGACATTAGTATATCCCATCTTCAACAGTTTGGGAATAGAAAAGTGGCTTAAAACCTTGTATTTACAAGGCTTTAGCCACTTTTTTAGGTATGTAAAAAATGTTGTATGGAAAGTTTAAGTTGAAATTTTTTTTATTTTTTTATTTAAATCTTTTGGCTGATAGTATTTCTTGTCTAATTCAAGTTCTAAGATAGCATTTAATGACATTAGTACTTGTGAATTATCATATGTTGACATATAGCATACATCTTCTAAATTAGCTACCTGCATGTTGTTCAAAGTTTCTATAACATTATCTACAGTGAAGTGTGTTACATATATATCCAGCTTCTTTTCCAGAATCCTATATATTAAAAGAGATGTGTAACAGACCATAAAGTGTGCTACTATGCGCTCTCTATTTTGGTGAAATACAGGTCTGGCTGAAAAATTACTCTTCATAATTCTAAAGCAGTCTTCTATCTTGTATCTGTTTGAGCTAATCTCTAAGATATACTTAGCTGAATCTTCAAGATTTGTTGCTACCGCATAGAACCCATCATACTTCTCTTCCTCATTTATGGCTTCTTGATCAAGCTCGTAGATATCTACAGCCTTTTCGCCGGAACATATGGACGTGGTTCGTTTTATAAAACGAGTTATATCATTTGCCCCTTTTTTGTAGGTTTGAGGATCTAGTTTAGTAAGGAGCTTTTTAGCTCTTTCTATCTGGCGATTTCGTATAAATCTTTGGTATTCCATCATTTTTCTTGAGAATGAGACAATAATCTTTTGTGGAACTACGGCCTTTGACTTAACTTTCTTAATAGTACCATTCTTACATGCCTTTTCTTCATAAAGTCCAAGGTCAAATGCCTTATCAGCAGTGATTATCTTGTATATCCTATCATCGTACAGTTCTGCATTAACTTTATCAAACCTATCAAAATCTTTCATTTGCTGAATAGTTGCCGGCTTATCATTAGATAATAAGCGATAATCAATATCACTAAAAACAGCTTCTTTTAAGGTTTTAGAGAGCATCTTTATGGATTGAGTAACAATAAAAGCTCTGCCACCCATAGAATTAAAATTTCTGATATTTAAAGACCCGAGACCGGCATCAGCACAATAAATAAACTTTTTGCCCTTAAACATAGTTATTAGCTTTTGTTCTAAAGGAATAGCAGTAGTTTGCTCATTATCAGAACCGGAAGTAATGCACATAGATAGTGGTATCTCATCTTTGTCCATAAATAGGCCCATTTGTACAATAGGATTTGGTCTATGTTCTTTACTCACTCCATATTTTCGTAGACCTTTAGTCACTTCACCGGTTACCGGATCAATATAATCTTCGTCATTTGATTCTATTTCAAAGTAATAGTTTGAGCAATCAAAAAAACATACAGATGTATCTCTTACGAAATTAAAGAAAAACAAAAAAGATAATTTCTACAACGAACATACAGCAGAGATTATTTTATTTGAAAGTGCTAAAAAATATCTGAAAGAGCATTTAGGAGAAAGTAAGACCTTAAATATATCCAAATGAAAATTGGAAGTAATGGCATTGAAGAAAGAAAAAGATACCCTATATTCTCAAATTGTAGACCTACGAAAAGAGGTTGAACAAGCTGAAAGTATTAGAATCTGTATAGAGAAATTACAACAAGAAAACAGAGAACTAACACAGGTAAAGAAACAAGAATTAGATTTGTAAAAATTGGCTAAAAATGGTATAATACTAAAAATATCGAGTAAAACAAATTAGAAGTTGGAGAAAAGTAAAATGGCTAAAAATGATAGATTTGAAAAAATTTATACTCAAGGTGCAGTCAATGTGATGGAAATTTGGGTGGATAAAGAAACTGGAGTGAATTATGTCTATTGTCGATCTGGATATGCTGGAGGTTTGACTCCACTGCTGGATAGAGATGGAAAACCTATCGTTTCGCCTATTATCAATAGGTAAATATCAACGGATAAAGCAGTTCGGACACTCCCCGTTTGTCTAATTAAATATAACAATTTGAGAAACAGTAAATCAAAATAGGTTTACTGTTTTTTGTTGCTCAAATTTCAAAAAATCGTCCATAAATAAAAAAAGGTACTTGACAAAACGCTCTCTGGGTAAACTCAAAAGATATAGAACCATATGTAGATGAAAAGTTTGAAAATAACATTCTCTTAACTGATACGGAAAGACTTACTATGAATAGTAGACCTAAAAATCCTAAGTATACAAGGAATAAAAATATACTAGTGGTGGGAGGATCAGGAAGCGGAAAGACCGGATTTTTTTAAAGCCCAATCTTATGCAAGTGCATTCATCCTATGTTGTAACAGATCCAAAAGTATTAACCTTTTAGTGACAGAGAAAATAATAAGACTTAGAAAGGAGCTTCCTGTATAATTTAAATGGTGGATGTTGAAAATTGAAAATACCTCAGAGTAAAATAAGACTACTGACTGGCAGGTTGGTAAATCTTATCAAACAGAGAGGTATCTACAATGAAGTCTAACACACAAAATACAAAAATTGAAGCAATTACAGAAACTACTTTGGTGCTCGGAATCGATGTCGGAAGTGAAACGCATTATGCAAGAGCTTTTGATTACCGAGGAATCGAGTATTCTAAGAAACCATTAAAGTTTAGTAATGATGAGGCCGGATTCGTGATGTTTAAGGCATGGATTCTGGACATCAAAGAAAAGCATGGTAAGGACAAGGTGGCTCCCGGAATGGAGCCTACCGGCCACTACTGGTTTAATCTTGGTAAGTTCCTTCAGGACAACGAGATGAAGCCGGTTCTTGTGAATCCTCATCATGTAAAGAAATCAAAAGAACTCGACGATAACAATCCAACAAAGAACGATCGTAAGGATCCGAAAGTCATAGCAGGACTAGTTAGAGAGGGGCGTTACATGATCCCATACCTGCCGGAGGGTGTTTATGCAAATCTTAGAACTGCATCTAACATGAGATTTCAGCTACAAGCGGAGCTTACAAGAATTCAGAATAGGATCAGTCGTTGGTTCAATATATATTTTCCTGAATACAAAACGGTGTACGGGCAGCCGGATGCTAAAAGCGGAATGCTGATTCTTAAGGTGGGTCACTTCCGGAAGATATCCTGACGTTGGGTATCGATGGGGTGAACCAAATCTGGCGAGATGCGAAGGTTAGAGCAGTTGGGAAAGCGAGGGCAAAGACCCTGATAGAAGCTGCTGAGCACAGTGCTGGAAGCAAAGAAGGTGAAATATCTGCAAGGATGGAAATCCGTATGCTGTTGGAGGATTATGAGTCCAGAAATACTCGTCTTCAGGAAGTAGTAGCTCTGATTGAAGAGCTGGTAAAAAAGATTCCAATGGCTGAAAAGCTGTTGGAAATTAAGGGAGTAGGAATCAAGACGGTGTCGGGATTCCTGGCTGAAGTAGGCGATATAAGCCGCTTCAATAACCCAAAAGAACTGCAGAAACTTGCAGGTTTAGCATTGGTTGAGAATAGTTCGGGTAAACATAAGGGTGAGGCAACAATAAGCAGACGAGGTCGAAAGAGACTAAGATATCTGCTCTTCGAGGTTGCAATGTCCCTTGTGTCAAAGAATCCGGAGTTCAGGGAACTCCACTCATACTATACAACCAGAAAGCTGAATCCATTAAAGAAGATGCAGTCGCTGATGGCTGTGGCGGCAAAGCTGCTCCGTGTCTTCTTTGCAATGCTGACCAAGGGCGTGGACTATGATCCCAAAAAGCTAGTTGGTGATATAAAGAGACCGGCAGTATATCTGCAGGTAGCATAAGCGTACAATGTAATCAATACGGCGGCCGTCCTATGGGTGGTCACTAAACAAAGCAGAATGTAGCAGATAACGTCCACTGATCACAGTGCTGGTACAGGAAGCGAGTCAGTAATCAACAATACAAAGAATGAGCCGGTAGTCGGCAGGAATTGTAACCATGGGGCATGACCCCGTAAAGGAGCATAGCTGACACCCTGGTTATGGGCAGGCAGGACGAAGGAAGTTAGGACCTCTGGAGACAGAGATGATCCTGGTGTATATAGGAGGTTAGCTGCCATAGAGGGATGGGTATGCACAAGGCCAGTAAAGCGAAAATCAATGACGTTTTATTTCGTGTACCCTTTTACCGCTATTTCAGTACCAGATACACCGAAATGTTCATAACTCTGGCTTATTTACTGAGACAGACAAGGTCAAAAAACCTTGAATTTTCAACAAAAAACACTTGATTATATGAGGAGGTAATTCTCATATCAAATATGAAAGAACAGGACAAACAGCCCTTTATGAGCGTTTAAGTCGTGATGATGAAATGCA
>ERZ773043.494-NODE-494-length-23138-cov-9.013733_pt1 | contig 23138 bp, 11 predicted proteins | sample MGYA00580636_ERZ773043 | MGnify/ENA primary metagenome ERZ773043 (study PRJEB29015, sample SAMEA2737992) | human oral metagenome | biome: human oral; feature: human-associated habitat; material: dental | place: China | collected 2065 ...
TTTGGCTTGTCCGGCTGCGGTGTCGGCGGCTTTGGCTTATCCGGCTGTGGTGTCGGCGGCTTCGGCTTATCCGGCTGCGGCGTCGGCGGCTTCGGCTTATCCGGCTGCGGTGCCGGTGGCTTCGGCTTATCCGGCTGCGGTGCCGGCGGCTTTGGCTTATCCGGCTGCGGTGCCGGTGGCTTCGGCTTATCCGGCTGCGGCGTCGGCGGCTTCGGCTTATCCGGCTGCGGTGTCGGCGGTTTTGGCTTATCCGGTTTTGGCTGCGGCGGTTTTGGCTTATCCGGTTTTGGCTGCGGCGGTTTTGGTTTATCTGGTTTTGGCTGCGGCGGTTTTGGATCGGTGGCCGGTGTATACGCGTAGCCGCCCTGTCCGGTCGCATTGTTGAAGGTGATGTTTTCGATGCGTCGCGTTGCCGAGGACGCTGTCAGTCCTTCTGCAATCTCTGTTTTACCGATGAGGTTGCGTTCGTTTGTTTTATATGCGGTGTAGTAGAGTTTTTTCGCCAGTGCATCGAGTGCTGCGCTCACACGGTTTTTATCCGTGGCCTTGGTCGATGTGGTATTGAGCCCTGCGCTGTCTGTCGTCAGTGTGATGGCGCTGCCTGCGGCTGCGCGCGTGATGACGAGGTCGCCGCCTTTCATCGTTGTCGGAGTCGCTGCATCATGTGCGTAGAGGACGCGTGTATGTCCACTGTAATTGTCGATCGTGAGCGGCTGCGCATCCTTTTGGAAGATCACGCCGCGTTTGTCTGCCGTCATGCCGCCGTGGAAGTTTGTAATGCGGCTCTTGCCGGTATAGGATGCGCTCGCACCTGCGCCCGTCAACGTACCTGCGCCGATGTCCTCGCTGTCCTGGTAGTAACGCATATTGCGCGCTTCATTCACCCACTGCGCGCCATTTTGCAGATAGAGGTTCGCTGTGCCGCCGTTGTCCACGAGACCGTGGAGGCGTGCATTTGCCGTCGTAAGGGCGACGCTGAGCGTCCCTGTCGGGAGAGCAAAGAGATCGCCGTTGAGGACAACGCGCTCTGTTCCCGGCGTCATCCCATCGGCACCGGTATTCATATGGATTGCGCCTTGATAGGCCGCCAGTGCATAGTAGCTGTATTTCATGCCGGATGGTACTTGGATGCTGCCGCCGCCGAGGTGTACGCTGCTGCCGTTGGCGTTCGTCGTGACGCCGTTGCCGTAGACGGTTATATCTACGGGCCCGCGGACGGTGATGTTGCTCTTTTCGACCTGTGTTAGGATGCCGGCATTGTTAAAGCGCGAAAAGACATTCTCCCGATTGATGGGAATGCCCCACGCATCGGTGCGTGCGCCTGCGATTTTGAGGGCGCCGTTGAGGAGAATCTGTGTGGTCTGGCTCGCCTCATAGGATTTCTCACCGAGGCGGTCGCTCTTTTGTATGGCGACGCCGTTGCCGCCGAGACCGCCTGTCATGGAGATGTTTACGGGGGCATTGATGGTGATCTTGGCGGCCTTATTCTTGGCGGCGTCAAGCTGAATCGCATTTGTGAGCGTATTGCCGCCAACAAGCCCCCGCGTGATGATATTCACAGCATCGGCATCCACGATGATGTTTTTCCCTTTGCCCGCATAGATCCCCGTCGGGTTGCCGACGGTATTTTCCGTTTGCAGCCACAGGGTATGTCCTGCCGCATTGATGTGGACATCGCCGGAGGCGGCGTAAATGCCTGCGAGCACGTTTGTCGCCTTGTTCCCGATCAGATCCTTGCCGAGTCGGATGACGGTATCGCCGGCGTAGGTTTGAGAGGCTGTGACGGGATTTGTTTCTGCCGTGCCGCCCTGCCATACGGCTGCACTGTTCTCTGCGGCAGGGGCAGCGAGTATGACGGAGGCCGTTGTGCCTGAGACCCAGTCGGGTTCCAGCATGGTGATTTTGTTAAAGCGGGAGAACGCTTTGTTATCGGAGAAATCTTTGGCGATCCACTTGTATTTTTCCGTTGCATCTCCATCGGTATAGGCGCGCAGGGTATCGCCAAGCTCAAGCCAGAGGCGCTTGGTGTAGTATTCTGCATTGAGCTTGCCGAACCAGCCCTCCTCATTCTCCACAGTCAGGATTTCGTTCCAGTCCTCCGGCGCGTTCGAGAGCAGGTTTGAAACGGTTGTCTGGTAGACATGTGCGTCGATCTGACTGCCCGAGGGGCTTAGATTATACGTCATTACATACGCTGTACCGTTCGGCAGGATCTTTAGATCACGCATATCCTGCCCGGTATCTTTGACGTGCTCGGGCAGGACGACGCGCCGCTGGGTCGTTTCTTTGAGTTTGCCGTTTTCATCGAGCTTTGCGATGTTGATGGCCGTATGGTGTCGGTTGCCCGTTCCATCGTAGTGCTGATAGCCGCCGATGCACGAGACGAGGATTTGGTCGTTGAACTTATTCAACCGCCCTTGATCGATGTTGCGGCTGATGCGCGTGTAGCTGCCGAACTTCAGGCTGCCGTCGTCCTGTATATCGTACTGCATGAGAAAGCCGTCGTCATACGGCTCATAGCCCGCGAGCGGGTTGACGGAAACGGCCACATAGAGTTTCCGTCCTTCAATGAAAAGCGCCTCTCCGTGCACGAGCGCCCTTTCGGGATCACCGGTGTAGGTTCTGCCGTCATCGAGGTTTTGGAAGGTTTCATTGAAATTGTAGCCGCAGTATTTTTTTATATCCGCTTTGAGATTGACCGTTGCTTTCGTGTCCTCGATCAGTTTGTTGCCGTTTTGGTGTGCCACGCCGATCTGTCCGAGGTCGTACCCTGTCACGTAGATATGACTGTCGCTGCCCGCTGCGGCATGCGTATTGGGGACTGCCTTGATCTTGCCGCTGGCGATGGTCGCTGCGGCGCCCGCCGAGTTCGGGTCGATGATGAGGTTGCCCTCCAGATCGGTCACACTGTAAGTATACTGCCGCAGGAAGACTTTGCTCTTTCCCTGCTGGTGGTAGACAAAGGATGCGGGATCTCGGTTGAGGTTCTTGAGTACGCCGGGCTGGGGCGCAGCGTCCACATGTGTTGTGACGCGCGAGCCGGTCACAGTGCCCATCTCGCTGTTTCCGTAGTCCGACGGGATGGTCGAAACCAGATTTGCCGCATTTGCCGCAGAGCCGTAGAGCAGACTGCCCATGACAAGAGCGGTCAGATGCAGGCGGCGTGCACCTCCAAGATATGTTTTCATCACGGTACCTCCTTGTAAAATTTGCTGAATCCGTGCCTTGTTGATTCGATGCTAGAACTCATAGCGGAGTGTTGCGTAGTAGCTGCGTCCCTGCAGAGGATATTCGATGTTGACTTTGCCCGGCTCGCTGCCGTACCGCTGTTCGCTGTTGACGCGCAGCTTCGGCCCGCGGTTAAATACATCGTTGCAGCCAAGAGATAGGGTCATATCCTTATGCGGGGACCATTTAAGACCGAGATTGACGGTTGCAACAGAGGCTGTCGGGCGGCCGGCGAGTTCACGGATGGCGGGGTTCTCGGGGAACGCATAGTGGGTATAGTATTTCGAGACGTAATGCGCCTCGCCGAAAAAGAGCCACTGATGTGTCGGGCGATAGGTCAGGCGCACATTGCCCTCCCACTCAGGCTGGAATGTCGGGTGTACCTCTGCCCAATCATAGTTGACGGTGGAGTTTTTGCGCTCCACGGTCATCTTGAGATAGGTGCCTTCAAGATCGAGGTCGAACTTTTTCCAGTGGAAATTCGTTTGCAGTTCAAAACCGTGCGCACTGCCGCGGCAGTCGTTGAAATAGGAACTGTAGTTGAGCCCCGCACGGTAGAGCATGAGCATCCGATCGGTGTCGCGCCAGAAGTATGTGAGCGTCGTGCGGCCATCTGCGCCGAGCATCTTTCCGTCCCAGATTGCCGACAGATCAAACTGTTTGCCTTCCTCGGGCTGGGGGAATACTGCGCTGTCTCCGCGAAAGTCGCGCGGAGAGGGGAGGATGCCTGCGCCGTCGCCCGCGATCTCGTACATGTTGAGCAGGCGGAAATAGGTGCCGCCCGTCATGCGCATCGTAAAGTGGCTGTTGAACTCTTTTTTCAGAGCCAGCTGCCACGTCACTTTGGCATCCACCTGATCGTCCTTGGGATGGACCCAGTGGTAGGTTTTGCGTGGGTCGAACCGGCCAAAGTTGCTGTAGCCTGTGATCTTGGAACGGTTGTAGCGGATTGCTGGCGTCAGCTGCCAAGAGCTCTTCTTATCGAGCGTGATGGTATCTTGGAGCTGCACGTTGAAGATGTCCTGATCGAACTGATCGCGCATCTGCGTCCAGAGATTGCCGATGCCTGCCTGCACATCGTCGATGACCCGATCCAGGCCGTCGCCGCGGATCTTCATCCGCTCATGTGAGAAGTTCATCTGGAAATCCAGCATGTTGCGCTTGCCGAGCTGATAGGTACCGTCCACCTGCACATTGTATTTGTTTGAACGGTACTTGCTCCACTCGCGCATGGGAATGAGGAGCTGCTTGCGCAGCGTATCGTTGATGTGCTCAGCGCGGTAATCCTTGCTCTGGTTCAGATAGTCCACCATAAAGCCCCATTCAAAACGGTTTCCCATATAGCGCCGCTGCACGAGCAGCTCGGAGGCATTGATTTTCTGATGGCGACTGTCGTATTTGTAGAGATCCTCGCGGTCTACTTTCAGTCCCGGGGTGATCATATCGAAATAGCTGCTCTGTGAAACCCACAGACTGTCCGGCAGGTGGCGGTTGACCGTCTTGTATGTCCCCTTAATCATCCAGTTGTTGTCCTGCCACTTCAGCAGGACATCCGTATTCTTATAGTCGTTGTATTTGCGTCGGCGCTCCGGATCTCTTGCGCTCTCAGCCAGGGACGCGTGATCTCCGAGCCACTGCCGGTTGTCGTCTACATTCGTCTGCCATGCGCCCGTGCCGTTGGCGGCATCATAGGCGGCCTTTTCTGCGGCATTCATGGCGAGCAGGCGGCGCAGTTCCGCCTCATTTTGCAGATAGTCGCGGCCCACCTGCGTATTCGTGAACCATTGATCTGCCGCGTAGCTGTGATAGGGGAAATCGCCGTCGCGTGCCTCGTGGTTAAAGCCAAAGAGGAGGCTGCCGGAACCAACGGGGGCCGTGATTTCAACCGAGCCTTTCTTCGAGCCGAAGGAACCGGGGCCGATTTCTGCCGAGCCGTGCGCCTTCATTGGTTTTTTCGTCACGATGTTGACTACGCCGCCGATGAATGTTCCCGCAAAGCGTGCGGGGATGTAGCCGCGGTAGACCTCGATGCGCTCCACGTTGCTGACGGGAATCGTCGAAATATCGACGGCTGCGTCGCCGCCGAGGTTCGTCAGTACGCCGTCCACAAAGACGCCGACCTGTGCCGCCGTCGAGCCGCGTACCGTCACTGTCGTATACTGCCCCTTGCCGTTCACCTCGCGCACGTGGACGCCCGGCACCATCTGCAAAAAGTCGGGGAGCGTTTTCTGCTCCCCCTTGAATTCCTCGGGGCGGATGACCGTCACTGTCCCGGGGGATAGGATTTCCTCCCAACGCGGGCGTTTTGCCTCTACCGTAATATCCGGCGTCGTGTATTCTGCGGGCGCTGCCTCCTGTGCTGCGGACATCGAACTCCCCGTGCCCGAGAGCAGCATGCACAGCACACCTGCTGCAAGCCTTTTTTTTCTCCATCGCTTTGCCATAAAAGAGCCTCCGTTCTCTCTGCAGCTCGATTCCATTCGCCGTGCTGGCGCTATCTTCGAAAGATATAGACAATAGGTTCGATAAAGACTCCCTTCCTTTCAAAAAGAAAAATCCGTCTGCGGTCAAAGATCGGTTCAGACGGATATGATCCCCTTGGGACAAAAGAAACGCCGGCGTGAACATCACGACCGGCGATACTGTGCCCCTAAGGTTCTGCGGAATCCCCTACCCATCGCTCGCAGGTACCGGCTCCTGTCACGGACAAAAACCGACGGTGATATAAAAACAGGCAGGTCTCCTGGCTTAGATTCATCGCACCGTCACGCCTTCCCGGAACAAATCCAGTGGCATATATGACGCACTCCTCTTACAGTGGCGGGACCGCTCCGGATTTGACCGGATTCCCTATTAAGTCTTGCGACGCCTATTTCTTTCGATATTTATTTTTTATTTTATCTTAAGCGATAGATATGATTTTGTCAACAAAGGAATCGTATTTCCATGATATTTGTTTGTCCTTTGTTCAATATTATGGTACCTTGCCACCGAACTGCCATGCATTCCGTTCCTAAGGATGTTGGCGCTATGGTAAATGTTACGGAATGCCTCCGTACTTGCTCCACGCAAACGCCTCATTACGCAAGCGGTCGGACACTTATCTCCGCTTGCTCCACTAAGGTTTGCTTAGGAGCATCGTACGGGGGGTTCAGATTTTCCGTAACATCTGACAAAGAGCCAAGATGTTTGAACATTTGCATGTAGAGGGGATTCAATGCTATAATAAGTGCGTTTGTATTCTGAAAGGAGGCGGGCGGTGCAGCTTACAGGGGGACAATCGTTTGCATGGCGGGTCTATGTTGCGCGGCGCAGGAAAGTGCGCCGGCAGAAATTTTATTTGGCGGCGGGGATCATTCTCCTCACGGTTGCCGCGCTCGCGTGGTACCTTGGGTTTTATATACAGCGCCCCGCATACGCGCTGGAGCAGGCGGCAAAGGCGCTTGAAACACATGATATGGAGCTTTTTGCGCGCCGCGTGGATGTGGCCTCGGTCTGCTCTTTTGGCTATGACGATCTCACCTATATGCTCTTTGCACGTGATACGAACCTCAAAGAGGAGGAGCGCAGCCGCGCCGGAAAATTCTACGAGGATGTGAAACCTGCCGTGACCGAGGGGCTGCGGCGGAGCCTTGAGAGCGGCGTACAGGACGGGACATTTGCCCTGCCGACGGGCGTCGATATGCTAAAGGGACGTCAGCTCGGCATCGACTACGAGTACCTCCTTGATTACAGCTGTTTGCGCACGACGACGCTGCTCTCTGTGCAGAATACGGTGCGGGACGGAAGCGGTGCGATGGCGGTCATCGCCGTGCGCGAGGAGGAGACGGGGCTGGAGTTCCCCTTGCAGCTGCGCATGGAAAAAGGCGCTGAGGGCTGGCATATCGTCCGCATCATCAACTACCGTGCCTATCTGGAGGCGGTGCAGACGGCGCAGGGCGCAGATCTTACGCGCTACATTGAGGCGACGCGTCCCATCGTTGACCGCTACAACGGGGTCTTTCGCTCGATGCAGCGGGACTTTGGCGCATGGACGAAGACCAGCCGCGCCTCCTATACCACGCGCTATAGCACAGCACTCATCCAGCTGCTCCAAGAGGATATGATTCCCCTGCTCAAAAAGTACCAAGGGGAACTCGATGCCGTGGATGTCCCTGTCGGGGCACGCCGTCTTGCCGCGCAGAGAAAGACCGCGACGGAGGCGTTCATCCGCGCCTATGAGAGCTACGTGCAGGGGCTTTTGAGCGGCGCACCCGAGCCCTTTGCCGCCGCGGAAACCGCGCACAAAGAGGCGCTTGCCGCCGATATGCGTGCGGGCGACATGATCCGCCGCGCGGCGGTCAGTGAGGAAACGCCCGCGACACCGTAGCACCGGCGCATCATAATATAATATGAAAGAACTGGAAAAATCCGGTATCGAAAGATACCGGATTTTTGGTTCTTTGTCAAATGTTGTGGTGTGCCCATCACGCGAACACCTCGCTTTGCAAGCGGTCGGGCGCTTATCTGCCTAAATACCGGCGAATTTCTTAAACGCGCTTACGCTTAAACGAAAGAAATTCGCCGGGGGCAGAACGCTCCCTTCCTCCGCTTGCTCCGCTAAGGTTCGCTTAGGTGGGCACACTACATCCGTACGCCTGGCATAGAGCCGGATTTTTGTATGTCCCTGTCGGCATCAGAACCGATAGGTGAGCTGGATGCGCGTGTAGTCGCCGAGGCGGAAGTGCTCGGGGGTGTAGAGTGTGTCGCGCATCTGTGTGCTGCGTGCGCCGAAGGTATACATCGCTTCGAGCATGAGGTTCCGCGCGGGCACGAACGAAATCCCTGCGGTAAAGGAGCGGATGCCGTCGAGGTAGCGGTCGGGTAGATCTGCGCCCGTGCCGCCGAGGAATGCGCCGTGCTCGAAATTCTTGTAGTCAAGGTAGACGCCCCAGCTGCCGGGGATGTCCATGTCGGGAATGCCGAAGTCCAGGCGCATGACCCAAAAGTACGGACTGGAGCCGCCGCCCGTATACCGTCCGTAGATGTCCCTGCCGCCGTGGAAGTAGCGTCCCGTCGCCGCGCGGTTGATGCCGTAGTCAAGCGAGAGCATCGTGCGCGGGCCGAGCACGGCGCGTGCACCGATGCCGATGACGTTTGCAATCGGGAGTTTCTCGCCCTTCACATCCATGCCGTGTCCGAAGGAGTGCAGTGTCCACAGCTCCGCACCGAGCCGTGCGCCGAACTGATGACGCACCTTGAGAAATCCCGCCCGCTCCATCTTTGGGATGACGTCGTGTTTCAGCAGGAAGCCGGGCTGCGTAAAGGCGGTGGGGGCACCGGGGAGCGGGATGGGGGCGCCGTTCACGGGATTATATTGGACGGAGTTGCTGAGGTTCTCCAAAAAATGGGAAATCCCATTGTATAGCCTGTTCGAGCCTGTGTCTGAGCCGCGGATGGTCGCCGTCTCCCCAACAAAATCCGTAAACATGCGGTCGATTGCCTGCGCACGCGTCAAGGGGCGCCCATCCTCCGTCTCGTAGGTGCTGCCTGTATCTTCGACTTCCTTTAGGATGTCGTCCATCATCGTCCGGATATGCTCGGAGCGCATCAGACCCTCGACGCCGCCGTATTTGGGGTTATCAATCGGGGTCAGTGTATGTGGATTCGATAGGGCAAGGGTTTTGAAATGCGCCAAACCACGATAATTTTCATTGAGATTGCGGACGACACCGTCGCTGCGCCGCACCACAACACGCGCATAGAAATAATTACCGTAGGCGTAGGAGGCGATGGCATCGTGAGAACGGCCTTCCATCAGGAATTTGTTCCACTGGTTTTCATAGTGCCCGCCCGGCTCGGCATCGGCGCGACGCTGCATCTCCGCATCGACAGATTTGAGAATGCCGACCAGCTCGCGGATGACGGCGAGCTTTTTCTCGGCGATCTGCACATCCGAGAGCGCGGGATCGCGTACCCAGTTGCCGTTTGCATCCTGTATCTTGCCTGCGTTGTTGTATTTCTCGCGGTAGTTTGCCGCTGCATTCGGGTCGTAGTTCATGGGGTAGAGGTGCGCGTTCGTATTGTCATTCGTATGGGTATAGTAGCCCAGCAGCTCGTTCAGCGTCGGGGCGCGACGGATGGTTGCCGCCTCCTTGTGACTGTAAGCGCTGTCGTAGACGCCCGTTGTGCGGGAGAAGTCGCCGAAGCCGAGCGCGATCTGCGTTTTGTCCTTTGTATAGAGGACGCGTGCGCCGTCGTATTCCTTGCCGAACCAGTAGCCCGTCACGCCCATCGGCTCGTGGATGCGCCCAAGCGTCCAGTCCCAGCGTCCCGGACTGCCTGTGATCTCGGCACGCTCGACGTGCACACCGCCAAGCCCTTTATTTTCGTCCACGGGATCCGCCGCATCGTTCGCCTTGCCCGTTGCAAGGACGGCTTTTACACCGAGTTTATCATCTATGCGGTAGTCCGCGCCGATGCGCAGACGCTGCCCGAAGCCATGTGCCGGACGGTCCGCGTAGTTGCGTGCCGCGTCCGCGTCCGCCTGCGTCTCTTTCGTTTCGCGCATCTCCGCGCGGTTGTAGCCGCGATAGGCATTCGTCCGCATGCGGTAGTCGCCGAAAAAGTCAATGCTGCCCTTTGCGCGTCCGTCGGTCGCCGTCTCGGGGCGGCGCAGGAAGAAATCCGCACCGTAGAAGTTCTTGAGCGGTACGCCGTTTTGATCGACGAGCACGCCGTCTGCATTGCGGTGAATGCCTGCGCCGAGGAAGGAGCCAAGCGCGTCAAACTTCATATTCATGCCGAAACGGAATGTGCGGTCATGATAGGCGCGGTCGTCGTCCTGATGGTTGAATAGATTGTCGATTCCTGCATAGACGGTGAAGTCCTTGCGGATGTCCTTTTCGACGAGGAGGTTCCAGATACCGAAGCTCTTTTCGCGGTAATCGCCGCGCTTTTTGATGTAGTTGCCGTTCGCGTCCTTATCAAACAGGTCGTCCGTCTTGACGGAATTGCTGTCGAGCATGCGGCTGAAGAAACTGCCCCAGAGAGCGGCGCGCCAGCCGTGTGCCTCGTCCTTATAGTTCAGTCCGATGTCGAATTTATGCCGCGGGCGGTCGAGCAGGCGGCGCGGCAGCTCCTCATCGCTCGTGTTGACGGCGTGCAGGTAGGTGTAGCCGAGCTTTGCGCTCCAGTGCTTGCTGAATGTATGCTGTACCTCCGCCTCAAGTCCCGAGAGTTTTGCCTTGCCGATGTTCTTGAACGAGTAAATGCGGTCGGGCACATTGCGGAAGCTCCTGCCGTGAAAGTTAAAATCTACGAGCTGCCCCGTAAAATAGTGGGTCATGTAGTCTGAGATTTCGTTGTGAAATACCCCGACCCGCCCGTAGGTGCGGCTGTTTTCGCCCTCTATTGAAAGGTCGATGTTCAAGGATTTTTCAGGCTTTAGGTTTGGGTTGCCGATCCAGTACCAGCCGAGATGGTCGGCTCCTGTGCCGCCATACATCTCCCAGTTATAAAACAGCTCGCCAAGCCCCGGCTCGCCGTAGCCCGTGCCGATGTTCGCCTTGAGCCTATTGTGCCGGGTGAGCATATGCGTCATGCCGAGATTTGCCGTGAAGTGAGAGCCGAAGCGGTCGCTGTGGTCAACGCGCAGTACCGGTGTCAGGATGGTCTTTTGCGTCACCTGCCAGCTGTCCTTGACATAGGCATACATTTTGGTAAGATCCGCTTCACCGATGAGGAGCTGGTTCTTCCGCTCGGCAAACCCCTGCCCGTAGTACATGCCGTTGAATGTGATGTTCTTATCCTGCTGATACGCAGGGCCAAACGCCGCCAGTGCGCCGTAGTAGCCGAGCACGGGCATCATTTTGTAGGTATCGTTGGTGCCGGCAAAGCGCGGGTCGTTGGCGAAATCATTCTGTGCGCGGAGCAGGGCTGTAAACGCATCGTATTTCGCCTGCATGGCAGGGTCGGTAATCCCGCCGCTAAAGATCTGCGGCAGGACGCTCTGTACCTCCTCATAGGTCATTGGCGGTGCCTGTCTGCCGTAGTATTCGCCGTTCTTGTCCCAGATAAAGCCGTGCTCGTTCCGGATAAATTTATAGTTGTGGACGTAGGAATTGGGCGCATCGTCCACGCCCGCCGTATTGTCCTCGACGGCGAGGGACTTGTCATAGTCCCATGGATTGATGTGCCTTGTATAGTTCTTTGGGGCATTCCTCAGGCGCGAGCCTGCGGCATACTCCCTTTGCCAGCCAAAGCCGTAGCTGAGGTAGTGGGCATCGCTCGCGGCGGTGTTGAAATGCAGATCGACATTCGTCTGCGTGTGGTCGAGATAATCTACGCCCGCAAGGCTGTTCTTGCCCGAGTATTTGTCACGCCCGCTGTTGTAGTAGGTGAGGAGGGTTGAGTCGTCCTCGCGCAGCTTGCCGTAGCCATAGCTGAGGGTATAGTCCGTATTCTTGCCGATGCGGCCTTCGTAGCTGATGCTGTAGGTGTCGCGTTTGCGGTCGCGCTGATACACCTGCATCGGCTCGAAGAAGGAGCCTAAGGGATAAAGCTCGCCTTTGTTGCGCCGCTGCATATTCTCGCGCTCCGTGGTAAAGCGGAAGGAGATTTTGTGTGCATCGTCAAAGGCATAGCTGCCGCTCACGCCGTCGTTCTTGATTGAGCCGTAAAAGCGCAGGGAGGGCTTGAAGTCCTCGTACCAGTTCTCGCCCATGAGGAACTGTTTGCCGTGCGAGTAGACGGGCATGACCTCGCGCTTTGACGTCCATCCGCTGAGGTTTAGTTTGCCCATGTCGCCCGCGTCCGCACGCAGGTAGAAATTCGTCGGCAGGGTGTTCGTCTCCGTGCCGCTCCGGCTGCGGGAGCTGTGATAGCGTCCCTCGACGTTCAGCGAGACGGAGGGATTTTTCGGCCCTTTTTTCGTGATGACGTGGATCACGCCGCCGATGGCGTCCGCGCCGTATTTCGCGCTCGCCGCGCCGCGGATGATCTCGATGCGCTCGATGTTCTCCGCCCCGATGCGCAGCAGCTCATCGCCGTTGCCGTTGTATTTCGCCTCGCCGCCGAGCACGCGCTGCCCATCCACGAGCAGCAGTGTATGGCGCGGGTCGCCGCCGCGAATGGAGACACCGACGTTGCCCATCGCGTCGATGGTGCGCGTCACGCCCGTCTCGTTAAAGATCACATCCTCGACGGACTTTGCCTGTTTGCGTGCAATATCCTCCGCCGTGATGATGGTCGTTGACTGTGACTCGTATTTTGCTTCTTCCTTGGCGGCGTTCGCCTCTACGTTGACATCTGCTGTTTTGACATCCGCGCCCGTCTCCGCCGCAAATGCCGCAGCGGTGGGCAGTGCGAGCCACGCACTCACCGCCATGGCGAGTAGCCGCCGATTCCGACAAACACTCCTTTGTATCATGTATCCATTACTCCTTTGCGAAATGTACACAGAAACCCTCCTGCATTTCATAAATAGAATGAAAATCTATCTCATGGAATTATAATCAATTTTGATGTGCAAGTCCAGATGAAGAATGAAAAAAAGGGTCTACGTCAAATGTTACGGACATGCGTGCTCCACGCAAACACTTAGTTGCGCAAGCATTCGTGTGCTTGTACGCTCAAATACCGCCAGACTTCTTAAACGCGCTACGCTTGAACGAAAGAAGTCCGGCGGGGCGTACCGCACACTTTTCCCGCTTGCTCCACTAGGGTTTGCTTAGGAGCATCGCTGTCTGCATTCTTCCGTAACATTTATCATAGAACCTGAAAAAAGAGCATTTTTACAAATATTGTGGAGCTTAGGACAGTACAACATTTGTGAAAGGCTCGAAAAAACCCTGTCCTATGCCGCTGCTTCAGCGGTGCGTAGCATGGGACAGGGAAATATGTGGTTTTTGCAGGGCGCGGCGGCAGCCGAAATGCAGCAGCACTGCCATGACGAAAAAGCTCACGCTGTAGGCGCTGTAGACGACGTACATCGAGTGCATGCCGAAGACGTCAAACGCATAGCACCAGAGCACGCGGAACACGCAGTAAGCAACCAGTGAGGTCATCATGGGATAGAGCGTATTGCCAAGGCCGCGGATGGCGCCGATGTAGACCTGATTGATCCCGTAGACGCCGTAGAACGGGAACGTGCAGTACACCGCAGCGAGCGCATGCTCCAGTACGGCGGGATCCTCTGTAAAGAGCGTAAGGAGCGCCGGTGCCAAAAGCCCTGCAAGGAGCGCCATGCCCACCGAGCCGCTGGCGACAAAGCGCAGGCTCATGCGGATCCCCTCGCGTACACGTGCCGTCATCCCCGCGCCCACGTTCTGCCCGATGAAACTCGTCAGCGCAATCCCGAACGCGAACAGCGGATAGTAGAGGAATCCCTCGATGCGTGCATAGACCGTCATGCCCGCCATTGCCGCATAGCCAAACGAGTTGATATAGCCTTGGATGACGAGTGAGGAGATGCTCATAAAGACCGCCTGAAGTCCCGCCGGGATGCTCGCGCCGAGGATGGGCACGAGCAAACGCGGCTGAAAGAGCGGGCGGCTGAGGGTAAAATGCCACGCCCCATGCAAATGGCGGAACTTTCTCACTGTGAGGAGTGCCGCCGCATACTGCGCGGCGACCGTTGCCGCCGCAGCACCTGCGATGCCGCATGGAATGACAATGAGGAGCAGCACATCGAGCAGGATGTTCAGCAATACCGCCGCGGCGAGGTAGTGCAGGGCGCTTGTCGTATTGCCGAGCGCTCTCAGAATCGCCGTCGCCGTGTTATAGACGAGCTGCGCGAGCATTCCGCAGAGCGCGATGCGCAGATAGAGTGCCGTCTGCGGGATCAGCTCCTTTGGCGTTGCAAGCGCCGTGAGCATCTGCGGGGTGAGGAATAGTCCTGCCGCCGTGAGTGTCACGGCAAAGACGAGCACCGTGACCGTGATGGTCTGTACGAGTGCATTCAGACAGGTGTATTCCTTTTCCCCATAGAGATGGGAGACGAGGACGGAGAGCCCCGCCGAAAATCCGATGAAGAAATTGACAATGACCGATAGGATGAGGCTTGCCGTGCCGACAGCTGCAAGCGCCTGTGCGCCGAGCGTCTGTCCGACGAGCGCTGTATCTATGATGCTGTAAAACTGCTGCAATAGCTGCGTGAGGAGAATCGGCAGCATGAATACCAGCAGAGCGCGCAGCATCGCGCCCCGTGTAAAATCCTGCTGGTCTGCACTGTGAAAGAGCAGCACGTGCAGATGGTGCAGATTGTGGTGCAGAAAATCATAGGTCAGCGGATTGTGGATGCCATAGATGTACTTACGCTTTTTGACTGTGCACAGCAGCGTGCGCAGTGATTGTATGTCCATCGCTTGTCTTACCTTCCGTTTATGCTCTTTTCGCACCGTATGTGCAGTGCATTCCTGCTGTAAAAAGTATTGCCCTTATTTTACCGCAGGAGAGGAGGACGTGCAACAAAGCCCTCATCGTATCACCAAAGGGGCTATGCCACAAACGGGATCGCTGCGGCATAGCCCCTTTGGGAGCGATGATTTTCCTTTTGTCAGAAACTGTACGATGCGCCGAGGATGAAGTGGCGGCTCGGCATGGCGTAGGCGCCCATGCTTGTCCACACCGATGGCGTGACACCGATGGATTCATAGCTCTCGTCGGTGAGGTTTACGCCCTTTAGATAGACTTTGAATGCGTCCGTAATATGGTAATTCACGCCGAGATCGAGCGTGAAATAGCTCGCATCGGTAAAGCGCTGCCGGCTGCGCCCCGTCACGTAGTTGAGATCGGCATCGGCGTTCCATTTGCCCTGTGTGTAGGAGATGCCGAGATTGTAGCCGTTTGGGCGGGTGTTGCGCGAGAGGTATTCCTGCGCGGCATCCGTCGAGTCGATATGCGCATAGCTGTATGCCGCGCGGAGCGTCCAGCGATCGTCGGCGCGGTAGCGCGTGCTGAGCTCCATGCCGCGGCGGTGCTCGGTCTGTACGTTCTTGTAGTAGCCGCGGACATAGATGCCGCCGGGGCCTGTGTACCCGTTCACCCAGCTGAGTGCATCCTTCACCTTGCTCCAGTAGATACTGCCCGATACATTCCATTTGCGTGTGATTTGGCTGTCGGCGCCGATGGTAAAGGTATGGGCCTTTTCCTGCTTGAGATCAGGATTTCCAATCCAATAGGGAGAATCGGCGTACCGCATCTTGAGCGATGGGTTGTTGACCGCCTGCCCAAAGGAGATATAGGCGTGTGTGCCGCGTCCAAATTTTTTATTGAGGCTGATGTGCGAGGTGACATCGCTGCCGAAGTCGTCGTGATGCTCATAGCGTGTGCCGAGTTTGAGCGAGACGCCGCGTCCTAGCTGCCAGTCGTCCTCTAAAAAGAGCGCCTTTGTTATGGCTGCGGCATCCATCGGGACATTACCGCTCACCTCGTGGATACTCTCCTTGGACCAGAGGAATCCGCCAATGAGCATATTTTTGCCATTTAGCATCCAGAGCTTTTGCCCCTCAAAAGAGTTGCGGCGTAGATCGTGGTTATACTGCGAATTAAAGCCACCGTCCGCCTTTGCCTCGCTCCGGTAATAGCGCAGGAAGGTACCCTCGCCCTCTTTTTCCGAGCCAAACATATAGGTGATGCCGTAGCCGGTATCGACTACATTGGTGCGCCCCTGATAGCTCGATGCGCCTGTTCTTGGATCGCTGAGGTTGACCCCGTAGCCGTCATCTGCCTCATGGCGGCTGAAATCCAGACGCAGACGGTCGTTTCCGATGATGCGGTCGATGCCGAGATTGTAGTCCATGCGATCGATGTCGCTGTTTTGGAACGTGCGCTTTTCGCCGTAGGCGTTTTTATAGCGGTAGTTGCCGCGCTTTTCGCGTGCGGCGCTGACTTTGATGCTGCTTTTCGCATCGCCGCCCATGACGGAGATGCCCGTGTGACGCGCATCCCATGTACCGTACTGCGTACTGACGGTTCCCGTTGGCTTTCCTGTGCGCGGGCGCTTTGTGATGATGTTGACGACGCCGGAGACAGCGCGCTCGCCGTAGAGGGAGGAGTTCGGTCCGCGTACGATCTCGATGCGCTCCACATCGCCGATGGCGATCTGATCCACATCGACGGCATTCGTATCGCCGCTGACAACAAGGTGATCCCAGTTGACCTTTTTCCCATCGACCATGACGAGCACGCGCGAGTCTCCGTTGATGACGGGATAGGCGGCAAACCCCTTCTGCACGACGTTGATATTCGCACCCTTTAGCGCCTCCGAGACGCTCTTGTAGTTGCCGCGCACAATCTGTGCCTCACTGATGAGCGTGACATCCGCCGGCACATCGCTGATGGCGGTGTCACTGCGGCTCGCCGTGACGATGATGTCGTCCAGTACATAGGTTTGGATATGTGTCTGCTCCGTCTCAGCCGCCAGTGCGGGCGCAGTGCCTATTCCTACAGTCAGTGCGCCCGCCGCAAGGCTGCGCAGTACAGATCTTCTCATCTTTTGTTCCCTTTCTAAATCAGGTGCTTTCACAAATAAATATTATGGGACATCCACCAAGGCGTCCAGTCCTGCGGCAATCTTTTCGAGTGCCGTGACGGTGCGCCCGTTCCCGTTGTTCACATCGGCAAAATCCACAACGATGATGCGGTTTTCCCGCGCCGCCTTCATATGCTGCAAATTCGGGTCGGTGCGCAGTTCATCGCGTGCCTCCTCCTCGGACATGTCCTTTGGATTGACATAGAGAATGACCTCGGGCGTAAACCCCAGAACGCGCTCAGGCCCGACGGCACGCATCTGTCGGCTGACGATATTATCGGCGCCCGCTTTCTTTGCGATGTCGTCGATGATATAGGCAGGGCCGTACATGCTATAGAGGCTGTTTCCGTGCGCTTGCAGAATCATCGCGGAAAAGCGCCGCCCGCGCTGCGCGGCACGTGCCTCCACTGCTGCCGTGCGCGCCTTTAGCTGCGCCGTATACGTCTCTGCCTGCTGCGCCCTGTCAAAGATCTGCCCCATGTCGTGGATGAACGGATACACCGTCTCCTCCAGGGTCGGGTGTCCGCGACGCACGGTCGCGGGTACGATGTAGGCACCCACGCCGCGGTCAAAGTAGGTATACACATCGCCAAGCGCCTCGGGCGTGAAGTGATGCGACCAGCCGATGATGAAATCGGGATGCAGCGCCATGACCTCCTCACGGCTCGGCACATAGGGCGCTGCGAGAATCGGAAGCGCCGCATAGGCAGCCGCGTAGGCGGGCGGCTCTTTCCCGTAGGGCGCGATCGTGCCGATGATGCGCTCCTCAAGCCCCAGATCAATGAGCAGCTCCGTCGCGCCCGGATAGGTCACAAGGACGCGCGTGGGCACCTGCGGGAGTGCAAAGACCGCTGTGCGCCCCGCACCGTCGGCGGTGACATAGGGGCGGTCGCCTGTGGGCATCTGCACCATTGCGCCGCGTCCCTCGGTATAGGAGAGATAGAGGGTGAGCGCTGCGGCAGCGACGAGCGGCAAAAGCTTCAATGCGTTTACCGCTCGATGCAGTGTCCTGCGTGCAGATGGCACCTGCATACGGCTCATGGTACACGCTCCTCCGTGCGGTAGCTGACGAGCGGCAGCCCCGCCGCATCATAGGTCACCTGCGCACGCACGCCATAGATGTGTGCGAGCATTTCCTCTGTGATGATCTCGCGCGGCGTTCCCATGCGCTCGATGCGCCCCGCCTTCATGACGACGAGGAGGTCGGCGAACATCGCCGCGAGATTCATATCGTGCAGCGCAGCGATCACGCCGATATGAAGCCCCCGCACCAGGCGCAACAAATGCAGCTGGTACCTGATGTCGAGATGGTTCGTCGGCTCATCGAGGATGAGCAGCTGCGGCTCCTGCACAAGGCAGCGTGCGAGCATGACGCGCTGCTGCTCCCCGCCCGAGAGTGCGTTGAAACTGCGCTGCGCCGCCTCTCTCATGCCGACCTTATCAAGTGCCGCATCTGCCATGGCGATGTCCTGCGCCGTGTCCTCCTCGAAGCGCTCCTTGTACGGGGCGCGCCCCATAAGGGCGATTTCCTCCACGGTAAAATCAAAGTCCACCGCATGGAACTGCCCCATGACGCCAATTTGCTGCGCGGCGGTGCGCAGCGGAATGTCTCTCAGCGGCGTATCGTCGATGGCGATGCTGCCCGATTGGATGCGGTGCACGCGGTAGAGATGCTTCAGCAGCGTGGACTTGCCGCAGCCGTTCGGCCCTAAAAGAGCGACGAAGCGGTCGGCGGGCAGTTCTGTCGTGATGCCGCGGAGGATCTCTTTTTCGTCGATACAAAACGTCAGATCCTTGATACAGATGCGCTGCATCATCGTGTGCCTCCGAAATTCCCGCCGCTGCCAAAGAGCAGTCGCATAAAAAGAGGTGCGCCGATGAGCGCTGTGATGATGCCGATTGGCAGATCCCCGGACGGCAACAGCGTACGCGCGAGGAGATCCGAGGCGACGAGGAAGATGGCGCCCACAAGCAGCGCAGCCGGCAGAAGCCGTTTGTGCGAGGCGCCCGTAAAAGAGCGCACCAGATGTGGCACCACAAGCCCCACAAAGCCGATGATGCCGCAGGTCGCAACGAGCACCCCCGTCAGCAGCGCGAGCAGCGCCATATAGCGGCGGCGCACCGCGCTCGCATCAATGCCAAGCGTCACGGCAAGCTCCTCCCCAAGCAGCAGCACATCGAGCGTGCGCAGCTCGGCGAGAAAGTAAATGGAGAGCAGCGTCACGATGAGAACCGGCAGAAAAAGGCTCTGCCATTTGGCATCGGCAAGAGAGCCCATCGTCCAAAAAGCCGCCGACTGCATCCCCTCCGCATCCGCCGCCATATACACGATGAAGTTCGTCACCGCAGTGCAGAGCGCACTGATGGCAGCGCCCGCGAGCACGAGTTTCACGGTGGACACACGGCGGTGAATGCCCGCGAGCATAAGAACGGCGAGCGTTGCAAGAATCGCGCCGAGAAAAGCGCAGCCGGCGACGCCAAAGGGAATGGCAGCCGTGCAAAGCAAAATGGCGAGTGTTGCGCCGACGGACGCGCCCGATGCGATGCCGAGGATGAACGGCTCTGCCAATGGGTTCTGCACACTTGCCTGCATGACGACGCCCGCAAGGGCAAGCCCCGCGCCTGTCGTCATCGCCAGCAGGACGCGCGGCACACGCAGCGTCCAGATGATGTCTGTGACGGCAGGATCCGCGGCAGGCTCCGCTCCTCTAAGTTTTGCCGTGAGGATGGCAAGCGTATCGCCCGCAGGTACCGCGACACTGCCTGCCGATATGGCAAAGAGCGCCACGAGAAAAAGCATGACCGCCAGCGCGGGCGGCGCCGTCAGCAGATATTTGATAGACACGAAGCAATCCTTTCCTACAAATATAAAATAGCGCATACGCCATGCACATAGAAAAATGTGGGCTGCTTAAAATAGAATGAGATTCATTTTTTGAGCATACGGTATTTTATATCCGTTGTCAATGAAAATCTTTTTCAATTTTGTTATACAGTAAACACGGAGAAATTTTCGACAAAGCCCCTATGCTATTTTCCGCTTGACAAGCATTCCTATATCGTGCTAGACTATCTAGCGTTGCAGAAGTGAATAGCTTTTGAGAGCACGTGGAGAGTTGTCCGAGTGGTTGAAGGAGCACGCCTGGAAAGCGTGTGTGCGGTGATACCGTACCGAGAGTTCGAATCTCTCACTCTCCGCCATTTTTATTGATTTTTCTCAGGGCGGGCTGCAGTGCCTTGGTCTCGCGCAATGGGGCCCTGTGAACCCCGTCAGGTCCGGAAGGAAGCAGCGGTAAGCGGATCGTCTTATGTGCCGTGAGGGCGCCTGGAGACTGTGGCCTGCCGTGGGAGAAATCGCGTGAATTCGTTGCAGCCCTGCGGGGCTGTTTTTTGTTGTTGGGAGGTGTCGTTATGTCCTACGTCGCACTCTATCGCCGCTGGCGGCCGGAGAGCTTTGCCGATCTCGTGGGGCAGGAGCACATCAGCCGCACGCTTTCCCGTGCGGTGATGGCAGGGCAGACGAGCCATGCCTACCTGTTTACAGGACCGCGCGGAACGGGCAAGACGAGCACGGCGAAAATTCTCGCGCGTGCGCTCAACTGCGCCGAAGGGCCGACGCTCACGCCGTGCGGTGTGTGTGCCTCCTGCCGCAGCATCCGTGACGGATCGTCGATGGACGTGTTCGAGATCGACGCGGCATCCAATCGCGGCATTGATGAGATTCGCGACTTGCGCGAGTCGGTGAAGTTCGCACCGACGGCGGGACATTATAAAATCTACATCATCGACGAGGTACACATGCTGACGACGGAGGCGTTCAACGCACTCCTCAAGACACTGGAGGAGCCTCCTCCGCAAGTCCTTTTCATCCTCGCAACGACGGAGCCGCACAAGGTGCCGGCGACGATCCAGTCGCGCTGTCAGCGCTACGACTTCCACCGCATTACGGTGACGGAGATTCGCGATCGCCTCATCTATGTCTGTCGGGAATCGGGGATCACGGCGGATGCGGAAGCGCTCGGCATCATTGCCGTACAGGCGGACGGCGGCATGCGTGACGCGCTCTCGATCCTCGATCAGTGCATGGCTCTTGCCGAGGGAGCACTCACGGCGGAGCGCGTACAGGAGGCCTTGGGGCTGGTTGGGTGCGCATGGATTGAAAAGATGGCGCTGCAGATTGCAGAGCGCTCGGCGGCGGCACTGATCGAACAACTCGGTGAACTGCTGCAAAATGGGCGCGATTTGAAGCAGATTCTTACAGAGCTCATGCAGTATTTCCGCAGTCTGATGATCGCAGGGGTGGGCGGCGCGACTGGTGCAGCGGAACTCACCGAGGAGCAGGCGGCGCATCTGCGGGAGACGGCGGCACAGTTTACGCAGGACGCGATCATGGGGATTCTGCGTCGCTTGAACGAGACGATACAGGAGATACGGTTCTCGCCGCAGCCGCGCATTGCCGTGGAGGCAATGCTGATCGGCCTCTGCCGCCCATCAGAGAACGGAGATGCGGCGGTGATGGCTGCTGCGCCGGCTTCAAATCCTATCGACACAGCACGCATCGCACGGCTCGAAGAGGACGTGCGTCGCTTGACGGTGCAGCTTGCGGCGGCCGACACAGTGAAAACAAGGGCCGTTTCGACAGGCGGCGGAGCAATGGCGGCGGCTCCTGCCGCACCGTCTGCGGCGCAGCCCGCGCAAAAAAGCACAGCCCCCAAGCGCCTTGCAAGGAGCGGGGCTGCGGACGCACCCGCGACAGGAGTACCACGGCAGCTCGACGGAGCGCTGTGGAAGAAGTTCGAAGCACGGCTCAAAGAGCGAAACCGTCTCGCCTCCTCCCTGCTCTCAGGAGCAGATTACGAGGGGGCAACGGAGACGCATTTCTTCATCCGTCCAGCGACGGATATGGCGCGGGATTACATTATGAAACGGCATCGTGCTGTATTCGAGGAGGTCATGACGGAGCTTGTGGGACGGCCGCTCCTCGTCGTCTGTACAGGCGGTGAGGAAGAGGCTGTTCCTCCTCCGACAAATGCGGTGAAAGCACCCGAATATCCTGCGTCCGTTGCACAGCTGCTTGAGATTGCGGGCGAGGGCGCACGCGTAGAGGAGGTTGCGGCATCCGCAAAGCATCCTGCGCCGACACCGCAGACGCCCGCGCCGCCGAAACCCGCCCCGGCGGCGGTGGAGGAGGATGCGTCCTACGAAGTGTATGAGCCCACGGCGGACGAGGAGGCAGAGATGTTTGACTATGACGAGCTGCCGCCCGACGAGAACACTTGACGTTGAGGGCGGTTTTTGTTAGGCTAAACACATCTACTATATAAAAGGAGAGTTGCTTATGTTCAACGGCGGCGGCAATATGGCCGGTATGATGAAAAAAGTCCAGAAGATGCAGAATGAGATGAAGAAGATGCAGGACGAGCTCAAGCGCAAGACGGTCGAGGTCTCCTCGGGCGGCGGTGCGGTAAAGATCGTCATGGACGGCGAGAAGCAGGTGCAGAGCCTTGTCATCGCGCCCGCCGCAGTCGATCCTGAGGACATCGAGATGCTGCAGGATCTCATCTCGGCGGCCTTTAACGAGGCGACAAAGAAGGTCGATGAGATGATGGCGCAGGAGATGGGCAAACTCACAAGCGGGCTCGGACTCCCGCCGGGACTGCTCTGAGATGCAGCAGATCGCACCGCTCACGCAGCTCGTGGAGCAGTTCCGTGCGCTGCCCGGCATCGGGGCAAAGACGGCGGCGCGTCTTGCGTATCACGTTCTGGATATGGATATGGAGCGGGCGCGTCGGCTTGCCTCTGCCATCATCGAGGCGAAGGAGAAGATCGGGTTCTGCTCCACCTGCTTCAACCTCACGGACAGCGATCCGTGCGCGATATGCATGGCGGAGAAACGTGACCATACGACGATCTGCGTCGTCGAGCAGCCGCCCGATGTCGCGGCGATGGAGCGTATGAATGATTTTAACGGCGTTTATCACGTCCTGCATGGTGCGCTCTCACCGATCGAGGGCGTGGGACCGAACGACATCCGCATCCGTGAGCTTGTCACACGCGTCGGCACGTCCAACGTACAGGAGGTTATTGTCGCAACCAATCCGAACGTCGAGGGCGAGGCGACGGCGATGTATATCGCAAAACTGCTGAAACCGATGGGGGTGCGCGTCACGCGCATCGCGCACGGGCTGCCCGTCGGCGGTGATCTGGAGTATGCGGATGAAGTGACGCTCGCGCGCGCGATGGAGAACAGGAGGGAAATCTAGCTTGGATATTATTGCTGGCATCGCTATCGGCATTGTCGTATTTGCGATCCTTGGAAAGCTCATTGCACTGCCGTTCCGCATCCTGTGGGCACTCATCACAAACAGCATCGTCGGTGCTGTTATCCTGTGGGTCA